>OIER01000077.1_pt1 | contig 112943 bp, 109 predicted proteins | sample 1581801 | NCBI WGS metagenome assembly OIER01 (sample SAMN03281006, study PRJEB24777) | human gut metagenome | isolation source: fecal sample PR165 from 1 month old male Malay infant, vaginally delivered... | reverse complement strand
TAGCTCCGCCTTCTCCTCGCCCTCCCCCTTCTCCTCCACCTTCTCCACCGCTCCCCGCTTCCCCCCAACCTTCGCCTCCGCTGCCCCCGTTTCCTCCGCCTTGGCCTCCGCTGCCTCCTCCTCCTCAGCCTTGGCGTCGGCTACCCGCTTTTCCTCAGCCTTGGCATCGGCTACCCGCTTTTCCTCAGCCTTGGCATCGGCTACCCGCTTTTCCTCAGCCTTGGCGTCGGCTACCCGCTTTTCCTCAACCTTGGCGCGCTCGGCTTCCAGCTGTTTCTGCTTTTCGGCCTTGGCCGTTTCTGTAAAATCGAAACCCACCCGGACTTCGTTGTCGGTATAAGAGAGCGAAGGGGTGATGTAATTATAGTGCGGTACAATATCGTCGAATTTTCCCTTCACACCCTTCACAGCTGTCAGGATGACAAAACTTTTCCGGAAGAAGTCCTTGACTTGCTCCTCGCTTAACATTGTTGCGGAACCGGTTGTCTTGTCTTTATCTTCTGAACGCACGTTGACGATACCACCGAGAAGGTTTGCCTGACCCTTGACGGCCAATTTGCTGTTGTTCGAGCCATCATTGGCAATCTGCATGCCCAAAAAGCTGCCCTTATCAAAGGTGACATCACCTGTCGCCTTCAGAGTGCCAACCAAGTTATTCTCAGCCGCAGACTTAACCGTCGGGTCGTTGCTGGCGCCAGAATTAATTGTGCCGCCCGCATGCACGAATACGTTGCCAACAGTGCCAATACCATTCAGCACACCGTTTCTATTGATCGTGATGTCGCCTGCAGTTCCCGCAACAGCAGCACCCGCCTTATCAATGCCGGCATCGGAATCCCCCCCGTTCAGCACGATTTCACCGGCAATGCCACCGGGATTAACGCTCAAAACACTACCGCTGTTGATCGTAGACTTGCCGGTGATTTCCCCCTTGATAATCCCTATACCTGCATCAATGGTGACATTCGTTACCTTACCGCCAGCTTCAACGACAACCCGACCGCCAGCGCTCGCAATAACATCATCTATCTTTCCACCTGACAGAACGGTCAACCATCCGCCCTTGCTAACTGTGCTCTTGCTGATCTGACCAAAAACATCTGCATAACCGCCAAGGCCACAAATCCATCCAATACCCTTTTTGTAATTTGCCTCGCCTTCCACGACAACATTATCGACCTTGCCTTCTGCTTGAACATCGAGCTTGCCGCCGGTCTTGACAGCGACATTGCCCACGGTTCCCCCATCGGCAACTTTCAGCAATCCACCATTGTTGACAGTGCCGGTTTTGATCTCACTTCCCTTTCCGGAAACGAAAGCACTGCCGCCCACGCCAACCGTCGTGCGCTTCCATCCTGTCACGCCGTTGACAGTGACGTCATCGGCCTTGCCCCCCGTGTTAACCTCCAGTTTGCCGCCATTGTTGACGGTGACAGTGCCTGCTGTTGCGCTATTGGAAACAGACAACAAGCCGCCCTGCTTGACGATACCTGTTTCGATCCTGCTCTTCTCGCCGGCCACATCTACCAAGCCACCCGAACGTTCCTGATCCTTTGTCTCAGCTTTCGTGCCGTCCACAATGACTTCATTGGCCGTCGCTCCGAATTTAACGCTTAACCATGCATTACCCGGGCCAACATCAATAGTTCCGGTCGCCTTGGCTTTATCGCCGGAAAGCACCAACGTTCCAGGCATCAGTACAGACCCGCCACGATTGTCGACCGTGCCATTCCTTATCTGGCCCTCGACCTTAGCACCGCCATACACAATGATGTCGTTTATCGATTCATCCGGCCCGAATTTCTCGAGTTGTTCCTCCTCAGTGACCGTCACGTTTTTGCCAGACGGCTCAGGGGCATGGGCTACTGGTGGCGTGGTTGGAACTGGCGACACGGATGCTGGTGTCGAGGTAACAGGCGCTGGCACAGGGTCTTGCGCCCATGCCATTCCCCCGGACCCGGCCAGAAGCATGGCCGTGCAGACGCTGCACAGGAGATGGTTGCGGAAAGTGAAAAGAAAATTTGGACGTGCGGGTACAACCGCAGCTGTGGCGTGGAAAATCATAAAATATAGCTCCCAATATACTGTTGGCTAAAATAAAATGCCGTCAAAAAAACGAATCAATACAATACTTACTAGCGCGTATTGATTCAGAACAAAACCGGAAGCGCAAGAGCACAACCTGAGTGATCAGGATTTTTCTACCCTGTGTGGCAGAAAAGCAATAATTTACGTATTTTTGGTTGTATTAAGTGGCATCCTGACTGCAACCACTAGTAGTTTCTGATGGAAGAACACACCAAACAGGTGAACGCGTCACAGCTGAGAACAATGCTGGGATTCGAACATCAGGGGTGAGCGGGTGCACCAGCGCGGCGCAGTATTCCCATCCACAGCGGCCATATGTGCTGCGCTGAATGTCCCGACGCGCCCCCTAACCCGGCTGCGGTGTCGGATCGAAAAACCGGTGGCCCGGCTTGTCCTTGTCACGCGGGCGGGCGGGCAGCGCCGGGCGCTCATAGCGCACGCCGGGAAAAATCATGATCTGCGCGGTTGCCGGCCGCTTCGTCTCGGTGGTGGTGCGGCGCCGCGAGGCGCTGCCTGGAAAGGCAATGACAAACCCCATTTCATCCATCCGTTCGGCTCGTTGATCTCCTTGATACGCAAACGCTCATGCTGGTCTTGGCATCCGGCCAAAGCGCCGGACAACCTGGCTGCTTTGCTCCCCGTTTCCGGGGTGCGGACCGGTCCCGGTCCGCTCGCGCGCGATCATTTCGCGCATAATTTCATTAGACACCCGCAGGGTTAACGGATTGCTAACGCTTCATGGCTCATTTTAGCCATTGTTTGGCGTCGTGCGTAATCGAGTGGAGTGTGTTCGTGAAGTATCCTGAGTTTCGGGCACTTGAAGACCGCAATGGCGGCAGCAAGGCTGACGATCTCCTGACCGCATCGATCACCGCCTTCTGCTGCGTCGCAAGACCGGCAAAGAGCGATGCCCAGCAGCTGGAGGATCTCGCCGTTCCGCTGCTCGCCCTCGCCTCGCCGCGCGTGCGCCGCCATGCCGCCGCCGCCCTTTCTGAAATGCCGCATGCGCCCAAACGCCTGATCCTGGCGCTCGCCGAGGATGATGTGGATATTTCCGCGCCGCTGCTGTTGCGCTCGCCGGTGCTCAAGCCGGGCGATCTCATCGGCCTGATCCAGCACAGGGGTATCGGCCATGCCCGCGTCATCGCGCGGCGCACGGTGGAGGACGCCGCGCTGCTGCAGGCCCTGCGCCATTTTCACGACCCGGCCATTGACCGCGCCCTGGCGCTGCAGAGCGGTTTGCCCGCCCATGAGGAGAATGAAGCCTTGGACCGTGCCGAACCCGAATCGCCGCGCCTGCGCGAAACCCGCGAGGCGCTGCGCGCTTTGATGCGCGCATCCGATGCCGGCCATTCCACTGATCAGGCCCTGGCCGACCGGCTGATCGATGCCGCCCTGCTCGATGAAACCCATACATTCCGCGCCGCCTTCACCACGGCGCTCGATCTCGACGGTGAAACCGCCGAACGCATCATCGGCCACGGGCTCAATGCCGAACTGACCATCGCGCTCGCCGCGCTTGGACTTTCGGCGGAAGCGGCGCATCTGGTGCTGACCGGCCTGTTCGGCCTCGTGCACAAGGATCTGCATTCGCTGCGCCTGTTCGTGCAATCCTACCGCCAGATCGACCAGGACAAGGCGCAGGCGACGATCCAGCGCTGGAAGACCGAGGAAAACTCGCAGAAGCTGCGGCAGAAACTGCGGGAAATGGCGGCGGATTTCGAACGCGGCGGCACGGCGCCCGGCCCGGCCAAGCGCCGGGTGTCGTAACAACCCTCCGTCCGTGGTCAGTCGCGGGCGAGCGGAAACAGCGCGCCGCGCTCGCCGCGATAATCCTCGATCTCGACGATCCACAAATCCCGGTCCCAGCGTTTCTGCTTGTCCAGCGCCGCATCCGCCTCGGCTTCAGCCACGGCCGATTGCAGCAGGGTGAACTGCCGCTCGTCCGGCTTGGTCTCGTCATAGACCATCTGCGGCGCCGGGCCGAACAGGTCGTAGCTGCCGTCGGCGTTGCGGAACTTGATGAAGATCGCCCCGGCTTCCGCCGCGCCCCTGCTGGCAAGCGCGGCAAAGGCACCGCTGCCGTTGATGCGGCGCACCAGTGCGGAAACCCAGAATTCCGATGTCAGACGCATATGTCGTGACCGCCCATGCCCAGCCTCATCAGTTGATCAGGCCGATTTCCTGCATCTTGGCCAGCAGTTTCGCATCGGGCTCGCCGGTGACCGGCAGCTTGAACAGGTTCTGGAATTCCCGGATGGCGGTCTTGGTGCTGGCACCGACCTTGCCGTCGATCTCCACCTTGTCATTGCCGAAGGCGCGCAGGCCCGCCTGGATGCGGACGATCTCCGCCGGGGCGAGGCTGTTGCCTGCGGGCTGCTGGGCGGTGCCCGCCGTCAGCTTGTCGGCCGGGGTGGCCGATACGGTCTGGACGGTGGCTTTTTCGGCGTCGTGGCCGGGCTTGGCGGCCGGGATCGCAATGCTGGCGGTGGTGTCGCTGGCGCTGCCGACGGCGGGCTGGGCCGTCTCGATGCCCATGTCGGCCGAGGCCTTGCGGTAGGCCTCGATGGCGGCGCGGGTACCCTTGCCGGCGAGGCCGTCGACCGCGCCGTTGTAGAAGCCGAGCGACAGCAGTTTCTGCTGCATCTTCGCCACTTCCGGATCGCCGCCGGGTGCGAGCACGGGCGTGCCGCCATTGCCGGCGGCATTGTTGATGGCCGCAGCGACCGGATCAGGATTGCCCTGCGGCACGGGAACCGAATTGACCTTGCGCACCGGCGCATCGACGGCGCTCTGCTTCTGCGGCGTGCCGAATACGCCGCCATCGTGCTTGATCGGCTTGAACACCAGTTCCGGCCGGGTGCGGAAGAACACGCCGTCATGCACCTGCGGCTGGTACCACAGCGCATTGGCGGAGATGAAGCCGAGGGTCACCAGAAAGGCCGTCGCGCCGCCGGTGATCGTCGGGTTGCGGGCAATCAGCCCGCCTGCCCCGATGGCGATACGGGCCATATGGCCGCGCTTGGGCGCCCGGCGCTTCCTGCTGTCAGGCCGATTTGCGGGCTTGCGCATGCGAACCTCCCTCACTGTCGCCGTCGGCCCGGAATTCGACGATATTGACCGGTTCCGCCGGAACCGGCTCGATCCGCGGACCGGCGAGTGGAATGAGAACATTCACCACCGTGCCCTCACTGGGACGGCTGCGGATGTCCATCTGGCCGCCATGCAGGCCGATCAGGCCCTTGACGGTGGCAAGGCCAAGGCCGGTGCCTTCGTGCCTGCGCGTGTAATCGTTCTGCACCTGGCGGAACGGCTGGCCGAGCGTCAGCAGATCCGCCTCGGCAATGCCGATGCCGGTATCGCTGACGGAGAAGGCCAGCATGTCGCCATGCAGCCCGGCGTCGATGGTGACCACGCCGCCGCTCTCGGTGAACTTGACCGCATTGGACACCAGGTTGATCAGCACCTGCTGGATAGCGCGCTGGTCGGCAACAACAGTGCCGATGGTGCGGCTGACGCGGTCGCACAGCGTCACGTTCTTCTGCGAGGCCTGATGCGCCATCATGTCATGCACCATGGTCACCGCATCCTTGAAGGCGAAGGGCTCGGCCATGATCGGGTAGGTTCCGGCCTCGATCTTGGATACGTCGAGAATGGCATTGACCACGGAAAGCAGATGCGTGCCGGACTGGTGCACCAGCTCGACATATTCGCGCTGGCGCGCATCGGGCAGCTTGCCGCAGATTTCCTGCAGCAGCACGTCGGAGAAACCGATGATGGAATTGAGCGGGGTGCGCAGTTCGTGACTGACCGAAGCCAGGAAGCGGCCCTTGGTCACCTCAGCCGTCTCGACCTGCGTGCGCGCGGCATCGAGCGCAAAGCGGTCGGCGACTGCGCCGGAAATATCCGTTGCCACGACGACGAAACCATTGTCCCGGCTCTGCGGCACGCCGGAAAGGCGATAGGTGGCAAAGCGCACGGTGTGCGCCGGTTTCGCCGCATCGCCAGCTGCAACGCAGCGCAGCTTTATCTCCGCCGCCGTGGCAGCCGTCCCGCTGCGCAAATCCGACAGGAACGCCAGGAAATGCACGCGGTCCGAGACGTGCACGCGGTCGACCAGCGCCGTGCCGATCAGCAGGCTGCGGGCCACGCCGAAATGCTCCTGCGCCTTGCAGGACAATGCGGTGATCATGCCGTCGCGGCCAAGCCCGATCACCACGCCGTCAACGGCGCTCTCCAGATCGGCGACACGGTCGTCGCGGCGCGCTTCCTGACCGCGCGCCACCAGCGCACCGGCGGAACGGACCAGCAGCGTTGCCCCGTAAGCGAGCGCGGCCAGCAGGGAGAATGCCGTCAGGGTAACGTTGCCGCCCATCCACACGGACACGCCGAGGAGAACGGCAAGCACCGCCGCGGCAATGCCGCCGGAGAGAACAAGCGCCTTTTGCGAGCGCATGACGAACCAGGCTTCGAGCGGGATCGCCGCGCCCATGATCCAGAGCAGGAGATTGGCGGATGGCGCCATGACGGCGATCAGCGCGATGGCAGCGCCGTAGGATGCCAGCGCAGCCAGACCCAGCCGGGTACTGTTGCGAACCAGCGAGAGCGTTCCGCAGAAAATCATCGGCAGGGCAAAAACACCGACACCGAGGCTGAGCATGCCACCGGCTTCACTGAACAGGGAGTGGCTGGCGGCCAGCGCAACGGCCAGCAGGAACGGCATGGCGAGGAAGGCACCGGCCATGCGGGCGTCCCTGTCGCGTTCGGCTGCGCCGGCAACAGATGTGCTTACCCAGCGTTTGCAATGGCGCCGGTAGGCATCAGCAATTCTGGGCAGTGTGACGGAATGAATCGGCACCAGTTTTTTCCTGCTATCCGGACGGTCCGGCCGGGGCCGGATGCGTCACGGTCATTTCAATGTCGCCGTTAACTTTTGCAGACGAGGCTTTAAGGAAAGGATAAAACCGGGGACGCAGATGTCCCGCACAACCGGTTTCAGCCGAATGTGAGGGGGCTTTTCAATGCATGGTAAATGAAGGGTTTCGGGTTGCCGGCGATTTGCCGGTCGAATCGCAAAACCGGCATTTCGGGCTCCAAGATTTCTTAATCCTTGGTTTCTATGATCGCTCAAATGCAAAACCGCGTCTCAACCGGTTTTTGCCTTGTCTGTGGCAATGTCTCGGCATGGGCTGCTCCTGGGAAGCGGTTCCGGTGTTGGCAGAGGATATCTGAAATGTTCTTCCTGATCAGGTTTGCGATCAAGTTCTGCTTCTGGATGTTTTTGATTTCGCTGTTCATTCCAGTGGACTCAAAGGACAATCCGCAAGGGACGGCCCAGCCCGGCCCGCTCGAGGCTTTCTTTGCCGCACGCGAGACGATCAGCGATCTCAGCCAGTTCTGCACGCGCAATCCCAATGCCTGCGAAACCGGCAAGGCGGCCCTGAACAATGCGGGCGTTCGCGCCAGCGAAGTGGCCAAGGTCGGTTATCAGTATCTCGATACGCAGCTGGGCGCCAAGACCAACGGCGCCGATGCGGCCGTTGCCGCCGCCCATGGGGACCCCGCCGATGCCGCCACTGCTATGGACAAGAGCGATCTGATCAAGGCCAAGCTGCGCGAGATGGCGATGCGCGAAATTCTGGAAGCGGCCGTCCGCCAGCGCGAACAGGCCAATGCCGTCGACGGCAAGACAACGGGCACAATCGCAAAGAAGTAGCCTGCGCGACAGGAAAAACGATGACGTCCGGCTTTCGCATCACTATATGTGCCACATCACATGCGAGACTGGACCTATGGCACAGACAATTGACGACATCATCGCGGATTTCGACTTCCTTGACGATTGGGAAGACCGCTATCGCTACGTCATCGATCTCGGCCGCGAATTGAAGCCCTATCCGGATGCCGCCCGCGATGCGGCGCACAAGGTCAATGGCTGTGTCAGCCAGGTCTGGCTGAAGAGCACGCTGAGCGACGGCGCCGATCCGGCCATCGATTTCCTCGGCGATTCCGATGCGCATATCGTGCGCGGCCTCGTCGCCATCATGATGGTGCTCTATTCCGGCAGGAAGGCGTCGGAAATCCTCGCTATCGATCCGGAAGCCATCCTGAAGAAGCTGGGCCTGAACGAAAACCTGACGCCGCAGCGCTCCAACGGCCTGCGCTCGATGGTCGCCCGCATCCGCAACGAGGCACAGGCCGCCCTCGGATCAGCCAGCGCCACGCAGCACTGACGACACTCCCTGACAGTGGGATTCTCACCGGGGCATTCCCGCCAATGCGTTGTGCGTGGTTCGACAAGCTCACCATGAGGGAGAAAGATGGGCTGCAATGCCACTTGCAGATGTTGCAGAAAGTGGCTCCCTGCCGCCCTCAACATCCCTCATGGTGAGCTTGTCGAACCACGCACAACGGCGCTGCTACCGCGCAAGCGTAGGGCGATAATCCCCCGCTCCCCAGTGAATGATGCGCGGATTGCGCCGGGCGGGCGATGGCGGGCAGTAATGTCTGTCCAATGCCGCCAGCGCCGTCTTGAGGATGAGCTTGGCGGAACGGACGGGCCACTGCCGTTCCCGCTCGACAACCTCAAGGCCCTTGAGAAAGCAGCAGACATCCACCAGCACGCCGGACAGTTCCGGCCCGACCGCATCCAGCGCCCGCTCCACCCGCTGGCGTGCCGCCAGTGCGGCATCGGTCATTTCCAGGACACCATTGCCGGATCGGCAGCTGGCACCGCTTCCCACGGCACTCCAGTTGGCGCCAAGCGGCGGCATGAAATTGCCGAGCGTATAATCGTTGCGCAATTGCTCACCGGCCTTGAAGGCGGCCTCGCTGATCAGCGGGGCGCCGGATGAATCCCTGCGCCGGCGCAACAGGCCGAGCGGCGATTCCGCTTCGTTGCGCCGGACCCGTGCCGCGCCGGGCCGGTTGCCCGGTGCCGCCAGCGTTTCAAGGCGATGCTGGGCGGCGAAGGCATCGGCCCCGCCACCCAGCCGGCGCAGGAACGCCCTGCCCGCATCGGTGATGATGAGCATACCGTCAGCGGAGCGCGCCAGTCCTTCGCGCAGGACATGGTCAAGCACCGCCGTCCCGATGGAAATCGCGCCGCCCCCTGCACTTTCCAGCGTCATCTTGCCATTGTCCGCAGTTGCAGGTTCTGCGGCAGCCTTGGCCAGAAAGCACAGCACCCGGCGCACGCCGGTAGCGCTTTTGCCCCGGACGCTCATTGGCGCACCATGCCGCTGCGCAGGAACGCCGCCCGCAGAATGTTTTCAAGAGTCTGCACAACCCGGTCGAACTCCGGCTCGTCGCGCATATCCTCGATCAGATGACAGGCATGGTTGACCGTGCTGCGGTCGCGCCCGAAGGCACGCCCAACCTCCGTCATGGTCAGCGACAGCGTGACATGCGCCACATACATGCCGATCTGCCGGACGCGGGCCACCGACCGCTCGCAACGGGAATGCGCGCGCAGTTCGCGGCCGCTGACATTGAAGAAGCTGGCGAGAATGTCGATGACGCCGTCGCAGACATGAAAAAGACGGCCGTCCGGCGGTTCGCCCCCATCCCGGGCAACGGGCTCCGCCGGCTTCGATTTCGGACGGGCTTGACGGAGGATCTCAATCATCGCCCGCGCCTCGGCGGCAGAGCGGATCAGATGGGGGAAATTCTCGGACATGCTCGCTCCACTTCGTATATAGGAATATCTTCTTATATTATTCCCAGCAAGACCGTGGATAAGTTTTCCCGCGCCCGAACATCATGTCATTGTTTTCATGGATTCTTTTCTGAAACCACCCACGCAATCTAGGACTTTTGTCCTACACTCCTTAAACCAAGGCAAAGTGTGTCCATCCACCATCGAGGACGGAAACATGGCTCAGAGCGAATGGACGAGGCAGAGGGCGGCATTCCTGGCTGCGAGGGACGCGCAGCGCAGCATGGCGCGGCAACGCCTGGCGCTGCAAATCCTCTGCGGCGAAGATCTTGACGCGGTGATCGCGCTTGGTGCGGCCGAGAAGCAGACCTATTGCAGGCGGTTAAAGCGTTTGATTGAAAGAGAGAGGATCAAGGGCGGCAAGGGGCACTGGAGCTACGACCTCAATCGTCATATCGGTCTCAAGCAAGCCCTGGACACTTTATTGAAATCCATGAGGGGCTGAAATCCGTGCCGGCGCCTATGCCCGGAAAAATGGAGCCCGGATAACAAAACGGCGCCCGAAGGCGCCGTCTTGCAAATAGTCTGAACCGCTTGCTGTCAAGCAGCCTTCTTGCGCTTGCGGCCGAGGCCCATGTTCTTGGCCAGACGCGAGCGCGCAGCAGCGTAATTGGGTGCAACCATCGGATAGGAAGCATCCAGATCCCACTTTTCACGGTACTGCTCAGGCGTCAGACCGTAATGGGTCATCAGGTGACGCTTCAAAGACTTGAACTTCTTGCCGTCTTCGAGGCAGACAATGTAGTCATCCGCAACGGATTTCTTCGGGTTGATTGCAGGTTTTGGCTTTTCCTGAATCGCGACCACTGCTTCTGCACCACTGCCGACCCGACCAAGAGCAGCGTGGACATCAGCGATAAGCGCGGGAAGATCGCCAGATGGCACTGAATTGTTGCTTACGTAAGCAGCAACCAATTCAGCGGTCAGTTCCAGGAGAACGTCTCCAGCAGCTGTATTTGAATTGTCGAATGTTGTCATCAAAGTCCAAATCCTTCATCTAATTTGAAAAGTTGGTATTACACGGGAAAGCAAGCAGTATAAATCTGCAAATATCAGAAACCCTGACACTGATGACGACACTGTATTCAGGATGGAGCTCTAATTGTCAAATCAATACTTCACCTAAAAAAGAAATATTTGTAATTTTTCCTTGATATTGAATTTACTGCGAACCTGGTGCTGATTGGGCCAGGAAAGCTAAAATCCCGCTGCACATATGATAACATAAATGTTCACACGTGAACATCCGCACAACACCACTAAGACCAAAAATGGCAAAAATGAGGAACCAATCCGCATTTCACAAGCATTCTATAACAACGGAGGCCGCTCAGTGCAGTGCCAGACCTACTTTAGTGCAACATGAGACAATATTAAGTAATTCTGTTTTTGATCAAAAAGACAAATTACGTGGAAATATGCGCGAAAAATCCTGCTCGGGCGCCCGGATCAGAGGCCGAACGGGTGTAAAACCAGCAAAAGACGCGACTTCCGTCACCGGATTGGCGACGGGGCGCGAGCTCGGCAATAGTGTTGCAGGCGGAGCGCCACAGTATTCGCAGATGAACCGGCGGATCTCGTCTATCGGCACGCCCGGAGCAAGGCGCTGTTGCGGACAGGCAGGATTGACGAATCCTTCGCAGATGTGATTGTCATCGTGTTCTCCGGCAAAGTGCGACATTGTTCCGTTGCAAAGTCATCAGCCTGTTCCATCCACTGTACTGAGAGTATTTCATGACCAAAACATCACGTTTCACCTCTCTTCCCGCCCCGCAATCAGCCAAACACCCGGTATCGGACACGCGCCACGGCATAACCCGTGTCGACAACTATGCGTGGATGCGCGCCGACAACTGGCAGGACGTGTTCAAGGATCCGTCGGTGCTTGATCCGGCCATCCGCAACCACCTGGAAGCGGAAAACGCCTATCAAACCGCGCTGATGGCCGACACGAAGGCGCTGCAGAGCACCCTGTTCGACGAGATGAAGGGGCGGATCAAGGAAGACGATTCCTCGGTCCCCTCCAAGGACGGCCCATTTGCCTATGGCACGTCCTACAAGACCGGCGGCCAGCATCCGCGCTTCTTCCGCATACCGCGCGACGGCGGCGCCGAGACGATGCTGCTGGACGGCGATCTGGAAGGCGAAGGCAAGGCCTATTTCAGCCTGGCTTCCGCCGATCATTCGCCGGATCACGCCAAGATGATCTGGGGTTTCGATGACAAGGGATCCGAGTTCTACACATTGCGGGTGCGCGATCTGACGACGCTGGCCGACGCAACCGATGTGGTCACGGAAACATCGGGCGACGGCGTGTGGAATGCCCAGTCAACCGGCTTTTACTACACCAAGGTGGATGCCAACCATCGCCCGTCGCGCCTGTTCTACCACGTGCTCGGCCAGCCGGAGCGCGCGGACCGCCTGATCCATGAGGAAATGGATCCCGGCTTTTTCATGGGCGTCAGCGGCAGCGCGCTCGATGATTTCATCTTCATCGATTGTCACGATCACGAAACGTCGGAAGTCTGGCTGCTCGATGCCAGGGATGCCGCGTCCGAACCCCGACTTGTCGCCGCGCGCCAATCCGGCGTGGAATACAGCATGACCGAAGGCGGCGATGTCTTCTACATCCTCACCAACATCGACGGTGCCAAGGATTTCAAGATCATGAGCACGCCGGTCACCGCGCCGGAACCGGCCAACTGGACCGAGGTGGTGGCGCACAAGCCGGGACGCCTGCTGCTCGGCCACGGCGCCTACAGGGATTATCTGGTCTGGCTGGAGCGGGAAAACGGCCTGCCGCGCATCATGATCCACAACCGCCACACGGGCGAGGAACACGCCATCGCCTTTGACGAAGAGGCGTTTTCCCTCGGCCTGCAGGGAAGCCCCGAATATGACAGCGAGGTCATCCGCTTCTCCTACTCCTCCATGACCACGCCATCGCAGCTCTACGACTACAATATGCGCACGCGCGAGCGCACGCTGCTGAAAACCCAGGAAGTCCCCTCCGGCCACAACCCGGACGACTATGTCACGCGGCGGCTGCTGGCTCCGGCGGCGGACGGCGAAACCGTGCCGGTTTCCATCGTCTATCATCGCGATACGAAACTGGATGGTTCCGCACCCTGCCTGCTCTACGGCTATGGCTCCTACGGCTCGACCATGTCGGCAAGTTTCAGCACCACGCGCCTGTCGCTCGTCGATCGCGGCTTCATCTACGCCCTCGCCCATATTCGCGGCGGCAAGGACAAGGGCTATGCCTGGTACGAGAACGGCAAGCGCCTGCACAAGAAGAACACGTTCAGCGATTTCATCGCGGTCGCCCGCCATCTCGTAGCGGAAGGCTTTACCAACCCGCAAGGCACCATTGCCCATGGCGGCTCTGCCGGCGGCCTGCTGATGGGCGCCGTTGCCAACATGGCGCCGGAGGCGTTTGGCGGCATCATCGCCGAAGTGCCCTTTGTCGACGTCATCAACACGATGCTGGACGATACCTTGCCGCTCACCCCGCCCGAATGGACCGAATGGGGCAATCCGATCACCTCGCCGACGGACTATGCCTACATGGCGTCCTATTCGCCCTACGACAATATCCGGGCGCAGGCCTATCCGCCTGTTCTGGCGGTTGCCGGGCTGACCGATCCGCGCGTCACCTACTGGGAACCGGCCAAATGGGTGGCCAAATTGCGCGAGCTCAAGACCGACGATCATCCCGTGCTGTTCCGCGTCAACATGGATGCGGGGCATGCGGGCGCCTCCGGCCGCTTCTCGCATCTGGAGGAAGTCGCCTATGTCTATGCCTATGCCCTCAAGCTCGTGAACAAGACCGCCGCCTGATCACGGGCACATCATCCCCGCCGCCCGTTGACACCAGCGGGCGGTTGGGTCGCGCAGATGTGTTCGCCCATGCACCGGGTCGCGGTTACACGTGCTGCGGTTTCGGCTATAAAGGCACAAAGCGTTTGTGGGGAAGCAATGTCAGACTTGGTTCACTGCGGAGGTTTATGATGAAACGAAGCGTTCTTGTCCTGATGCTCGGCGTGGCGTTCGCCGCCCAACCCCTGCTTTCGGTTCTGGATACAACCGGGGTGCAGGCAGCGGTTCGCAAGAATGTCAGCGAATTTGCCGGGCAGCGCTGCAACAACCCGCCGCGCGGATCAGGTGTGATCGTCGGCCGCTATTCCGGCACGACCGACAATCCGATCATTTCCATGGGCAGCGACAATGTGCCGGTTTCCGACTTTCGCTGCTTCCGTACGATGGAAGAATGCCGCGGCTGGCTCTACACCATGCGCAGCAAATATGTCGACGGGAACTCCGTGCTGATCGGGTGCAACAGGCGCTGAGTTCAGGCCGTGCCGCTGATCCGCTTCATCGTTGCTTCCAGACTGTCCTCGGCAAAACCGTCGTCCATCGCCTGCATTGCATTGCTGGCAGCCGTCGCGGCCCGTTCCCACATCGTGGCTTCGTAAGCCCGCACAGCCGTGTTCCGGTCCTCGTCCCCGGTCAAGGCATCGGCGAGATCGGCGGCATCGCGCAGCGCCAGATTGCCGCCCTCGCCCGCCGGTGGCATGACATGCGCCGCATCGCCGATCAGCGTCACACCAGCGCGGCTCTGCCAGCAGTGCCCGACGGGCAGCGCGCAAATCGGCCAGGGCCGCACCGTGTCTTTTGCCGATTCTATGAGCTGCAGCAGACTGCCGTCCCAGCCGGCGAACTGCGCGGCAAGGCTTTCCTTCGTCGCCTCGAACCCCGGCTTCTCCTTGCCCCGCAGCGCCGCATAGACGCGGATATGCGCATTGGCGTTGCGCTGCGCGAAGATCGATTTGCCGTCGCCCTTGGCAATCATCGTGCCGTGTCCGACCAGCGCCGCGATATCGGGATGGCGCGCGTCGGCACCGTCGATCGCAAGTTCATAGAGGGTCAGTCCGATATGCCGGGGCTTTTCGTTCGACACCAGCGCACGCACCCTTGACCCAACGCCGTCAGCTCCGACAACGAAGTCATGCCGGGCGACGGAACCGTTGCCGAAATGCAGTTCGAACGTGCCGTCATCGCATCCCAGGGCTTCCGTCAAACGGCAGCCCCAGCGAACACTATCTGCCGGAATGGACCGCAAAAGCAGGTCTCTCAATTGGCTGCGGTCAATCTCCGGGCGGTCCCCGTCGGAGGCATCGTCCTTGTACACAAGCAGGCCGTGCTTGTCATAAAGCCGCGTGCCCTGGTCTTCGTAGCGCGCAAAATGCTGAAACTCGGCAAACAGCCCGGCCCGCTTCATGGCGTACTGCCCGGTTCCGGGATGCAGGTCGAGCATGCCGCCCTGCCCGCGATGCACGGGCGATTCATCCCGCTCATAGACGGTGAAGGCGACGCCCTTCAGATACAACATACGCGCGAGCAACAGCCCGCCGGGGCCACCGCCGACAATGGCGATCCCTGAATTCTTTGACATGTTCATCATCTCACTGGTAGATTGCATAGGGTCCTATTATTCTATCATAGGGTCCTATGCAAGGAGAATCGCCATGCCCGGCCCGGACCCGAGACAAACCCCATCTTTCCTCATCAAGCAGGCAGCGCGAGAGCTGATGCGCAGAGGCGAGGAGCGGCTGCGGCCGCTTGGTCTCGGCGCGGCCTATCTCCCGATTCTGGTGGCGGTGAAGAATGGCGAAGCATCGACGCAGGCCGATCTGGCCCGGTTGCTGCAGGTGGAACAGCCGTCCATGGCCCAGGCGCTGGCCCGGATGGAACGGGACGGCTTCATTCAGCGCAAGCCCGATCCGGCCCATCGGCGGAGCCAGATCATCGAGCTCACCGCGCTCGCCTTCGAGCGCCTGCCGCAGGCTTATGCGGCGCTGAACGAGGGCAACATTCTGGCCATGACGGGTTTTTCCGCCGGCGAGACGGCGCAGTTCGTGGCCTTTCTCAATCGCGTCAATGCCAATCTGCGCAATGAGGACAGCAAGTCCTGATTCCCCCCGGAATGGGCAGCTCAGGCGGGCCTGCCCTTCCAGACGATATCGCTGACGTTGAGTTTTTTGGGAATGATCTTCAGCTCATAGAACTCATCCGCCAGGGCCTGCTGATAGGCGACGGCCTCGGCTGTGACGGGCGTCACGTCGCCCAGCCGGACACCGTCGCGTGTCAGCGTGACCCTCTGGATATCCTCAGGCACGCTGGTGATTTTCGACAGGGCGGCGACGGTCTCGTCCAGATTGTCCTGCGCCACCCGGCCAACCCGCGCGAGTTCGTCCAGCACATCGTTTAGGATATCGCCATGGGCAGCGGCGAAATCGCCATTGCTGAGGAAATACGACCAGCTGTCGACGATTCCCCTGCCCGTTGCCAGAATACGGGTTTCGGGGCGTTTTTCGGCAACCGCCAGATAGGGGTCCCAGATCGACCACGCATCGATCTGGCCGGAGGAAAAGGCCGCCGCCGCATCCGGCGGCGACAGGTCCGACGCCGTGATGTCGTTCACCCACAGGCCCGCCGTGCGCAGCGCCTTGACCGTAAAATTGTGTGCGCTCGAGCCGCGCTTGAAGGCAACACGCTTGCCCTTGAGATCGGCAAGACTGTTGATCGGCGAATCCTTGCGCACCAGAATGGCCGATCCGTCCGGCGAGCCCTTGTAGGTGCCGGCATAGACCAGATTGCCGCCCGCGGCCTGCGCAAAGAGCGGCGGCACATCGCCGGTCGGACCGAAATCGACCGCACCGGCACCCAGCGCCTCCAGCAGCGGCGGACCGGAGGAGAATTCGGCCCAGCTCACGGCGATGCCGCGCGCCGCAAAGCGTTTCTCCAGCGCCCCCGTTCCTTTGGCCAGGGCGAGGACACCATTCTTCTGCCAGCCGATGCGCAGTGTTTTGACCGGCACCGTAGCGGCCGCCCGGACGGTCAACGGCACGAGCGCAGTCACGGCCGCCGCCCCGATCAACGAAAGAGTCTGTCTGAGTGTAACCATCGATGCCATCCTTTCCATCTCCTGCGGGCTGCCACGGGCAGACACCTCACACGCAAGGATGGGGTAAACGCGGAACCGGATCGACGTCATAAATATTGAACAATGGGCGGGATCGGGAAAATCATGCCCTGCCAAGCCGGATGGAGTGAAATCGTTTGGCCGAAAGGCAATCCCGGCGGCGTGCGTTCAGGGCTTGGGGAAACCCCGGGGATGAGCAGGAATGGCTTTCAGGTAAGCCGCAATCGCCGCCCGGTCGGCCGGCTCCAGATGCGCCGTGTTCAGCACGACATCGGTCATGGACCCGCCGAGCGAGTCGAAATCGGGCGTAAACCCGCTTTCCAGGGCATAGGCGATATCCTTTTCCGACCAGCGGTCGATACCGCCCTCGCCGCCGGTGATGTTGGGCACGACACCCTTGCCCTCGGGCGCCTTTGCACCGGCCAGCCAGCGGCTCTTGTCCAGCCCGCCAATGGCGTTGCGCGGTGTGTGGCATTCGCCGCAATGGCCGGGGCCTTCCACCAGATACTGGCCGCGCTTGATCGCATCCGTGGCATCGGCGATCGTGAGAACCGGATCGGATGCCAGATAGAGCCGCTTCCACAGCCCCAATCCCCGGCGAACGGTGAAGGGGAAACGCAGCCGGTGATCCGCCGCCACATTGTCCGACGGCGGCAGCGTTTTCAGGTAGGCATGGAGATCGGCGATATCCTGCACCTGCATGCGCGCATAGGAGGTGTAGGGAAAGGCGGGATAATAGTGCCTTCCATCCGGCGATACCCCGGCGAGCATGGCATTGGCCAGGTCTTCGAATGACCAGGCGCCGATGCCCTTGCCGGAGGGAGAAATGTTGGGGGTAACGAAGGTACCGAACGGCGTGACCAGCTCATGGCCGCCCGCCAGCACCAGGCGCGCATCGCCTCTGGCGCCCGGCGCGGCATGGCAGGAGGCGCAGCCCCCCGCCCAGAATACCCGTTCGCCGCGCTTGGCATCACCGGGAGCCGCGGCGGCAAGCCGTGCCGGATCAACCCGCGACGGCGCCGACAGCAACCAGAATCCGGCGCCCCCGGCCAGGGCAGCCACAATGACGAGCAGCAGCAGCTTGCGGATCATTGTGTCTCCCCCGCCTGTCCGATCAGTTCTTCTTGATGCGGAATGTCTGATGGCAGGCGCCGCAATTCTGCGAGACCTGCGCGAAGGCAAGCTTGAAGCTGTCAAGGTCCTGCGGTTTGGCGGCAGCCGCCGCGGCGGCATCGGCCTTGTACTTGTTTACAGCAGCGACGAAGCCCGCATTGTCTTCCCAGATTTTCGGCGAAGCGGTGGTCTCGCCGCCGGTGTCGCTGCCGGCCGGAAACAGCGCTGCCGGATCGATCTTCTGCGCATCCTCGTTCAGCTTGCTGAGAGCCGCCAGCACCGCAGCCGCATCAAACGGCTTTTCGCCTTTGGCAATCGGGGCGATACTGCCGATGGTCTTGCCCTGGTCCTTCATAATCGCCTGCCGGTCCGCAATCGGATCAGCGCCTGCGGCAGCCGAAAACACTGTCATGGCCAGCAAAGGCGCCGCAGCGAATGCAATCAGTCTCTTCATGGATGTCTCCAACTCTCGTGGCTTCAAAAACATGTGGCTTCAAGGGTTTTCAGGGGCATTCTCGGGTCCGAACCCTACAGTAAACATCCCGGATTGCACCCGCCCCATACGATCACATTTTCGTATGACAGAGATTGGTTCGCATACGAAAAACCCCGGCTTTCGGCCGGGGTTTTGCTGTTTGTCCGTCAGATACGGCGCCATCTGCGATCATGGCGGTGATGCCAGTACGGGCGATCCCAGCGGCGGTCATAGCGATGATAATAGCGGCGGTCGTAGCGGCGATCGTAATAGTCGCGGTAATACTGAACGCGCTGCACATTGCTGTCTGCAGCCGCTGGCCCTGTTGCGGTGATGGGCTTTTCGACAGTCATCGGGGCGGCGGACACCGGTCCGGCTGCTCCGAGGGCTCCGATCGACATCACGACGGCAAAAAGAGCTGACATCAACTTTTTCATAGTGCCTCCAGTGAAATGCGCCCTGAGTGAACGTGCATTTCGACATGTTAAGTCCCTTGGGAATAGACTTAAGTCTAATCCCATGAACCAGAGATGAATAATCAATATGGCGCAGCAATGGCATGGGGGACGCGGGCGATCACATATAAAAACCGGCCGTGCGAATATGTGAAAACACCTTCGCACGGCCCGCCGGGGCATCCCTTATTCGCTCGCGCCGTTGTTGGCATCCAGCCGTGTCAGTATCTGATAGGCCATGCGGATGCGGTCCTCATTGGGATAGTATTTGTTGGCCAGAATGACGATGCCGAACTGCTTTTTCGGCACGAAGGCGACATAGCCACCGAAGCCGTTGGTGGAACCTGTCTTGTTGATGAGCACATCGTCGCGGGCAGGCTGCGGCGGCGTCAGCGCGGTCACCGGCATCGGCTTGAGCATGTCGGGAGAGTTGCCGCGCAGCAGCGTCTTCAGATCGACCGGATAGGCATATTGTTCCCAGATCAGATCCTGCGTCATTGCGCCGACCTTGAAATAGCCGGTATGCGTATCGGCGATCGCCCGCTGCAGCTTGCCTTCCAGCCTGGCCATTTTCATGTTTGCTTCCAGGAAGCGGATCAGGTCGGTGCTTGTGGTTTTCACACCATAGGCTTCCGAGGAAAGGACTGCCTTGCTCACCCGGGCCGGGACATCCTTCCTGGTATAACCCTGGGCATAGTCCGCCATTTTGGTGTCCGGCACGTTGATATAGGTGCTTTTCAAGCCAAGGGCCGGAAACAGCTGGCCTTCCATCAGCGCTGCAAAATTCCGGTTCATCGCCTTTGCCGCGATGTAACCCAGCATGCCGATGCTCGGATTGGCATAGGTCCGGTATGTTCCGGCGGCGTAGGCCGGCTTCCAGTTCTGCAGATAGCTCATCAGCTGGTCGTCGTTCTTCACCTCGTCGGGAACCTGCACCGGGAAGCCGCCCGGCGTATGGGTGCCAAGATGCATCAGGCTGACATTGCCGAAGGCCGTATCCCGCATGGACGGCAGATACTTGCTGGTCTTGTCCGACAGGGAAAGCTGACCGTTTGCCTGCGCATAGGCCGCAAGCGTGACCACGAAGGTCTTGCTGATCGATCCGATCTCGAAGAGCGTATCGGCCGTGACCGGCTTGCCGGTTTCCCGGGAGGAAACGCCGTAGTCAAACAGATAGGGCTTTCCCTTGATCGTCACGGCGACGGCCATTCCGGGAATATTGTATTTTTCCATGACCGGCCTGATTGCCGCATCCACGACGGCCCTGACTGCCGTCGCCGGTTTGTCGGCCGCATGCCCCGTGGCGGCGGGCGCACAGGCGGCAAACAGGATGGAGAGCAGAACTCTGGTGGCTTTCGCTGGCATTTCTTCGACTTCCTTTGCTGGTTCGGCATTGTGGACGGGTCCGCGACCGGCGCGGATTGCGCGCCGGTTGAAAACCCCGCAGGTGCTGGTCATGGAGATCGCCTGACATAAGACTGGCTTCCGCAATGCACCGCAGACCTGCTGAGCCGCATCTATCTAACCGGCTGGGATGCCCTGTCAAAACATGATATCTCGGGGCAGACATAAGAAAAATTAGGGTATCCATGGTTCGGCCATTTCTCCCCCTCAACGGCCTCAGAGCCTTCGAAGCTTCCGCACGGCACCTGAGCTTCACCCGCGCGGCCATCGAATTGTGCGTGACGCAGGCTGCGGTGAGCCAGCAGGTGAAGAGCCTGGAAATGCGCCTGGGCGTACCGCTGTTTCTGCGCCTGCCGCGCGGCCTGAAGATAACGGCGGAAGGCGAAGCACTTTTGCCCGTGGTCACCGGTTCCTTCGACCGGATGGCAGACACGCTTGACCGGATCGAGGGCGGACAGGTCCGCGAGCTGCTGTTTCTGGGCGCGGTCGGCACATTCGCCGTCGGCTGGCTCCTGCCGAGACTGCCGGATTTCCAGCGGCAGTTTCCCTTTATCGAGGTTCGGCTGTCGACCAACAACAATCGCGTCGACATGGCGGCTGAAGGGCTGGATTTTGCCATCCGGTTCGGCAACGGCGCCTGGCACGGTACGGATGCGACCCGCCTGTTCGAGGCACCGCTTTCGCCGCTGTGCGTGCCGCAACTGGCCGAGACGCTGCTGGAGCCTGCCGATCTTGCCAGTCACACGCTGCTTAGAAGCTATCGCATGGATGAGTGGAACAACTGGTTCGCGGCGGCCAATGTTCCCGCCTCGCCGCAATTGAACAAAGCCATCGTGTTTGACTCGTCCCTGGCCATGATGGAAGCCGCCCTGCAGGGGATCGGCGTTGCGCTTGCGCCGCCGATGATGTTTTCACGCCACCTGACTGCAGGCGCCATCGAACAGCCGTTCCAGACCTCGATCTCGCTGGGAAGCTACTGGCTGACGCGGCTGCAATCGCGCACGCCGACACCAGCCATGACCGCCTTTGCCGAATGGATCGTTTCAGCGCCCTGATCAGGCCGGTGCGGCTTGGCTTTTCAATGCCTCGCCGAGATTGTCGAGCATGGCGCTCCAGCCGGCCCGGCGGTATTCCGGCTTGTCCTCATCATCGAGAAAGGCCGCCTGTTCGGTGAGGATGAGGCGGCAGCCTTTGCCCGACGGCGTGAGGTCAACGGTCACGATGCTGCTGGAAATGGGCGTCGTTTCGCGTCTCATCGTGCCGGCGGAAATGATCCGTTCATTCGGCACGATATCCTGGTAGGAACTGGTGCTGATATAGGTTTCGCCGCCGGTCTTGCCGAAACGGAAGATGTCACCGCCGCCGATACGAAAATCGAAGTGATCATAGGCTGCATACCAGCCATCGCCCATGGCGTTCCAGCGCAGGAGCGCCTCGACACTGGACCAGGCAGCGAATACGCGCTCCGGCGAGGCATCATAGGTGCGCTCGACAATGATGGTTGCATGGTTGACGGAACCTCCGGTCATGATGTCCTCCCTTGCCGGTCAATTCATTAAGTGATTGCTTAAGTATCACGCGATTGACGATCACGCAACTAATACTTAATTGTTGACTTAAGTGTCTTGCCACCGAAAATGTCCGCTGCCAGCGCAGCGCACCGGTTCTTGCATAAGCGGCAATCGGGTAAACTCCATGGTGCTGGTGAGTCGAAGGAAGAGCCCGTGAAGAAAAAACGCGCCGACTACGTCTGGGATGTCCCGCCTTCCGCGCGCGGCAAGCCTGCCCGGCTGACGGTGGCCACCTGCCAGTTTCCGGTTTCGCATGACATCAACGCCAATCTGGCCCACATGCTCGATCTCATCGCCCGCACCGCGTCTGCCGGTGCTGATGTCGTGCATTTTCCCGAATGCGCCCTCTCCGGCTATGGCGCCGCGACATGGCCATCCTGGGATGATTTCGAATGGGCAACGCTCAACGCCGCCATGGACAGGATTATCGAGGCGGCCCGCGCCCACGCGATCTGGATCGTCACCGGTTCGGTGCATTGGGATCACGCGCACACCCGGCCCACCAATGCGCTGTTCGTGTTTGACGATACGGGAGCGATTGCCGGGCGCTATGACAAGCGGCGCTGCTCGATCAACGATCTGCGCGCCTTTGCGCCGGGCGACACGCCGTTGGCTCTCGATATCAAGGGCGTGCGCTGCGGTTTTCTCATTTGCCTCGACTGGGCCTTTCCCGAACTCTGGCAGGAACACGCCGGCAAGGTCGAGCTGGTCTTCCATTCCTGCTACACGGACAATGTATCGCGCGACCGGATCGAGGCCCATGCGATCCAGCCGCTGATCCAGGGCTATGCCTGGCTCAACCAATATGCCGTCAGTTCATCCAATTCATGCCGGCCGCGCCAGAATTTCCCCAGCTTCTGGATCGAGCGCACCGGCCATCACGGCGGCAGCGCGGCACGGGACGAAACCGGTTTCATCCTGAACGTGCTGACCGACGATCCGGAGCTCGACGCCTTTTGCCAGCGGGTGCTGGAATTCCGGCGTTCAGCCAGCGACGGCAGCCTCTATGCGCCCTATCTGGAAGCCAACAAGGTTTGATGCGACTACGACCAAAATCGTATAGCTTCCAAACGCGCAATATGCAGATCTGAAGGGATTGAAAAGACGAAGGCGGCGCCTTCCGGCCCGCCCTCACTTTTGTCTGCAGCAGATTTGCGCTTGGCGCAGTGATCACATCCGCAGCTCATGCTCGAAATTTAAGATACGGTGGAAAGGAATGCAATATCCGTTTTCGTGCGTGCCGGCCGTCCACTCCGACATCGAAAGCACACTGTCTCCGGCCCGCCTCGCTCGCTACCTGCCAGCCGCTGGAGGCGACCGGCATCTGGCACTCCGCCTCTACATCTGGAACGCGCGTCTTTGCGAATCCTTGTATCTGCCGATGCAATTCGCGGAAGTCGCGGCGCGTAATGCAATTCAAAAGCCGGTCGTCGGACGATTTCACAACCGCTGGTACGAGAATCCCCGGTTCATCAATCTTCTTCCGGCGCGAATGAAGGATGAACTGATCGATACCAAGCGAAGGGAGCAAAAGAAGCATGCCGCAATGCTCAGTCAGGACCACATTGTCGCCGGCTTGTCACTCGGCTTTTGGGTCTCCCTCATGACCGCCGCCTACGACAAGCAGTTATGGGCGCAGGGGGTCAGGGCCGCATTCCCGCATGCGGATCCGCGAGAAAGCCGTGAAAGTATCCGTGCCCATCTGGATGGCATGCGGCGCTTTCGCAATGACATTGCGCATCACGCGGCAATTTTCGACCGTTCTCCGCAAAAAGAATTTCAGAACGTCATCCATATCACCGGCCTTGTATGCGAAAATACCTGCTGGCTTTCAAAGCAACTGTCCAGATTGCAAAACGTCATCAACGACCGGCCAAGACTCTGAATTTCCAACCACTGCCAAAATATGGCATGATGTGACAACGCATCCCCGCAGGTGAGTAACCGTGTCCCGATCCCAGCGCCTTCTCGACCTGATCCAGACCATGCGCCGCTATCGCCGTCCGGTCAGCGGCAAGGTGCTGGCGGAGGAAACCGGCATCAGCATCCGCACGCTCTATCGCGATATCGCCACCCTGCAGGCGCAGGGCGCCCATATCGAGGGCGAGCCCGGCCTCGGTTATGTGCTGCGCCCCGGTTTCATGCTGCCGCCCCTGATGTTCACCGAAGAGGAGATCGAAGCGCTGGTGCTCGGCTCGCGCTGGGTGGCCAAACAGCCGGATAACCGGCTTTCAACGGCGGCGCGCGATGCCCTAAACAAAATCGCGGCGGTGCTGCCGGACGACCTGCGAGAGAGCGTCGACACCTCTGCCCTGCTGGTGGGTCCCGGGGACGGATCGGCAACCGATGGCGTCGACCTTGCCGACGTGCGCAAAGCGATCCGCAACGAGCGCAAGCTCGATATCACCTATCGCGACGGCAATGGCAGTCAATCCAGCCGCCTGATCTGGCCCTTTGCGCTGGGTTTCTTCGACAAAATGCGCGTCATCGTTGCCTGGTGTGAACTGCGCCAGGATTTCCGGCATTTCCGCACGGACCGGCTGTCGCGGCTCGAAGCAACGGACATACGCTATCCCAAGCGCCGGCAGGTCCTTTTGCAGGAGTGGCGCGACGCGCAGGGCATCGCCCAGCCGCGCTGATCACTACTGCCAGAAACTGGCAGCATGCCGTTTTATGGTGTTCCCGTCACAACCTGAAGGAGAAATGCCGTGGCCAACCCCAATCTCATCATTCTCTACGTTGCCAATGCCCCTGTCAGCCGCGCCTTCTATGCGGATCTGCTCAAGCGCGAACCGCTTGAAGAAACGATCAATTTTGCCATGTTTGCCCTCGACTCCGGCTTGCTGCTCGGCGTCTGGGCGCATGACAAGGTTGAACCGGCCATTACCAGCATTGGCTCCGGCAGCGAACTCGTGTTCAGCGTGGATACGGACAGCGAAGTCGAGGCAACCCACAGGGACTGGGCGGCACGCGGGTTGCCGATCGTTCAGGCGCCGGTGCACATGGATTTCGGCTATACTTTTGTTGCCCTCGATCCGGATGGTCACCGGCTGCGGATGTTTGCCGCTACCCCGGCACAGGGAACGGCGCAATGAGCGGCCACTGGATCGCAGTTGCTTCGGCGGACCATGTCCGCCGCGGCCTGCAGGACGGCTTCATGCAGGTTTGCCATGGCAAGGAAGGCCCGCTGAAGCGCATCAAGCCCGGCGACGGGGTGGTCTATTATTCGCCGACCGAGATATTCGGCGGCAAGGACCGCCTGCAGGCTTTCACCGCCATCGGCATGGTGCAGGCGGAAGACGCCTACCGCCACGACATGGGCGGAGGATTCGTGCCGTGGCGTCGCAATATTGGCTGGTTCGATGCCACGGAAGCGGACATCCGCCCGCTGCTCGACAGTCTCAGCTTCACCAGGGGCAGGCAGAACTGGGGCTACCAGTTCCGCTTCGGGGTGCTAGCCATCAGCCCGGAGGATTTTGATGTCATCGCCGGGGCCATGCATGCCCATCATCAAGGGCTTAATGTTGCCCCGCCTCTGCCATCGCTCCGGCCGGCGTGCGATGACGGGTTGCAGCCCAGAACATCAGGGCAAGCGCACTGATGCCCGCCCCCGCCAGGCTGACCCCTATCCAGCCGGCGGAGGCATAGACCAGCGTGGAGCCGAGCGAGCCTGCCGCACTGCCGATCGAATAGAAGATCATATAGCCCGCCGTCAGGCGGCTCTGCGCTTCCGGACGCACGCGGTAGATCAGGCTCTGGTTGGAGACATGCACCGCCTGCAGGGCGAAATCGATGGTCACAATGCCGATGATCAGGAACCACAGTGACGTCTGCATGAAGGCGACCGGTATCCACGACAGGAGCATGATGGTCAGCGTAATGCCGGTGGTGCGCTGTGCATGCCCCCGGTCGGCCCAGCGCCCTGCCCGCGAGGCCGCCAGCGCTCCGGCAGCGCCGGCCAGACCGAACAGCCCGATTTGCGTGTGCGACAGCGAAAACGGCGGAGCGCTCAGCGGCAGCACCAGCGGTGTCAAAAGCATGGTGATGTCGGCGAAGATGAACATGGCAATGACGGCACGGATGCGCAGCACCGGCTCTTCGGCAAACAACAGGAACACAGACTTGATCAGCTTCGGATAGGCGATTTTTGTCCGCCGCACTTCGTTGCGTGGCAGGAAGTGAAACAGCAGCGCTGCAATGATCAGCGTCAGCACCGCCGAGACGGCATAGACCGAGCGCCAGCCCGCCAGATCGGCCATGCCACCGGCAATGGTGCGGGCGAGCAGAATACCGATGACGATGCCGCTGGTGACAATCCCGACCACCTGCCCCCGCTCATGCGGCTTTGCCAGACTGGCGGCATAGGCGACGAGCGCCTGCGTGACAACGGCGAGCAGGCCGATGGCGGCCATCGCCACCAGCAGCGCGAGCGAGGTCGGGGCAAAGCACACCGCCAGCAGGGCCAGCGCAGAGAGAACCGATTGGCCGGCGATCAGCCGGCGGCGGTCGATCAGATCGCCCAGCGGCACGATCAGCAGCAGGCCAAGCCCGTAACCGACCTGCGAAATCGAGACGATCATGCCGATGGTGGCGTGGCTCATGCCAAAACTGTCGGCAATGGCGTCGAGCAGCGGCGGCGCAAAATAGACGTTCGCCACGGCCAGTCCGCAGGCAATGGCAAACAGAAGTGCCAGGGGTCGGGAGAATTCTATGGCCTGCGGCCCGCTGAAAGGCGTTTTTTCAGCAATTTCATCCGTATAGACCGCTTGTCCACCGCCAATGACCAGATTATCGTCCTGCTCAAGCTTCATCGCATCCTCCTGCGCATGTGGTTGCAAATTAAAACCTATTGCGTCTTAGCTCCATCGGTTTTATATTGCAACTACCCTTCGCAGAGGGAGAAATAAGATGAGCACTGCTCTGCGACCAAAAAAGGGGGACTACAATGGTCAAGCGAACGAGCCACAAGGATGATCCGTGCCCGGTGGCAAGGCCACTGGATGCGATCGGCGACTGGTGGTCACTGCTGATAATACGCGACGCGTTTGAGGGATCGCGGCGTTTTGGGGAATTTCAGAGAAGTCTTGGCCTGGCCAAGAATATTTTGTCGACGCGGCTGCGCAATCTCGTTGCGCATGACATTTTCACCATCGCGCCCTGCGCCGATGGCAGCGCCTACAATGAATATGTGCTGACCGAAAAAGGCCGCGATCTCTTCCCGCTGCTTGTGGCCCTGCGGCAATGGGGTGAAGAATACTACTCCGACAGCTATCAGGCGAAAGTCCAACTGGTCGACCGCGAAACGGGTAAACCGGTGCGGCGGCTGGAACTGCGCTCCGATGACGGGCGCCTGCTCGGGCCTGACGACACGGTGGTTGTCGGGCACTAGATTTCCCTGCCCTCGCCCTGCCTGACATCGCTCCGCGGTGTCTGGCAGCGCCATCGCCATAAAATGCAAATGAAAATCATTTGCAATAAGGCTTGACGACAGTCCGATTGTTCGTATTCTGTGGTGGTGCCAGTGGGACGCTGGCTCCGGGCGGACAATAGAAAAAGGCCCCATCCATGACGGGGCCTTTCCATCGATATCGCTCGGGAAAAAGCTTATTTGGCTTTTTCGTAGAGTTCGAGGACGTAATCCCAGTTGATGAGACTGTCGACGAAAGCTTCGAGGTATTTTGGACGGGCATTGCGGTAGTCGATGTAATAGGAGTGTTCCCATACGTCGACGCCGAGGATAGGCGTTGCGCCATGAACGAGCGGGTTTTCGCCGTTTGGTGTCTTGGAGATTTCAAGCTTGCCGTTCTTGACGGAGAGCCATGCCCAGCCGGAGCCGAACTGTGTGGTGCCGGCAGCGATGAAATCGGTGCGGAACTTGTCGTAGCCGCCGAGATCCGAGTCAATGGCCTTTTCCAGAGTGCCCGGAAGCTTCTTGCCGCCGCCGTTCTTCTTCAGCCAATGCCAGAAATGCAGGTGGTTGTAATGCTGGCCGGCATTGTTGAAAAGGCCGGCATTCTTGCCATAGGACTGCTTGACGATCTCTTCAAGCGAGAGATTTTCAAGACCGGCTTCGGCAGCCAGTTTGTTGCCGTTGTCAACATAAGCCTTGTGGTGCTTGTCATGATGATATTCCAACGTCTCGCGCGACATGAAGGGGGCGAGTGCGTCGTAATCATACGGCAGTGCGGGCAGTTCGAAAGCCATGGAAGTCTCCTCTTCGATTCAATCTGTGATCAGAATTGGTTAGCCCGTCGGGGCGCACGCCAATCCTGACAAAACCTGCGTTCGTTACATAGAGCCTTTCTCACCTAAATAGAATAGTTCTGCCGGAAAGAATTTGGTTCAAGGTCGAGGGGGTTGACGAGACCGATGTTTACCCATCGGGCGAAGTCAAACCCCGATGGATTTGAAGCAAATTCATCCGGCCCTTCGGGTTTCCGGCTGGCGGACACCCACTTTGTCAGGCAGCTTCGTCCGATGGGTAAACATCGGCCTCACTACCTTCCGCGTGGATTGTCTCGCCATCCGAGAAACAGAACTGTTTCTATTTAGGCGAGAAAGGCTCTCGGTCCGTATTTCCCCGGGGGCAATGCGGAACGGATCAATATTTCGGTTTGATCCGGTTTCAGCGTTAAATTTTCGGCGTGGAGTGGGCGAACTCCCAATAGAGCTCCCTCGCCTTCTTGGTGATCGGCCCCGGCTGAAGGTCGCGGCCTTCAATACGGGTAACGGGCACGACCTTCGAATGGTTCCCCGTGGAGAAAATCTCGTCGGCGTTGAGGAAATCCTGCACCGTCAAGGTCGCCTGCGTCGTGCGGAAACCGTAATCAGCCAGCACGTCGATCGTGCGGGCGCGGGTGATGCCGGACAGGAACGTGCCATTGGGCGCGGGCGTGAAAATGTGCCCGTCCTTGACCATGAAAATGTTCGAGCTGCCGGTCTCAGCGACATTGCCCAGCATATCGAGCACCAGCGCATTGTCGAAACCGCGGGATTTGGCCTCGAGAATGGCGCGGCCATTGTTGGGGTAGAGGCAACCGGCCTTGGCATTGGTCGGCATCGTCTCGAAACTCGGACGGCGGAAGGGCGAAACGGTGACGGAAAAACCCGTGGGTTCCTGCATCGGCGATTCGTACAGGCTGAGACAGAAGCGGGTTGAAGCGGGATCGGCGGGCACACCCATATAGCCGCCATGCTCGGCCCAGTACATCGGCCGGATATAGACGGCGATCCGGCCATCGAATTTTTTCAGCCCGTCGCGGGCAAGACCGGCAATGTCTTCCGCGCTCATGGTCGGCTGGAGACCAAGCGCGGCGGCGGAGGCATTCACCCGGGCGCAATGGCGGTCAAGATCGGGCGAAACGCCCTCGAACCAGCGTCCGCCGTCAAAAACCGTCGAGCCCAGCCACATGGCGTGGCTGCGCGGCCCGATCAGAGGCACGTTGCCCTCGTGCCAGTCACCGTCGACATAGGTCCAGGTGGTTGATTGCGCTGCTGTATTGACTGCCATGAGAGTGATTCCGTCGCTGAGAATAGGTCGCCCTATCGAAGGGTTATTCGACCGCAAGGTCAATGGTTCAGACGCTGCGGAAGGCAAATTGCGACAAACGGACTGCCATAACCAGCACTTTTCCGCGTCAAACCAAGGCTTCTCATACTTTTGATGAATTGCGCATCGGAATATCGCCGGTCCACTATGACACGGCAGCATTGAGCCGTTTGTCAGTTCCGGACTTCAAATGTTGTGAGAAAACGCACCGTATCATTTCCCCCCACTCCCCTCAGGATACGGCTTCTTGGCGGGCCCCTTGCCGGGTCTGCTTTTCTTTTGGCTCAAAGAAAAAGGCCGGCAACCCCAGGTCACCGGCCTTCCATGTGGACAAAGGCGACAGATTACATCACCAGGATCGGCGTCTTGTTCGGCACGCGATCATAGAGATCGATAATGTCCTGGTTGATCAGGCGCACGCAGCCCGACGAAACCGCCTTGCCGATGGACCACCATTCCGGCGAGCCATGCAGGCGATAGAGCGTGTCCTGGCCATTCTGGAAGATGTAGAGGGCGCGGGCGCCGAGCGGATTGGTCAGGCCGGGCTGCATGCCGCCATTGCGGGCGCTGTATTGCACCAGCTCCGGCTGGCGGGCAACCATTTCATCCGGCGGAGTCCAGGTTGGCCAGTGGCGCTTCCACTGGATGACCGCGCGGCCGGACCAGGCAAAGCCTTCGCGGCCAATGCCGACGCCGTAACGGATCGCCTGACCGCCTTCGCGCACCAGATAGAGGAACTTGTTCTGGGTATCGACAACGATGGTGCCGGGCTGTTCGCCGGTCGGGTCCTGCACGACCTGACGCAGGTAGCGCTTGTTCATCCTCTTGATCGGAATGGCGGGCAGCTGGTAGCCGTCATCCTCGCGCGCCGCATACATGGCTTCGTAGGAGCCAAAGGCCGGATCGACATCCGCCTGCGGTGCGAGCGGCTGGCCATTGTCGTCAACCTTGATAACCGGCATATCCGGGATTGCGGCGCATCCGGCGAGGCCGACGGCCGCTGTTGCGGTCAATGCAGTCAGGAAACCGCGGCGGGAAATCATGTTTTGCATCATTGAACCAATTTAGCGGTGGGAGATGGAGTGTGAGATAGCATGGATCGGGTTTACCAGCTCTAAACGCACATAAAATGTGGCAACGGACCGTTGGCAATATGGCGCAAACAAGGCGGGTGGCGGACTGTTGCCCTCCCGCAACAGAAAGGCTGCCCGAAGGATGCCTGCACCGTTCACCGGGCGATAAACAATTCGTGAGACCGCGAAACCCGCATTCCCATCGCCGAATCACCGGGGTTCATAGCGAAAATCCGACACGCCGAACCGCCCGGCAAGGCTGCTGAGCGGCGCATCGCCGGTCTTGCCTCTGACATAGCGATCCATGAAGGCGACACTGGCTTCGCTGATGCGCGTGCGGGTGAACAGGCCGAGATCGGTCCACGTCAGATGACCCGCGCCCAGGAATTCCACATAATATTTCGGGCCCTTCGACAGGTCGTAACCGCCGCCCGGCCGCCTTACTTTCGGGGTCACAAAAATATCGCGCGTGCCGCCCTGGTACATGACCGGGGCTTCGAGATGCCGCAGTGAATCCCGGTGCAGATAGGGGCCGACATAGGGGGACAGGGCGAGCGTTGCCTTGACGCCATCGATGCGCCAGCCGGGCCAGGCGCCGCTCATGCCCAGCACGGTATAGCCGCCGAGGGAATGCCCCGCGAGCCCCATCTCGTTCCAGTTGATCCGGCTGTTCCACTGCCGGTCGCGCTTCAGGGCGGCAATCACCTTGCTGAAATCATCGGCGCGGTTCCTGAACGTGGCTTCCGTCCAGCGCAGGGGTTTGCGCAGGGAAACCTGCGGCTTGTCGAGAATGCTCTGGTCGCCATTGTTGCAGGTCGCATCGTGATGATTGGGCGCGAAGACGATGTAGCCCGCCTTGGCAAAGGCCCGCATCAGGAATTTCGATTGGGTCGAACAGCCGTGGAACCCGTGCGAGAAGAAAATGACCGGCTGGCGGGCAATCGTCGGCTGGTCCGGTTCCCACACATGGACCGGCACCCCGCCGATCACCGCTTCGCTGTCTTTGGCAAGGGCGGTTCCCGCCGTGGCCAGCACGGCGGTGAGAATGGCGGCAATCAATCGCAACACGGGGCGTGGCAGAGCGAAAGATTGGCCTGTGCTGTTCATCGGCGCCCGCCTTGTCCGCTGTCGTAACTCTAGCGCTTGCTCAGGCTTCCCAGGATGCCGCGCACCAGCGCGCGGCCGAGCGAGCTGCCCACCGAACGGACCACCGATTTCATCGCCGCTTCCGCCACCGTCTGGCGGGCACGGGGCTGGCCGCCGCGCGGGCCCGGCGCGCTGCTGCCGCCGCCCAGAATATCCGGCAGGCGCCAGCCGCTGGTGCTGTCGGCTTCCTGTTCCTTCGTGGCTGCAGCTTCCGCCTGTCCCTGTGCCGCCTTTTTCTGCAGGACCTCATAGGCGGATTCGCGATCGATCATCTGGTCATACTGGCCGGCAACCGGGCTGGCATTGATCAGCTTCTGCCGCTCGTCAACGGTCAACGGGCCGATGCGTCCCGCGGGCGGGCGGATCAGCGTGCGCTGCACGACGGACGGCACGCCTTTTTCCGCCAGGGTCGACACCAGCGCTTCGCCGGTGGACAGGTTGGTGATCGCCGCGAAGGTGTTGAAATCCGGATTGGGGCGGAAGGTATCGGCCGCCGTCTTCACCGCATTCTGCTCGCGCGGCGTATAGGCGCGCAGCGCATGCTGGACGCGGTTACCGAGCTGGGCCAGCACGGTTTCCGGCACATCCAGCGGGTTCTGCGAGATGAAGTAGACCCCGACCCCTTTGGAGCGGATGAGGCGCACCACCTGCTCCACCCGGTTGAGCAGGGCTTTCGGGGCCTCATTGAACAGAAGATGCGCTTCATCGAAGAAGAAGACGAGGCGCGGCTTTTCCGGATCGCCGATTTCAGGCAGTTCCTCGAACAGCTCCGACAGGAGCCAGAGCAGGAAGGTGGAATAAAGCCGCGGATTCATCATCAGCTTGTCGGCGGCCAGCACGCTGACCACGCCGCGGCCATTGGTGCTCGTGCGCATGATATCGGCGATGCGCAGGGCCGGTTCGCCAAAGAATTTCGTGCCGCCCTGCTGCTCAAGCACCAGGAGGGAACGCTGGATGGCGCCGACGGACGGCTTGGTGACATTGCCGTAGCGCGCGGAAATTTCCTCGGCACGCTCGGCGATATTGACCAGCAGAGCCTGCAGGTCCTTCATGTCGAGCAGCAGCAGCCCCTCTTCGTCGGCGATCTTGAAGGCGATGTTCATCACGCCTTCCTGCGCTTCGGTGAGGTTCATCAGGCGCGAGAGCAGCAGCGGCCCCATTTCGGAAATGGTGGCGCGGATCGGATGGCCCTGTTCGCCGAAAATATCCCAGAAAATAACCGGCGACGCCTCGAGCGCATAGGGGTCGAGCCTGACCTCCGCCGCCCGCTTGACGAGAAAATCCTTTTCCTCGCCCTTCGCGCCGATCCCCGACAGATCGCCCTTGATGTCGGCACAGAAGACCGGAACGCCCGCACGTGAAAAACCTTCCGCCAGAACCTGCAGCGAGACGGTCTTGCCCGTCCCTGTCGCGCCGGTGATCAGGCCGTGGCGGTTGCCGTATTTCAGCAGCAGCGCTTCGGCCTGCTGATAGCTGTCATCCGGTTTGCGGCTCGCACCAAGGAAGATACTGTCGTCAGCGGCCATGGGGGGTGATCCTCTTCACTGTGGTGTTTCTGCCATCCGATATAAAGGCCGGATGCCCGGGGGACAATGCCTTGCAGCCGGGACTCATGCATAAGATTGCAAGGCGGCGCTGAAATTGCTGACGTTTTTGTGTCATCTTCCCGTGCCACAACGGGAGCGGCGCCGCCTGAAAAACGTCATGCCGGCTGATCCAGATTGACGCAGTGGCTTGCAAGGCGGATGATATCCGCATATTACGTAAACGTAATTCATGACAGACGGGAGATTAGGCTCATGGACGAACTTATCGCGCGCATTACCGCCAATGTCGGCACCGATCCGGAAACGGCAAAGAAGGCCGTCGGCCTCATCCTCGCTTTCCTGCAGAAGGAAGGCCCGGCCAAGGCAACCGACCTGATCAGCAGCATCCCCGGCGCGGACGCGGCCATTGCCGACGCCAATTCCGGCGGCGGCTTCCTGTCCGGCCTGATGCCCGGCGTCATGGGCCTCGGCTCCAAGCTGATGGGCGCTGGCCTCGGCATGAGCGAAATCTCCGGCATTTCCAAGGAAACCATTGCCTTTGCCCGTGAAAAGGCCGGCAGCGACGTGGTGGACGAAGTCGTCAATTCGATCCCGGGCCTCAGCCAGTTCGTCTGAGACGCACGGCGCGGCCGCTCACGACCAGCATGTCAAACGCGCGCCTCCTGGCGCGCGTTTTCGTTTGGCAATTCCCTCATGGTTCGACAGGCTCACCATGAGGGAGGTGATTTGATTGCAGCCCACAAGCTTCCCTCATGGTGAGCTTGTCGAACCACGCACCGCATATTCCGCTCTTTACCTCACGCAGGCTTTCGCGCCGGGACCGTGACGAGATTGACCAGCACCGCCACGACAACATTGGCAGCCAGCGCCAGCAGCCCGATATAGACCGTGAACGGAGCGCCGCCGAGGCTGATGGCCTGCAGCGGTTTCAGGCCGTTGATCCACACCAGATAGGTGCCGCCGCAGAAGCCGACGAGCCATCCGGCCAGCAGGCCCGGTGCACGGAACCAGTTCGAGTAGAGCCCGAACACCAGCGCCGGAAGTGTCTGCAGGATCCAGATGCCGCCGAGCAGCTGCAGGTCCAATGCAAACTGCGTCGGCAGGAAGGCAATGACCAGCAGCGCGCCGATCTTGATAATCAGCGATGTCACCTTGGCGACCTTCGCCTCCCCCGCATCCGTCACCTGAGGATTGACATAGGCCTTCCAGAAATTGCGGGTGAAGAGGTTGGAGGCGCCGATGCTCATGACCGCGGCGGGAACCAGCGCGCCGATGGCAATGGCGGCAAAGGCAAAACCGGCGAACCAGCTGGGGAACAGGGTCTGGAACAGCGCCGGAACCACCTGGTTCGGGCTGGAGACGTTGAGATGGGCGGCGTGGCCCATGTAGCCCAGCAGGGCAAGCAGACCGAGGAGCAGCGTATAGGCCGGCAGCATCACCGCATTCTTGCGGATGGTGTTGCCGCTGTTGGAGGCAAAGATGCCGGTCAGCGTATGCGGATACATGAAGGCTGCCAGCGCCGAACCGAGCGCCAGCGTCGCATAGGCCACATACTGGTTGCCGCCGAGCAGCAGATTGCCCGAGCCCTTGGCCTTGAAGGCGGCATCCGCCGAGGCGAACACATTGGCATAGCCGCCGAGTTTCGACGGGATCAGCGCCACCGCGGCGATAACAGCGATATAGATCATGATGTCCTTGACGAAGGCGATCAGCGCGGGCGCGCGCAGACCCGCCGAATAGGTGTAAAGCGCCAGGATGACGAAGGCGACCGCCAGCGGCAGCTCCCCGGTCAAGCCCAGAGCCTGCAGCACGGCAGCCATGCCGACCAGCTGCAGCGCGATATAGGGCATGGTTGCGATCACGCCGGTGAGCGCCACCGCCAGTTCCAGCCCGCGCGAGCCGTACTGTCCGAATACCACGTCGCCGGCAGTCACGTAGCCATTGTCCTTGGCCCGTTTCCACAGGAGCGGCATGACCATGAAGACGAAGGGATAGACGATGATTGTGTAGGGCAGCGCAAAGAAGCCATAGGCGCCGACCGCATAGACCAGCGCCGGAACCGCGATCACCGTATAGGCGGTGTAGAAATCGCCGCCGACGAGAAACCAGGTGATCCATGTGCCGAAATTGCGGCCGCCCAGGCCCCATTCATCGATATGCGCCATGGTCTTGGGCGCCCGCCAGCGGGAAGCAATGAACCCGAGCACCGTGACAAGGGCGAAAAAGAAGACAAAAACCGAAACGGCAACCGGATCAAGATTAGTCGTCATAGCGCACACTCCGGTAGACGATCCACGTCACGAAAGCCGTCAACGGCACAAAAGCCAGCTGATACCAGTAGAAAAAGGGGAAGCCGAGCAGTTCCGGTTCGCGGGAATTATAGAAGGGAACCCAGAGAAGTCCGATGTAGGGAATCGCAAGTAGCCATAATATGGCCTTTTTTGAACCGTTTTCCATGGATATGTCCTCTCGAAATTAACTTTTGAGGAAAGATGAAACCCGAGGGTTTCATTAATAGGCTCCGCCATTATTTGCGCAAGACGCGATCGGTGCGGGCAGCGCGCGGATATGGTTGCAAACGCGCATTATCAACAATGTTCTTTTCGGCACTGTGGCAATTCGTGATCAACAAGACCCCGATACATAAAGAAATTAGTAACCAAGATTCTTCATGCTCCCAGGCAGTCGGCAATTGACGCCAGACACGCGTGTTCCGTGCCTGATGGTTGGTATTGGCCGTGGCGGACCCCTTCGGGGCAGTCGCAGGTTTGAGTAAGCGTTTGGAAAAAGAGTACGATGGCGTTCGCGACCGATACATTCAGGCAGGCTGGTTCCTTTAACCCTTCGGCCTTTCGCGTGGGCAAACCGCGCGGTGCGCTTGTCAGCGCGCTGGCCATCGGCGTCGGCATTGCCGCCACCGTGTGGGTTCTGGCAACCGTGAGCACGACGCAGAAAATGGTGGCTTCCCTGGGTGCAAGCCCGGCGGTGCTGCACCATGGCGCCCATGCGCTCGACAGCATCGCGCTTGTCGACCCGAACGATCAGAGGGTCCGCAGGCCAAGCAGCGCCGCACTCGCAGCACTCAATCCCGAATTGCGGCACCGCATTCCCCACGGCACACCGACGGAAGCCAGAAACGCCAATACAGCGGACCGCGTCGTGGTCAGCCATGACGATGCCTTCGCCGAGCCTGCATCCGCACTGGTGATGCTTGAGACATCGCCATTGTCCGAATCCGACGTCACCGCGCTTCTCAACACGCCATCCGGACCGGTCGACGCCGAGGTGCAGAACGCAATCCGCGCCGCAATGGTGAACAGCGCCCTGGCGCTGGCAGCAAATGGCAGATCCGCGCCGGCGCTCGACAGCAGGCCGGTTGGTTCCATACCGCTGCCCGCCAACGCCCCCGACCGGGAAAAGCTGGAGATCGCCGCCGCAGGCGCGGCCCTGGCCACGGCATCGGACAATCCGTTCAACGCCCAGCCTGATCTCGTGGACAAGCGCCGCCACGAACCGGAAATACCGATCCTCGCCAGCTACGCACCCTCTGCAACCGAGAGCAACCCGATGATGGGGCCGCTCGCGCCGGACCTTGAAGTCGCCGTGCCCGTGCCGGAAGATGCGCCGGACAGAAAGACCGCCAGCGTGGCACCGGACGACGCGGCCTCATCCGATGATACGCAGGACACGGTTGACGTTCCCTTGCCCTCGAAGCGGCCGAAACTGGCTGCCGGGACCACTCCTGCAGCCCCCACCGCCCCGGCAAAACAGCGGCCTGACGTGAAGATGGCTTCAATCCGCCCGGATGATGCAGCCATCGAAGCCATGCCCAGATCGAAAAGCCTGTTCGGATCGCTATTCGGCGGGTCGCGCAACGGTGTCGCTGTCTATGACATCTCGGCGCGCACGGTTTACCTGCCCAATGGCGAACGGCTTGAAGCGCATTCTGGCATGGGACATATGCTGGACAATCCTCGCTATACGCGCGAGTCGAACCGCGGGCCGACACCGCCGCATACCTATAATCTGACCATGCGCGAACAGCTTTTCCACGGCGTCGCGGCGATCCGCCTGACACCGGTCGATGGCCGCAATGCCTTCGGCCGCAACGGCCTGCTCGCCCATACCTACATGCTGGGACCGCGCGGCGATTCGAACGGATGCGTGGTTTTCAAGGATTATCGCCGCTTCCTCAAAGCGTTCCAGCGCGGTGAAGTCTCGCGTCTCGTGGTGGTCGAACACCTGCCCTCGTCGTCGCGCATCGCCACGCGCTAATGTTTTATGCCAAGGCAATAGACATTTATTGCGACTGGTGTTATTGAGCACACAGCTCAATTCAGGAAAGGAGGGCTGCGCATGAATACGTTCTTCCGGCATCATCGCCAGCGTGGCCCCGTCAACGCCCTGCAGATACGTTTGCAGGGCTGACCGGAAACAGCTTTCCATACCCATTCCAGGTCTGCCCTTCGTGGTCACGCAGCGTCTGCTCGCTTTTTGAGCGGCCTTGCGTCTCTTCACAACCCACCGAGCCAATACGGTTACCTCACCGTTTCGTGCACCCGACGACAGCAGAAGAGAACTGCGTCGCAGCACATGGCCCGGCAGACCAGAGAATAAAATGGCACTGATCAATGTAAGAAACCTCGGCGTCACCCTTGGAGCCCCGCTTTTCACCAACCTGAGTTTTGTCGTGGGCGCGGGTGACCGGCTCGGCGTCGTTGCCGCCAATGGCCGCGGCAAGTCCACCCTGCTGCGCTGCCTCGCGGGAACGCTCGATTCCACCACCGGCGACATCACCCGCACGCGCGGCCTGCGTATCGGTTATGTCGAGCAGGCCGTACCGGACGCTCTTCTCGGCACCACCTTCTATGACATGGTCCTGCAGGCCTTGTCCGCCGAACAGCAGGAGACCGAAAGCTGGCGCGTCGATGTCGTGCTCGCCTCGCTCGACGTGCCGGATGTCTTGCGCGAGCGCACCGTCGGCCAGCTCAGCGGCGGCTGGCAGCGGCTTGCGCTGATTGCCCGCGTCTGGGTGACCGACCCCGACGTGTTGCTGCTGGACGAGCCGACCAACCATCTCGACCTTGCCAAGATCGCGCAGCTGGAAGACTGGCTGAACAATCTTCCCCGCGATGTACCGGTGGTGATCTGCAGCCACGACCGGGCCTTTCTCGATGCGACGACCAACAGGACCCTGTTCCTGCGGCCGGAGAATTCGCACGCCTTCGCCCTGCCCTACACGCGGGCCCGGGTGGCGCTTGACGAGATCGACGCGGCGGAAGCGCGGCGCTACGAGCGGGACATGAAAGTGGCACAGCAACTGCGCCAGCAGGCGGCCAAGCTCAACAATATCGGCATCAATTCCGGCAGCGACCTGCTGGTCGTGAAGACGAAACAACTGAAGCAGCGGGCGGAAAAGCTGGAGGATGCCGCGCGGCCCGCCCATCAGGAACGGTCAGCCGGGGCGATCCGGCTTGCCAATAGCGGCACGCACGCTAAGGTGCTGGTGACGCTCGACGATGCCTCCGTTGAGACGCCGGATGGTACGCTGCTGTTCAAAACCGGCAGGAAATGGATATGCCAGGGCGACCGGATCGTGCTTCTGGGTGCCAACGGCACCGGCAAGTCACGCCTCGTCGGCATGATCCGGCGCGCCATCACCGATCCGCTGAGCTTGCCGGACACCGTCAAGGCGACACCCTCGCTGGTGCTTGGCTATGGCGACCAGGCGCTGGCCGACCTGCCGGACCGCGACACGCCGTTCGACACGATCAGCCGGCGGTTCGATATCGGCGACCAGCGCACGCGCACCCTTCTGGCCGGGGCCGGACTTGGCATCGATATCCAGAACAAGCCCAATAGCGTGCTGTCGGGCGGGCAGAAGGCGCGGCTGGGCATGCTGGTGCTGCGGCTGGCCAATCCGAACTTCTTTCTGCTAGATGAACCGACCAACCATCTGGATATTGACGGGCAGGAAGCGCTGGAATCCGAACTGATGGCGCATGAGGCCAGCTGCCTGCTGGTCTCGCATGACCGCAGCTTCGTCCGGGCGGTCGGCAACCGGTTCTGGCTGATCGAGAAACGGCGCCTCGTTGAGGTGGAAAGCCCGGAAACGTTCTTCGCTTCCGTCAGCGGCCATCAAGACTGATACGATACCGGGCCGTCTCGCCGAGGCGGCCCGGTGCCGGTTCAATGGGCGTGCGCGGCCTGCGCCGTGACGATGGCGTCGGCCTCCTTGCCGTAAAGCTCCTCGAAATGATCGAAGGCCTTGGAAAAGCTGCCGATGCCCTGCGTGGCGGAGCGCAAGGCCCGCCCCAGTTCATCCAGCGAACTGCCGGGGATCATCGCCCGGAAAACGTCCCAGCCCTTGGTGTTGTCATCCCGGTCAAAACCCAGAACCTGTCCCTTGAAGGCGGATACAATAGGCACGAGATTGCCTGAGTAGACCGATGGTATGTGAATTTCGATGCGGAAGACCGGCTGCATGAGCACGGCCGAGGCTTCCGACAACGCCTGCCGGACACCCATTTTTGCCGCCGCGCGGAAGGCAAATTCCGAACTGTCGACCGAATGGTGCTGGCCATCGGTCAGCATCACGCCGACATCGATGACAGGAAGGCCGAGCGGGCCCCGCTCCATCGCTTCGCGCGAGCCCGCTTCCACCGCGGGGATGTAGTTGCGCGGCACCGCCCCGCCCTTCACCGTTTCGCCAAAGGAAAAGCCCTCGCCGCGCCCGTTGGGATGCACGCTCAGTTTCACGTCGGCAAACTGGCCGGCACCACCGGTCTGCTTGCGGTGGCGGTAGTGAACATCGGCGGGTTTGGAGATCGTCTCCCGGTAGACCGGACTTGGCATGCGGTCGGTGACATTGACGTGGAAGACCTCCGCCAGGGTTTTGCACAGGTCGCGCAGATGCACCGGCCCCTGCACGCTGACAAGCTGGGCACCGGTGCCCTCTTCCTGCGCCACCTTGAGCCCGCGGTCCGTTTCCACCAGTTTCGCCAAAGTTTCGGAAAGCTTTGTTTCGTCCCGCTCGCTTTCGGGAACGAGAATACGCTCCAGCATGGGTGTGGGCGGTGTCGTCCATTCCGGCGCCGCTATGGCCGCTTCCACTGTCAGCAGGGACGGCACCGGCAGATGATCCGACTTGACGGTGCTGAACACATCGCCCGGCGCTGCGGTTCCCGACACCGTGGGGCGCCCGGTTCCAGGGTCCTGCACAGGGCCAAGACGCCCGCCGCCCAGAAGCGCGCCCTGTTTGAGACCCTCCTTCAGCGCGCGCACCAGCACGGTCTTGCCAATGTTCTGGCGGTGATAGGCATGAAAACTGACGGCTGCCAGTGCGTTTTCCGGCGTGCTGTTGGCCGCGGCAAGGCGCTTGCGCAGGGCATCGACCGGCGGCGCTTCATGGCGCAGGGCTTTCATCAGGCGCAGCATGCCGTTGCTGTGGCTGGCCGCGCCAAGCAGGACCGGAATGATCTTGTTCTCCCGCAACACGCGTGACGAGATGGCAAAGACGGCGTCACTGGGCGGCTCGCGGTCTTCGATCAGCTCTTCCAGCAGCCAGTCGTCGAATTCCGAGAGATGTTCGAGCAGCTCGGCGCGCGCCTCGTGTTCCCGTTCAAGCTCGCTTTCCGGTATGGCGATCAGGGCGGATGTCTGGCCTTCGCGATAACGCCAGGCCCGTTCCGAGATCAGGTCACAGGTGCCGACGATCTTGTCGCCTTCGCGGATCGGAATCTGCCGCAGGACAAGGGAATGGCTGCAATAGCCCTGCAGCGAGGCAATGACATCGCGTATCCGCCCTCGCGGTTCATCGATGCGGTTGACGAAGACGATGCAGGGCGTTCCCGACGCCTCTATGACCCTGAGGTACGGGGCGGCGAGCACCGCCTCTTCCGGCACGGGCGAGACGCAAAGGATACAGGCATCGCTGGCAATCAAGGCATCCTGCGCGTGGGCCAGGGCTTCATTGCCGCCCGGCGTGTCCAGCGCGCACCATGCCTCGTTTCCGAAGGTGAATTCCGTCAGATTAAGCCCATAGGGCGAGACCGACTTCTTTGGCGCGCCCTCCAGCGCGCCGAGTTTTTCCACGAGCGTGGATTTTCCGGTCTGCGAGGGCCCAAGTACCGTAAAGCAGCGCATTCGCGTCCTCCCCTGCTACGATCATAGTCTCGCCTGACAGGATGCCTCAACACGGCCAAAAGCGCCAGAGTGCGGTTGTTTTTCTTGGTTTGGCGGCGCTTTTCCAGCCATGCAAACGAAAACAGGCCGGACTTTCGTCCGACCTGTCTCATTCCGGTCTGTCATCGCGGACCGCCATGACGGCGGTCCCGCTGGCGACGCTTTAAGCGGCGCTCAGCTGATCCGCTGACATTTTGCCCGACTTCTTGTCGCGCACCAGTTCGTAATTGATTTTCTGGCCGTCGTTGAGATCACGCAGACCTGCGCGTTCAACTGCAGAGATGTGTACGAATACATCTGCACCGCCATCTTCAGGCTGAATGAAGCCGAAGCCCTTTGTAGAATTAAACCATTTAACTGTGCCTGTGGCCATAATGAACCTCCGTAGGGCAGATGTATCGAGTGTCGCGCATAGCGCACGACGCACCCTTGTAGCGATTTTTTATAGAAGCCGTAAAGCCCATATGCGTGAAAGTGTTAACGTGTCTTGCAACTGTTTTATTACAATGGCGCGCCGCGGCCAGTTTCCCCGGCCGGATGGCCTTGCACTTGCGGCGCGTCCGCGCCATGAGTGGGCGCAGGGTTTCGGGCGTCGGACAGACATATGCAGGGTAAGAAAATAGCGATTATCGGCGGCGGCCCCGCCGGGCTCATGTCGGCGGAAATGCTGTCCGGCACCGGGCACGCCGTGACCGTCTACGACGCCATGCCGACCGTCAGCCGCAAATTCCTGCTGGCGGGAAAATCCGGCCTCAACATCACCCATTCGGAAGATTATGACCGCTTCGTCACCCGTTACGGCGCCGCATCGGCGCGGTTGCGCCCGGCACTGGACGGGTTCACACCGGCCGATGTGCAGCGCTGGGCGGCAGATCTTGGCACGGAAACATTCACCGGATCATCCGGCCGGGTTTTCCCGACGGCAATGAAAGCCTCGCCGCTGCTGCGGGCCTGGCTGCGGCGGCTCGAGGCGCGCGGCGTCCGTATTCTGACCCGGCATCGCTGGACGGGCTTTGCCGAGAACGGCTTCGCCTTCGACACGCCCGAAGGCCCCAGAACCATCGATTGCGATGCCGCCCTGCTGACACTCGGCGGTGCAAGCTGGCCCCGCCTCGGTTCCGATGGCGGATGGACGGCCTGGCTGAGCGGGAAAGGTGTCGAGATCACCGCGTTTCGTCCGGCCAATTGCGGTTTTGACGTCGCATGGGACGATGGGTTCACGCAGCGGTTTGCCGGCCAGCCGGTAAAATCCGTCACGGCGACGTCGGATGCCGGTACATTTCCCGGCGAGTTCGTCATCACCCGGAACGGGATCGAAGGCAGTCTGGTCTATACCCATGCGGCCAGTCTGCGCGACCGGCTTCAAAGCGAAGGCAGGGCCGCCCTTACGCTCGACCTCGCGCCGGGCCGGAGCATGGAAAGGCTGGCAAGGGACCTGGCACGGCAGGACAGCAAGGCCAGTTTCGCCAATCGCCTGCGCAAGGGCGCCGGCATCGACGGCGTGAAAATCGCCCTGCTGCGCGCGTTCGCACCTCCCGCGGCTCTCGCCGATCCGGAAAAGCTGGCGCGGCAGATCAAGGCCACGCCGCTGGCGGTCTTGCGCCCGCGCCCCATCGCCGAAGCCATTTCCTCGGCGGGCGGCATTTGTCTGGACGCCATCGATGACGGATACATGCTCAAGGCGCTGCCGGGCGTCTTCGCCGCCGGGGAGATGCTGGACTGGGAGGCACCGACCGGCGGTTACCTCCTGACCGCCTGCTTTGCCACCGGCCGCGCCGCGGCACGGGGTATGGAAGCCTGGTTGAGCCGGTAGGCAATCTGGCCCGTCCACATGGCAAGCGCCAGCTCTGCCAGGCCACACGCCAGGATCAACAGCAAAAGCCCGTTCTTGCCCGCATGAACCAGCATCCAGCCGCCGACCGACGGAAAGCCGAATACCCCGACAAAATAGGACAGGACGAACCATGTCAGTGCGGCAGGCCGCTGTTCGGCGGGCGAGTCGTTGACCGCCTGCGTCTGAATGATCGAGTAGACGAGCCCATAGCCGATCCCGAGCAGCAGCGCGGCCAGCACGTGAAACATGGCAGTCGCCGGAACGGCAAACATGGCAATGATGCCAAGGACCATGATGAACAGGAGGACTTGCGCACTGATTTCCTTGGGTGCCCGGTTGACGAGTGGTGCCAGCAGCCAGCGCGACAGGACAACCGTAACCGCATAAATGGCAAAGAACGTGCTTGCCCGTGCCGCGGTACCGGCGACCAGCGCGGTCTGGAATGTCAGGATGCCGGAGAAGACGCAGGCGCCAAGGGCAACCATGACAATGGGATAGATCGCCGCCGTGCGGCTGATGGCAGGAAAATCGCGCAGCCACCGGCGTGAACCGCTGGCCGGGTGCAATGCCACAGCCACCCGCTGGAAGGCCGCAAGCAGGACCGCGGCAGCAAGGGCAATGCCGCCGACAATCAGGAACGTCGTGACTGTCGCAAAATGCAGCGTGCGGATGGCAAAATCCGCCAGAATCGGACTGCCGCCGATGCCGGCCATCTGGAACGCGCCGAACCGGGTGAACCAGAGTGCGCGATCCGCATCATCCGTTCTTTCAATGACCGCCATGGGCGCCGCGAGATAGAAAGTGCCCCAGCCCAGGCCGATGAGAAACCCGCCAACGGCGATCAGCGGCGTGATGGACGTCAGCAGCGCAAGGAGAACAAAACCCGCCGCGACGCTCAAGGCGCCGCAGGCCGCCAGATTTGCCGCACCGGCCCGGCCGGAAAACCAGCCGACAAGCGGCACGCCGACGAAGGTACCGGCCATGGCCGCCGCCAGTGCCAGGCCCGTATCGACTTCATTGCCGCCGAGCGTGTGGAAATAATCGTTGAGCAGGAAGGTGGCGCCATAACCGGCGGAGGTCAGCAAGGTGCCGAGGAACAGAAAAATCGCAGTGGTGAAGCGCATGGTCTTGACTCGCACGAGGAGGAATAAGTGGCTTCATAAAATCTGCAATCCTGTATAAAATACAGGTCCACTTCACGCCGCCCGCGTGGACCACTTGGGAGAGGAAATGGCCGTTCCACGCAAAATGCGCCGGCGTGAAAGTCCCGTGCATTCGTTCCAGCCGTTCATTGACAGGGACGTGGCCTCGCCCGTGGCGCGCCAACTCTACCTGTCGCTGCGCAAGGCAATTCTGACCGGCCAGATCCATCCCGCGTCGCGCCTGCCGTCGACGCGCCTTGCCGGCATGGAATGGGGGCTTTCGCGCGGCGTGGTTGCGGAGGCCTATGACATCCTCATCACCGAGGGGTATGCGCGCGGCGTGCACGGTGCGGGCACATTCGTTGCGGCCAGCATTCCTGCCCGGCAGCAGCCGCCGAAAACACCCCAGACGGAGAAACCGGCGGAGCGCACCATTTCCGCAGCCGCCCGCCGCGCCCTCGCCAGTGCCGGCAGCTTCGATACCAGCACACAGGTGCCGTTCGTCACCGGCCGCGTGGTGCACGACGAACGGACGAGCGCGCTGCTGCGCAGGCTTTCGGCCCGTCATCTGAATTTCAGCCGCGACCATTATCGCCATGTGCAGGGCCAGGAGGAGCTGCGCGAAGCCATCGTGGCCTACCTCACCGCTTCGCGCAGCGTGCGTTGCGACGCCAGCCAGATCTTCATCACCTCAGGCACACAACAGGCCATCGATCTGGTGGCCCGGACCCTGGTCACGCCGGGTGACCGGATTTTGATGGAAGACCCCTGCTATCCCGGTGCCCGCCACGCATTCGCGCTGCACGGCGCCGAGCTTGTCGGCGTTGAAGTCGATGACAATGGCTTGCAGACAGCGCTGCTGCCTCCGCTATCCGGCCAGGTGCGTGCAGTCTATGTGACACCGTCGCATCAATATCCGGCAGGCGCAGCCATGTCGCTGTCGCGCCGCCTTGCGCTGCTCAATTGGGCGCGCGACAATCACAGCTGGATCATCGAGGACGATTACGACAGCGAGTTCCGTTATGATGGCCGGCCGCTGGCTTCGCTCCAGGGGCTGGACGAAAACGAACGTGTCATCTACCTCGGCACGTTCAGCAAGGCGCTTCTTCCGAGTTTCCGTGTCGGCTACGCCGTTGTGCCGCATGATCTCGTGCCGGCGTTTGCAGCCATACGTCCATTCTTGGACCGCTTCCCGCCGCCTTTCCAGCAGAGCGTTCTGGCGGATTTTCTGGCGGAGGGCTATTTTTCCAGCCATCTGCGGCGGCTGCGGGAGAGCTACCGCAAATCGCGCGACCTGCTGGTTGCACTGCTGCAGGAGCAGGTTGCCGATCACCTGACGGTCGCGGTCCCGCACCAGGGCATTCATCTTGTCGGCCGCAGCACCGGAACGTGGCAGGCAGATCGGGTAGTTGCGGCGGCCTGTGCCGCTCGAGGGGTCAAGGTGATGCCGGTTTCGCCCATGCATATCTCAGCATTGCCGCGCCAGGGTCTGCTCCTGGGTTTTTCGGCGCTGACATCCGGTGAAGCGGAACCTGCCACGGCGCGCCTGCGGGCGGCACTCGATGAAGTGGCTACCTGTTGACCACGAGCATCTTCATCCGCATGCGCCGGCGCAATCGCCGCATGGCGGCCTGAAAATGGGCGTGGGCCATTTCACTGCACCCCTGCGCCCGGACACATATCTTGTTCCTGTGGTTTTGCGGATCGACGTAAGTAATCCTGGCACGCACAACCATACTATCCTCACATTGTCTCATGACATTGTATGAGAGATGCTGGTTATGCGCTTTTCCGGTTATTTTTAGAATAGCTCTATTGTGAGTAACGTTAACAGCGCCGGTGCAGGCAATACTGCCTCTATAGACCCAAGAGATGGGAGGAGGCTCGACAACAGCTAATTTCGAAGGACTGGCAGCCGTCGAGCCCCATGCTGGCCCCACGACAAACCAGCGCCGCCATGGTGATCCCCGGCGCGGCGCGGGTCAAATTACAAATCGGCAATGAAACCTGTCGGGTTAGATAAACAGCTTGAACGCAACCGGTATCGCAACGCCAACCATGAAGATTGCCAGAGCACAGGTGCGGCAGACGAAATCGGTCCAGATGCTGTCGTTGTCATTGTCGCTTATCATCGGATCAGCCTTCACATCCAACATGGAATATACGCCCTCCAAGGCTTCAAGAATAAGCCTGCATGCTTAACGACCTGTAAATGCGGTGCGGCGGCTGGAGAAAACGTGCCTGCCGGCCACTGCCCGAACCGGCAGTGGCCAGATGATGGAAGACAAAACAGAGAGATTGTGAGGCTCGACACCGGCCATTGCATGTCACTACCATGGAGAGCACCGAGCCTCTGCCAACAGTCGTTCCATATGCGGCCTGGGCACTTTCGTCTTTGGGGGACCAGTTCGACAGATCGCATACTCACCATCAGCATGCTTACATTTATTGAACGGAACAGGGTGTCAATGGAATAGGTAAATGTACCCAGAAATGTCCGTGAGCCAGTGCGCGCCGTCACCTCAAACGACGCCCGGCACTATGTCCGGTTGATCGACACGCCACCATCGACCAGCATGGCCGTGCCCGTGGTGAAGCTGGAGGCATCCGAGGCAAGATAGAGCACGGAACGGGCTATTTCCGCTGGTTTTGCCAGCCGCTTGAGCGCATGCATCCCTTCGACAAAGGCACGCTTTTCCGGCGTGTCGATCCAGGCTTCAGCCATAGCCGTATCGGTACCGCCCGGCAGCAGTGCATTGACGCGAATACCCTGCGGCCCGAATTCCACCGCCAGCGTCTGCACCAACCCGATAAGCCCCGCCTTGCTGGCCGCATAGGCGGCCGTGCCGGGCATGCCGGCGGTATATCCGACAAAGGTCGACGTGAAGATCAGCGACCCGCCACCCCGCCTCTGCATGGCGGGCAACTGATATTTTGCCGCCAGGAAAGCCGATGTCAGATTGATGTCGATGGTCTCCTGCCAGCCGCCAAGCGAAACATCCGGCGTCGGGCCCATTTCGCCATTGGTCGCGGCATTGTTGAAGGCGATGTCCAATCCGCCGAATTTTTCTTCGGCCAGCTCCACCAGCGCCCTGGCATAGGCGGCATCGCCGACGCTGCCCGCGAGCGCCACGGCCTCACCGCCCTCGCCGGCAATCTCCGCCACCAGTTTGTCCAGTTCATTCCCGCGTCGCGCGGCAACGACCACACGGGCGCCTTCCCGCGCCAACAGCTTGGCCGTTTCGTAGCCAATGCCGGAGCTGGCACCGGTGACAATGGCGGTTTTTCCATTCAAACTATGCATATCATCGCCTCTTGGATCTCAACAAAGCCGGCATGACGACCACACCAGCGCGGCCATCAATGGCTTTCGCGCCCGCACCGCGCCACCCGAAACCTGCGGGCTCCGCCCCCTCGCCTTGACGGCTCATGACTTCACTCCCATAATTGTGCCATGCAACCAGACACTCCCCGGCTTCGACTGCGCCAATGGCGTGCGAAAGATCCTGCGCCTAAGGCCGGAGAATCCCCATGAGCAACGAACAGACCTGCCATGTCGCCGTCAGCCAGAAGAATGATACAAGCTGGTATTATGTTCTGGTGATCGATGGTGACGCCGGCCCGCAGATCGGTCCCTACAGGACCGAGCAGGAAGCCCGCAGCGCCGGCGAAAAGGAACTTGCCGATCTCGATCTCGGCGCGGAAGAATGATCGCGGAGCAGTGACGCGCCCGCCAACAGCAAGGATTCCCATGTCAGATCCCCATGCGAGCCAACCGGAGACAGGGACACCGGGTGTTTGGGACGACAGCCGGTCGCACAACTGGATCGTCCTGCAGGATGCACTGGAACGGATGCTCGGCCCGATCGGCGATGCGGCGATCAAGGCGCTCGCACCGCGGCAGGGCAAGACCTTCCTGGATGTGGGCTGCGGCTGCGGCCGCACATCGCTGGCGCTGGCCCGTGCCGCCGGGCCGGATGGCAGCGTCACGGGCGCCGACCTGTCCCCGTCAATGCTGGCCACGGGCCGCGCCGAGGCGGCCGCCGAACGCCTCGGCAATGTGCGTTTCATCGAGGCCAATGCGCAAACCCATGACTTCGGCCCGGCCCGGTTCGACGGCTTGTTCTCGCGCTTCGGCGTGATGTTCTTTGACGATCCCGTCGCGGCTTTTGCCAATCTGGCCAAGGCGCTGAAACCGGGCGGGCGGCTTGCCTTCGCCTGCTGGCGCGACCGGCGCGAGGTGGAATGGTTCGAAATGCCGATCCGGGTTGCAAGCCGACACCTTCCCGCCCCCGATCTGCCGGGCCAGGGGCCGGGCGCATTTTCGCTGGCAAGGCCGGAGCGTATTCGCTCTGTCCTGACAGCGGCCGGTTTTTCGGACATCGGTGTCGCGCCGCTTGATCTGACGACCGGCGGCGGCGACATCGACGAAGTGCTGAGCATCCTCAAGATCGGCTTTGTCGGCGAGCATATCAGGCAGTTTCCCGATGGGGCAGAGGCCGCCTGGGAGGCCATCCGGCGCGAACTTGCCGCCTATGCGACACCGGACGGCGTCTTCATCGGCACAGGCACATGGATCGTAACGGCGCGGCGGGCATAAGTTTTTGACATTCCAGCCGCTTTGGGCAAATTTCCTCTCCCCGCGATTCGACAAGCAGGCCACCGCCTGATTCCTCAACATCGCTGCCAAGGGCACGGCCCGCCGGCAGATAGAGAAGGCTGATCCCATCCATGAAAAAGCCAACGCTGCTGTTCGCCATTCTTGCCGTGTCCCTGCAATCCGCAGCTGCCATGGACACGAGAATGGAAACCGGCCTCGAGAAACTCGATCCGCAGACCCGGCTCGAACAGCGCTGCGATGTGGAGGCGATGGAGCGCATCCGCAAGGACCAGAACGGCTACAATCCCGACAAGGTGCTGGCCTACGCCTTTGCCGACCCGAAAGTCGACCAGCACGCCATCAAATCGCGCGGCGCGGCCTTTCGCAGCCGGGGCGAATGGTATCACCTGGCATTCAAATGCGCGACGAATGACGACAATATGGAAATCGTCGCTTTCAAATACCGCATCGGTGAAAAAATCCCCAGGAACGAATGGGGTCAGCACTATCTGGTGCCCTGACCGCATCTTCGGGCAGCAGCGTGCCGGGCGCGTCCGCCGCAAACCGGGCAAATAAGTTACCTCGGCCCATAATTTTGCAATGCTGTGGCAATGGTACACGCCGATTGCTGTTGCGGACCGATGCTTCCCGCCACTCCCATCGCATCGGTTCCGGAGAACCACCATGCGACGATTCTGCCATGCCCTGCTCTCGGCCACCCTCATGATGAGCCTTGCTCCCGCCATGGCGGCCCAGCCGCCGGCCCTTTTCGTCCAGTACGACACGGACCCATGCACCGATGGCCGCTACAGCGACGGCAAACCGCGCAGCTGCCGTGAACTCCTGCGCATGCTCGAGCGCCGTGACCGCTATCGGGAACGGCGGGAGCGCTACGACCCCTGCACCGACGGCCGGATCAGCGATGGTCGCCCGCGCAGCTGCCGCGAGATCAGGCGCTGGCTGCGTGAACAGGACGACGAGGACGACTGGCGGCCGGGCAAACAGTGGAAATAGATTTTGCAGCGCGGAACAAACGGCGCGATCCGCCGTTTGAATGATCGAGAATGTTCACAACGGAGGGTATTGATATGGGAACTGCAGGCGTGGGCTGGATTGCAGCCATCATTATCGGCGGACTGGCCGGCTGGCTGGCCGAGATGTTCATGAAGAGCGACACAGGCATCGTCATGAATATCGTTCTGGGTATCGTCGGCGCGGTTCTTGCCAATGCCATTCTATCGGTGTTCGGCATCGTTCTGACCGGCTGGATCGGCTATCTCATCGCCGGATTCATCGGTGCCTGCATTCTGGTCGGTGTCGGGCGAGCCATCCGCCGCTGACATCCGCTGCCCGGCCGGTTGCGCGTGACCGGGCAGTTTTGACGATTTCAGCCGTTTGCCGAAGCGATAACCCGGCAAATGGCGGTTTTCGTTGTGCCTTCGGGTGTCGGCCTGTCGAGGCCCGTGCGTGCCAATGCTTGCCACAATCTTGGGTAGCAAACAATCCACCTGTGCGGCGTTGAAGCTGCCGGGACGGATCAGACAAACAGCCTCGGTTCGCCCATTTTGAACCACGCCTTGGCGATCTTGCCATTATTGATTTCATAGATGGCAAGGACATCCACCTCGCCCGGCCCCTCGGGGAAGGTGCGTGTGACCGTTTCCTGGTCAACGACCATCGTTCCGACCGCCATGCGTTTCAGCAGCTTGCCCTGCAGATCGGGTTCCTGGAAGCGCACGATATGCCGCGCGCGGATTTCCGCCGCACCATTGGCCAGCAGCTGATCGGGAAATGCGTAGTATTGGCAGTCATCGGCCCAGAACCGCATGAATGCATCGATATCGCGCGCATTGTAGGCTTCGAGCTGCCCCTGAACGGGGCGCGTCGCGTCGCTGGTGTCCACGTTTGCATTCATGTCGGGCATTTCCTTGCGCCTGGCTGTTTCTCCCGTGCGATACGGGCATGGGGTCGTAGCAAATCCGGCCCGGTGCAGGAAGACGCGAAAGGGAATTTTAAAGCGCTTGATGACAGCCGTTCGCGCTTGCGCGATGCCGGGAAAAGCCCCATGAGATCAATGCCAAGATGATCGTTGCAAAATCGTCCATAAGGGGTGCGGCAGTATCGCGATCCATCCCGACAGGTTTGACCGGAGGGCCCGCATGCAATACCGCTTACTTTATCTCCTGCCCGCCAGCTTTTTCATTCTCGCCGCCCAAGGCAGCCAATCATGGGCCGATGGTGACACGTATACAGCCTACAGCAACACGGCCCAAAGCATCACCGGCGATATAGAAATGGACGATTTCAGCATTACCTTTGCCAATGGCGAGGCGCTGGCTTTTTCGTCGTTGCTCGGCGACCACTTCATTGTCGACGGAAAGAGTGTCAACGCATCGGTCTACAAGGTCGAAACCCCTGCGGATCCCGAACTCGAAAACGGCAACAGGCTGTGCGGCTCCGGCGATGTTTCCTATGTCGCCACCTGGGGCGCCGGCGAAGGACTGACGGAGGTTGCCGTGTTCACCGGCGACAAGGCGCCGGCCAGCAACAGCGATATGTGCGCCTCCTATATTTATCAGGATTAGCAGACGTTCTTGCTTTCGCCGGAACAACGCGATTGATTGACCCGGTGAAAACATGCAGGGGACACTCATGAGTTTGTTGGCCTGGACCGATGAGCGCTGGTACACACTTCGCAGCGGCTATCGTGATCTCTACAACCCGTCCGATGCGCTTCAGGCACTCGAACAGGGGGATTTCACCCTCGCCTGGGACGAATTGTGGGAAAACCTGCACCATCACGGGGATGTGGACACGGCTGCCTATGCCGCCGTCCCGGAAATCGTGCGGATCGCCTGGCAGCTCAAGCTCAGGGATTGGAACGCCTTTGCCCTTGTCGCCACCATCGAAGCCGCCCGCCTGAACAATGACCGCAATCCCCCGATCCCGGAATGGCTGATGGATGCCTATGAACGGGCGTGGGTCGATATGGCCACCCTTGCATTGCACATCTATCCGAAAGCCGAAGACCCGGCCCTGGTGACAAATCTCCTGTCGGTCCTGGCATTTGCCAAGGGAAACAGGACCATTGGCACCTTTGCGAAGGATCTGACCGAGGACGAACAGCGCACTCTGCCCGGGTGGCAAGCCGGCGATTCGCCCTAGGATTGCAACAGTGTGTTCCCGGCGCCGCCGAACCTAAAATTTTTGTCATGTGGGAACCGGGCGCAAAGCCAATGTATTGTTGTCGTGTCAACAGCTCAGAGGTTCAACATGAAAAGCCTGATACTTGCCACAGCGATTGCCGTTACATCCCTGATGGCGTTCAACGCGCCGTCCGAAGCGGCCCCGCTCTCCGTACCGCTGGTCCAGACCACCAGCCCTTCCGGCACGACGGGCAGCGTTGTCCAGAACGTCGATTACCGGCCGGGCTACCGGCGTCACTATCGCCGGTGGAATCGCCACTGCTTCGTCCGGACGGAACGGCACCGTGTGCATGGCCGAATCATCGTCAGAAAGGTCCGCGTCTGCCGCTGATTTCCATCTGACCCAAAACCCGGCAAGGCCGTCCTGCCGGGTTTTTTCTTGTCTGCATCGCCCATTCGGCACGCGCCGGCGGACCGAATTTGACCTGCGACCCGATTGCTGCCAAAAAACTGTTCCACAGTCACATCGACGTCACAATGGAGATGCCTGATGAGACACAAATGCCTTGTGATCGGCGTGCTTGTTCTTATGTTTGCCCTTCTGGGAGCCCTTGCGCTGTTCTCAAAGAAACAAGCCGGGCCCGGCCAGATACCGCCCCATTCCCTGCAGGATCCCCTTCGCGCTCCCTGAGATCATCGTGTTCATGGCAAGCATCCGTCTGAAATGGCTGGGATATTTCATACTGGCTGCAGCATTGCCGCTGGCGCTTCTGGCGGGCGGACTACCCGTCAACGAATACAAGGCGCAGGGCATCGACGGCGTGGATTGCGACGGTCCGCTTCAGGTGCTCTTCTATGCCGTGCCGGCCCTGCTGGTGTATGGCACCGGCCTCGCGCTGCATGCCAGAACGCTGCGAAAGCCGTTCAGTCTGGCCGTCGCGCTGATGTGCGCCGCCCTGTGCCTGTTCGCCGGACTGAATGCGGCAGCGGCACTGCGCGAGCAACGGCAGCAGGACCGCACGGCGGAAACCTGCAGCCTCGGACTGTGACAACAGGTCAAGCCACTTGCATTCCCGCCGCGGGCAGGATTGGATCGGCAACGAAAACTGCACCATCAATCGGGAATATGACAATTGGCCTTTCAGTGCGATCTGCCCGCAATACCGACCGTTCAGCAAGACGATGATGCCGTGCGCATAACCCGCTGGGATTTTCAGCCCGGCGCCGTCACGGGCTGGCATGAGCATGGATGGCCTTATTTCGTCGTCATGCTGGTGGATGGAACCCTGCGCATTCACAACGGAACCGATATCACCGACGTGCCGCTGGCCACCGGCCAGTCCTATCAGCGCCCGTCCGGCATCAAGCACGATGTCATGAACGGTTCCCCGCATGCGATTGCCTTTGTCGAGATCGAGATCAAGAAGCCGGAAGCGCTCATCGCCTAGCCCTGAATTTTCCGGATCTTGCCCCCCTTCCGGGGAAGAAATAGGGCGATAGCCAGCCTGCCTGCCATAGGGTACCGGTATCCCCTGACCGCGCGCGCGATTAACAGGTTATCCACAGCGCCGGTTTTTCGCCGCTTGGCATTGCTGCCGTTTGCCGTAAAATCGGTGCTCGCAAGTCAATGAGCACCAGGAGCAGACCGTGATCGATCCATCTGATGTCAATCGCGACGCAGAAACAATCGTACTCACCCTCGACAACAATCTGGCTTCGACAGAGCACAAATATCCAAGTGTCGATCAGGCGTGCATGGCCATTCCCCAGCTTCGGGACGTGTCGAGAATTTACATCAACGGCGATACGCCCATCGAGGCGACCGAGTTCGTGCAGCTGTGCGCCGTACTCGACAAGGGATCGGCCATCCGATCCTGACCGGCCGCGGCCCGCTTGATGAGCTTCAATCGGGCGGATAGGTTGCTGCGCATGATCACAGACCGCACCGCACCCGCCATCGACGACATCGCCACCGCCCGCCTCACCCTTCGGCTCATGCCCGCCGATGCGGTCACCGCCTGCCTGGCTGGCGATCTCGCCCACGCCAGCCGCATGACCGGAACATCCATACCGCACGAATTGCTTGAGGACCCCGGCGCTCTTGAAGCTGGCCAGATGCGTCTGGACGAAGACCCGGATTATCTGCCGTGGTCCGTGCGGGCGATCATATTGACCGCGGAGCGGCGCATGATCGGGCACATCCGGTTTCACACCCGGCCCGATCCCGATTATCTGCAGTCCCATGCGCGCAATGCCGTCGAGTTCGGCTATCTCGTCTTCCGAAGTGACAGGGGCCACGGCTACGCTTCCGAAGCGGCCAAAGCCGTCATGGAGTGGGCGCGCGATGTCCATGGCGTCCAGCATTTTGCCGCCTCCGTATCGCCGGACAACCCGCCCTCCCTTCGCATCGTACAGCGCCTGGGCTTTGCCAAGGTCGGCGAGGAAATGGATGAGATTGACGGGATCGAATATGTTTTCCTGCGCGCGGCGCGTTGATTTTCACGCGGTGGCCTTACGCCGACTTTCTGTAGACAACACAATAGATTACCGGAACAGCTGAATTGTGACTGTTCATCCGGCTTGGCCGTATAAAATCTACTGGAACAGAAGAAGAATTTAAGGAACCATTCACGGCTGAACTTGTTTGAGTAAACAAGTACGATGTTCGGGAGTACATCCGATGTCTATCAAGTCTCTTATCGTCGCAGCCGTGATCGGCTTTTCAGGCCTGGCGCTGTCCGGGTGCGTCGAAGGCACCTATTACCAGGGATATAGCGGCTATGGCGGTTATTATGGCGGCTACGGCGGCTACTATGATTCGGTCTATTTTGGCGGTCCGCGCTATGGACGCAGCTATTACGGGCGGAACTATTACCGCCGCGATTATGGCAGGCGCCACTGGGACTACCGCGGGAATCGTCCGGGTTGGAATGGGCGTTCCGGAATGGCACGGTCAGACGGCCACCGGGTCTTCATTCCCCGCTACCGGACCAGCAATGACGGCGGTCCCGGCCGGTCACATCAATAACCGGATCGAGGCTGCTGCCGGCCTCGTCGATCCTGCGGAAAGCAGGGATTTACCGGTCCGTCACCTCGATGGTGCCGACAGCTGGACCATCTTGACCAGCTGAAGCGGGTTTTCCGGGCCCAATATCTCAGGGCCATATGTTTTGTTTTATTGCGAAGCAGCATAACACCCCCTAAAGTTGGCAGGAAATATCGGGCCTGACGCAAATTGCGTTTTTGCGTACCGAAAACCAACAGTAACGCCGGTTTCCGGCCGAAATGATCTCATTCGGCGGAAAGCCGGTTTGATTCGACCGGGAGTGAGCATGGACGCGTCTATCCTAAAGGACACGGCGTTTGCCGCGGCAAACCGCGAGGGCTGGGTCAAACTGGCGCAAAAGGCCCTGAAGGGTGCGGATTTCCATGAGGCCCTCGTCTCGCGGACCGACGACAATATTCCCATCGAGCCGCTGTATGAACGCCGCAAGAATGCCAAACTGACCCCGCGCCGCAATCCGGCGCAGCCATGGCATATCGTCCAGCGCATCGACGATCCGGACCCGGTTCGCGCCAACAGGCAGCTTCTGGAAGATCTGGAAAACGGCGCGACCGGCATTTCGCTGGTGTTCGAAGGGGCGCCCAATGCGTTTGGCTACGGTTTGCCGTCAACGCGCGAGGCGGTCGATCAGGTGCTGCGCGGCGTGCATCTGGAGATGATCCACCTGCGCATGGACGTGCACCCGAAAAGCCGCGCCTGTGCCGACTGGTTCGTCGATTACATGCGCCCGCGCAACATCAACCCGAAGACACTGAGCTTCTCCCTGGGGATCGACCCCGCGGCAACGCTGGCCGGAACCGGCCGCCTGCGCATGACGCTGGCAGCGCTCAAGGCATCCCTGCCGCAGTCGCTGGCCGGGTTCTTTTCCACCGACCTGCCGGGGATCGTGCTGGAAGCCGATGGCCGCGTCTACCACAATGCCGGTGCAACGGAGGCGCAGGAGCTGGGCGCCATGCTGTCCATCGCATCGGGCCATTTCCGCCTGTTCGAGGAAGCGCGCCAGCCGATTGTCTACGCCGCCCCGCATATCGGTTTTTCCATCGCCGTCGATCAGGATCAGTTCCTGTCCATCGCCAAGCTGCGGGCGCTGCGCCGCCTCTGGGCTCGCCTGCAGGAGGCCTGCGGCATTCCGCCGTCTGCCGCAACCATCCATGCGGAAACCTCCATGCGGATGATGACGAAAAAGGACTGCGAGACCAATACGCTGCGCACCACGATTGCGGCTTTTGCGGCGGCAGTGGGCGGTGCCGACAGCCTCGCCGTCCTGCCGCACACCATCACCCACGGCCTGCCCGACCCGTTTGCCCGACGGCTTGCCCGCAACACCCAGCTGGTACTGGCCGACGAGAGCAACCTTGCCTTCGTCGCCGATCCGGGAGCCGGTTCGGGTGCGATCGAAGCCCTGACCGACGCCCTGTGCGAGGCCGCATGGAAGGAATTCCAGATGCTGGAAAAGGAAGGCGGCATCCTGCAAAGCCTGGTCGAAGACCGCTTCCAGCAGCGCATCATCGCGGCGCGAGCGGCGCGCAACGAAGAATACCGGTCCGGCACGCGTGCGATCATCGGAACGACACTTTTCCCTGTGAAGGAGGAGCGGCCAGTGACCGTGCTTGATGCCCCCCATATGCCGCTGCCGACGGATGGCGTGGTTCACTGCGAGCCGCTGACCTTCCCGCGCATCGATGAAACATTGCAGGCTTCCGCAGAATGAGAGTTCCCGATTTTACCCAGATCGACTGGCAAGAGCCCAAAGCGTCTGCCCGCAAGCCCGAAGCAGCGGTGTGGAAAACCCCGGAAGGTATCCGCGTCAAGCGTGCCTATGGCGATGCGGCGCTGAAGGGCCTGTCCCACCTCGACACGTTTCCGGGATCGGCGCCGTTCATCCGCGGGCCCTACCCCACAATGTATGTCCAGCAGCCCTGGACGATCCGGCAGTATGCGGGATTTTCGACCGCCGAAGAATCCAACGCGTTTTACCGGCGCAATCTGGCGGCTGGCCAAAAGGGCCTTTCCGTCGCCTTCGATCTTGCCACGCACCGCGGCTATGACAGCGATCATCCGCGCGTGGCCGGTGACGTCGGCATGGCGGGCGTGGCCATCGATTCCATTCTCGACATGCAGCAATTGTTCGACGGCATTCCGCTTGGCGAAATGACCGTGTCAATGACCATGAACGGCGCGGTCCTGCCGATTCTGGCGCTTTATATCGTTGCCGCCGAAGAACAGGGCGTCGACCAGAAACTGCTCGCCGGAACCATTCAGAACGACATTCTGAAAGAGTTCATGGTGCGCAACACCTACATCTACCCGCCGCAGCCTTCGATGCGGATCATTTCGGACATTTTCTCCTATACCTCGCAGAATATGCCGAAATTCAACTCGATCTCGATTTCCGGCTATCACATGCAGGAAGCGGGAGCGACCGCCGATCTCGAGCTTGCCTACACCATTGCCGACGGCATCGAATATGTCCGGGCCGGTGTCGCCGCCGGGCTCGACATCGACACCTTCGCGCCGCGTCTGTCGTTCTTCTGGGCCATCGGCATGAATTTCTTCATGGAAGTCGCCAAGATGCGCGCCGCGCGCCTGCTCTGGGCGGTGCTGCTGAAGAAGAACTTCAACCCGAAGGACGAACGCTCGCTCTCCCTGCGCACCCATTCGCAGACCTCCGGCTGGTCGCTGACCGCGCAGGACCCCTACAACAACATCATGCGCACCATGATCGAGGCGATGGCATCGACCCAGGGGCACACCCAGTCGCTGCACACCAACTCCTTTGACGAGGCGCTGGCGCTGCCGACCGACCATTCGGCCCGCATCGCCCGCAACACCCAGCTGATCCTGCAAAAGGAATCCGGCACCACCCGGATCATCGATCCCTGGGGCGGCTCGGCCTATGTGGAGCGCCTGACCCACGATCTGGCGACGCGGGCGCTCGCCCATATCGAGGAAATCGAGACGCTCGGCGGCATGGCGAAAGCCATCGAACAGGGCATTCCCAAACTGCGCATCGAGGCGGCAGCGGCACGAACCCAGGCACGCATCGACAGCGGCCAGCAGCCGGTCATCGGGGTCAATTCCTACCGGCCGGTCGATGACGTCAAAATCGATGTGCTGAAGATCGACAATGCCGAGGTGCGGGCCCGCCAGCTGTCGAAGCTGCAGCAGCTCAAGGGCACGCGCGATGTGACCGCCGTGGACGGCGCCTTGACCGCCCTGACCAGCGCCGCCAAATCCGGCACCGGCAATCTGCTTGATTTCGCCATCAAGGCCGCACGGGCCCGGGCAACGGTCGGCGAAATATCGCTGGCACTGGAAAAAGCCTATGGCCGCCATGTCGCCGATATCCGCACCATTTCCGGCGTCTACCGCAAGGAAGTCGGCAAGAGCGCGGTGATCGACCGGGTGCAGGCCAAGGCCGCCGCCTATGAAAAGCGCACCGGCGAAAAGCCGCGCGTCCTCGTCGCCAAGATGGGCCAGGACGGCCACGACCGCGGCCAGAAGGTGATTGCAACGGCATTCGGCGATCTCGGCTTCGACGTGATCGTCGGCGCCATGTTCCAGACACCGGATGAAGTGGCGGAGCTTGCCATTGAGAGCAATGTCGACATTGTCGGCGTGTCCTCCCTGGCAGCCGGGCATCTCACCCTCGTTCCCGAACTGAAAGAGGCGCTGAAGCGGCGCGAGCACGACGATATCCTGATCATTGTCGGCGGCGTCATCCCGCCCCAGGATTTCGATGCCGTGCTCAAGGCCGGCGCGACCGCTATCTTCCCGCCGGGGACCGTGATCGGTGAAGCGGCGGAAAAGCTGATTGATACCTTGCTGGGTTCATTGTGACATGATCGTTGTTTATACGCTTGAAGCAGATCATCTGGCCGCACGCCCGGCCAAGGTCGGCGATGCCCTGCCTGACAATACGGTCTGGATCGACCTGCTCAATCCCACCCATGACGAGGATGTGCAGACCGAGACCTGGACCAAGACCGCCATCCCTACCCGCGAGGATATGGTGGAGATCGAGGAGTCCAGCCGCTTCTACACGGAAAATGGCGGACAGTATCTGACGGCGCCGATCCTCTATTTCACCCAGGACAAGCATCACGCCATCAGCCCGATCTCGTTCATCCTGACGGGTTCGTTCCTGGTTACGGTGCGCTATGCCGAGCCGCGGGCCTTCAGCCTCTATGTCAGCCGGGCGTCGAAGCCCGGCAACGGGCTGATCAACGACAAATGCAGCGGCGTGACCATTCTGCTTGGGATCATCGAAGCCGTGACGGATCGCATTGCCGATATTCTCGAAGGCGTCGCCTCGGACATCGACCAGAATTCCCACACGATCTTCCGCCGTTCCGACAATGACAAGCCGATGACGACGAAGAATTTCCGCGACAGCCTCACGCGGATCGGCGGCCAGGGTGCGTTTCTGTCAAAGGTGCGGGAAAGCATTGCCGGGGTGAGCCGCCTGCTGGTCTACCTCGCCGCCATTACCGAGCAGAACAGCTACAAGAAAGAGACGAAGGCGTGGATCAAGTCGCTGGAGCGCGACACCCAATCGTTGAGCACCTATGTCGACTTCCTCTCCAACAAGATCACCTTCCTGCTCGATACGGTGGTTGGCCTCATCTCCATCGAACAGAACGCCATCATCAAGATCTTCTCGGTGGCGGCCGTCGCTTTCATGCCGCCGACGCTGGTGGCCTCGATCTACGGCATGAATTTCGAATTCATGCCGGAACTCAAGACGATGTGGGGCTATCCCATGGCCATCGGCATGATGATTGCCTCGGCCGTCATCCCGCTGCTGATCTTCCGCAAGAAGGGCTGGCTGTAAGACGAAGTGATGAGATCAGCGATCTTGATTCACTTGACTGCAGGTGTTGTAATTTATTCGCAACACTGGGGCGCAGATCATGTATGTGGTCACCTTGATCGAGATCGGAGACGAAGTTGGTTTCATCATTCCAGATGAAATTCTTGATCGTTACAATCTTAAAATTGGTGACGAACTTGAGGTTTTAGAAACGGACAAGGGATTGACCCTAATACCGTCTGCTATTGCTTCTGGGGCAGATAGAAATGGCTTATGATGCATCCGCAACGCTGAGCCTGCCTTTTCCAGCCCAATTGGGGCAACCAGCCAAAAAACCCTTGTAAGCGAATGGTTTAAGGCTTTCTCTGGTTATTCTGATTCAACCTGCGGCAGTCCGATCGCAATGATTTCCCATTCGCGGCCGTTGAGCTCGAAAATATCGCCGAGCGATTTGCCGAACATCAGTTGCGCCATGGGCGAGACGTGCGAAATCTTGCCGTGGCTGGCATCGGCCTCATCTTCGCCGACGATGGCCCAGCTGTGGCGGGTATCATGCTCGTCGGCGATGGTCACCGTCATGCCGAAGCGCACAATGGTGCTTGTTGGATCGGGATGTGAAACCTCCGCCGTCTCCCGCCGCGCCGTCCAGTAGCGCAGGTCGCGCGACGCCCGCGCAATCAGATCGCGGTCAGCCTCGGCGTTGCCTTTGGAGAGATCCTCACGCGAGGCAGCGATTTCACCATCGATCATGGCAAGACCGTTTTCGGTCACCAGATTCCGGTGCGGACTGACGGGGCGCTCGCCCAGATCAATCGATGAATTGCTGTCGTCTTCCTTGGTGAAAGCTCTGCTCATCCGGTGAAGGTATGCCTTGCCTGACCAAGCTGCAAGTGCCATCAATCGATTGGCCAAAAGACACACAATCCCTCGGCCTGTCCAAACGCTGAACCTGAGGTAAAGCCCGTGATCGACAGACGTCTTGTTCTCGGTGGAATGGCCGGGCTTGGTGCCGGGGCACTCCTGCCCGCCCGGACTTTTGCGGCGGCATCCGCAGGGCTTAATCCGGGATCGCCTGACGATCAGGGCAAGGCGCTCAATGCCCTCCTGCAGAAGGCGAGTGCGACCGGCGACCAGATTTTCCTGCAACCCGGAACCTATATTGTTTCCGGCGTGGATTTGCCTGCACGGACCAATCTCGCCGGCATTCCCGGCGCAACCCGCCTCGTTTATGGCGGCGGCGGTTTCTTTCTGAGGGCCAGCAGCGGCGCGCAGATCCGCCTCAGCGGGCTTGTCATCGATGGCGCGAACCAGCCGCTTGCCGGCGGTGCCAAGGCGCTGGTCGATGCTGCCAATGTCACCCGGATCGTCATCGAGGATTGCGATTTCGCGGCATCGGGCAAAAACGCCATCGCGCTTTCTCAATGCGGCGGCAGTATCCGCAACAACCGTATCAGCGGTGCCCGGGACGCGGGTATTTTTGCGTCGCAATCCACCGGGCTCGACATCACCGCCAACCAAGTCGGCGATTGCGGCAATGGCGGCATCCTGATCTTTCGCGATGCACAGGGACCGGACGGGACCATCGTCAGCGGCAACCGCGTCGAGAATATCCGCGCCGATGGCGGCGGCACCGGCCAGAACGGCAATGGCATCAATGTGTTCCGTGCCGGCAACGTGCTTGTTTCCAACAATGTGCTGGTGGGGTGCGCCTTCTCCGCCGTTCGCGCCAATGCCGGAAACAATGTGCAGATCATCGGCAACAATTGCACCGGCAGCGGCGAGATGGCGCTTTATTCCGAATTCGCCTTCGAAGGCGCGGTGATCGCCAACAACATCGTCGATGGCGCGGCCAGTGGCATTTCCATGGTCAATTTCGATGGCGGCGGCCGCATGGGCACCTGCAGCGGCAATGTGGTGCGCAACCTCACCGCCATCGGGCCCTATCCCGCCGATGCGCCGGGATTCGGCATCGGCATCAGCGTCGAAGCGGATATTGCCGTGACGGGCAACGTCATCGAGACTGCGGCCCTCTACGGCATCAAGCTGGGCTGGGGTCCCTATATGCGCAACCTCACCGCCACGGGCAACGTGATCCGGCAGGCGGGCACCGGCATTTATGTCAGCGTCGTCGACGGTGTCGGCTCCGCTGTCATCACCGACAATATCATCGAGAAGGCGGCCCGGGGCGGCATTTTCGGCCATCGCTGGATGGATGCGGTGACCAAGGATCTCGCCCGGCAAAATGCCAGCGGTTATGACAAGCTGATCGTCGCGCGCAATATTCTCAGTTGATGTCGGCTTCGGTCAGGATATCGGCCGGGCTGACAACACCGTAGGTGATGCCGTTCCAGTTGCGCATTTCGCGGTCGGCAAACCGGTCGAGCTTCGATTCCAGCTCCGCATCGCCACGGAAAATCCGCGCGAGAACCGCTCCGATCATCGCTTCGGAGGCGCGGGTCGCGCCATCATCGCATTTGAGCGCGATGCCGAGACCGAACTCCGGCAAAGCCGCCACAAAAACGCCTTCCGCACCGGTCTTGACGAAGATGCGCCCCGGCGCCATTTCCATCAGCCGCGTGCAGGCGCGGTTGGTGCCTGCAACATAATATGGGGCCGCCATGGTGGCATCGAGCAGACGCTTTGCTGCCTTGGCCCGTACCGGCGGCAGGCCGGTGCCGGTCGCCATGCGGGCAAAGCCGTGTGCCAGACTTTTCAATGGGATGGCATAGGTCGGGATGGAGCAACCGTCCGTGCCGCAATGATCCAGCGAATGAACCGCGCCGGTTACGCTCTCCATGGCTTCGCATACCATGGTCTGCGTCGGCGATCCCAGGGTCGAATAGCCTGCGGTCTCGATGCCGAGATGCACGCAGGTGCAGAGAAATCCGGAATGCTTGCCGGAGCAATTGTTGTGCAGCGCCGTTGGCTCCTGCATGCTGCGGGCCTGGGCGATCAGCACGGACTGATCGGATGACCAATGGGCGCCGCATTCCAGCGCCGAGAGGTCGAGACCCGCACGGCCGAGCATGTCGGCGGCCTTGCTCACATGCAACGGTTCGCCCGAATGCGACGCGCAGGCCATGGCCAGTTCCTCATTGCCGAAGCCATAGGCATCGGCAGCGCCGCTTTCCACCAGCGGAAGAGCCTGTATCGCCTTGATCGCCGAACGGGGAAAGGTCGGCCGTTCGATATCGCCAGCCGAATAGACAATCCTGCCGTCGCCGTCTGTGACAACAACCGCGCCGCGATGGCGGCTCTCCACTGTTTCGCCGCGAAAAACTTCAACCAGAACCGGATTGCTCATAACGCCCTACTTTGCTCGGGAAATCGACCGGCGTCCGCCGGAATTGATGGTCTTATAGGATGCCCCGTTTGCCTTTCCAATGGCGAAAACGGCACAATTGCGCTCAGCCGCCCTTCTGCCACTCCATGACAAGGAAATAGGGCACGCGGCGATAGCGATCGGCCTTGTCGGGATCGCCGCCGTAAGGTGCCGGTTCGGCAAAATGGCGCAGGGTGAGACCATGGCCAAGGAGAAGCGACATGTAGGTGCTCAGCGGCCGATGCCAGTTCTGGATGCGGATGCCGCGCCACTCCACCCAGTCCACACGCTCCTCGAGATAATGATCCACGTAGAAACGCGGATCGCCGTTGATATCGGGCTGCCAGCCCCCCGGTTGTCCCGCCGTATTGAAACTGTTGAGATTGGCAATCAGCAGGGTCCCACCCGGCGCCAGCACCCTGACCATTTCAGCGATCGCCTTGCGCAGATAGGGAATATCGATAAGCGAGAGGTAGCTTACGACCAGATCGAAGGAGGCATCCGGAAATTCCAGCGCCTCCGCATACCCGAAACGATAGTCTCCTTCGGGGTCCCGGGCCTGCGCCTGCGCCAGCAATTCCTCGGTCGGGTCAATACCGACCGGCTTGATTCCAAGGCCCTTGAGGATGCGGCAGAAGCGGCCTTCGCCGCAGCCGACATCGAGCGCATTTTTAAAGCCGCGTCCGCTGACGCGTTCCAGCATCGGCTTGTCGAGAACATAAACGCGGCCGTAGTCACCATCTTCCGCCTGTTCGGCAATCCAGGCGGATGCCGATTCCTTCCATCCGTTCGACATGTCTTTTTCCTCTGCCGGAAAAGATGATTCAATTCATGGATTTGCCGGATGCTTTTGACACGGCGAATCCGGGACTTGAAGCCCCGGATTCGACAAGAACGCTATTGGACGGTTTATTTGATGCGTTCGAGGATCGACACATAGTTGGCGACGGCAGCGCCGCCCATGTTGAAAATGCCGGCAAGCTTGGCATCCGGCACCTGAATGCCGCCGGCTTCGCCCGTCAGCTGCATGGACGAGAGCACATGCATGGAGACGCCGCTGGCGCCGATCGGATGACCCTTGGCCTTGAGACCGCCGGATGGATTGACCGGCAGGCGCCCGCCCATGGCCGTCTGGCCTTCCAGGGCAACCTTGGCACCCTCGCCCGGCTTGGCCAGGCCCATCGCCTCATATTCGATGAGTTCGGCGATGGTGAAGCAATCATGGGTTTCGACAAAAGACAGATCGTCGATGGTGACACCGGCCAGATCGAGGGCGCGCTTCCAACCTTCGGCGCAGCCTTCGAACAGCAGGATGTCGCGCTTGGAGATCGGCAGGAAATCCTGCACATGGGCAGCGCCACGGAAGGCCACGGCGCGCTTCATCTTCAGCGCGGTCTGCGTGTCGGTGAGAACCAGTGCCGCTGCGCCGTCCGACACCAGCGAGCAGTCGGTCCGCTTCAACGGACCGGCAACGAAGGGGTTCTTCTCGCTTTCATGCCGGCAGAATTCATAGCCCAGATCCTTGCGCATCTGCGCATAGGGATTGCCCACACCGTTCTTGTGGTTCTTCGCGGCGATTGTCGCCAGCGCATCGGACTGGTCGCCATATTTCTGGAAATAGGCCGCCGCGATCTGGCCGAACACCCCGGCAAAACCGGCGGGGATATCGCCCTCTTCCGGCAGGTAGGAGGCTTTGAGAAGGTTCTTGCCGATTTCGGGTCCCGGCGTCGATGTCATCTTCTCGACACCCACCACCAGTACAATACGGGCAGCGCCGGCGCGAATGGTCTTGATGCCCTGGTGCACGGCCGCCGAACCGGTGGCGCAGGCATTTTCCACCCGGGTGGCGGGCTTGAAGCGGAAGGCATCGCTGGCCTGCAGGACGAGGCTGGCGGTGAAATCCTGCGGCGAGAACCCGGCATTGAAGTGGCCGAGGACAATCTCGTCGACATCCTGCGGGCCGATGCCTGCATGATCGAGCGCAGCGACGGCCGCCTTGACGATCAGGCTTTCCACGCTCTCGCCTTCCAGTTTTCCGAAAGGCAGATGCGACCATCCAACGATACAGGCTGTCATGTCATTCCTCCAAAATGTCATTCTTGTAGGTAACCATGAACCCGCATCGTTTCAAGGTAAAGGGCTTTGTTGCAGTGCAATACCGGAGCCTGTGGTTTGGCAATTATCGTGCGGTTGGGTGTATCGTGGTGAGTCGTTTATTGCTTGCTGGTGGTTGCAAGACCATCGTGCGTGGTTCGCCCTTCGACAAGCTCAGGAAGCTCACCATGAGGAAGAGTGAGGATTGCAGGGAGTTACATTCTGCAATCTCTCCAGTTAGCGTTACAGCACCACTCTCCCTCATGGTGAGCTTGTCGAGCCACGAACCACGAACCACGAACCACGCATAATGGCTTTGCAGCACTCCCATCAAATACCGCTCCAAAACGTCGCTATTTTTATTGATTGATCAGTCAATCAAGAATAATAATTCCTCCGAACGAGGTTTTTCAGCATGCCCAAAGTCGGAATGGAACCACTGCGCAAGCGGGAGTTGATCGATGCGGCCATCCGCACCATCGGCCAGCGCGGCTCGCTTGACGTGACTGTCGCGGAGATCGCCCATGAAGCGGGCGTTTCGCCGGCGCTGGCGCATCATTATTTCGGCGGCAAGGAACAGCTGATCCTGGCCACCATGCGCCATCTCCTGAAAGAACTCGGGCAGGATCTCCTGGCGGCGCTGGCGCCAGCGCAGACGCCAGCACAGCGCGTTGCCGCCATCATCGCCGTCAACTTCTCCGCCTCGCAATTCGCTCCGCAGACCGTGGCGGCATGGCTGACCTTTTACGTGCATGCGCAGCAATCGACAGAAACCCGCCGCCTCCTGCGTGTCTATGCCCGGCGCATGCATTCCAACCTCGCCTTTGCCCTCAGCAGCATGACCGATCGGGCGACCGCTCTGCAGATCGCCGAGGGCACCGGCGCGATGATCGACGGGCTCTATATCCGCCATGCGCTGCGCAATGGCGCGCCTGAGGCAGCTTCGGCAATCGCGCTCGTGGAAGATTATGTGACGACGAAATTAGCCGCCGCCGGAGCATGCCAATGACAAGACCAAATATTCTCATCCTGATGGTCGATCAGCTGAACGGAACCCTGTTTCCGGACGGTCCAGCCGATTTCATCCATGCCCCGCATCTGCGTGCGCTGGCGCAGCGTTCGGCTCGCTTTGCCAACACCTATACCGCTTCGCCACTCTGTGCCCCGGCCCGTGCCTCGTTGATGTCCGGGCAGCTGCCGTCGCGCACCCGCGTCTATGACAATGCCGCCGAATTCGCCTCGGATATTCCGACCTATGCGCATCATCTGCGCCGCGCCGGTTACTACACCGGGCTTTCCGGCAAGATGCACTTTGTCGGCCCTGACCAGTTGCATGGTCTTGAAGAACGCCTGACCACGGATATCTATCCCGCCGATTTCGGCTGGACCCCGGACTACCGCAAACCGGGCGAGCGCATCGACTGGTGGTATCACAATCTCGGCTCCGTCACCGGCGCCGGCGTGGCCGAAACCAGCAACCAGATGGAATATGACGACGAGGTGGCGTTTCACGCCACCCAAAAACTCTACCAGCTGTCGCGCACGTCGGATGATCCGGCGCGCCGCCCGTGGTGCCTGACGGTCTCCTTCACCCATCCGCACGACCCCTATGTGGCACGGCGCAAATACTGTGATCTCTACGAGAATTCGCCGGCGCTTGAACCTGCCGTTGCCGCCATCCCCTTCGAAGCACAGGACCCGCATGCGCAGCGCCTGATGCGGGCCTGTGACTACACGCAATTCGATATTACCCCGGAAAACATCCGCCGGGCGCGCCAGGGCTATCTCGCCAATATTTCCTATGTCGATGACAAGATCGGCGAAATTCTGGAGGTGCTGCGGGCAACGCGAATGCTCGACGACACGATCATCGTGTTCACGTCGGACCATGGCGACATGCTGGGCGAGCGCGGCCTGTGGTTCAAGATGAACTTTTTCGAGGGGTCGGCCCGCGTGCCACTGATGATTGCAGGCAAGGGCATCACGCCGCAATTGGTCACCCAGCCGGCCTCGACGCTCGATATTAACCCGACCCTTGCGGCACTCGCCGGTATCGACATTGCCGCCGTCAAACCATGGACAGACGGCGAGGATCTGACCGGCGTCATCGCGGGCGGCAAGCGGCAGGGCCCGGTGCTGATGGAATATGCGGCGGAGGGCTCCAATGCCCCGCTCGTCTGCATACGCGACGGCCGATACAAGTTCGTGCATTGCGAGATCGATCCGCCGCAACTGTTTGATCTTGAATCGGATCCGCACGAGCTGACCAACCTTGCCGGTGATCCCGCCCATGCCGCGCTGCTTGCCCAGTTCACGACTGCCGCCAGGGCGCGCTGGGACATGGCGGCCTATGACGCCGCCGTGCGCGAGAGCCAGGCCCGCCGCTGGGTGGTCTACGAGGCGCTGCGCAACGGCTCCTATTATCCCTGGGATTACCAGCCGCTGCAGAAGGCCTCGGAGCGCTACATGCGCAATCACATGGATCTGAATGTTCTGGAAGAAAACGCGCGCTTTCCGCGCGGCGAATAATGGGGCCAGCTATGGAAGCAGATTTCGTCATCATCGGTTCGGGTTCGGCCGGTTCCGCCATGGCCTACCGCCTGTCGGAGGATGGCAGGCATTCGGTCATCGTCATCGAATTCGGCGGCACGGATATGGGGCCATTCATCCAGATGCCCGCCGCCCTCTCCTTCCCGATGAACATGAGCACCTATGACTGGGGCTTTTCGTCCGAGCCGGAACCGCACCTGGGCGGACGCACGCTGGTGACCCCGCGCGGCAAGGTGATCGGCGGCTCCTCCTCCATCAACGGCATGGTCTATGTGCGCGGCCACGCCCATGATTTCGACCATTGGGCGGAGAGTGGCGCGGCTGGCTGGTCCTACGCGGATGTGCTGCCCTATTTCAAGCGCATGGAACATTCCCATGGCGGCGAGGCCGGATGGCGCGGCACCAACGGCCCGCTGCATGTGCAACGCGGACGGCGCGACAATCCCCTGTTCCATGCCTTCGTCGATGCAGGCAAGCAGGCGGGTTTCGAAGTCACTGAAGACTATAACGGCGCCAAGCAGGAAGGCTTCGGCGCCATGGAACAGACCATTCACAACGGCCGCCGCTGGTCGACGGCCAATGCCTATCTGCGCCCGGCGCTGAAGCGGCGGAATGTGAGTCTCGTCAATGGCTTCGCGCGGCGTGTGGTCATCGAGAATCAAAGGGCGACGGGGGTGGAAATCACCCGGCGCGGCAAGACGGAAATCGTGCGCGCGCGGCGTGAGGTGATCGTTGCGGCGTCGTCGATCAATTCGCCAAAACTCCTGATGCTGTCGGGTATCGGTCCGGCACAGCACCTGAAAGAGCATGGCATTGCCGTGGTGGCCGATCGCGCCGGTGTCGGCCAGAACCTGCAGGACCACATGGAAGTCTATATCCAGCAGGAGAGCCTGAAGCCGATCACGCTCAATTCCAAGCTCGGCCTGTTCTCCAAGGCGATGATCGGTGCGCAATGGCTGTTCTTCAAGACCGGCGACGGCGCCACCAATCATTTCGAATCCGCCGCGTTCGTGCGCTCAAAACCCGGTGTCGACTACCCTGATATCCAGTACCATTTCCTGCCCGCCGCCATCCGCTATGACGGCAAGGCGGCAGCCAAGGGTCACGGATTCCAGGCGCATGTGGGTCCGATGCGCTCGAAGTCGCGCGGCAGCGTGAGCCTGCGCTCGTCCGACCCGCTGGAAAAGCCGAAGATCGTCTTCAACTACATGTCGCATCCGGATGACTGGGCGGACTTCCGCCATGCGGTGCGCCTGACCCGCGAGATTTTCGGCCAGGCGGCGCTTGATCCCTATCGCGGCCGCGAGATTTCTCCGGGCGCGCATGTGCAATCCGACGAGGCCATCGACGACTTCCTGCGCGAACATGCGGAAAGCGCGTTCCATCCCTGCGGCACCTGCAAGATGGGCGCGGCAAACGATCCCATGGCCGTGGTCGATCCGCAATGCCGGGTGATCGGTGTCGAGGGCCTGCGTGTCGCTGATTCCTCGATTTTTCCGCGCGTCACCAACGGCAATCTGAATGGTCCCTCGATCATGACCGGCGAAAAGGCGTCCGACCATATTCTTGGCCGCGATCCCCTGCCGAGGTCCAATCAGGAGCCGTGGATCAATCCGCGCTGGGAAGCGAGCGACCGGTGATGGTATCGGATTTTACTTTGCGCAACCGGTGAGCTTGTCGAACCACGCACAAAGCCTATGCTGAAATTACAACTCCAGGAGAACACCATGCGCGCGCAGCCGAAGGCATCGCATTTCATCAATGGCCGCTTCGTCGAGGACAAGGCCGGCAAGCCGCTCGATGTGATCTATCCGGCGACCGGCGAAATCATCGCAAAACTGTTTGGCGCAACGCCGGCCCTGATCGAACAGGCCGTGCAGGCAGCGGCGGCCGCACAGCCCGCCTGGGCGGCGCTCAAGCCGGTGGAACGCGGCCGCATCCTGCGCCGGGCGGCGGACCTTCTGCGTGCCCGCAATGCCGAGATCGCCGAGTTGGAAACGCTCGATACCGGTAAGGCCATTCAGGAAACGCTGGTTGCCGATCCGGCATCGGCGGCCGATGCGCTGGAATTCTACGGCGGTATTATCGCCGGGTTCAACGGCGAGATGATCGAGCTTGGCGGCTCCTATGCCTATACGCGCCGCGAGGCGCTGGGCGTCTGCGTCGGCATCGGCGCATGGAACTATCCGATCCAGGGTGCGGGCTGGAAGTCGGCCCCGGCGCTCGCCGCAGGCAACGCCATGATCTTCAAGCCTTCGGAAAACACCCCGTTGTCCGCCCTTGCACTGGCAGAGATCTACAAGGAAGCCGGCCTGCCCGATGGCCTGTTCAATGTGGTGCAGGGGTTTGGCGATGTCGGTTCGCAGCTCGTCGATCATCCTCTTGTCGCCAAGGTTTCGCTGACAGGCTCGGTGCCCACCGGCAAGAAGGTGCTGGCGCAGGCCGGTTCGCACATGAAACACGCCACGATGGAACTCGGCGGCAAGTCGCCGCTGATCATTTTCGACGATGCGGATGTGGAGAACGCCGTTGGCGGCGCGCTGCTCGGCAATTTCTATTCCACCGGCCAAGTCTGCTCGAATGGCACCCGCGTCTTTGTCCAGAAAGGCATCAAGGACAGGTTCCTCGACCGGCTGGTGACGCGCACCAAGGCAATCCGCCTCGGCGATCCGCTCGATCCCGAAATCCATCTGGGACCGCTGATCAACGCGGCGCAGCGCGACAAGGTGGTTGCCTATATCGAAAAGGGCAAGGCCGAGGGGGCGACGCTCGCCTTTGGCGGCGGCGTGCCGAACATGCAGGGCTTTGAAGGCGGCTGCTATGTCGAGCCGACGATTTTCACCGATGTGACCGATGGCATGACCATCGCGCAGGAGGAAATTTTCGGCCCCGTCATGGCTGTTCTCGATTTCAACGACGAGGACGAGGTTGTCGCCCGCGCCAATGATACGGAGTTCGGCCTGTCAGCGGGTGTCTTCACCAAGGATCTGTCCCGTGCGCACCGGGTCATCAGCCAGCTCAAGGCCGGCACATGCTGGATCAACACCTACAACCTCGCCCCGGTTGAAATGCCGTTCGGCGGCTTCAAGCAGTCCGGTGTCGGCCGTGAAAACGGTCTGGCTGCGCTTTACCACTACAGCCAGATCAAGTCGGTCTATGTGGAAACGGGCAAGGTCGAGAGCCCCTACTAGAATTGATCATGGCGGGACATTTGCCTGTCCCGCCATGTCCATCATTTGCCGTAGATGGCGTCGCGCACACCATCGGGAAATGCCCCGATCATGCCGGCATAGGCCGTGTTGGTCATCACGACGACGGAGAGCTTTTGCTTAGGGTCGACAAACCATGACTGGCCGTAGACCCCGCCCCATTGCCAGGTTCCCGCCGATTGCGGCGAGCCCGCCGCCGCAGGATCTTTCAGAACAGAAAACCCGAGACTGAAACCCCAACCCGGCGGCGTGGCCGTCACGACAATATCGCCAATCTGGTTATCAGACAGCAGCTTGACGCTGTCGGCCTTCAGCAGGGGCGAGCCGCCCTTGCGCAGGGTTTCGAGGAAGCGGATGTAATCATCGGCGGTTCCGGCCATGCCCGCACCGCCGGACGCGTAGGAAGCGGGATCGAAGATGCGGTCCGGCGCAAAGCTGACGACGCCGTCGAAAAACGGCACGACATGCGGTCCGTCCATCCGCGCCGGCGGCTGGGCATCGCCATAGGCTACCGCCAGTCTTGCCCGGTCACTCACGCTGAATGCCGTATCCTTGAGACCCAGCTTTCCGGTGACATTTTCGCTCACCAGCTCGGGTAGTGTCTTGCCAGTGGCCTTGGCGAGCACTGCACCCAACACGTCGATGCCAACCGAATATTCCCAAGCGGTTCCGGGTTCAAACGACAGGGGAACCGTGGCGATGCGGCGCAGATTCTCCTCGATGGAGAGCCCCGGCTGGTCAAGACCGTCGGATATGTTGGCCTTGCGATAGGGGCCATTGGCGGGCTGAAGGAAGCCATAGCTCAGGCCTGACGTGTGGTCCATCAGCTGCCGGATGGTGATGACAGGTTCGCGGCCGTCGGCCAGTTTTGGCTGGAAATCCGGCAGATATTGCGTGACGGGATCATCGAGCTTCAGCTTCCCTTCTTCCACCAGCCGCAGGGCTGTAACCGCGACAATCGGCTTGGTCATCGACGCAAAGCGGAAGATGGCATTCTCCCTGATCGGAACCCTGGCCTCGCGATCGGCAAATCCCGCCACGCGGCGATAGACGATCTCGCCATCCTCGGCGACCAGGATGACGGTACCCACGATGGTCTGATCGGCGATGGCACGATCAATCACGGCGTCGAGCCGGTCCTTGAAACTGGCCTGTGCAGCCAGTGCCGGAGCGGTCAAGGCAAGTGTTGTCAGGGCGGTAGCAACTGGTATGTTCATCGGCCTGTTCCTTTTTAATAGTGGTCGCTATATAATAGGATTAGCACAAGCCTGCTTCGCGTCAACAAATTTATTAGTGGTCACTATGAAAATAAATGAGCCATCTGTCAGCACCGTTGAAGAACCCGCCCGCAAGCGCGGCCGTCCGCGCAGCTTTGACCGGGAGGCGGCGCGGGAGAAAGCACTGCAACTTTTCTGGGAGCATGGCTACGAGGGCACGTCGATCAACGACCTGACGGCGGCGATGGGCATTACCCCGCCCAGCCTCTACACGGCCTTCGGTTCGAAGGAAGCGCTCTATGCGGAAGTCCTCGACCTCTACCGCAGCAGTTTCGGCGCCTATTTCCCCGCAGCGCTTGCCGGGGAAAAGACCGTCCATGCGGGAATCAGCCGGCTGTTGCACGGGGCGGCGGAATCGTTCACCGCAGGCCCCGGCGGTTGCATGATCTCGACGGCGGTCCTCTCCTGTGCATCGGAAGTGAAAGGGGTCGCCGATAGTCTGGCCGCCATGCGCAGCGGCAGTCTGGATATGATTGAGAACTATATCCGCAAGGGCATCGGCACGGGCGAACTGCCGGAGACCACCAATACGCGCCAGCTTGCCCGTTTTTATGGCACCATCATTCAAGGCATGTCGGTGCAGGCGCGCGATGGCGCGACCATCGAGGAATTGACCGGGATTGCCGAAACGGCGATGTGCGCCTGGCCTGTCAGAACTGACTAGGCCTTGCCGATGTAATCCACATACTGCGTCAGGGCGCAGACAAGATGATAGAAGATCGAGGCCGGCACGTCTTCGGCCCGTGCCCTGCCCTTTTCATCGATCAGGTCGATCCACAGGCCCTTCGGCGCCTGCTCGATATGCCAGCGGAACAGACGGCCCACCCGTGCCTCGACTTCCGGCTTGAGGTCCGGCCCGCCATTGCCGTCCAGCGCAATAGCGGCCTTCACTGCCTCGGTCTGCGGCCAGCTGCGTGAATTGGTGTCGAGCGGCAGGCCGTGCCGGGATACAGCGCCATAGGCGAGTTCCGTGGTGCGGTTCAGCCCGTTGGCAATGGCCGAGGCATAGAGCTTGCGCGCGTGGCGGATGATGTCTTTCTGGCCCGACGCCTTGGCAAAATTGGACAGGAGATAGGCCCATTCGAAATGGTGCCCCGGTTCCGTCCATTCGCCTTTTTCGCCCGGTGCCCGCTCCCAGTCATCGGTAAAGTATTCGCCGAGCGTCCATGTCTCCGCATCGAAGAGGTGATGCCGGAACAGATCGACAATCCGCGCGGCACGCTGCAGATAATCGCGGTTGCCCGTCACATCGTACCAGGCAAGGAATGATTCCAGCAGGTGCATATGCGGGTTGGACCGGCGCAAACCGGTATCCCCCGGCATTTCCAGAAAACCGCGCAATTTGGAATCGGCGAGATACTCATCGATGAAGGCAAAGGTTTCCGTGGCAAGACCAAGCGCCTGCGGATGGCCCGCCCGATGGGCATGCGCCAGCGCCAGCAGCACGAAGGACTGGTCATAGGCGTCTTCTGCCCCGTCAAGCACCGTACCGTCGGGGTTGAACGTCTTCACCCAGCCGCCGCGCTTCGTCCGGCCATTGGCCGTGATGAAGCGGATACCGTGGTCGATCAGATCATGGGCCGGGCCATCCCAGCCCATTTCGTGCGCCACCGCGAAGGCATAGATCTGCCGCGCCGTGGTGCGCATCCGCTTGGTCTTGATGATGGGGGTGGCGTCGAAGGTCAGCGCTTCATGGAAACCGCCATAGCGCCGGTCGACGCCGACCGTCGACCAGAGCGGCAGCGTTTCCTCGAACAGCCAATGGCGTACACGCTTTTCATAGGCGCCGACCTGCGGCAGCCGGTCCTGCGCCGGGGTAAACTTGGTTTCAAGCCGCCCTGTCTTTTCCAGCTGTTCGACGATCTTGCGGACGTTCTGGCTTTCGGTAACGGGGGCCACGAATGTTGCGTCCGAGGTCGACACGACGGCAAGATCGCGCAGGCCAATGGCGGACAAAAGGCGGCCATTGCTGCGCAGATAGCTGTTCTCGCAATCGATGGCGACGACATCGCCGACAATCACATTGCCGCTGCCGTCGCTCGAGCTGACTTCGAGCAGGGATTGCCACGATCCGAGATCGTTCCAGCGGAAGCGCGCCGGGACCAGCGCAATGTCCTGCGCATGTTCCATGATGGCATAGTCGACGGAAATGGATGGCACCTCCGCATAGAGATCGTGCGGCAGGTAGGTGCCGGAGACATTGCTTGTCGCCTCGTCGAGCGCCGTGACGGCACCATCCCAGATCTGCGGCGCATGGGCACGGAAGGCATCGCGCATGGTGCTGGCGCGGAACAGAAAGATACCGGAATTCCAGAGGAAGTTCTTCGATTCGAGATACTGGATCGCGGTTTCCTCGTTCGGCTTTTCCACGAAACGGATGACGTCGCGCGTGTTTTCGTTCTGCGGTCCGACCTCGATATAGCCGTAGCCCGTCTCCGGCCGGTCCGGCTGGATGCCGAAGACGACGATCCGGCCGGCCATGGCCGCATCGGTGCCCGCTTCCACCGTGTTCCAGAAATCGCGATCCGTGGTGATTTCATGGTCGGAGGGCACGACCAGCACCAGATCATCGCCATGTTCGCGCAGCGTGATCTCGGTTGCCAGCACGACGGCGGCCGCGGTGTTGCGCCCCATGGGTTCGAGAATCGCCCGCCCGCCCGCCAGATCGACGCCGGAAAGATCCTGGCTGATGCGGTCGGCATGCCGTTCGGAGGCAAGCAGATAGACCGGAACAGGCATTTCGCCGCCGCGCGCGCCCATGCGCTTGACGGTGCGCAGCAGCATAGAACCTTGACCGGAAAGATTATGAAACTGCTTGGGAAAGTCTTCGCGCGACAAAGGCCAGAGCCTCGAACCAACACCGCCACTCATCACAAAGCTGATAATCCGCTTCATTCCCGATGTCATTGCATGCAACCCCATTGTTTCAGTCGATATCTCGTCCGATATACAATTCGCTCTCTTCCGGCAGACTTTGCGATACATCGCATCATCCGTATTTTACCGATACAAGACTTTCAGCAGCGATCACAAGGCCGGTTCAACCATTTCCGGAACAAGGTTTATGTTTGCACGGGTATAATTGAAGAAGTGCTTATGAAACGACTTGCAGGCATAAAAACTCGGCGGTATATACCCCGCATCGCTGGTCACGGAGTGTAGCGCAGCCTGGTAGCGCACGTCGTTCGGGACGACGGGGTCGGAGGTTCGAATCCTCTCACTCCGACCAGTGTTTTCAACAGCTTTCCCATTCGATGTCCGATCTGCGGACATGTCACGCGCATGTCAGTGCAGCGTATCGCCGCCGTCGGGATCGATCAGGCCGGCCAGCCCCTCCTCCTCGACCGCACGCAGAAATTCGTCAAATGCAGCCTGGTCCGTTTCGAACGGATCGTCCCAGACAATCGAATCCTTGTCTTCGGTCACCACTTCGAGCGTCCATTCGTTCTGCTCGGCAAGGCGGTAAATCTCAACGCTGACGGTGATTCCATCGCGCGTGAACTCCTTCGACAAACGCGACACAACCAGTTCGGGTTCTTCGTCCATCATCAGCCCTCGGGACATTCCTTGTTTCTCGCTTCATCATCTTACGACGCGTCGGGAAATAGCAAGCGGGAAAATCCAGATTCATCCGTGCGGGCCGGCACGGTCTTGCATGCGCCTTGCGCCGCCGTACCGATCCACTATTATTCCAGTCCAAGTTCCATGCATGGCATGAAGCCATGACCACTCCAGATCGACCGGAGCAATCCATGTACAGACCACCCGCGTTTCGTGAAGATCGCCTTGACGTGATGCACGCATTGATCCGCAAGCATCCGCTGGCCATGCTGGTGACGAGCGGCGAACACGGGTTGATGGCGAACCTCATTCCCTTCGAGCTCGATGCGGATGCAGGGCCGAACGGAACCCTTCGCGCGCATCTGGCCAGGGCCAACGAGCAGGTGGCGGCGTTGCAGGCGGGTGCCGAGGCGCTGGTCATTTTCCAGGGCCCCAACACCTATATCACGCCCTCCTGGTATGCGGCCAAGCGCGAACACGGCAAGGTTGTACCAACCTGGAACTACGTGGTTGTCCAGGCCTGGGGTACACCGCAGATACAGGACGATCCGGAATGGCTGCGCCGGCAGATCGGCAGCCTCACCCGCACGCAGGAAGGCGGCCGCGCCCAGCCATGGGCGGTGGAAGATGCGCCCGAGCCATTCATTGCCGGACAGGTGAAAGGCATTATCGGCGTTGAAATCCCGATCACGCGCATCGAAGGCAAATGGAAAGTCAGCCAGAACCGGGCTGAAGCCGACAGGACCGGCGTTGCCGAGGGCCTGCAGAGGGAAGGCCCCGAAGCGCAGGCCATGGCGCGGATCGTGCATGAACGGGGAAAAGCCGGCGGCGCCTGACCGCCTTCCCCGCCATGCAAAAACCTGACATTTCACTGGCCGCCGCCGCAGGCAAGCTTCGGCAATTGACGGGCGAGACCGTCCGGCTCGTTCCAATCACGGAAGGCGAGGATTCGCGTGCCTTCCGTTACAATCTGGGCAACGAGCGCTTTGTCCTGCGCATCAACCGGTCCGCTGAGGGATTTGCCAAGGACGCCTATGCGAGCCGGCATTTTTCCGCGCCCGCGCTGCCCATTCCGGCCGTTGTCGCTCACGGCGTTCTCGATGACGGCAACGGGTTTTGTATCTCGCACATGGTAGAAGGTGTCACCCTGCAGGGTTTGCCGCCGTAGGATCACAGGTGTTATCGACTGGTCGGAAGCCATGTACGGTGACCCGCTCTACGATATCGCCAATATCCTGTTCTGGCGGCCGTGGCTGGACTGCATGGAGCAGCAGGCCCGCTATTTCGAGGTTCACCGGCCGGATCTCGTCCAGGACAAAACCGTACTCGCGTGTTATCAGCTGCGCATCGGGCTGCAGCAGGTCCATGAGAGCGCCATCGACGGGGCACTCGACGACATGCATTGGGCGCTGCAACGCTGCCGCGCCATCGACAGCATACTGAGGGCAGCGTAGGGTCCAGACCTAGGCAGCAATGGCCGCCAGCTCGATGCGGTTTCGACCGAGGCGCTTGGCCCGGTAGAGCGCCACGTCCGCCTCCTCGATCAGTTCCGTCATTGACTGATGCTGCGCCGTGAAGGTGGCGACACCGGCGCTGACGGTGACATGGGCCCGCGTGCGCCCGAGATCGAAAAAGGTCTCGTTGACGCGCCGCCGGATCGCTTCGGCCATCGCCATGGCTTCGCCGGCGGCTGCGGACGGCATCAGGATCGCTATCTCCTCCCCGCCATAGCGGGCGACCAGATCGGATTTGCGCACCAGCGAACGAATGATGGTGGAAATTTCCACCAGCACCAGATCGCCATTGGAGTGACCCCAACGATCGTTGATGCTCTTGAATGAATCGATGTCGATCATGACAAGCGAAAAGACGTCGCCGCCGGTCGATGCCGCCTTGCGGAAGGTGCGCCGCGCGACCCGGTCAAACAGGCGGCGGTTGGCAAGGTTGGTCAACGGATCCGTATGGGCGTCCACCTCCAGCGTTTTTACCCGGTCGACACGCAGGCGTTCGCGATGCAGGAACATGGAGATGAGAAAAATTCCGGCAACGCTCAAGGTCAGTATCGGCAGGGCAATGCGCTGGAAAATCGGCAGCGCCTGCTCGAACGGCAGGATGAAGATGCTCAGCGTGTAGAGCGGAACCGTGAGGCCGAGAATGAGGAAATGTTTCCAGGAATAGGTCTGGGGCCGGTAGACCAGCGTGAAGATCAGGCTGATCAGGCCGATGATGACAATGCCGACGACACCGGCCTGCACACCAACCCCTCCGATCAGGACGCGGGACAGGATCGTAAGAGCTGTCGACACCAGCACCGCCACAACGCCGCCGAACGGTGCGCTGAGCGCCAGCAGGATGGAACGCGCATCGACAATGATGCCCTCGTCGACGATGACGGGGTCGAGCATGGAAATAATGGCGGCACCGCCGAACAGTAGCCCAACCATCAGGCCGCGCGTCCAGGGCAGGTTGAAAGCGCGGATAATGGAGCCATAGGCCATGCTGATCAGGGCAACCAACCCAAGACGATGGACGAGATCGGCAAAGACAGGGAAATATTCAGCGTACAATTATCAACCTCAATTCCACTTCACGCGACACTAGCGTTTGCGGGCTAATTTCGTGCGAAGGACATCCTTAAAAATTGAACTATTGGGCGATACCACGCGAATCTTCTACCACAGGTTGTATTGACTGACGACCTTTGAAACAAATTTTACCAATCGATTGCTTGAAAGGCATGAGAGCGGATTTTTATTCCCGGAGCGGTGAGCGCCAGGTCCTCAACCGGCGGGAACCCGCAGTCTGGGCACGGCATCGATCAGAACCCGCGTTGCTTCGGCCTGCGGGGCGGCGAGAACCCGTTCGGTCTCGCCGCTTTCGACAATCCGCCCCTCGTCGAGCACGATCATGCGGTCGGCCACGGCCCGAACCACGGCAAGATCGTGAGAAATGAAGAGATAGGACACACCGGTTTCCTCCTGCAGATCGAGCAGGAGATTGAGGATCTGCGCCCGCACGGAAACATCCAGCGCCGATACCGGCTCGTCCAGCACGATCAGGTCGGGCCGGGTGGCAATCGCCCGGGCAATGGCAATGCGCTGGCGCTGGCCGCCGGACAGTTCCAGCGGGCTGCGCTGCATCAGATCAGGGCTCAGCCCCACCCGTTCGAGCGCATCGGCGATGAGCTGGCCATAGTTGTCCCTCGGCGCCAGATCGTGCAGGCGCAGCGGATCTTCCAGGATACGCCGGACCGTGGCCCGCGGATTGAATGCCGCCAGCGGATCCTGGAACACCATCTGGAATCTCGGGCGCAGCAGCCGCAAGGCTTCGCCCCGCAGGGCCGTGATATCGTGGCCGCACAGGTGGATTGATCCCGCATCCGGATTGCCCAGCCGCATGACGAGGCGGGCGAGCGTCGTCTTGCCCGAACCCGATGCCCCGACCAGCGCCAGCGTTTCACCGCGCCGCAAGGTAAATCCGATATTCTTCAGGCCCGATGCATTGCTCTCGCCAAAGCGCTTGGCAACATCCTTCACTTCGAGAACAATGGAATTGTCGGTTTCACTCATGGCAGGTTCAGACTGTCAGGGTTGATTTCAACAAGCCGCCTTTGCCGCGGCGTGTCCAGTGACAGGTGCGCGCCGATCAGTGCCTTGGTATAGGGATGCGCGGGTTGGCCGAGAACATCGGCTGCGGTGCCCTGTTCGACCAGTTGTCCCTTGTAGAGAACAGCGATCTGGTCGGCGCGTTCGGACGCCAGCGCGATATCATGGGTGACGAACAATAGCGTCAGCCCGTCCTCGCGCACCAGCTCGTCCAGCAGGTTGACGATATGGCGCTGCACCACCGTGTCGAGCGCGCTGGTCAACTCATCGGCGATGACAAGCGACGGATTGGCCGCCAGCGCCAATGCGAGGGCGATGCGCTGGCGCTGCCCGCCGGAGAATTCATGCGGATAGCTGTTGAGGCGCGACAGGGCTTTCGGGATACGCACCCGGTCCATCAGGTCGGCGGCACGCACCCGCGCGGCGATCCAGCTGGTGTCCTCATGTGCCCGGATAACCTCGGCAATCTGGTCGCCGACCCTCATGACCGGATCGAGGCTGCCGCCCGGGTCCTGGAACACCACACCGATATCCCGGCCGAGACGCGGGCGGCCCGACGTGCCGGGAAAGACAATCGAACCCGTCTGGCGCGCCTGTTTTGGCAGAAGCCCCGCAACGGCCATGGCGAGAGTGGATTTTCCGGACCCGCTTTCGCCGATCAAAGCCAGCCGCCCGCCCCGATCGAGGTCGAGCGAGACATCCGCCAGGGCAACGGTCTTGCCGTAGGTCACGCCGACATTTTCCACGCGCAGCAATGGTTCGCTCATGGCTGGAGGAACCTTTCACTGCGCGACAGGCCGCGCCCGATCAGATGCACGCTGAGAACCGTGACCACCAGCGCCAGACCCGGCACGATGGAAAGATAAGGCGCCGCGCGCAGCACCGTGCGCCCTTCGGCAATCATGCTGCCCCAGGTCACCCGGTTCGGATCGCCGAAGCCGAGGAACGACAGGGCAGCTTCGATGAGGATGGCCGCGGCCACGGAAATGGCGGCGAGCGAGGCGGCCGGACCAAAGGCATTCGGCAATATTTCCCGGAAGGCAATCTCCAGCGGCCGCATACCCAATGTGCGGGCGGCGGCCACGAAATCGCGCTCGCGCAGTGACAAAACCTCCGCCCGTGTCACCCGCGCGGCTTGCGTCCATGTGCCGAGACTGATGGCCAGAATGAGGGTCGGGACGCTCGGCCCGGTCACGCTGATTGTCGCCAGCGCCAGCAAAAAGCCTGGAACCGTCTGGAATGCCTCGGTGATCCGCATCAGCACCGCATCGGCAATACCGCCGAGAAAACCGGCCAGCGTGCCGACCAGACTGCCGATGACGAGCGATGCCGCAGCCGAGAAGAACGCCACCAGCAGCGTCGTGCGCGTGCCGTAGAGAAGCTCCGACAGCACATCGCGGCCAAGACGGTCGGTGCCCAGCCAATGCGCCTGCGATGTGAAAGGCCGAGCCAAGGGTTCGCCGACGATGGCGAGCGGATCGCCCGCTACGATCCACGGGGCGAGCAAGGCCATGAGAACCAGTGCAAGCAGCAGCACCAGTCCGGCACGGCCTTCAAGGTTGAGACGCCGCCAGATCGTCATCAGCCGATCCTCACGCGCGGATCGAGCCTGCCATAGGCCAGATCGACCAGCAGATTGGCGATAATCACCGTTATGGCGCTGCACAGGATGACACCCAGCAGCAGCGGCGTGTCGCGCCGCGAGACAGCCTCCGCCGCCAGCCGTCCGAATCCCGGAATGGCGAAAACGCTTTCCACCACGACGCTGCCGCCCAGCATGACTGCCGCCTGCAGGCCGAGCATGGTGATGACAGGAAGGACCGCATTGCGCGCCACGTGCCGCCAGACGATACGGCCGCGGCTGAGACCACGCGCTTTCAGGCCGGTGACGAAGGGATCGCGCCAGACCTCGCTCATGCGGTCGCGCATCAGGCGCAGATACAGCGCGAGGTAAACCATGGCAAGCGAGGCGACCGGCAGGACCAGATGCGCAGCGATATCCGCCATGCGCGCCCATCCGCTCTTGCCGGACGCGATGGTCTCGATGCCGCCCACCGGCAGCCAGCGCAGATCGACGGCGAAGACCACGATCAGCACCAGCCCCAGCCAGAAGCCGGGAACGGCATAGAGCGCCAGCGAACCGATGGACAGGAAACGGTCGCGCAGGGAGCCGGGCTTTGCGCCGGCGATGACGCCGAACAGCGAACCGAGGAAGAAGGCGAGTGCCGTGGCAATGCCCATCAGCAGCAGCGTCACCGGCAGGCGCTCGATGATCACCGACAACACGGGCCGTTGAAACGCCGTCGACCAGCCGAGATCGCCATGGCCAAGCGCCGAGACATAGGCGATGAAACGATGGAATGGGCCCTGATCAAGGCCCCACGCCTGGCGCAATTGCGCCAGCTGGTCGGCATCCATGCCGCCGGAACGCGCGACATAGGAATCCACCGCATCACCGGATGCCGCCTCCAGCAGCAGAAAGCTGCCGATGAGCACAACGGCCAGAACCGGAATCGCACCCAAAAGGCGTTTCAGGAAAAAGGATGCGAGTGGCGGCAAGAAGGGCTCCGACAGGTCATGCGAATGGAGGGGGACACTAGAGCCAATAATGCCGGAAGACAAACGGGTTTGTGTTCAGGAGGGAAGATGCGGTGTCATGATAATACCATACCCTCAACCCCTACCCCTTCAGCCAGACATTGGACCAGTTCGACACCGCCCAGCGCGGATTGTCGGACACATTCTGCACGGTATCGCGGGCAACGGTGATGAAGGAGAATTCTGCCACATTGATCAGCGGCAGGTCCTCAGCCACCACCTTCTGCAATTGCTTATAGAGGCCGGCGCGCTTGTCGCTATCCACGGTGGAAGCGGCATCCTTGATCAGCTTGTCCACATCCGCATTGGCATAGCCATACTGGTTGGAGAACGGCACACCGGCGGGCAGCCCGCTTTCAAACAGGATGGTGGTGGAGATCGCCGGATCGGAACGGTAGACCGGCGTTGCCACGGTGATATCGAAATCGTGGTCCGTATAGACCGCCTTCAGATGGGCGGGTGTATCGTTGCTGACCACCTGCGCATCGATGCCCACCTTGGCCAGCGCCTGGCGCAGATAGTCGCCGAACTGCTTGGTTTCATTGAAGAATGGCGCGGGCAGGAGCTTGAGCGTGAAGCGGTTGCCATCGGCGCCGCGCTTGTAACCCGCCGCGTCGAGCAGCGCTTCCGCCTTGGCCGGATCGAAAGCATGGGCGGCCACATCTGGCTCATAAAACGCCTTGTCATAGGCAGGAACCGGCCCCGTGGACGGCTTTGCATAGCCGAGGAAGATCGTCTTGACGACAAAATCCCGGTCGATGGCATGGGCAAGCGCCTGACGCACCTTCGGATCGGCCAGTTCCTTGCGGCGATGGTTGATTTCGACAATGAGCTGATAGGTCAGCCCTTCATAGCCATTGGCGTAAACCTTCAGGCCCGGCACCTTGGAGATGCGGGCGAGATCGGCAAGCGGCACGGCGGAGAAAGCAGCCAGCTGGATCTGTTCGGCCTCCAGCGCATTGCCGGCGGATGAACGGTCCGGCAGGATCTGGTAGACAATCACATCCAGCAGCGGCTGGTCCTTCTGCCAGTAGGCCTCGTTGCGCTTCAGCAGATAATATTCGCCCGGCTTGTGTTCGCCGAATTTGAACGGGCCGGTGCCGACCAATGCTTGGTTGGCCGGATTCTTGGCGATATCCGTGCCTTCATAGAGATGTTTCGGCACGACGGAGGTGACCACCGGCAGCGCATTGCGGATGAGCTGGAACGGCGTCGGCTGGGAGAATTTGAAGATGGCCGTGTGGTCATCCGGTGTTTCGACACTCTCGAGGTTCTTGAAGACCACGCGGCCGAGATTCTGCAGCTTCTTCCACACTTCCAGCGCGGAGAAGGCAACGTCAGCCGAGGTGAACGGCTTGCCGTCGTGCCAGGTCACGCCTTCGCGCAGTTTGAACGTTGCAGTCAGGCCATCGACCGAGCCCTCCCAAGCGGTGGCCAGGCGCGGCGACAGGCCGTCCTTGCCGTCATAGGACTGTTCGGCCAGCGGCTCGACAATCTTGCTGGCGACAAAGAACACGCCGTTGGAGGCGACGATGGCGGGATTGAGATTGGCCGGTTCGCTGTCCCCGGCGACGATCAGACGCCCGCCTTTGACAGGCGTTTCCCCCTGCGCCCAGCCAAGACCCGGCATGGCGGTGAGCGCGGCGGCGCTGGCAGTCAGATGGAGAAAAGAGCGTCGGTTCAACAGGATACGGGACATGCTTGCGATCCTCTTATGCATAGGTTTGGCCGAGTGGGCGGGACAGAATCTGGCTGAGAGCCCTGATGGTGGCGCGGGCGAAATCGGGTTTGGCGGACGCGCCCATGTGCCCGACGCGCAGCAGCTTGCCCGATGTGTCGGCGCGGCCGAGCGACAGGAGGATGCCGTGCTCATCGCGCAACCGGTCGCGCAAGGCCGTGTCGCTGAAACCATCGGGCAGCTTGAAAGCGGTCGCCGTCGGCGCGCAGAATTCCAGCTTTTTCGGCCACAGCTTCAGGCCAAGCTCAAGCAGGCCGTTGCGGGTGATTTCAGCCGTTTCCGCATGGCGGGCCCAGACGTTTTCGGCACCCTCCGCGGCATAGAGATCCAGCGCCGCATCCAGCGCATAGATTTCCGCAATGGACGGCGTCACCGGAAAGGGCTTGCCGGGCTCCGAGGCGCCTTTCCAGCCGAGAAGGCTGAGGAACGAGCCGCGCGGCGCATCCGGGTTGGCCTCGATCTTGGCCCAGGCCCGCTCGCTCACGCCGATGAGGCTGAGGCCCGGCGTGCTGCCCAGGCATTTCGATGGCGAGGTGATGAAAATGTCGGCATGCGCCTCAAGCGGATGAACATCCAACCCGCCAAAGGACGACACGGCATCGACAATGAGATAGGCCCCGTGCTCGGCAACGACAGCGCCGATGTCCCGCAGCGGATTGAGCGTGCCGGACGGCGTGTCGTGATGGCAGAGCGAGACAATTTTGATATCCGGGCGCTGGCGCAGCGCCGCACGCACCGCCTGCGGGTCGATGATGTCGTCATAGGGCACGGCAAGCTCGATGACTTCCCTGCCATAGCGCGCGGCCCAGCCGGCAAACCCCTTGCCATAGACACCGGAGACAAGGTTCAGAACCACATCGTCACGGGCAATCAGCGCGGCAGCAGCCGCTTCGATGCCGAGAATGGCCTCACCCTGCATGATGACGGGCGCCGTGTCCTGCCGCAGCGCCAGCCGCAGCTTTTCGATCACCTCGGCATAGAAGGCCTGGAAGGCGGGATGATAGTCATAAAGAACAGGCTTTCCGAGCGCGGCAAGCACTTGCGGATAGGCGGGAACCGGACCTGTGGTCAGCATCAGCGGTGGAATGGGGAGCATGGATCGCACTTCGAAATTTCATCCCATTCACCGGCGCAAATGGCACTTGAAGCAGACCATATTCTCGCCGCTGGCGGAAACCAAGAAAAACTATTCCAATAATGGCAACGCGAAGGACAAAAGCGCTGTCTATCCCTTTACTCCAGCGGGATCACATCCACCGATTGCTTTGCTTCCTGCGAACCGCTGGTTTTCAGCACGCCGACGATGGGCGAGACATCGGCATAATCCCGGCCGTAGCCGACGGTGATATGGTCATTGCCGGCCATCATCGCATTGGTGGGATCGAACTCCTGCCAGCCCGCCTCGCGCCCGCACCAGACACGCACCCAGGCATGCATGGCGTCGGCACCTTCCAGCCGCTCCTTGCCGGGCGGCGGGATGGTGCGCAGGAAACCGCTGACATAGCCCGCCGGAATGCCGATGCCGCGCAGGCCGGCAATCATGATGTGGCTGAAATCCTGGCAGACACCGGCCCGCAGGTCGAACGCCTCCCGCGCCGTGGTGCGCACATTGGTGGCGTCGGAATCATAGGCGAAATCCGTATGGATGCGGTTGCACAGATCACTCGCAGCCTCCATGACCGTGCGCGTCCTGCCTAGGCTTGTCGCGGCGTAGGCCGATATGTCAGGGTCGATGGCCGCGTGGGCGCTGGATGTCAGAAAGTGGTGCGGCGCATCGGATGCCACCGACCAGACGCCGCGTATTTCCCGGATCAGGCCGGCAAGATCGGGCGAAACATCGAGCATGGTCTGCGGCCGCGCCACGTTGATGCGGGCTGTCATCGTTACATCGAGCGTTTCGTGCGGATTGCGGTAGACGATGGAGGTCACCGTATTGGCGAAGAAATCAGTAAAATCGGAGCGTTCCGCCGCTGCAGGATCAAAGGAGAGACTCGAGGCGACCACGCGCTGGATACCTGACAGGGTTTGCGGCATCACCCGGATATGGTGGCGCCCGCCCGCCGCGGAACGCTCATAGTCATAATGCAGGTGGAGGCGGATGTTATAGAGCATTCCTCACCCCCTCAGGCAAAATACGTATCGGAGATGGTGTCGGACAGCGCGCCGATTTCATGGGCGAGTTCATGCAGCTTGTCAGCGGTCAGTTCGCTGGATTCCATGATGGCAAGCTGCGTGTGCAGGCGCAACACATCCTTGGAAAAGGCGGACATATGCGCACCCGCCTCGCGCTGTGGCAAAAGATTGAACTCGGTTTTGAGCGCGTCCAGCTGGAAAATGATCGAGCGCGGATTGAGCGGATCAAGCGCCAGAAGATCGAGCACGCTGAGGCGGCCGGAATAGACGCTGTACTGCCGCCGGTGCGTCATGACGCTGTCGCCGATTTCCAGCAGCATTTCCAGCCCACCTTCCGGCGCTTCATGCCGCGACAGGTTTGCCAGGATGCGCGCCATCTGGATGCCGCGCTCCAGCCGGCGGCCGATTTCAAGAAAACGCCAGCCGGTGAAACGATACATGTTCTCGTGCACCAGACCGGAGAACCCGGCCAGCTTGCGCAGGATGATTGTCATGGCGCGGGTGCCGTCATCGCCCTGCGACACCACCCCCTGGAACCGGTGCACGGTCTTCGACAGATCGCGCAGCGCCAGCCAGCCATCGGGCGAAAAACGGTCGCGGATACGTCCGGCACTGAGCATTGCGCCGTCGATGGAACGCAAGAGGCCCTTTGGAATGGCTTCATCGAGATCAATGCCGAGGGGTTTGAGCTGATCGCGCATTTCCGTCAGAAGCGGCAATTCCGCATTGGCCGTCTCGGCATAGCGGGCATGGCACGCCCGCAGGATACGCGCCGTGGCTTCGGCACGTTCGATATAGCGCCCCATCCACATCAGGTTTTCCGCCGCACGGCTTGGCAGCGTGCCCGGCACATTGCGGCGGAAGGCATCGTCCTCGCGCGGCAGCAGCGTATCCTTGCGCACGGGCGCCGAACTGGTGATCCACACATCCGCCGCCTGCCCGCCGCGCTGCATGGCAATCGCCGCCGTGTCGAGCGTGAACCCGACGCGGGCAAAACCGCCCGGCATGAAACTCCAGCCATCGCCGTGACGCGCCGCAAAGACGCGCAGGACAAAGGGCCTCGGCTCCAGCCTGCCGTCCACATAGACCGGCGTCGTCGACAGTTTGACGGCTTCCTGACCGACCAGTCCACGGCCGTCGGTTTTGAGCTTGTGCAACAGGGCCTGGCGCGCCGCATCGTCGAGGGCGGACCCCAGAACCGTGGCCTGCACGTCTTCGAACGGCAACCGGGTCGACAGCGCCGGGCCGACCATCATCTGGTCGAGCCGGTTCATGACGTGCTGGCGTTCCTTCTCCTGGCCGCACCACCAGGTGGCGATGCTCGGCAAGGCGAGATCACGGTCGTGCAGGGCCTTCGAGATCGCAGGAAGGAAGGCCAGCAGCGCCCGGGTTTCGAGAATGCCCGATCCCAGCGCATTGACCAGCGAGACGGAACGCTGGCGCAGCGCGCCGACCATGCCGGGGGTGCCGATCCACGAATCCGACTTCAGCTCCAGCGGGTCCATATAGGCGGCATCCATGCGCCGCCACAGAACATCGATGGGCTTGAGACCGGACACGGTGCGCACCATGACCCGGCCCTTGCTCACGGTCAGGTCGTCGCCTTCCAGCAGCATGATGCCGAGATAGCGGGCGATATAGGCGTGTTCGAAATAGGTTTCATTGTTCGGGCCGGGCGTGAGAATGGCCGCGCGCCCTGCGGGATCGTGGATCAGGCTCTGCAGGGAATCGCGGAAATCCTTGAAGAAACCGGCAAGACGGTGAACGTTCATCGCGCCGGAAATATCCGAAAGGGCGCGGGTGGTGGCAACGCGGTTTTCCAGGGCAAACCCGGCACCCGAAGGCGCCTGCGTGCGGTCGCCCAGCACCCACCACTGGCCATTGGGTGCGCGCCCCAGCTCGAAAGCACAGAAATGCAGGAAATGCCCGCTGGCCGGCTTGATACCGGCGACGGGATGCAGGAACTCGGGGTTCGAGGCAATCAGATCCGGCGGCAGCAGGCCATCGCGCACCAGCCGGTTGTCGCCATAGATATCGGCAACGATATCCTCCAGGAGATCGGCGCGCTGGGTCAGCCCTGACGTGATGGCGCGCCAGTCATCCTCGTTGATCAGAAGCGGAACATGAGCGAGCGGCCATTCGCGCTCCTGCGTACCGGTCTCGTCATAGACCCGGTAAAACACGCCCGCATCGTGCAGATACTGGTTGGCGCGGGCAAAGCGGGTGGCGAGTTTTTCGGGGCCGAGGGTGTCGAGCGAACGCAGCAGCTTTTCCCAGCCGGGACGCACAGCCCCGTTGGGATCGATCATCTCGTCGGCCACGCCCTGCAGGGGCTTGTAGCCCGCGAGGAGACCGGGGAGTGGCCGTGATTTGCTTACCTGGGACATTGGTTTCAATACCCCCCTCTGCCCTGCCGTGCTCCGGGGCGAGCCACGGAGCCCGGTAGCCCAGAGGGGGGTGAAATCTCTCTTTGCATCAATCCCACAATCTCAATGCCTCGGCCTTCTCAGATCAAGGGTCATCGGAAATTCCCCCGATGGCTGTTCCCTGCGCAATTCATATCCGCCGGCCGTATGGCCGCGCGGCTCGAAACGCGCCAGCCGGCGCGCCTCGGCCTCGTTCGAATTGACCGGGAACGTATCATAGCTGCGCCCGCCGGGGTGTGCGACATGATAGACGCAACCGCCGATCGCCCGTTGCGACCACTGGTCGTAAATGTCGAAAACCAGCGGCGTGTTGACCGGGATCATCGGATGCAGGCCGGAGCGCGGCTGCCACGCCTTGTAGCGCACGCCGGCAACCGCCGTGCCCTGTCTGTCGGTCATCTTCAGCGGCACCTCGCGCCCGTTGCAGGCCACGCTGTAGCGGGCCGGATTGAAGCCGTCGACCTTGACCTGCAGCCGTTCCACCGAGGAATCGACGAAGCGCACCGTGCCGCCGATGGCACCCTGTTCGCCCATCACATGCCATGGCTCCAGCGCCTGCCGGATTTCCAGTTTCACACCCTCATTCTCGATTTCACCGCAGAAGGGGAAGCGGAATTCCAGCTGGGCCTCGAACCATTCCGGGCGGAAATCAAAGCCGTTCTCGCGCAAATCGGCGAGAACATCGAGGAAATCCTGCCAGACATAGGCCGGCAGCATGAAACGGTCATGCAGCGCCGTGCCCCAGCGGACGAAACTGCCCTGAATCGGATTGTTCCAGAACCGGGCAATCAGCGCGCGGATCAGCAATTGCTGGGCAAGGCTCATGCGCGCATTGGGCGGCATCTCGAAACCGCGGAACTCGACCAGCCCGAGCCTGCCGGTCGGACCATCGGGCGAGAACAGCTTGTCGATGCAGATTTCCGAGCGATGCGTGTTGCCGGTGACATCCACCAGCAGATTGCGGAACAGCCGGTCGACCAGCCAGGGCAAAGGCGGCGTGCCCTCGCCCGGCCGGGGCACCTGCGAGAGGGCAATCTCCAGCTCGTAGAGACTGTCATGCCGCGCCTCGTCGATGCGCGGTGCCTGGCTGGTCGGCCCGATGAACAGGCCGGAGAACAGGTAGGACAGCGACGGATGCCGCTGCCAGTGCAGGACAAGGCTTTTCAACAGATCAGGACGGCGCAGGAATGGGCTGTTGGCGGGTGTTTCGCCACCGACCACCACATGGTTGCCGCCGCCGGTACCGGTATGGCGGCCATCGATCATGAACTTGTCGGCACCGAGCCGCGTCTGGCGGGCCTCCTCATAGATTGCCGTTGTCGTTGCCACGCAGTCGCGCCAATTGGCCGCTGGATGGATATTCACCTCGATCACGCCGGGATCGGGTGCAACGCGGATGACGTTGATGCGATGATCCTGCGGCGGGCTGTAACCTTCGATGTGAACCGGCAGCCCGAGCTTGTGCGCCGCAGCTTCCGCCGCCGCAACCAGTTCCAGATAGTCCTCGAGCGCCTCCACCGGCGGCATGAACACGCTGAGGCGCCCGTCCCGCGGCTCGACCGATATGGCGGTGCGCACGGCCCCGCCGATTTCCCCCCGTTCCTGCTCGACCCGCTCCTGCTGGTTGCCTTCGTCCGCGGTGAAAGAGGCAACCGCCAGGATATTCTCACGCGCCTGCGGTGCCGGGTCCGGCAGCGCCCCGCGATCCACCGACGGATCGACCGGCACGATATAGGGATATTCCGAGGCCGGAACATGCGGCAGGGCGCCGAGCGGCAGCCGGTATCCGACGGGCGAATCCCCCGGCACCAGGAACAGCTTGCCGCGCCGCGTCTTCCATTTTTCGCTACGCCAGCGCGGGCCGGAGGCCTGGCTGTTCCAGCGCTGCACCGGCAGGACAAAACCGCTCGGCTCGGTCAGGCCCCGCTCGAAAACCCGGGCGATGCGGCTGCGCTCTTCCGGATCCTTGAGCCTGGAGTTGGACGGATCGACATTGTCGGGAAGATTGCCCTCCTTGATGATCCATTCCGCCGGATCTTCATAGGCGGGCGCCACCATCTCTTCTTCAACGCCAAGCTCCTGCGCCAACGCGACGAGGAGTTTTCCGGCATCTTCCGGCTTGACGTCAGCCTTGCCGTTCTCCGGCGCGATCAGGTCGGGATTGACCCAGATCGGCTTGCCGTCCTTGCGCCAGTAAAGCGAGAACGTCCAGCGCGGCAGGCTCTCGCCCGGATACCACTTGCCCTGCCCGTAATGCAGAAAACCACCCGGCGCAAAACGCTCGCGCAGCCGCCGGATCAGCTTGTCGGCCTTTTCGCGCTTGGTCGGCCCGACCGCATCGGTGTTCCATTCGCCTGATTCGAAATCATCGATGGACACGAATGTGGGCTCGCCGCCCATGGTCAGGCGCACATCCCTCTCGTTCAGGATCGCGTCCACCTTTTCGCCGAGCGCATCGAGCGCATTCCAGGATTCGTCGGAAAACGGCTTGGTGATGCGCGGGTGTTCGGATACGCGCGTCACGCGCATATCGAAACCGAATTCCACATTGGCGAATTCCGCCATGCCGGAAATCGGTGCGGCATTGCGGTAATGCGGGGTGGCGGCAAGCGGTACGTGGCTTTCGCCGGTCAGAAGCCCGGAGGTGGGGTCGAGGCCGATCCAGCCCGCCCCCGGCAGATAGACTTCGCACCAGGCATGCAGATCGGTGAAATCCTTGTCCGTTCCGGCGGGACCATCGATGGCGACAAGATCAGGCTTCAGCTGAATGAGATAGCCGGAGACGAACCGTGCGGCAAAACCGAGATTGCGCAACACCTGTACCAGCAGCCAGCTTGAATCCCGGCATGATCCCGAGCGCAGGTTCAAAGTTGCGTCCGGCTCCTGAACCCCGGTTTCCATGCGGATGACATAGCCGATCTCGCGCTGGATACGCGCGTTGAGATCGACGACGAAATTCACCGTGTTCGTCGGGCTGCGATCGATGGTTGCAAGGAAAGCCGAAACCAGCGGTCCGGCCGGTTCCGGTTTCATATAGATCGACAGGTCGTCGCTGATCTCTTCGGGATAGCTGAACGGCCAGGTTTCGGCGACCGGTTCGACGAAGAAATCGAACGGATTGTAGACGGTCATATCAGCGACGAGATCGACCTCGATCTTCAGCTCCGTCACCGGTTCGGGAAAGACGAAGCGGGCGAGGAAATTACCGTAGGGATCCTGCTGCAGGTTGACGAAATGATTGGCCGGACTGACTTTCAGGGAATGGCTGAGAACTTTTGTCCGGGAATGGGGTGCCGGCTGGAGCCGGATGATCTGCGGCCCGAGCATGATGGGCCGGTCATACCGGTAATGCGTCAGATGATAGACTGCTGCGTGAATTGCCATATCGCCTCAAAAGTCTGATTCAAAAAAAACCGCGGTTCCACAAATGCTCCCCGCACTCTAACGAGTTACCGGCCAATTGAAATCTTTCATTTGCCAAAAATTTTGGCAGCAGCAAAAATTGCCGCATAAACGTGCTTGCAACTGCGCGGCTGGCCGCATAGCATCCGCACCGATGGTTTCTTCCGCACGACAACGCGGGAGATGAAAAGGGAACACGGTGAGGCGTACCCAAAAGGGACCGAGACCGTGGCTGCCCCCGCAACTGTAAGCGGTGAGCGATGCCTGACATGCCACTGACCGGAAGGTCGGGAAGGCAAGGCGAAGCTGAGACCCGCGAGCCAGGAGACCTGCCATCTCATCTACAATTCGAACCGGACGGGGTGTGCCGGGAGCGATGCGATGTCCTCTCCCGCATTGTCGCGATGGTGCATTGGCCGCGTTCCCCTAACCTTTGTCCACAAGGCAAGGCACCGGCATGACCACGCCAATACCCGACCACCAGATTATCGTCTGCACCCCGTGCAAGACCGCCGGCGGCCTGCCGCGGCCGGGACAGCCATGACACATCGGGTATTGACCAATGTTATAACGTTACTATACGAGAGCGAAGCGTCCGCGATGACGCGACGACGTTTACCGGTTGGGATTTGACACCATGTGCCTTGCCTGCAGTCACGGATATCCGCCCATGAGCCATGTCGCCCTGCGTGCCGACGAGGTGACGTTCCGCACAGCCGGCCAGACGCTGGTGGATGAGGTATCGCTCGACATCGTGCGCGGCGCGCGTCTTGCCATTATCGGGCCGAATGGCGCCGGGAAATCCACACTTTTGCGCATGCTGGCCGGGCTGTTGCGCCCCTCCTCCGGCAGCATCCATCTCGACGGTACGGCAATAGACCGGCTGCCGCCGAAGGAACGGGCCAGGAGATTTGCCTTCGTCGGCCAGACCGACATGCCGGACCCGCAATTGCTGGTGGACGATTATGTATCCCTTGGCCGCATTCCGCACACCGGCACCCTGACCAAGGTGAAAGACCGGGATATCGTGGCGGAAGCCCTGCTCCGCGCCGGGATCGCCGCGTTTTCGCGCCGTCCCATCGGCTCGCTCTCCGGCGGCGAAAGGCAGCGCGTGCAGCTGGCGCGCGCCATCGCCCAGCAGCCTGACATCCTGTTTCTCGACGAACCCACCAATCACCTCGACCCGAAGGCGCGCAGCGAATTGCTGGCGCTGGTCGCCGGTCTCGACGTGACGACCATCGCGGTGCTGCACGACCTGCCGCTGGTGGCGCCGTTTGCCACCCACGTCGCCGTCATGCATGCCGCCCAGCTCGTCGCCGCCGGCACACCCGACGAAACGCTGACGCCGCGCATCGTCAGCGATGTCTTCGATCTCGATGTCCTGCGCCTGCGCCATCCCTCGCAGGATCGCGATCTCATGGTGTTCGAAGCACCCGGACCAACCACAAAACAAACTGCTCAGCTACGGAGAATTTGATGAAAAGAATGCTGCTCGCCCTCGCCTTGTCGGCGCTGTCCGCCCCCACATGGGCGTTTCCCGTGACGGTCGACAGTTGCGGCAAGCCCGTCACCTTCGAGGCCGCGCCCAAGCGTGCGGTCATCCAGGACATCAACATGAGCGAAATGGCCTTCGCCCTGCACCTGCAATCCTCGATGGTCGGGGTTTCGGGCATTACCGGCTGGTACAAGCTGGACGACGCGTTCAAGAAGCAGCTGGGCGCCATTCCCGAGCTTGCGCCAAAATATCCGACCCTTGAAAATCTCATTGCTGCGGAACCGGATTTCTTCTTCGCTGGCTGGAATTACGGCATGAAGCCGGGCGGTGAGGTCACCCCCGACACGCTGGCGCCGCACGGCATCAAGACGCTTGAACTGACCGAAAGCTGCATCCATCTCGACAAGTCCCGGCCCGCCGCCACCATGGACCTGCTCTATGGCGACATGGAAAAGCTCGGCAAGATTTTCGATAGGGAAGACGAGGCAAATAAACTCGTCAGCGGCTGGAAGACAGAACTTGCCGCGATCAAGACAAAGATCGGCGACAAGAGCGGCACCCGCGTCTTCCTCTACGATTCCGGCGAGGACAAGCCGTTCACAGCGGGCAAGTTCGCCATTCCCACGGCGATGATCAGCGAAGCCGGCGGCACCAATATCATGGCCGATCTCGACACCAGCTGGGGCACCACCTCGTGGGAAACCGTGGCGACGCGCAATCCGGAATTCCTCGTTCTCCTCGATTATCAGGATGATGCGGGTTACCAGAAGCTGCTCGACTTCCTCAAATCGCATCCGGCGATGAAGGAAACCGACGCCGTCAAGAACAACCGCTTCGTCGCCCTGCGCTATGCGGAACTGACGCCCGGACCGGCCAATATCGAGGCCATCGCCAAGATGGCCAAGGCCATGCATCCGGAAGCATTCTGAGTGCATCTGCCCTTCCGTCAGCATCTGACACTCATGACGGGGGTGATGGCCATTCTGGCCCTCGCCCTCGTGTCGATTGCCTATGGGGCAACGGTCATTCCGCTCGGCGATGTCCTGCGCGCCCTCGCCCATGCCACCGGCCTCTCCGATATGGCCGTTGGCGGCCCTGTCGGCAAGATCATCGTCGACCTGCGCCTGCCGCGGGTCATCCTTGCCATCTGCGTGGGCGCGGGGCTTGGCATCATCGGCGCGCTGCTGCAGACCGTCACCCGCAACGATCTCGCCGATCCGTTCCTGTTTGGCCTTTCCAATGGTGCGGCGGCGGGAGCAGTCTCGGTGATTACGGTCATCGGCGACCGCTTCGGCATCTGGACCCTACCGATTGGTGCCTTCAGCGGCGGCATGCTGGCGGCCATCGTCGTGCTGATGCTGGTGCGGCGCGTGCAGGGACAGGGGCCGGAACGGCTGATCCTGGCGGGCCTTGCCGTCTCGTTCCTGTTTGCTGCGCTGACCAATTACATGGTGTTTGCCGGCGACCAGCGCGCCGCGCATTCGGTGATGTTCTGGACGCTCGGCGGCCTCGGCCTTGCCCGCTGGGAGAACCTGCCGCTCGCCCTCACCGGGCTTGCCGCCATCCTGGTCTACGCCCTGTACAACCACCGCAATCTCGATGCCCTGCTGGCCGGCGAAAACACGGCGGAAAGCCTTGGCATAAGGGTGACGCGCCTGCGCAACACGGTGTTCATCGTCTGCGCCTTCTCCACCGCGATCTTTGTCTCGGTGGCGGGCGTCATCGGCTTTGTCGGCCTGATGATCCCGCACATTGCCCGGCGTTTTTCCGGGCAGCTGCATGCGGGATTGATCGTCACCTGCGCCGTGCTCGGTGCCCTGCTGATCCTGCTCAGCGACCTCGCGGCCCGTCTGCTGCTGGCGCCGCAGGAATTGCCCATCGGTATCGTTACCAGTTCCATCGGCGCGTTTTTTGTGGTGACGATCCTGTTGAGGAAGCGGCCGGGGTAGCTGGTTGTCGGATTGCAGGGAGCATCGTGCGTGGTTCGACAAGCTCACCATGAGGGAGGGCGTGGATCGCAGGGAATTACACTCTGCAACCTTCGCGATTGATCTTGCACCAATCCACATCCCTCATGGTGAGCTTGTCGAACCACGCTCAACGGCAATGCAATCAAACTATAACCTGCCCCAGGCCACGAAATCCGGATTGGCGAAATCGGCGTCGTCGGCCTGATTGCGGCGGCCATAGGTCAGCGGATTGCCATCCAGCGTCAGGGTTATGCCTCCGGCAGCGCGCAGGACCGCATCGCCCGCCGCCGTATCCCATTCCATGGTCCGGCCGAAACGCGGGTAAATATCGGCCTCGCCGCGCGCCAGCAGGCCGAATTTCAGTGACGACCCGACAGACACACAGTCGGCAATACGGAATTTTTCCAGATAGGCATCGGTTTCCGGCGTGCGGTGCGAGCGGCTGGCAACGGCAATGAGATCGTCCGGACTGGTGCGGCAGCCTATGGCTTTGCGCGCGGTGACCGCACCGCCCTCGCCGATAGTAATTTCCTGCGCACCGGCAGTGCCGCCCGTGAACAGCACACCGCGGACGGGGGCATAGACAACGCCGAGAACGGGCGCCGCGTTTTCGATCAGCGCAATGTTGACGGTGAAATCGCCGTTGCGGCTGACAAATTCCCGCGTTCCGTCGAGCGGATCGACCAGATAGAAGCGCGCACCGAGATCGCCGGGCACGTGGCCGCCGGAGATTTCCTCTTCCGCCACGACGGGTATGTCAGGCGTCGCCTTGCGCAGAGCCGCCAGGATGATGGCTTCGGCGGCATGATCGGCTTCCGTGACCGGCGACTGGTCATCCTTCAGCGCGAAATCACAGCCCTCCGCGTAAATGCGCAGGATTTCCTGCCCGGCGGCAATGGCCGCTGTTTCCAGGACGGCAAGCAGGGCGGCGTGATCGAGGGGCGGGAGGGTTAGTGTCATGCACCCCCCTCTGTCCTGCCGGACATCTCCCCCACAAGGGGGGAGATCAGACGACATTGCCATTTCTGAGAAATTTGAAACGTTACCTGTTGTGCGAAAGCGTCCATGCCAATGTGATCTCCCCCCTTGTGGGGGAGATGTCCGGCAGGACAGAGGGGGGTGAATAAATCAGGCATCGCCTAAATCGACCACGAGCTTTGATCGTAGTTGAAGATGATGCCGTGCTCGACCAGCAGCTTCTCCACCTCCGAGGCAAGTGCCTCCGTCGTGCGGCCGACCGTGTGCAGATGCAGCTCCGGATTCTCCGGCGCTTCATAGGGCGAGTCGACGCCGGTGAAATTCTTGATCTCACCGCGCAGTGCCTTCGCGTAAAGCCCCTTCGGGTCACGCCGCGCGCATTCCTCGAACGGCGTATCGACGAAGATTTCGAGGAATTCGCCATCGGCCAGCAACTCGCGCACCATGCGGCGCTCCGAACGGAACGGCGAAATGAACGAGACCAGTACAATCAGACCCGCATCCACCATCAGCTTGGCCACCTCACCGACGCGGCGGATGTTTTCCACCCGGTCCTCTTCGGTGAAGCCAAGGTCGCGGTTGAGCCCGTGGCGCACATTGTCGCCATCGAGAATATAGGTGTGCTTGCCGAGCGACGACAGGCGTTTTTCAACGAGATTGGCGACTGTCGACTTGCCCGAACCGGAAAGGCCGGTGAACCATATGACCGCCGGCTTCTGGTTCTTCTGGTCGGCGCGCGATGCCTTGCTGACATCCAGCGCCTGCCAATGCACGTTCGATGCGCGGCGCAGGCCGAAGTCGATCATGCCGGCGCCGACCGTCGCATTGGTCAGGCGGTCGATCAGGATGAACGACCCGGTCGAGCGGTTCGACTTGTAGGGGTCGAAGGCAATCGGCTCCTGCGTCGAAATATTGACAACGCCGACTTCATTCAGGTCAAGCGATTTGGCCGCTTCCTGGGCGAAGCTGTTGATATCGATTCGGTATTTGAGATCGGTCACCGTGGCTGTCGCCTGATCGGTCTCGGTCCGCAGGATATAGGAACGGCCGGGGATCAGCGCATGTTCGGCAAACCAGACGAGATGCGCGGCAAACTGGTCCGCCACCTCGGGGCGGGCGCCGGGTGCCACCAGCATGTTGCCGCGAGACACCTCGACCTCGTCCTCCAGCACCAGCGTCACCGCCTGCCCTTCGACAGCCCGGTCGAGGTCGCCGTCCAGCGTGACCACGCGCTTGACGCGCGAGGACTTGCCGGACTTGGCAACCACCACCTCGTCTCCCGGCGCGACGACACCGGACGCGATGGTGCCGGAGAAGCCGCGGAAGTCGAGATTGGGCCGGTTGACATATTGCACCGGGAACCGGAACGGGCGCTCCTCATCCGCATCGGCAAGCGGCACGTCTTCGAGATGTTCGAGCAGCGCCGGGCCCTTGTACCAGGGCATGTTGGCGGAGGCGGAAATCACATTGTCGCCAAAGCGCGCCGAAAGCGGAATGGGCTGGATCGACTGGAAACCAAGCTTGCTGGCAAAGTCCTGGTAGTCGGCGACGATCCTGTCAAAAATCGCCTGGGAGTAGTCGACGAGATCGATCTTGTTGATGGCCAGGACGATGTTGCGGATGCCGAGCAGCGAGGCGATGAAACTGTGGCGGCGTGTCTGCCGCAGGATGCCCTGCCGCGCGTCGACAAGCACGATGGCAAGATCGGCGGTGGAAGCGCCGGTCGCCATGTTGCGGGTATATTGCTCGTGGCCGGGCGTGTCGGCGACGATGAACTTGCGCTTGGGCGTGGAGAAGAAGCGGTAGGCGACATCGATGGTGATGCCCTGCTCGCGCTCGGCTTCCAGACCATCGACCAGCAGCGCGAAATCGATGTCCTCGCCATTGGTGCCATGTTTGCGGCTGTCATTCTGCAGGGCGGCCAGTTGGTCCTCGAAGATCAGCTTGGTGTCGTAGAGCAGACGGCCGATCAGCGTCGACTTGCCGTCATCGACCGAACCGCAGGTGAGAAAGCGTAGCAGCGATTTCTTTTCCTGTTCGGCCATGTAGGCGCGGATTTCCTCGGCAGCGGAAGCCTCGATGGGGGCAACGGTGTTCATCAGAAATAGCCCTCGCGCTTCTTCTTCTCCATCGAACCGGCTTCATCCTTGTCGATCATGCGGCCCTGCCGTTCGGAGGTGCGGGCAATCAGCATTTCGCTGACGATTTCCGGCAAGGTCACCGCATCGGACTCAATCGCACCGGTCAAGGGATAGCATCCGAGCGTGCGAAAGCGAACAAGCTTCTCCTGCAGCTTTTCGCCGGGCAGCAGCTGCATGCGCTCGTCATCGCGCATGATCAGCATGCCGTCGCGCTCCACCACCGGCCGCTTGGCGGCGTAATAGAGCGGGACGATCGGGATGTTCTCCTGCAGGATGTACTGCCAGACATCGAGCTCGGTCCAGTTGGAGATCGGGAAAACGCGGATGGATTCGCCCTTGGCGACCCGCGTGTTGTAGATCTTCCACATTTCCGGGCGCTGGTTCTTCGGGTCCCAGGAATGCTGCGCGTTGCGGAAGGAGAAAATGCGCTCCTTGGCCCGCGACTTCTCCTCGTCGCGCCGCGCGCCGCCGAAGGCCGCGTCGAAGCCGTATTTGTCAAGCGCCTGCCGCAGGGCGACGGTCTTCATGATATGAGTATGGGTGTTCGATCCATGCACGAAGGGGCTGATGCCCTGATCGATGCCATCCTGGTTGCTGTGCAGCAGCAGGTCGAAGCCGAGACGTTTCGCTTCTGAATCACGAAACGCGATCATCTCCTTGAATTTCCACGTGGTATCCACATGCAGGAACGGAAACGGCGGTTTGGCCGGGTAAAAGGCCTTCATCGCCAGATGCAGCATCACGGAGGAATCCTTGCCGATCGAATACAGCATCACCGGTTTGGTGAATGTTGCGGCAACCTCGCGGAAAATATGGATCGCTTCGGCTTCAAGACGCTGAAGGTGCGTCAGGCTCTTGGTCATGAAAATCACTGTCCACTGTTTTTCGGCGTCTTACGATGTGCCGATACGTGCGGCAACCATAGTGGAACGCATCGCCGGAAGAAAAGGATGGTTTCACAACCCGGGGCAAATTCGCGCCAATTTATTGCTGCCGGCACAATGAATGAAAGAACTTCATTCCAGCGAAGCGGAATACGGGAGTCCGGCTTTTTTAAAAATGCGGATCCGTGGAAAATTGATCCACCCTGATTTCCGCTGCCCGGCCGTGCCTTCCCCTACGTTTTGCGTCGTTGAAATGCGGCCAAACGTCTATGATATTAGTCTAACAATGCGATTGACCAGGATCAGCAACTCTCATAGATGGACTGGCAATTTAATATTTTTTTCCGCTGGAATAGTTCATGGATATTTGCACCTTCTGGTATGGCCCGCGCCTTCGGGAGGTGGACCGGGTCTGTCTGGCATCGATGGTGATGACCGGACAGCGGGTGAAACTATACGCGTTCGACGAGATCGCAAACCTTCCCAAGGGCATCGAGATTTGCGATGCGGCGCCGATACTGGACAAAAAATATCTTCGGCGCATCGACCCGGATTTTCCCGATATTGAGAACCCCGGCCACGTCGTATCCCAGTTCAGCGACCTGTTTCGCGTCACGTTGATGAAGAAACAGCAGGGCCTTTGGCTTGATACCGACATCTATCTGATGAAGCAGTTTCATCCGGCGACCGACAAGCCTTACCTCGCCCGGGAAAACCACTTCCGCCTCGGCGTATCGGCGATGTACCTGCCGCCGGACAATCCCGTCATCGGCGAGTTCGACGCCTATATGGAAGGAACGGTCGTCGTTCCGCCATGGCTGGGCTTTCGCCGCCGCGTCATGCGCCCGGCATGGTTCCGCATGACCGGACAGAAGGTAACCCCGGCCACCATCGGCATCACGGCCTTCGCCAATGACGGCATTTCACGCATGGCCAAGCGTTACGGTTTCTTCAAGGATGCCGCGCCGAAGGAAAATTTCTACTACTGGACGGCGCGCGATGCCTTGCGCATCTTTGACCCGGCTTATGGACTGGAACCGCTCGACCATCCGGATTTCATCGGCTTCCACGTCCACAAGAAAGACCCGACCAACCAGCCGCTTGTTCCCGGCAGTTTTTACCACTGGGCTGCCAACCGCGTCGCGGATTATCTGTAAGGTTCTGCAGGCAGCGTTCAGTTTGCATGTAATCCGCCCATCTCTTGAATGAAACGTTTCATGTTGACAAATCCGTGATCTTCGGGCTCCTATTGAGCTGAGACGCCGCTATTGCGCCCGCGCAATGAAACGTTTCATCGCCATGTTGGAGGACGTGGCAAACCGCTGAACGTCTTTTGTCATTCTGGGAGGAATACAATGAAATTCGCACGTTTAATTGCCGCCAGCCTTCTGGCCGGCACGCTCGCCATGCCTGCAGCCAGCTATGCCGCCGACAAGCCCGTCGTCGGGCTTGTGATGAAATCCCTTGCCAACGAATTCTTCAAGAACATGCTCGAGGGTGCAAAGGCCCACGAGGCCAAGCGCGGCGACTACACGCTGAAAGCCGTCGGCATGCAGTCCGAGACCGATGTCGAGACGCAGATCAATGCCATCGAGAGCTTCATCACCCAAAAAGTCGATGCCATCGTTGTTGCGCCGTCCGATTCCCGCGCGCTCGTTCCGCCGATCAAGCGAGCCGTGGATGCCGGTATCACTGTCGTCAATTTCGACGTGGCGCTCGATGACAAGGCCAAGCAGGAGGCAGGCCTGAAGCTCGCCTTTGTCGGCCCGGACAACCGCGAAGGCGCCAAGATGGCCGGCGATGCGCTAGCCAAGAAGCTCGGTGCAGGCGCCAAGGTCGTCATCATCGAAGGCAATCCGGGCGCCGACAATGCGGCCCAGCGCAAGCTCGGCTTCATGGACTCCGTCACGGCGGGCAAGCTCGACCTGCTCGACTCGCGCACCGCCCACTGGGAAACCGAAGAAGCCAACACCGTATTCTCCAACATGCTGACCGCCCATCCGGATATCCAGGGCGTGATGGCGGCCAATGACTCCATGGTCCTCGGCGTCGTCAAGGCCATCGAGGCGGCGGGCAAAACAGGCAAGATCGAAGTCGTCGGCTTTGACAACATCCCGGCTGTCCAGCCGCTGCTGAAGGAGAAGAAGCTGCTTGCCACGGTCGACCAGTTCGGCCAGCAGATGGCCGCCAACGCCATCGACAAGGCGCTTGGTGTCGTGGCCGGCGGCAAGCCGCTCGAAGGCTGGGTCAAGACCGACATCAAGCTCGTGACATCGGACGACGTGAAGTAACACGGGGTAAACCGCGGCTGTGTCTGGTTCCAGCACAGCCGCCAACCGGGTCGATGATCATGGAAAACACTGACATGGCAGGCGCAGCCGCTCCGGCACCGGCCGGTGCTGGTGCCGAGCCGGTGCTCGAACTCTCCGGCGTCAAGAAACGCTTCGGCGGCGTTGTCGCCCTCAACGGCGTCAGCTTTTCGTTGCGCCCCGGCGAGGTGCATGCGCTGGTCGGTGAAAATGGCGCGGGCAAGTCGACGCTGATCAAGATCCTGTGCGGGATCATCCAGCGGGATGCCGGGGAGATCACACTCGACGGCGGGACCTATGATCCGCACACGCCGGGCGATGCGAAGAAGGCCGGCATTCAGGTGGTCCACCAGGAATTCAACCTGCTGCCCTACCTCTCCGTTGCCGAAAACATCTGCTTTGAGGACATGCCGCGCAAGGCGTTCGGCATGGTTGATTATCCCACGCTCTACGCAAAAGCCCGCAAGGCGCTCGATGCGATCGGGCTGGGGGATGTCGATGTGCGCCGACCTGTGGAATCCCTCGGCGTGGCGCACCGCCAGCTGGTGGAAATCGCCCGCGCGCTGATGGGCGAAAGCCGCATTCTCATTCTCGACGAGCCGACGGCAACCCTGACCGCGCGTGAGACCGAACGGCTGTTCCAGATCATCGCCGCCCTGAAGGCCAAGGGCGTCGCTGTCGTGTTTGTCTCACACCACCTCAACGAGGTTTTCTCCATCTGTGATCGGGTCACGGTCCTGCGCAACGGCGAATCCGTCATGACGGCGGATATTGCGGGAACGACGACCGATCAGCTGGTTACCAACATGGTCGGGCGCCAGCTTGCCGCCGCCATGGCCGCCGCGCGCGATCTCGACACGAGCGGCCGCACCGCACTTTCCCTGCGCAACCTGCGCCATCCCGCCTCCCCGCACGCGGAAGGCGTTTCGTTCGATCTGCATTACGGTGAAATCCTCGGCATCGCCGGCCTGGTCGGCTCCGGCCGCACCGAACTGCTGCGCTCGATTTTCGCCGCCGCCCTGCCGCTGTCCGGCACGATTGAACGCGACGGCCAGCCGCGCCACTACCGCAATCCCAAGCAGGCCATTCGTGACGGCATCGGCTTCGTCACGGAAGACCGCAAGGAAGAGGGCCTGATCCTCGGCATGGCAATTGCGGCCAATGTCACGCTGGCGAGCCTGCGCAAGGTTTCGCGGCTCGGCCTTCTCGACAAACGCGAGGAAACCCGGCTGACGCGCGCGCTCGGCGGCGAGATCAAGCTGAAATACGGTGACACCGCCGATGCGGTCTCCACCCTGTCGGGCGGGAACCAGCAAAAGGTCGTCCTGGCCAAATGGCTGGCGAACAACCCGAAAATCCTGCTGCTCGACGAGCCGACCCGCGGCGTCGATGTGGGCGCCAAGGCCGAAATCTACGCGCTGCTGCGCGGCCTTTCGGAAAAGGGGCTGGCGCTGCTCATCGTCTCGTCGGAACTGCCCGAGCTCATCACCCTCAGCGACCGCATCCTCGTCATGTCGAAACACCGGATTGCCGGTGAAGTGGCACGCGCAGACTTTTCCGAAGAGCGCATTTTGAACTTTGCCTACAAGGACGAACGCAACCATGGACACCACTGATTTGACCACGGCACAGGCGGGCAGCAAAACCATCGCCAGCACGACCAAGACCGTGCTGCGCGAAGCGGGCATCGGCATCGCGCTCATCGCGCTGATCATCGTGTTTTCCTTCACGCCGCACTTCCTGTCCTCCAGCAATGTCACCAATATCCTGACGCAGGTGACGATCAATCTGGTGCTTTCCATCGGCATGACCTTCGTCATCCTCATCGGCGGCATCGATCTTTCGGTGGGCTCCGTCCTGTCCTTCTGCGCCGTCGTGGCTGGTACGGTGATGACCCTGCCGGGGCTCGATCCCGCCGTGGCCGTGTTCCTCGCCACCATCAGCGCCATCGTGGCCGGGATCGGGTTCGGCCTCCTCAACGGCCTCATCAGCGCCTGGTGGGCCATCCCCTCCTTCATCGTCACGCTGGGCACGCTCAACATTGCCCGCGGCGCGGCACTGCAGGTCACCAATGCATCGACCATCTATTCCTTCCCAGCCGCCTTCAACGCCTTCGGCTCGCAGACGTTCTACGGCATTCCGCTGCTGTTCCTGATCGCACTGGTGCTGGTGGCAATCGGCTGGTTCGTGTTGACCAAGACCGTGTTCGGCCGCGTGCTCTACGGCATCGGCAACAATGAGGAAGCGGCCCGTCTCGCCGGCCACAACGTGTTCTTCTACAAGGTGGCTGCATTCACCATCTGCGGCGTTCTGGTCGGCATCGGCGCCATCATCTACATGGCCCGCCTGAACATCGCCAGCCCGATCATCGGCATCGGCTTCGAGCTCAATGCCATTGCCGCTGTCATCATCGGCGGCACCAGCCTGAGCGGCGGACGCGGCAGCATTGTCGGCACCCTGCTCGGCGCCTGCATCATCGGCGTGCTCGCCAACGGCCTCATCCTGCTCGGTCTCAGCGATTTCATGCGCCAGATGATCACCGGATTTGTGATTATCCTTGCAGTAATCCTTGACAAATATCGTGAAAGATTGACGAAAGCATAAGGGGAAAACAGAGTTGTCCGCATTGGTCGGCACCCGCAACAGGTCAGGCATGGGAAGATGGTCAACATCAAGGATGTAGCAGCACGGGCCAATGTTTCCGTCGGCACTGTTTCACGCGTTCTGGCGAAGAACGAGACCGTCGGCAAGGAACTGCGCGAACTGGTGGAAGCCACCATTCGCGAACTGAATTTCCGGCCGAACGGCGTCGCGCGCGGTCTGCGCCGCAGCCGCACGGACATGATCGGCCTCGTCATTCCCGATATCACCAACCCGTTCTTTGCCGAACTGGCAAAACATGTGGAGGCGATTGCCTCGCAGGCCGGTTTCTCGGTGCTGCTGTCGATCACCAATGACGATCCGAAGATCGAACTGGCGCAGATCGACAGCCTGCTCAAAAGCTATCCCACCGGCCTCATCGTCGTGCCGACGCAGTTCGGTGCCTCAAAGGGCTGGAGCAGCGACGTGGCGACGGTTGCCGTCGACCGGCGCTTTACCGGATTGCCGCTCATTTCCGTCAATCACTACCGGGGAGCAGCGCTTGCCGCTGCGCATCTCGTGGCGCTCGGCCATGAGCGTATTGCCTATATCGCCGGTTCCGCCGATGCGCCGGTTTCGCGCGAACGGCGCGCCGGTTTCCTCAACATGCTTGGCACGGCAGGCGTGCGCTGCGAGGCGGTCGAGGGCCATTTCGACTATGCGTCGGGCGAAACGCTCGGGCGCTTCCTGCTCGACCGTCCGCCGCATGAGCGCCCGACCGCCATTGCCACGGCCAGCGACCAGCAGGCCATCGGTCTTCTGCGCGCTGCCAGCGATCTCGACCTCAAGGTGCCGGACGACGTGTCGATCATCGGGTTCGACGATATTCCGCTGGCCAATCTGGTGACGCCGCGCCTGACCACCATCAGCCAGCCCGTCGAGCAGATCGCCGCGCGGGCGTTTGCCGCCATCACGGGTGCCGACAATGTACCTCTGCAGGATGACTATCTCGAGGCAACGCTGGTGGTGCGGGGTTCGACGGCTGCACCGCGCCGGGACGTCTGAAGGCGTTGGGTGGTGCGTGGTTCGACAAGCTCACCATGAGGGAAGTGGTCTGGTACAAGGTTAATCACAAACGCTGCAGAACATAGTTTCCTGCAGCTCGTTCCATCCCTCATGGTGAGCTTGTCGAACCACGCATCACGCTTAGTGCAACGGCAACAAAAGATTTCAGGCGGCGTCCGGCGCAATCACGCCTTTGGTCAGGATGAAGCAGCCGTAAAAACGCCGCTCGCCGGTGGCGATGACGCAATAGGCATTCTTGGCGTGCTCGTAGAAGGCCATGCGGTCGATCGAGACCATCGGCCAGTGCTTGCCCTCGGCGGCGTCGATTTCCGCCTGCAGTTCCTTCTGCACGTCCGGAATCTCATCGGGGCTGCCGACGATTTCCATGCGCGCGGCGGCGTCGTCGATGAAGGTATCGAGCGGCATGACCGAAAGAATGGCCCTGGCGGCACGCGGCGCGCTCACATTATCGATCCGCAGCAACCGGCCGAGACGGGTCTGCCGGGCGATGGAATCGCCGGGGAAATTCGTATCGCAAATGACCAGGCGATCGCCGTGCCCCATGGACTTCAGCGCATAGAGGACATCGGCATTCAGCAGCGGATCGAGATTTTTCAGCACGGTTGTTTCCTCATTCTAGCGGGTATTGGCCTTAAGCCTTGTTGGCAGCGACGAAGGCCTCGAACTCCGCCGTCGTCGCATAGGATTTCTGCGTGCCCGGACGCGTGATGGAATCCGCCGCATAGAGCGCCGCCTTCTTCAGCGACGCTTCCAGCTCCTTGGTCTCGACGTAGAAGCGGGCAAAGCTGCCGATGAAGGCATCGCCGGCACCGGTGGTGTCCTTCGGCTTGACCTTGACCGGTTCGATCATGGTCGACTTGTCGGCGGTGATCAGCCGCGCGCCCCGCGAGCCGAGCGTGACGATGACAGTGCGGATACCCCGGGTGATCAGCGCATGGGCCGCCCGTTCGATCTGTTCGTCCGTGTCGGTGGGCATGCCGGTCAAAAGCGCCAGCTCGCTCTCGTTCGGCACCACGAAGGTGACTTTGGCAACCTTCGCGGCGTCCAGATCGGGTGCGGCAGGGGCGGGGTTGAGGATGGTCTCGATACCGTGTTTCTCGGCGAAGGCAGCGGTGTAGTAGACCGTCTCCAGCGGCACTTCCAGCTGCATCAGGATCAGGTCGCATTGCTTCAGGTCTTCGGCGGCCGCATCGATATCGGCGGGCTTGAGATCATTGTTCGCGCCCTTGATGATCAGGATCGAATTCTCGCCTGTTTCGTCGACGAAAATCGGTGCGACGCCGCTCGACTGCCCGGCCACCATGCCGACATGGCTGATATCGATACCGTTGTTCCGCAGATTGTCGATGGTGCTCTGGCCGAACACGTCATCGCCCACCTTGGTGACCATCATCACGTCGGCATCAAGCCGGGCGGCGGCCACGGCCTGATTGGCACCCTTGCCGCCGAACCCCATGGCGAATGCCGGTGCTTCCAGGGTTTCGCCGGGCGCCGGCATGCGGATGATCGACGTGACGAGATCGGTCATGTTGCTGCCAACGACTGCAATGCGACGAGCCATATTATGTTCCTTGCCTTATCCGTAGTGTTTGAAATTGCTCTATATCAATGACTTCACGAAAGAAACATGCCCTACCTGTCGCTGTTCCTGAAAGCGTTGAGCGCGATGACCAGCAGCAGGAAACCACCCCAGATGAAGTCGATCAGGTGGTTGGAAAAACGCAGGATCTGGAAGCCGGAGGACAGCAGCATCAGTGCGATCAGGGCAATCGAAACCCCGAGCACCCTGCCCTTGCCGCCCGCCGGATTGGTACCGCCAAGCACGGCAATCAGGATGGCCTGCAGGAGATAGGATGCGCCGTAATCCGACTTGGCCGCATTGGTCCGGCCCGACAGGATGATCCCGGCAATGGCCGCGAGCAGCCCGGTCATCATGTAGGAGTAGAAAATCATCCGGTCCTTGCGCAGACCGGCAAAGATGGCGGCGCGCGGATTGGTACCGATCAGCATCAGGTTGACGCCGAGCGTGGTGCGCGTCAGCAAGATTGCGACGGCACCCGCAACGATGACGAACAGGATGAACGGGGTGGCAATGCCCAGAATCTTGCCGTTGCCGATGAAATTCCACGCATCCGGGAAGCCGACAATCGCCGGGCCGCCGGTGAGGACCACGGCAAGACCGGTAAAAATCTGCCCGGTGCCCAGCGTCGCCAGGATCGGCGTGATGCGCAGTTTCGAGATGAGGAAACCGTTGAGCACCCCGGCGAGAAGGCCGATGGCGAGCGCCATCAGGACGCCGATGCCGGTGTACAGCAGCACCATGCCGGTGGACTGGCTGGTTCCGACAATCACCGAATGGAAGAACACACCAGCGAGGATGCCGGCGAGATTGGCAATGCCCACGACGGAGAGGTCGATGCCGCCGGTGAGCATGGCGATCATCATGGCAATGGCGAGGATGCCCAGTTCCGGCATGATGTAGGTGATGGATTCAAAGTTGTAGTAGCGCAGGAACTTGTCCGGGTTGAGATAGGACATCAGCGCGAAGACGAGCACGGTGATGACGAGCAGTTGCAGGATGTTGCGATCCTGTCCGAAAATGCGCTTGGCGAATGAGCTGTTTTGCATGATGACGTTCCCTGCTCTCACACCAGTTTCTTGCGGTCGCGCCAGGCGGTCAGCGCTGTCGCAACGATAATGATCAGGCCGACGACGACACGCTGCCACGTGGTGTCGACCTTCATGATGATCAGGCTGTTCTTGACCATGACAAGCATGAACACCCCGAGCAGCGTGCCCATGACGCTGCCGCGTCCGCCGAAGATCGAGGCACCGCCAAGCACGACGGCGGCGATGACATCGAGTTCGAGCCCGGCAAAATCACGCGGATTGGCGAGCCAGATCATCGAGCCGTGCAGGAGACCGGCAAAACCGGCCAGCGCCCCGGCAAAGCAATAGACGAAGAACAGCGTGCGGCGGGTGTTGAAGCCGACACGGCTCGCCGCTTCCGGCGCGCCGCCCAACGCAAAGATGCTGCGGCCCGCCATGGTGTAGCGCAGGAAAAGGTGGGTGACGAGGGCAAGACCGAGATAGATCAGGATCATCGCCGTCAGGCCGAAATTGGTGCCGGTGGCCGAGGTCAGGCTGACCAGATCGGTCTTGGCGAACGCGATCAGCTGCTGGGGCATCTTGTCGATGTTGATGACGCTGGTGCCGACAAGGCCAAGCAGCAATCCGCGCACCACACTGCCGGTGCCCAGCGTGACGATCAGCGGGATCATCCGGAACGTGTGGATGAAAAACGCATTGAACGCGCCGAGAAACAGGCCGATCAGCGTTGCCGCGACAAAGGGCAGAAAGACGCCTTCGTAGCCCATATAGATCATCAGTTTGATGGTCAGGTACATGGCCGCGGCGGCAAAGGCGGTGAACGACACGTCGATACCACCCGAGATCATCACCACGAGAACGCCGAGCGCCATGATGCCGATGATGACATTGCTGCGCAGAAGCCCGAACAGGTTGTCCAGCGACCAGAAGGCCGGGTTGATCAGTCCAATGATGATCATGGCGGCAAAGAGGATGCACGCGATGATGAATTCCGATCGGCGAAACAGAGTCATTTCAAGGCCTTCAGGCGGTCGTTTAGAGTGTCTTCATCCAAAGCATCAGGTCCGACTTCATCGACGAAACGGCCGCGGTGCATGATGATGACGCGGTTGCAGTTCTGCACAAGCTCGGGCACATCGTCGGATATCATCAAAACGGCAAGGCCATCCTGGGTGGCGAGATCGCGGATCTTGCGATGGATCTGCGCCTTGGAACCGACATCGACGCCAACGGTCGGGCCGTTGAGGATGAGCACGCGCGCCCCGGTCAACAGCCAGCGCGCCAGAACCACACGCTGCTGATTGCCGCCGGAGAGATGGTTGACGGGCGTATAGGGTCCGGGCGCGGCAATCTGCATGGCACCGAACATCGCGGTGGTGGCCTTCGCCGTCTTCTTGCGGTCGATGAACAGGCCCCGGACAAAATTGTCGAGCGATGTCGCCAGCATGTTGCGCTCGATCGACTGGGTCAGGAACAGGCCTTCCGTCAGCCGGTCTTCCGGCACATAGGCCAGGCCGCTGGCAATGGCCTCCTGCACGGTCTTCGGATGCACGCTGGTGCCGTCGATCTTGACGGTTCCGGTGAACTTGGGATGCATGCCGAACAGCGCCAGGGCCAGCTCCGTGCGGCCGGAGCCGATGAGGCCGGACAGGCCGACAATCTCGCCCGCATGCAATGTCAGGTTGATATCATCCAGGCTGCCGGCAATACTGAGATTGCGCACGTCGAGGCGCGGCAGCGTATCGCCCTTTGTCGGCTGCCAGCGATAGACCTGATCGGTCAGGTCATGACCGGTCATGGCGCGGGTGATCGCAGGCTCATCGAAATCGCTGATCGGGCCTTCGGCGGCCTTCTTGCCGTTGCGCAGGACCGTCAGCCGTTCGCTGATCTCCAGCATTTCGCGCATCTTGTGACTGACGAACAGCACGGCGATACCCTGCGCCTGAATATCGCGCACAATGCGGAACAGCGCGTCGACCTCATGCCGGGTCAGCGCCGTCGTCGGCTCATCCATGATGATCAGGCGCGCATCGGCCATGACCGCACGGGCGATCGCCACGATCTGCTTGCCGGATGTCGGCAGCGTCTCGACATCGGCGTCGAGGTCCATCGTCACGCCTAGCCGGGCAAGCGCCTTTTCGGCGAGTTCGCGCACACGGCGCCAGTTGACGGTGCGCTTGCCTTCGAGAAGCAGCGTGTTCAGCGCTAGATTTTCAGCAACCGTCAAATTTCCGAACAGGGAAAAATCCTGATAGATGACCTGAATGCCATGCTGCACCGACTGGGCAGGCGTCATGCCGGAGACCGGCTTGCCATCGATCAGGATTTCACCATCGGTCGGCTGGTAAACACCGGCCATGATCTTGATGATCGTCGATTTGCCGGAACCGTTCTCTCCGGCGAGACAGTGGATTTCACCCGGCTTGATCGAGAGCGAGACAGCATCCAGCGCCACAAGGCCGCCAAAGCGCTTGCCGATATTTTTCAGTTCCAGAAGGTGTTCGCTCATGCTTTCTCCGGTGCCGACACAGTGTTGAGGCGGCGGAGTCCATAGGGACGCCCGCCGCCATCAAACAATAGCGATCAGAAGTTGTAATCGCCCATATTGGCCGAGGTTACGCCAACCCAGCCTGCACCATAGAGCAGGTTTGGCTTGGATGCATCGGGAACGAGCAGGCTGTTGTAGCCGGGCAGGCCCAGATCAAGACCGGCCTTGATCTCGCCGTTCTTCTTTTCCAGCGCCATGACGGCCAGTTCGTTCATGGCGTAACCGGCAACGGCCGGATCCCAGAACTGGATGTACTGGATGTCGCCATTCTTGAGGTATTGGCCCGCAACGGAAACCAGACCGGTACCGGCAAAGAAGACCTTGCCCTTCAGACCGCCTTCGGCGATCAGACGGCCAGCGCCGGCGGAAGTCGGCATGGGCGCACCCAGGATGCCCTTGACATCCGGATAGGTGGTCATGGCTTCCTTCAGCTTGGTATAATCCTGGTTGGCATCGTCATAGGTTTCCAGACGCTCCGTTGCCAGGGACATGTCCGGGAAATTCTTCTTCTGGTATTCGATGGCACCATCGATCCAGTCCATCTGCGACTTCGAGGTCAGGCTGCCGACGGTGGCGAGATACTTGCCCTTGCCGCCCATATCCTTGGCCAGAACTTCCATCAGCTTCGCGCCGTAGGCCTTGTTGTCGAAGGCTTCGAGCTCATAATCGACATTGACGATGTTGGAGGCTTCGTGCGCGATGACGACGATACCGCGATCGCGCGCCTTCTTCAGAACCGGCTCGACCGCTTCCACCGAGAACGGCACGATGCAGATGGCATCGACGCCCTGCGCGATCAGATTTTCAACGATCTGCACCTGCGCGGCGGCATCGGCCTGGCTCGGGCCGACCATCCACGCGTCTGCGCCGGTTTCCGCCTTGAACTGTGCAACGCCGGTGCGCATGCGGTCGAACCAGGCGATGCCGTCGACCTTGACGACCGTGGCAATCGAATAGGTCTTGCCGCTGGCGGAGGTGACGTATTCCTTCTTCACCTTGGATGTATCGACGGCGCTGTCGGCCATGGCCGGTGCGGCCAGTGCCGCAACGATGGCGAGTGATGCGAGCAGTTTCTTCACAGGTTTATCCTCCCTTGGTTTTGCCTTGTATTTTCCCGGCTGTGCGCGAAGCGCCCACCCTGAAATCCTTCTCATGTCGCGGAAAATGCCTTGGCCTGACGATGCACATCAAAACCGGTCCGCCCTCAATGGGTGCCGCGGTACGATGCCAAAAACTGTCAGAACAATTTGCGCCCGAGATTCTCCCAAACCGGCGCAAATGTGCCTCTCCCTGCGATTCATGCCTTCATGAAACGTTTCATTCAACATTTCGGATCATGCGGGACTTGTCAATACGACTCGGCCGAGATTGAACAAATGTTTACCGGGATATTGAATTGTCACGAAATTTTTGCGCGGTCGCAGCAGGAAATCCGCTTTCCCCGCCATGAATATGGATTGGCGCATTGATTGGCAGCGACACCTCTTGATATGAGTGAGGTTCAGGAATGGGGTTTCACACAATGGTCAAGGGCAAGGTCCTCGTCACGGGCGCTTCCGGCTTCATCGGACAGGAGCTTGTGCCGCACCTCATGGCCGCCGGTTATCAGGTGACCGGCGCTTCGCGCTCATCGACGAGCCCGGCGACCCTCCCGATTGAAACGATTCCTCTGCCCTCGCCCGCTGCCCCAGACGAAGATTTCGCGCGGCTGCTCGCCGGGTTCGATCATGTGGTGCATCTGGCCGCCATCGCCCACACGCGGCTGCCGGAGGCAGCACAGCTCTACCACGATGTGAACTGTGTCCTCGCCGCCAAACTCGCCATGGCTGCGGATCAGGCGATCAGCGGCAAACTGGTGTTCCTTTCGTCAATCCGGGCGCAATCGGGAGCCACGCAGGAGGGTCTCGTCACCGAGTTGTCGCCGCCCCGGCCAAGCGATGATTACGGCCGGGCAAAACTTGCCGCCGAGGCGGAAATCGCCGCGGCCATGCCAAGGCGCAACTTTACCATCCTGCGTCCCGTCCTTGTCTACGGGCCCGGCGTGAAGGGCAACATGGCGGCGCTGATCAGGCTCGCGGCCCGCAAGATACCCCTGCCGCTGCAATCACTGACGGGACAACGCTCGGTGCTTGACCGCTCGGCGCTGTGCCGCGCCATCCTGCACAGCCTGTGCAGCACGAACACGGACGGGGGCATCTATATCGTCGCGGACAAGAGGCCCATGACAGCAGCGGCAATCGTCACGGCGATCCGGCATGGCCTGGGCCGGGATGCCGGACTGGTCGGCATTCCCGCCGGACTCCTGCATCTCGCCGCTGCCGTGACCGGCCAGCAGCAGCGCTGGCAAACACTCAACGGCAATCTCGTGGCAAGCGCCGCCCTGCTGGAATCAACCGGCTGGGAACCGACTGTTGATTCCGGCTTGCGGATCGCGCAGTCGGTTTTGCCTGCGAGCCGTGCAGCCGCACGCGATTGATTCCGGTTATATGAATATATTCAATGACTTGGATATTGCTGTGAC
>OIER01000074.1_pt1 | contig 115432 bp, 113 predicted proteins | sample 1581801 | NCBI WGS metagenome assembly OIER01 (sample SAMN03281006, study PRJEB24777) | human gut metagenome | isolation source: fecal sample PR165 from 1 month old male Malay infant, vaginally delivered... | reverse complement strand
CGGACGATCTGAAGGGCCGGGCCGAACCGATGAGCGAATCCAGCCTGAAGGGCCATATCAAGGGCGTTCAGGAGGATGCGGAAGGATCGGGTTCGATTGCCTATGTCCCGCCGGATCCGAAGGATGACCTGCAACTGATCGAAGCCCTGAAGCTGCTGCGCGGCGAACAGGCCAATGCCGCATTCCCGGCAGACCCGTCCAAGGGCGTACCGAACTGATATGACAAAGGGGATCAGGCTGGCTCTTACACACCTGGTCCCCACTTCATTTCCCACCGATCATTCCTTCCGTTTCATCCTCCTCATCGGCCAAAGCGCGTGAATTCCGACATCAACAGGCCGCTGGGACAAAACAGCAAACGGCCCAAGGACAAACCGAAGGCTGGCGCTCGCTGGCTCTTGCCGGCCATTGCCGTGCTGGGGGTGGGAGGTGCCGCGCTGCTGATCTCGTTCACCAGCAATCACGGATTTCGCAATCCGCCTCCGGAAATGGAAAAGCCCGAACAGGTAGCGGTAACTCCGCCAGCCCCGGCCAAGACGATACCAGCATCCGACAAGGCCCCCGCAGGCGTCGTCACGCAGGGAAATGTTACCACCAGTCCCGGCGGCCCGAAAATCATCGTCGTAGGCGATCCCGCCAGAGCGAGCCAGAATCCGCTGACCGCCCATATTCCCGACCGGGATCTGCTGGAGACAACTGCGCTCGGCTCTCTGCCAGTCATCGGGCCGGACGGACGACGGCCACTCGATGTCTATGCGCGGTCATGGTCGGGCGCCCGCGGCGCGCGAATCGCCCTCGTCATTGGCGGGCTCGGCATGTCCCAGACCGGCACACAGCAGGCAATCGCAACGCTCCCGGCGGAGGTGACGCTGGCTTTTGCGCCTGAAGGCAACAGCCTCATCCGGTGGATGCAGACGGCCCGCCAGAATGGCCATGAACTGCTGATGCAGGTGCCGCTTGAGCCTTTTGACTACCCGCGGGTCAATCCCGGCCGCAACACCTTGACGGTCGATGCGCCCGCCGCCGAGACTTTGGACAATCTGCACAAGGCCATGGGCCGCATAACCAATTACACCGGCATCATAAACTACATGGGGGCCCGCTTTACCGCGGATGCCAAAGCCATGACGCCTGTCATGCAGGATATTGCAAAACGCGGGCTGCTCTATCTCGATGACGGCAGCTCCGCGCGCAGCCAGGCCGACACCATCGCCAGTCAGCAGGGAACGCCCTTTGCTGCCGCCGATGTACTGATTGATGGCACGCAGGACCGGGGTAGCATCCTCAAGAAACTGGATGAGCTGGAGCGTATCGCCCGAGCCAAGGGCACGGCGATCGGAACCGGTTCGGCCTTCAGCGTGACCGTGGATGCGGTGGCCGCATGGACCAACGAAGCCAAGACCCGCGGCATCGAGATCGTACCGGTTTCGGCCCTTGTCCGCGATCCTGAAAAGGGCTAGGCACCCATCACTATCCCATCATCCAGCGGAGTATTCGCATGAGCAAGAAACATGTCGACCCCGAGACGCTCCCCTACCGGCCCTGCGTCGGCATTATGGTGCTCAATGCCGATAAACTCGTCTGGGTGGGCCATCGCATTGTCATACCCAATGATGAAATGGATGGGTCGACCCAGCTATGGCAGATGCCCCAAGGTGGCATCGACAAAGGCGAGGACGCGGAAATTGCGGCCCGCCGCGAACTCTACGAGGAAACGGGCATGAAAACCGTTTCCCTGCTGGCCGAGGCGCCGAACTGGATCAACTATGACCTGCCGCCCGCGCTTGTCGGAATCGCCCTGAAGGGAAAGTATCGCGGCCAGACACAGAAGTGGTTCGCCTACGAATTTACCGGCGATGAAAGCGAGATCGCGATCAACCCGCCTCCGGGTGGTCACACCGCTGAATTCGACGCTTGGGCATGGAAACCCATGACCGAGCTGCCCGACCTTATCGTGCCGTTCAAGCGCACCGTCTATGAGCAGGTTGTCGCTGCGTTCAAGCATCTGGCAGGTTGACCCGCGGCTCAAGCGCAATTGAAACAACAAAAAAGCGGGCCAAAAGCCCGCTTTCGTCAGTATCAGCGATTTGAAACCGGTCAGGCAGCCTTGATGGCTTCCTGCAGCGTCGTCAGCTGGCCAAGAAGATCTTCCGCCTTGGCCTTCTGCTCGCGTGTCGTCGCGTCTTCGAAGTCTTCGCGGGCGTCCTTGATACGGTTCTGAAGTTCATCAGCCTTTATATCAGTGACGTGTACCGCCGATTCCGCGAGGAGCGTGCAGCCATCCGGCGTCACATCGACGAAGCCGCCGAACACGACATAGCTGTCCGGCTTGCCATCCTGCGTCTTCACGGTGACAACGCCCGGCTTGACGGTGGCCATCAGTGGCGCGTGATGGGCCATCACGGTCATGTAACCTTCCGTGCCTGGAACCACAACTTCGGTGACCTGTTCCGAGAGCAGCAGACGTTCTGGCGATACGAGTTCGAAATGGAAGGCTTCTGCCATGATATTCACTCAATTCCTGCGGTCATTGACCTGATAGAAGGGATGGCCTTGACAAGAAAGGGCGGGCCGGAGCCCGCCATTATGTTCCAGATCAGGCAGCTTCCGCTGCCAGACGCTGTGCCTTTTCGATCGCCTCGTCAATCGAGCCGACCATGTAGAATGCTGCTTCCGGCAGGTGATCGTAGTCACCGTTGCAAAGGCCCTTGAAGCCCTTGATGGTGTCAGCCAGATCAACCAGCTTGCCCGGCGAGCCGGTGAAGATTTCAGCAACGAAGAACGGCTGCGACAGGAAGCGTTCGATCTTGCGGGCGCGGGCGACCGTGATCTTGTCTTCTTCCGACAGTTCGTCCATGCCGAGAATGGCGATGATGTCCTGCAGGGACTTGTAACGCTGCAGGATCGACTGAACCTGACGCGCAATCTGGTAGTGTTCTTCACCGACGATCAGCGGATCGAGCATGCGCGATGTCGAGTCGAGCGGATCCACAGCCGGATAAATACCCTTTTCAGAGATCGCACGGTTGAGGTTTGTCGTCGCATCCAGATGCGCGAAGGATGTCGCTGGAGCCGGATCGGTCAAATCGTCGGCGGGCACGTAAATGGCCTGCACGGATGTGATCGAACCCTTGTGCGTCGTGGTGATGCGTTCCTGCATCTGGCCCATGTCGGTTGCCAGCGTAGGCTGATAACCCACGGCGGACGGAATACGGCCGAGCAGCGCCGACAATTCCGAACCAGCCTGCGTGAAGCGGAAAATATTGTCCACGAAGAACAGAACGTCCTGGCCTTCATCGCGGAAATGTTCCGCAACCGTCAGACCGGAGAGCGCAACGCGGGCACGTGCCCCTGGCGGCTCGTTCATCTGACCGTAAACCAGTGCGGCCTTGGAGCCTTCACCGCCGCCAGCCTTGTTCACGCCGGACTCGATCATTTCGTGGTAAAGGTCGTTGCCTTCGCGGGTACGTTCACCCACACCGGCAAATACCGAATAGCCGCCGTGCGCCTTCGCCACGTTGTTGATCAGTTCCATGATCAGAACCGTCTTGCCAACACCGGCACCGCCGAAGAGACCGATCTTGCCGCCGCGCGCATAAGGCGCCAGCAGATCGATAACCTTGATGCCGGTAACCAGGATCTGGGCTTCTGTCGACTGCTCGACATATGCCGGAGCTGACTGGTGGATAGCGCGTGTCAGCTTGGTCTTGATCGGGCCTGCTTCGTCAACCGGCTCGCCGATAACATTCATGATGCGGCCGAGAGTTGCCTCGCCGACCGGGACCATGATGGCCGAACCGGTGTCGTACACGGGCTGACCGCGAACCAGACCTTCGGTCGAGTCCATGGCGATCGTGCGAACAGTGTTTTCACCGAGATGCTGGGCAACTTCCAGAACAAGGCGATTGCCGAGGTTGTCGGTTTCCAGCGCGTTCAGGATCTTTGGCAGTTCGCCTTCGAAATGAACGTCCACAACGGCGCCGATGACCTGGCTGATGCGGCCGGCAGTGCCGGTTGCCTTCACGGTCGTCTTTGGCGTTGCCGATGCCTTGGCCATCTTTGCTGCAGGAGCAGCCTTTGCCTCAGCCTTCGGAGCAGCGGTCTTTGCAGCCGCTGCCTTGGGTGCAGCTGCTTTGGCGGCTGCGGGTGTTTTCGGGGTCGCTGCTTTTGCCATCGATCCTTACCTTCGCGATTAGAGCGCTTCCGCGCCCGAAATGATTTCGATCAGTTCTTTGGTGATCTGAGCCTGACGCTGGCGGTTGTACGACATCGTCAGCTTGTTGATCATGTCACCGGCATTGCGGGTTGCGTTGTCCATGGCGGACATGCGCGCGCCCTGTTCCGATGCCGCGTTTTCAAGGAGAGCGCGGAAAACCTGGACGGAAATATTGCGTGGGATCAGATCACCAAGAATGGATGCCGGATCCGGCTCATATTCATAAACCGCATCGCCTGCCGTTTCCGGTTCGGCATCGCCGACAGCGCTTGCGGGGATCAGCTGCTGGGCAGTCGGTATCTGCGAAATCACCGACTTGAATTCCGAATAGAACAGCGTCGCAACGTCAAACGCACCTTCGTTATAAAGGGCGATGATCTTGTGACCGATCGCATCAGCGTTGACAAAGCCAAGCTGCTTCACATCGCGCAGATCAACGTGGTCAACGATATGCTTGCCGAGATCACGGCGCAGGATGTCCGCGCCCTTCTTGCCGACAGTGATGATCTTGACCGTCTTGCCGTCTGCAAGCAGGCGACGTGCATGCTCGCGGGCCAGACGGGCGATCTGCGAATTGAAACCACCGCAGAGACCACGCTCCGACGTGCAGACGATGAGCAGATGCACATCATCCTTGCCGGTGCCGCTCATCAGCACGGGCGCGTCATCGCCGTCCACATTGGCGGCGATATTGGCCAGCACTGCAGCCATGCGCTGTGAGTAGGGACGCGCGGCTTCCGCAGCTTCCTGCGCACGACGCAGCTTCGCCGCGGCGACCATCTGCATCGCCTTGGTGATTTTCTGCGTCGCCTTGACCGAGGCGATCCGGTTTCTCAGATCCTTTAACGAAGGCATCCGTTCATCCCGTCAGTGGTTACGCGAAAGACTTGGCGAAGGCGTCAACTGCAGCCTTCAGCTTGCCCTTGATGTCGTCGCTCAGCTGCTTTTCCTTGGCGATTGCATCGAGAACATCCTTGTTCTCGGTGCGCAGCCATGTGAGCAGGCCCTGCTCGAACTTGCTGACCTGATTGACGGCCAGCTTGTCGAGATAGCCGTTCACACCGGCGAAAATCACGGCAACCTGCTCTTCCGTCTTCAGCGGCGAGAACTGCGGCTGCTTCAGAAGTTCAGTAAGGCGTGCACCGCGGTTGAGGAGACGCTGGGTCGACGCATCGAGATCGGAACCGAACTGCGCGAAGGCAGCCATTTCACGATACTGCGACAGCTCGCCCTTGATCGAACCGGCAACCTGCTTCATCGCCTTGATCTGCGCGGCGGAACCGACGCGGGACACCGACAGACCGACGTTAACGGCAGGACGGATACCCTGATAGAACAGGTTGGTTTCGAGGAAGATCTGACCGTCGGTGATCGAGATCACGTTGGTCGGAATATAGGCGGAAACGTCGTTCGCCTGCGTTTCGATAACCGGCAAAGCAGTCAGCGAACCGGCACCGTTTTCGTCGTTCAGCTTTGCCGAACGCTCGAGAAGGCGGGAATGCAGGTAGAAAACGTCGCCAGGATAGGCTTCGCGGCCTGGCGGGCGGCGCAGCAGCAGCGACATCTGGCGGTAAGCCACGGCCTGCTTCGACAGATCGTCATAGCCGATCAGCGCATGCATGCCGTTGTCGCGGAAGTATTCGCCCATCGCGCAACCGGCAAACGGTGCGAGATACTGCATGGGTGCCGGATCGGAAGCGGTTGCAGCCACAACGATCGAGTATTCGAGCGCGCCGCGTTCTTCAAGGATCTTGACGAACTGGGCAACGGTGGAACGCTTCTGGCCGATAGCCACGTAAACGCAATACAGACGCTCGCTCTCGTTACCGGCATCGTGCGCCGGCTTCTGGTTGAGGAACGTATCGAGAATGATCGCTGTCTTGCCGGTCTGACGATCGCCAATGACCAGCTCGCGCTGACCGCGGCCGACGGGGATCAGGGCATCGATGGCCTTGAGGCCTGTCGACATAGGCTCATGCACCGACTTGCGCGGGATGATGCCGGGCGCCTTGACGTCAACGCGCGAGCGCTGCTTTGCCTTGATCGGGCCCTTGCCGTCAATCGGATTGCCGAGAGCGTCAACGACGCGGCCAAGCAATTCCTTGCCGACGGGAACGTCAACGATAGCGCCTGTGCGCTTGACGATGTCACCTTCCTTGATGTCACGGTCCGAACCGAAAATAACAACACCAACGTTGTCGCTTTCAAGGTTCAGGGCCATGCCACGGGTACCGTCCGGGAACTCGACCATTTCACCAGCCTGAACATTGTCCAGACCGTATACACGAGCAATACCGTCACCGACGGACAGAACCTGACCGACTTCGGAGACTTCTGCCTCCTTGCCGAAATTCTTGATTTGCTCTTTCAGGATTGCGGAAATTTCCGCGGCGCGGATGTCCATCAGCCGACCTCTTTCAGTGCAAGCTTAAGCGAAGAAAGTTTTGTGCGAAGTGAAGTGTCGATCTGGCGGGACCCCAACTTGACGATGAGACCACCAAGGATCGACGGATCAACAGTGACATTGATTGTCACGTCCTTGCCGGCGACGCTTTTCAGCGTGGCCTTCAATTCAGTTTGCTGCGCTGCCGTCAGGGCATGCGCAGAAGTAACATCGGCCGAAACCTCGCCGCGATTCTCCGCAGCGATGTTGCGGAAAGCCTGGATCATGGAAGGCACCGCGAACAGACGGCGGTTCGTCGCCACGACACGCAGGAAGTTGGCGACGAGGCCGCCGATCTTGGCTTTGGCGAGGATCGCCGAAATAGCCTTGACCTGATCTTCCGCGGAGAAAACAGGGCTCTGAATGAGACGCCTCAAATCGGCGCTGCCATTGACGAGCGCCTCAAACTGGCCCAGATTCTTTTCCACATCAGCGACTGATTTTGCTTCCAGCGCGAGGTCGAACAGCGAACCCGCATAACGCTGGGCAACACCGGATATGAGCGACGAAGTTTCTGCCACGAACGACAAGCTCTCTGCGTTGAAGCCAAAAATCGGTAAACCAAAAGGAATTTTCGGTCAAATCTTTGGCATTATTGATTTTTTATCGCCTTGGAAACAACCCTGAAACTGCCCCCGACGAGATTTGAATGCCGTCTAGCATAGAGAAGCAGGAGTCGCAACACGCGAATCCGCGAAAACTGGCGTCAGAATTGCCGCAGCAGCAATTTTATGAATGACCTACTCAACTATATCTAGGCGATAAAGCCGAAGGCGAACAGCAATGGGCCGGCTGCCAGCGCCAGTTCGATCAGAACGGAAATCCAGTTGTAAAGCGTATTGCCGCGGTCCGACATCATCGAGATCAGCCGGCCGAAAACCGTGAAGCCCCAGGAGACGCCGAGCGCGATCCAGAGGAAAGGCTGTGCAAAGACAAGGGCGCAAAGCCCAAGCCCCAGATAGAAGCCGGCCATTGTCGCACGCGCCTCGGACAGCGCTTCCGGATGCGCCGGAACAGGTTGCAGGCGCAGAATCCTGAATGCAATGCGCGGCGCAAAGAACAGGATCAGGCCGAAGACAACCGTAACGGCGGCAGAACTCCAGGCGATCCATTCGCCCTGACTGGCTGGCCAATACAATTCCATCATTTCCGCGTCCCCGCTGCGTTAACCATTTCCGCTGTTTGCTTATAGAAAGCTTTGCGGGTCGATATCAATCTGCACGCGCACTGATCCACGCTCTTTTGGTCCGGCACTCAGAATGGCGCGAATGAAGTTCTGGATATCAGCCTTGCGCGTTCCGTGAATCAGCAGCCGGAAACGATGCCGCCCGCGGATAAGGGCAAGCGGCGCTTCGGCGGGCCCCAGAACATTGATCTCGGGCGAGTGCGGCGCTGCACGGCGTAGCGCGCGCGCATGGTTTTCCGCTTCCGCCCGCGTTCCCGCTGAAATGATAAGGGCACCGAGCCTGCCATAGGGCGGCAGGCCGGACCGTTCCCGCTCCTCGATTTCGCGCGCGTAGAAGGCCTCCGCATCGCCGGAGACAATGGCGCGCATGACCGGATGATCCGGCTGGTAGGTTTGCAGCAATCCCAGGCTTTTCTTGCCGGTGCGTCCGGCACGACCCGTCACCTGGCTCAGCAACTGGAATGTCCGCTCCGCCGCCCGGGGGTCGCCATTGGCAAGGCCCAGATCCGCATCGACGACGCCCACCAGCGTCATATTGGGAAAGTTGTGCCCCTTGGCGACGAGCTGCGTACCAATAACAATATCCGCCTCGCCGCGTGCAATGGCATCCAGTTCGAGGCGCAGCCGTTTCACGCCCATCAGATCGGATGACAGGACAATGATCCGCGCATCGGGAAAGGTTTTTTCCGCCTCCTCCGCAATACGTTCGACACCCGGCCCGCAGGCGACGAGATGATCCAATGTGCCGCAGGAGGGGCAAGCCTCCGGTCGCGCTTCGTGATGGCCGCATTGATGGCAGACAAGCTGGCCGCGAAACCGGTGCTCGACCAGCCAGCTTGAGCAGCAGGGGCATTGAAAACGATGCCCGCACACCCGGCACAGGGTCAGGGGCGCATAGCCGCGGCGGTTGAGAAACAGCAGTGACTGTTCCTTGCGCTGCAAGGTCTGGTTCATCGCCTCGACCAGCGCAGGGGACAGGAAACCACCGGGACGCGGCGGCGAGCGGCGCATGTCGATGGCTTTCAGATCCGGCATCGCCGCCTCCGCGTAACGCCCGGTCAGGCGGATGCGGGTATAGCGCCCCTGCAGCGCATTGACCTGGCTCTCGACGGATGGTGTGGCGGAAGCCAGGATGACGGGAAAGCTGCCGATATGGCCGCGAACCACTGCCATGTCGCGGGCATTGTAGAAAACACGGTCCTCCTGCTTGTAGGCAGGGTCATGCTCTTCATCGACAATGATAAGACCCAGATCCTGGAAGGGCAGGAACAGCGCCGAGCGCGCGCCCGCGACAACCCGCACCTGCCCTTCCATCACCTGCCGCCAGACCCGCTCGCGCGTTTTCGGGGCGAGATCGGAATGCCATTCCGCCGGCTTTGAGCCGAATCGATCATGGAAGCGCTCGAGAAACTGCTGCGTCAGGGCGATTTCGGGCAAAAGAATCAGCACCTGCTTTCCCTGCTCGATCGCTTTTGCCACCGCTTCGAAATAAACTTCCGTCTTGCCGGAACCGGTCACGCCATCCAGCAGGGACACAGAGAACCCGCGCGCCGAAACCGCATCCACCAGCTGCCTTGCGGCATCGGCCTGATCACCGGAGAGTTCGGCGGGCGCATAATCCGGATCGGGCGGCGCAACGACGGGACGCGCCGGGATCATGACGTCCTCGAACACCCCCTGCGCCGAAAGCCCGTCAATCACCGTTGCGGAAACCCCGGCCGCGTGGGCAAGGCCAGTGCGCGTCCAGGCAAGACCATCCCCGGCCAGTTCAAGCACGCGCGAGCGTGCACCGGTCATCCGCTCAGGCTGTTGGCCGGAAAAACGCAACCCCGGCACCGGCGGCTCGGGATCGAAGGCCGCAGGCACGCGCAGGATCATCCGGGCCACCATGCCCGGCGGCGAGATCGTATAATCGGCGGCCCAGCGCATGAAGCGCATCATGCCATCATCGACCGGAGGACAATCGAAAAGCTCCGAGATCGGCCGCAGCTTTTTCGCATCAACCGAATCGGTCGCGCCCTCGGTTACAATGCCTGCAACCTCGCGGGGACCAAGGGGAACACGAACAATTGAGCCGGCTTTCACGACCATTCCATCAGGCACGGAATAGCTGTAAGGTTTCGCTGCCGGCAAAGGCACGAGCACCGGAACAATTTTTTGCGCGGAAGGCGAATCTTGCTTCATAACCTCGTGACCTTGGCGCGGCTTTCGTTTAAAGAAAAGCCACTTTTCCGGGACACCATCCCTTTAGCCCCATTTAAGGAGGACTGCTCCAATGAAATTTTTTGTCGATACTGCCGATGTGAAGGATATCCGCGAACTGAATGATCTCGGATTGCTCGACGGCGTGACCACCAATCCGTCGCTGATCCTCAAATCCGGTCGCAGTATCCTCGACGTCACCAAGGAAATCTGCAGCATCGTCGATGGCCCGGTTTCCGCAGAGGTTACTGCTGTCGAATATGAGCAGATGATGAAGGAAGCGGCGGTTCTTTCCAAGATCGCCAACAATATCTGCATCAAGGTTCCGCTGACACTCGATGGTTTGAAGGCTTGCAAGGCGCTCACCTCCGATGGCCATATGGTCAACGTCACGCTGTGCTTCTCCGCCACCCAGGCGCTGCTTGCCGCCAAGGCCGGTGCAACATTCATCTCGCCGTTCATCGGCCGCATCGATGACATCGGCATCAACGGCATGGATCTGATCGCCGAAATCCGCACGATCTATGACAACTACGACTACAAGACGGAAATCCTGGCGGCTTCGATCCGCACGATCAACCATGTCAAGGAAGCCGCACTGATCGGTGCCGACGTTGCCACCATCCCACCGGCAACACTGAAGGCGCTGGTCAAGCATCCGCTGACCGACAAGGGTCTCGAGACCTTCCTCGCCGACTGGGCCAAGACCGGTCAGAAGATCGCCTGATCAAGGCAGATAGCTTTCAAAATGGAACGCCCGCCGGTGATGACCTGCGGGCGTTTTGATTTGGCGAAGGCTGGGAAATCCGGTCCTTCCCGCCTGTACTGCGGGACTACAGCAGATCGGCGTGATGGCGCTGCGCGACATCGGGATGCGAGCGCAGGCGTCCCTTGAGATAATTGCGCCCGACTTCCCGGAACAGCGGATTGTCAGGGTCCGTATCGGCACCGCCCGCCTCCCGCGCAAGATCGTCCGGCAGTGTCAGCAACGGCACATTGGCGTTGAGATCGGCGCCGAAGAAGAACGCCACCGACAGCCGGTCCTTGCCCGACGGCGGTGAGACGACGCGGTGCACGGTCGCCTTGAGATAGCCATTCGATGCCAGTTCGAGAATTTCACCGATATTGATGACGAACGTACCGGGAACCGGTGTGGCATCGATCCAGCCGCCATCCTTTTCCACCTGCAGGCCGCCCTGCACATCCTGCAGCAGCAGGGTCAGAAACCCGCTGTCCTTGTGCGCGCCAACACCTTGATCGCTGCCGGTTGCATCGCGGCCGGGATAGCGGATGATCTTCAGGTGCTGATTGGGCGCCTTTTCGTAGATGGGCGCGAAAACATCCTTTTCCTGCCCGAGCGCCGTTGCAAAGGCCTGCAGCAGCTCGATGGCAACCCGCGTCAGCTCGCTCTGCCACTCCAGCACGATGGATTTCAGGTCGGGCAGGCTATCCGGCCATTGATTGGGGCCCTGCAGCCGCGACCACGAAGGTGTTGTTGCATCCTGCTGGATAACGGCCCGCTCCGCGCCCACGTCAAACTGTTCGCGCCAGTCCGCCTGTCCCCTGGTCCGTTCCCAACCCGCACGGGTATAACCGCGGAAATGCGGTGAATTGACCATTTCCACGGCAATCTTGTCCTCCTCCGGCAAGGCAAAGAACCGCTTGGAAACAGCAACGATATCCCTTTGCAGCTGTTCGGCGACGCCATGGCCGCTCAGATAGAAAAAGCCATAGAGTCGTGCTGCATGGCGCAAGTCCTCGAAGAAGGCTTCCCGTTCCTCGGGATCGCGATAACGCCCGAAATCGAGTGTTGGCAAGGTGTCGGTTTTGGGTAGGGCGCTCATCGTTCAGGTCTCCGCATGCAATCCGATTGTCTATCCCGATGCATTCAACTTCAAGATGTTCTTTGTGTGTAAAGCTGGTCCAGAATCTGGCGCTCGAAAAAGGCGAGTTCCGGCGAGGCATGCCGCCGCGGCCGCTCCACCGGAATGGCCAGATCAAGGGCGATCCGGCCGCTATCGATGACGACGACACGATCCGCCAGCGCAACGGCTTCCGCCACATCGTGCGTCACCAGCACCGCCGTGAATTTCTTGTTGAGCCAGATACGTTCCAGCAATTGCTGCATTTCAATGCGGGTCAGGGCATCCAGCGCACCAAGCGGCTCGTCCAGAGCCAGAATGCGGGGGTGCCCGACCAAGGCGCGCGCCAGGGCCACGCGCTGCCGTTGACCACCCGACAGCACAGAGGGCCACTCTTCGCTGCGATCGGCAAGTCCCACTTCCGCAAGAATATCGAGACTTTTCTGCCGAACCTCCGAGCCGCGGGCGATGCCGGTCAATCCGACATCCACATTGGCACCAACCCGCGCCCACGGCAGCAGCCGCGGCTCCTGGAACATGATGCGCGTGCGCTTCTGATCCTTCGTTTCATCGGCATGAACCAGCTCGCCGGATGTCGGCTTGTCGAGCCCGGCCAGCAACCGCAGCAATGTGCTCTTTCCGCAGCCGCTTTTGCCGATAACGGCAACGAACTGGCCGTCATGCACGTCAAGATCGATCCCCTGCAGCACGGTCTTGTCGCCGAAGCGTTTGGTAACGTTACGGAACGAGAAGGTGATCCTGCGTGCCGTTACGGTGGCGCGGGCCGTGGTTTCAGCAAAGGATTGGCGGGCGGTGATGGTTGCTGCGGTCATCGTCGTTCCTCACACGTTTTGAAAGGCCGGGTGCCATTGCAGGGAAAGCCGCTCAAGGGAACGCGCCAGGGCATCGGCGAGTTTTCCGAGGAGCGCATAGATCAGGATCGACAGGACAACCACATCGATCAGCAGAAATTCCCGCGCCTGCATGGCCATATAGCCGAGACCGGAGGATGCGGAGATCGTCTCGGCCACGATCAGCGTCAGCCACATGATCCCCAGCGCATAGCGCAGCCCGACGAAAATCGACGGCAGGGCGCCCGGCAGGATAACCCGCATGAACAGCTGCGAACGGGACATGCCGTAAATGCGGCCCATTTCAACCAGTTGCGGGTCGACGCCCTGAATGCCAAGGAGCGTGTTGATATAGATCGGAAAGAAAACGCCAAGCGCGACCAGAAACAGTTTTGCTTCCTCGTCGATGCCGAACCACAAAATCACCAGCGGGATAAGGGCCAGATGCGGGATATTGCGGATCATCTGGATGGTCGTATCGGTGAGCCCGCGGCTGAGCGCGGAGAGGCCATTGGCAAGGCCAAGGCCAAAACCGATGGCGCCGCCCACAACGAAGCCGCTCAAGGCGCGCAGCGTGGATATGCGGATATTTTCCAGCAGTTCACCTGACAGAAGCAGCTTCCAGAAGGCGGCGCCCACGGCTGAAGGTGCCGGCAGGACATTGGCCGAGATGACACCGGCACGTGATGCAATTTCCCACCCGGCCAGCAACAGGGCCGGAAGAAGCCAGCCTACGGCGCTGCGGCCAATGGACTGAAGCGCCCTGCTCATGAGGCCGCCTGCAGCCGTTTGGCACCGTGGAAACCAACGGCGAATTCGTTGGCGATCTCCTGCCGGGGTGTGTTTCTGCGCTCGCCCAATCCCAGTTTCGGGAACAGCAACTCGGCAACGCGGTAGGCTTCTTCAAGATGCGGATAACCGGAGCCGATCACCGTATCGATACCCACGTCCTGATATTCGCGGATGCGTGCGGCAATGCTTTCGGGACTGCCGACAAGGGCGGTACCCGCCCCGCCGCGAACCAGTCCGGCGCCCGCCCACAGATTGGGGCCGACAAGCAGCCTGTCACGGCGTCCGCCATGCAGCTCCGCCATGCGGCGCTGGCCGACGGAATCCATTTCCTTAAGAAAGCGCTGCTGTGCAATCTCGATCTGGGCGTCGGTCACGCGGCTGATCAGCCTGTCAGCCGCGGCCCAGGCCTCGTCTTCGGTTTCGCGCACGATGAAATGCAGCCTTATGCCGAACCGCAGCGTGCGGCCCTTGAGTGCGGCCTTCCTGCGCGCCCGCTCGATCTTCTCGGCGACCTGTGCCACCGGCTCACCCCAGGTCAGGTACATGTCCACCTGCTCGGCCGCCAGATCCTGACCGGCATCGGACGAGCCGCCGAAGTAAAGCGGAGGCGGCGTCTGCACCGGCAGCAGATCGAGCCGCCCGCCCTGAACCCGATAATGCCTGCCTTCAAAATCGACGGTCTCGCCGGTCACCAGGCCCTGCCAGATTTTCAGGAACTCGGCTGCCTGTTCGTAACGCTGGTCATGCGGCAGGAAAACGCCATCACCGGCCAGCTCCGTTGGGTTGCCGCCGACGACGACGTTGAGCAGCAGACGCCCATTGCTGAGCCGGTCGAGCGCAGCGGTCTGCCGGGCGGCAAAAACAGGCGAGACAATGCCGGGACGCAGCGCCACCAGGAACTTCAGCCGCTCCGTATGGGCGGCAAGACCCGTCGCGGTAATCCAGGAATCCTCACAGCTTTGCCCCGTCGGCAGCAGCACGCCGGGGAAACCCAGCCGGTCCACGGCCTGGGCGATCTCCTTGAAATAGGCAAACTCGGGCGGCCGCTGCTGCGCTTCCGAACCGAGATAGGTTCCGTCCCCATGGGTGGGGATGAACCAGAAGAAATCAAGCGGGGCTGGTGTGGTATTTGCTGGCTGCGTCATGGCGTGGTTCCAGTTCTTTCCATGGTACGGGACGATTTCCGCATCCCCGGTTGTTCCGTTCAGTTGCCGGGGGCCGCCCAGACGGCATCGGAAATCTTGATGGCTTTGGGGATCAGCTTCAGCTTGAAGAAGCGGTCGGCCGTTTCCTGCTGATGCGCGATGATCTCAGGCGTGATCGGGAAGATGCCGAACACCGACCGGTTTGCGGCGATGGTTTGGGCTTCGAGCGGAACGCCGGTGACCTCATGCAGTGCCGCTGCCACCTTGTCCTTGTTCGCCTCGGCCCATGCAGCGGCTTCCTTCAGGGCGGCAACGGTCGTGGTCACGACATCGGGATGCGCGGCGGCAAAGTCGCGATTGGCCAGAAAATAGGTGTTGACGTCGAGCACCTCGCTGGAACGCGCGAGAATACGCGGCTGATAGCGGGTCTCGGCAATGGCAAAGAACGGATCCCAGACCGCCCAGGCATCGATCTTGTCGCTGGCAAAGGCCGCTGCGGCATCCGCAGGGCTCAAATAAACCGGGGTAATCTCGTCATAGCTGACGTGTGCTTTCTCAAGCGCAGCCACGAGCAGATTATGCGCGCTGGTTCCCTTGCCGACGCCGACCTTCTTGCCTTTCAGATCGGCCAGGGACTGGATCGGGGAAGCCGGCTTGACGAAGATCGCTTCGCCTTTGCCATTGGATGGCAGGGCAGCGACATAGACAATGGCCGAGCCTGCGGACTGCCCGAAGATCGGCGGGGCATCGCCGACCCATCCGACATTGATGCTGCCGACATTCAGCGCCTCGACCAGGGGCGGGCCAGCAGTAAACTCGACCCATTTGACCTTGATACCTTTGGGCTCCAGAACTTTTTCAATCACCTTCTGTTGCTGGGCAATGACCGGCAGGCTCGTCTTCTGAAAGCCGATCTTGTACTCCTGCAGCGATTCGGCTGCATGGGATGCCGTTGCCGCGATGGCCGTTGCTGCAAGGACAAGGGCACCGAATAGTCTGCGCGTCAGGTTGGGCATGGGCTCTCGCAATTCTTTGGTTTGGCAGAGCATCGTCAGGATTATACCAATGACCCTCCCGTGATCAGGAATGGCCCAATGCTATTCAACTCGACTATTTCTATAGAGAAAATATATTTCGTATAATGAGCCGCATGCGGATTGGTTTTCTCGGCGTCGCGCAAGCCGAAGCAAAGGCCAAGCGGTTTCCCGCAACACCTTTCCGCCGGCGGGAGTTATCTATTCCCGGCCAGCCCAGGGTGCCAATTTACGTTCCAGCCGCCTGATCCCGATTTCCAGGATGAAAGCGACAATGGCGATGACGAAAATGCCCATGATGACCACGTCAGTGACCAGGAATTGTGCGGCAGACTGGATCATGAACCCAAGACCGCGCGTGGCAGCCACCAGTTCCGCTGCAACCAGCGTCGACCATCCCGCCCCAAGCGCAATGCGCAATCCGGTCAGGATGGAGGGCAGTGCACTGGGCAAAATCACGTGGCGGACGACCTGCGACCGCGTGGCACCGAGTGCGCGCGCCGCGTTGACCCGGTCGAGCGAAGCGCCTTTGACACCGGCGGCGGTGGAAATGGCAATCGGTGCCAGCATGGCAATGGCAATCACCAGGATTTTTGACGGCTCGCCTATACCGAACCAGATGATGACCAGCGGCAGATAGGCCAGTGGCGGAATGGGCCGGATGAATTCGATAATAGGATCGAAAATACCGCGCCCGATGGCGCTGACACCGATCGCGATGCCTGCGGGAACAGCGACTATCAGTGCAAGCAGCAGGGCCGCGAACACCCGCAGCAGGCTTGCAAGCAGGTGCTGCCACAGCGTGGCGTCGACAAAGCCATTGGTTGCGACGGAATAGAACTTCCACAGCACCGCCGAGGGCGCAGGCAGAAAAACCGGAGAAACCAGTTTGAAATGCGCCGCGACGATCCAGACAAGCACCAAACTGGCAATGGTTGCCGCGCTGGCAATGCGGGCCGTCCTTTTCGCCGAAGGCTTTACCCTTTTGCCGTCTGGTCGCTCCGTGGCGCTTTCAACAGGAATATCCCGGCTGATTTCAACGGAGAGCGTCATGCCGCCTCTCCTTCGAAAATGGAATCTTCGAGCTCGGCACGCGCTTGATTGAATGCCGGGTCTGCCTTGATCGACCGGACAGGTTCGCCGCCGACATAGCGGCGGCCGAAACCAGCCTCAATCTCCCTGACGACCCGTCCGGGACCAGGGGCAAGCACCACGATCCGCGTCGCCAGCAGCAGCGCCTCGTCAATACCGTGGGTCACCATCAGAACGCCGACCGAGTTGGCGGCCCAGATATCGAGAAGTAGGGTCTGCATGCGCTCACGCGTCAAGGCATCAAGCGCACCCAGCGGCTCGTCCATCAGCAGAAAATCCGGCTCTGCGGACAATGCCCGGGCGAGACCGACCCGCTGGCGCATACCACCCGACAATTCCCAGATCGCCTTGCCGCCGATGCCATCGAGCTTGACCCGTTCGAGCAGACGCGTTGCAGCGGCATCCCTCTCCTGTTGAGGCAGACCGCGCAGTTTCAGGGCGAAGCTGACATTGTCACGCACGTTCAACCAGGGAAACAGCGCGTCATTCTGGAAGACAACGGCGCGATCGGCACCGGGCGACGTGATGGTCTTCCCATCCACAGTCACGGTTCCTCCGGTCGGCGGCACCAGTCCGGCCGCAACATTGAGCAAGGTGGTCTTGCCGCAACCGGACCGGCCAACCAGGACGACGAAATCGCCTGACTGGACGGAAATGCTTGCCTGCGTGACAGCAGGCTGCGCCTGACCATCATAGTGCACGGAGACATGATCGAGAAGGAGATGTGCCATGGGGTCTACCGGTTGAACGCGGCGTTCATGGCCTTCCCGACCTCCGGGGGAGAGGGAACCCCGAAGACCGGAAAGAACACATGAACACCCCCGCGTTACAAGGTTTCGAACTCAGTTCGATGCGAGTGCCGCCTCCACGAATTTTGCCGTTGCATATTTCGAGTAATCAGGAAGGACAGCGTCAATCTTCCCCTGCTCTTTCAGAAATTGCGATGTGGCGGCAATGGCCTTGACCGTATCGCCGCCAAGGAACCTGGAGGATGCCTGCTCCGTCAGGGTCGGGAAAACATAGCCCTTCAACAGAAGCGGCACGTCGTCAGCCTTTGCCCCCGTCAGACGGCTGATCTTTTCGGCCTGCGGCGATGTCACTGACCATGCTTCCGGCTTCGCCAGATAATCGGCATAGGCCGCCCCGGTCACCTTGACGAAATCACGCACGGCATCCGGGTGTTTTTCGGCAAATTCTGTACGGACGATCCAGGCATCGAATGTCGGCGCACCCCACTGCGCCACTTTCGAGGAATCCACGATGATTTTGCCGCTGGTCCTGATCTGGCCAAGCGCCGGATCCCACACATAGGCCGCATCGATATCACCGCGCTCCCAGGCCGCGGCAATTTCCGGCGGACGCAGGTTGAGGACATTAACGGATTTTGAATCGACGCCTTCATGCTTCAATGCGGCAAGCAGGCTGTAGTGGGTCGTTGAAACGAAGGGTACAGCCACTTTCTTGCCGGCCAGATCGGCAATCTTGCTGACATTGGAGCCGTTACGGGCGACCAGCGCTTCCGATTCCCCGATGAGACCGACAACGAGAATAGTCTGGATCGGCAACTCGCGGCTGGCGGCAGCGGCGAGCGGACTGGATCCGACATAACCGATGTCAACTGAGCCGGAAGCAACAGCGGCGATGACATCCGCACCGGAATCAAACTTCCGCCAGTCGATTTTAGCGGATGCAGCCTTTTCATAGGCACCATCGGCCTGCGGGACCTTGGAAGGTTCGACCACGGTCTGATAGCCGATGGTGATCTTCAGATCCTCCGCCTGAGCGGAAACAAATGCTCCGAGACTGAAAAGAACAGTGGTCGCAGCAAGGAAATGACGGCGGGTGAACATCGGTGATCCTGACCTGTTGAAACAATCCTGTTCCAACTCTGGTCATCTCTACCAGAATTGTAGAGTTACGATCTGCCAAGTTTCCATCCCACGAAGAAAATTATTTCCCCGGCGGCGCATTCGCGGAGAATCCGGGGGTGAACGATGCTCAATCGTCATCGTCGGCATGGCTACCCGACACGCGCACTCCCTTGATGGTCGTAGCACCATGGTCGCGCACCACCGTCAGGGCCCGCGCCCCGGTTCGCGCTTCAATTTCATCGGCGAGGATACGCGAATGGGTGACGACCCAAACCTGCGTCCGTTCCGCGGCATTGGCGATCATTTCCGCCAGGGCGGGAAGCATGGACGGGTGCAGGCTGGTCTCCGGCTCGTTCAGCGCGATAAGCCGGGGCAGGCGATAGGACAACAGTGCGCCGGCCAGGGCGAGAAACCGAATCTGCCCGTCTGAAAGCTCTTCGGGCCGGAAAATCCGCTGCGGGAATTCCGGCATCTGCAAACCGAACGTCGCGGTTTCACTGGGAACAGGCACATCGAGCACCGCACCGCCGAGAGCCGATGCAATGCAATGGTCGAGATCAGCGGTATCCCCGCGGATATGCACCAATGTGGCGAAAACGGCAGCCAGATTGCGGCCGTCCTCATCCAGCATCGGCGCGGTGATTGCCAGAGCAGGCTGCCTGACCGGCGAATCGCGGTCGGTCCGGAAGCCGTGGTAGAACCGCCATCCCAGAATGGTGGCACGCAAATCACCGATTTCGGGATATCGCCCCGCATTGCCGAGCGCCGCCAATGCTGTTTCCGAATCAAGCAGGCGTACCGGATGCTCGATTCTCCGGCCACCATCGTCGCGGGCAAACACCGCAGGACCCTTGCGGCCCATCATCTCGACCGGGCGGCGGCCGGAATCGATTGTCAGACTTTCTTCCTTGATCTGCGGTTCGAAAGCAAAGCCCGCCGCGACCGGAGGCCGCAATCCGATCTCAATGCTGTAACTCGGCGCAAATCCCGTGCGCACCGCATGCCCGGTCCGAATCGCTTCCTCGTCATCGTCGAAGGAAGCGCTGAAGATCATACGCACCGGCCCGGGTTTGCGTTTGCCGGTCCACAGCGCCGATTGCATACCGCCCTCGCGGGCTATCTCATAGGAAAGCGTGCCCTCGGCCGCCGCCTTGATCATCTGCATGGCGCGGTAAAGGTTGGATTTGCCGACACCGTTCTCGCCAACGAACACCGCAAGCTGGCGGATATCCAACCGGATCGACTGCAGCGACCGGTAACCGGTCGCCGAGAGGGAAATCAGACGCATTGGGGGGCGCCCCGTTATGCTCTTAGAGCTTGGACATGTCCTGCGCAACGCTGAGGTTCAAAGCCTCCGCAACTTCCCGTGCCGCCCGGTTGATCGCATCGCGCTGCGCCCGGAGAACGGCGTAGCGCTGTCTTGGCGCATCGTAGTCGGCGGTCACAAGACGGGTGCCCTTGCCGACGACCTTGCCGTCCGCAATGCGTGTCAGCGTATAGCTGCCAGTCATGCGCATCGAACCGGCGGTCGGCTGACCGGATTTGTCGTTTGTTGCATTCTGGATGAGTGCAAGCGACAGATCCTGGTAGCTGACACCGAGTTGCAGCGTATAGGCGGCATTCGCAGGCTGCCCGGCTCCATGATTGAACATGAAGATCAGATTGTTGCGCACCTGCTGTGCTTCACGGCTGCCCACTTCCGCAATGGCGATGGTGGCAAGTTTCGACTGCACGCTGCCGCTCACGCCAGCGCCTGCCCCGGCCACGGGACCCGGATTGGAATAGAGCGGGCGAACCTGGCAACCGCCGGCGATCAGAGCCAAGCCGAGAACGCATACGGACAGCAAGCGCTTGGAGCCGGACACCGGCTGGAAACGATCAGGCAACGACATTGATGATCCTCTGCGGTACGATAATGACTTTCTTCGGCGGATTACCGTTCAACACCACCTTGACAAAATCAAGTTCGAGAGCGGCCTTTTCGACCGTCAATTGATCCGCATCGCGGGCAATTGTCAAATCACCCCGCTTCTTGCCGTTTATCTGTACCGGCATCGTGACGGTGTTCTCGACGATCAGCGCTTCGTTGTGGTGCGGCCAGGCCTTATCAGCAACGAAACCGCTGCCGTTGAGGGCTTTCCAGCATTCCTCGGCCAGATGCGGCATCATCGGCGCGATCATGGCAATCAGCATATCCGTTGCTTCGCGGCAGGCAGCGATGGCTGTCGCATCGGCTTCCCCTGCGGCGATCTTCTGCAAGGGAGCAGCCAGCACATTGACGAGTTCATAGAGACGCGCAACGGCCTTGTTGAAAGCCAGTTTTTCGATGTCTTCGCCGACAGCCTTGACTGTCCGGTGGGCAGCCTTGGAAATCGCCGCCACATCGCCGTCGAAGGCAGGTGCGGCCGTCGCTCCCTGCAGGACCGGCGCTGCTTCGGAGATCAGGCGCCAGACACGCTGGACAAAGCGATGCGCACCCTCGGCTCCCGCTTCGGTCCAGATCACGTCGCGCTCGGGCGGCGAATCCGACAGCATGAACCAGCGCGCGGTATCGGCGCCATAGGAAGCGATGATGTCGTCCGGATCGACAACGTTCTTTTTCGACTTCGACATTTTCTCGATGGAGCCGATTTCGACCTCGTCGCCGGTGGCGATCAGAACCGCCCGGCGCTTGCCGTTGCTTTCCTCCAGCCGCACCTCGGCCGGCGTGACCCAGTTGCCATTGGCACCCGTGCCAAGCCGGTAGGTCTCGTGCACGACCATGCCTTGCGTGAACAGTCCCTTGAACGGCTCGCTGATATCGAGATGCCCCGCAACTTTCATCGCGCGGGTAAAGAAACGCGAATAGAGCAGATGCAGGATCGCATGCTCAATGCCGCCGATATACTGATCGACCGGCAGCCAGTGATTGGCCACTTTCGGATCGGTCGGTTCGTTCTCCCACGGCGCGGTGAAGCGGGCAAAATACCAGGACGAATCGACAAATGTATCCATCGTGTCGGTTTCGCGCCGGGCCGCCTTGCTGCATTGCGGGCAATTGACATGCCGCCACGTTGGGTGCCGGTCGAGCGGGTTACCCGGACGATCGAATTCCACGTCATCCGGCAGTTTCACCGGCAGATCAGCCTTGGGAACCGGAACAACGCCGCAATCGTCGCAATGAATCATCGGGATCGGGCAGCCCCAGTAGCGCTGGCGCGAGATGCCCCAGTCGCGCAGGCGGAAATTCACCTTGCGCTCGCCCTGCGGACGGCCGCCGATTGTTTGTTCTTCCAGAAGCTTGGCAACCGCGTCAAAGGCCGCTGCGGGCGACAACCCATCGAGGAAGCGCGAATTGATCATCACGCCATCATCAACATAAGCGGTTTCGGTGATCTGGAATGTGGCCGCATCGCCGCCCTCCGGCATGACAACAGCCACGACAGGCAGGCCATACTTGTTGGCAAAATCCAGATCGCGCTGATCGCCGGACGGGCAGCCGAAAATCGCGCCCGTACCGTAATCCATCAACACGAAATTCGCGACAAAGACCGGCAGTGTCCAGTTCTCATCAAGAGGATGTTTGACGCGCAGGCCCGTATCGAAACCCCGCTTTTCCGCCGTTTCCAGCGCAGCCAGAGATGTACCCGCACGTCGGCATTCATCGTTGAATTCAGCCAGGGCGGGATTGTTCTCTGCCGCTTTTTTCGCCAGCGGATGATCCGCCGCAATGGCCAGGAACGATGCACCGAACAGCGTATCGGGCCGCGTCGTATAGACCTCGACCTCGGTCTCGCCACCGATCTGCGATTGAGTGTCCAGCGCCCAGCGGATCAGCATGCCTTCGGACTTGCCAATCCAGTTGCGCTGCATCAGCCGCACCTTGTCCGGCCACTGATCGAGACCATCCAGAGCGCTCAGCAACTCTTCATTGAAATCGGTGATTTTGAAAAACCACTGCGTCAGTTCGCGCTGCTCCACCAGCGCGCCGGAGCGCCATCCGCGGCCATCGATGACCTGCTCGTTGGCAAGCACCGTCATGTCCTCGGGGTCCCAGTTGACCTTGGAAGATTTGCGCGTCACCAGCCCCTTCTCGACAAAGTCGAGGAACAGCATCTGCTGGCGGTGGTAATATTCGACATCGCAGGTGGCGAATTCGCGCGACCAGTCCAGCGAAAGACCCATGGACTTCAGCTGGCTGCGCATTGTCGCGATGTTCTGGTAGGTCCATTCCTTGGGATGAACCTTGTTCTGCATCGCCGCGTTTTCTGCCGGCATGCCGAAGGCGTCCCATCCCATCGGGTGGAGAACATTGAATCCCTTGGCGCGTTTGTAGCGGGCTACGACGTCACCCATGGCATAGTTGCGCACATGCCCCATGTGGATGCGTCCCGACGGATAGGGGAACATCTCAAGCACGTAGTAGGGGTCGCGCGGATCGTCATTGTCGGTTTCGAAAAGCTTGGCTTCGTCCCAAACCTTTTGCCAATGCTTCTCGGCTACGCGGGGATTGTATCGTTCGGTTGCCATGAACGGGATTCTCTTGCAAAGGATAGTGATGGGCGGACCTTCACCATGGATTGACCAGAGCGTCAACCATTGACAATGAGGGTTTGGCCGAAACTGCATCAAAAAGGACACGCTTGACCATGTCGACCGCCGTTGAAAACCTTCTTGCCATTCGCAAAGCCATTGCGAAAGCCGAAGCGGAAGCCAACCGTAGGGAAGGCTCGGTGACACTCGTTGCCGTATCGAAAACCTTTGACGCAGCAGAGATTCGCCCTGTTCTGGACGCCGGACAGCGTGTTTTCGGGGAAAACCGGGTTCAGGAAGCGCAATCAAAGTGGCCCGGTTTGCGCGAGGACTATGCGGGTATAGACCTTCATCTCATCGGGCCGCTGCAATCAAACAAGAGTGAAGACGCCGTTGCGCTGTTTGATGTCATCGAAACGGTTGACCGGGAAAAGATCGCCGCAGCCCTTGCCGGCGAAATGAAGAAGCAGAACCGGTTTCCCAAGCTCTACGTTCAGGTCAATACCGGCTCCGAACCGCAGAAAGCCGGGATCGAGCCGAAGGAAGCCGTCGCCTTTGTCGAGCGCTGCCGCATGGTGCACGGGCTGGCCATAGAAGGCCTGATGTGCATCCCTCCGGCGGATGAGAACCCTGGCCCGCACTTTGCCCTTCTGGAAAAGATCGCGCAGGAAGCCGGCGTGGAAAAGCTCTCCATGGGCATGTCGGGCGACTACGAGACCGCCGTCGGCTTTGGCGCGACATCCGTGCGCATCGGCTCGGCCATTTTCGGCAGCCGAACCTGAGACGCTGTCGTCACCAGCTGCGGCGCGGTCCCGTATCGATGTGATAATAGCCAGCGGGATAACGCTTGAAACCACCGACTTCCTTGCTGCCTGACAGATGCTGCAGCAGGCCGGACGCGCTTCCATGCACACGGAAATCAACGGCCTGGCAGCTCAGATGGTAGGACTTTTCCCGCCCGCCTGCCTTGCGGTTGGCATTGCGTGACCGCACGGTCGAATTGACGGTGATCGGGCCATAGGCTGCCGAAACTCGGTTCAAGACGTGCTTGAGCCGTTCCGGCACGCAATTGGCCGGGGCCTTGTACTGAATATAGGATTTGCCGCGCGGCATGGCCGCAAGCACGAGCGGATTGATCTTGTCGAACAGGGAATCGCCGAGCAGATGCGCATGCTCTTCGTCAAAGAGGTGTGCACCAAGCCGTTTCCAGGGATTGGCCGGTTCCGGCAGCGTGCCGGCAGTGGCGGGATAGGCAAAAGTGAGCCCGAACAGGGCAATCGCCAGAGAGGCGGATTTTGCGCGAAACACAACGCCGCGCAAGGGTAACATCGTCATCCATCAGTCCTTGATTGGGCGCACGCTCTTCAGTCCACACGGCGCGCCGACATTATCCTCCCAAGTCAAGGCAGAGACGGTCTAAGGCAAAATGTGTCCAAAATGGATCACGCCCCATAACAAAATGTAACGTAATATTACGACGCGTAGCGGTTTGTGTGCGACGGAACGCCGTTCCCTCCGGGGCATTTGTTGTATTTACGCATCGATTTGCATGGTGATAATGAACGCCATGCGCCTCTCTCCCCGGGAGGCATCCGGGTGGAGGCCCGTCAGCTCAGGTTTGGAGGAAATTGATGTCCGAGAAGGTCTACCCCGTGCTGCCAAGCGCGAAGAAGAACGCGCTTATCGACAATGAAACATATCTCGCCTGGTACAAGCAGAGCATCAAGGATCCGGAGAAGTTCTGGGCCAAGCACGGCAAGCGCATCGACTGGTTCAAACCCTATACCAAGGTCAAGAACACCTCCTTCGAGGGCAAGGTCGCGATCAAATGGTTCGAAGACGGCCAGACCAATGTCTCTTACAATTGCATCGACCGGCACCTGAAGAAGCGCGGCGACCAGGTCGCCATCATCTGGGAGGGCGACAATCCCTATCTCGACAAGAAAGTCACCTACAACGAGTTGTATGAGCAGGTCTGCCGTCTTGCCAATGTGCTGAAGAAGCACGGCGTCAAGAAGGGCGACCGCGTGACGATCTATATGCCGATGATCGTCGAAGCCACCTACGCCATGCTCGCCTGCGCGCGTATCGGCGCTGTCCACTCCGTCGTTTTCGGCGGTTTCTCGCCCGATGCGCTTGCCGGCCGCATCATCGATTGCGAATCCACCTTCGTCATCACGGCCGATGAAGGCATGCGCGGCGGCAAGCCGATTCCGCTGAAGGACAATACAGACAAGGCCATCGACATCGCTGCCAAGAATTATGTGATGGTGAAGAACGTGCTGGTTGTCCGCCGCACGGGTGGCAAGACCAGCTGGGCGCCCAACCGCGACCTCTGGTATCACGAGGAAATTCTCAGCGTGAAGCCCGAGTGCAAGCCGGAAAAGATGAAGGCCGAGGATCCGCTGTTCATCCTTTACACATCGGGCTCCACCGGCAAGCCGAAAGGTGTGCTGCACACGACAGGCGGCTATCTCGTCTATGCCTCGATGACGCACCAGTATGTCTTCGACTATCACGACGGTGATATCTACTGGTGCACGGCCGACGTGGGCTGGGTCACCGGCCACTCCTATATCGTCTACGGCCCGCTTGCCAACGGCGCCACAACCCTGATGTTCGAAGGTGTTCCCAACTACCCCACCAATTCGCGCTTCTGGGAAGTCATCGACAAGCACAAGGTCAACATCTTCTACACCGCCCCAACTGCCATTCGTGCGCTGATGAGCGCCGGTGATGAGCCGGTCAAGAAGACCTCGCGCAAATCGCTGCGCATCCTTGGTTCGGTTGGCGAACCGATCAATCCGGAAGCCTGGGAATGGTACTATCAGGTGGTCGGCGACAAGCGCTCGCCCATCGTCGATACCTGGTGGCAGACGGAAACCGGCGGTATTCTCATCACGCCGCTGCCGGGTGCCACCGACTTGAAACCGGGTTCCGCCACGCGCCCGTTCTTCGGCGTGCAGCCACAGCTGGTCGACAATGAAGGTGATGTGCTGGAAGGTGCAGCCGACGGCAATCTCTGCATCACCGACTCGTGGCCGGGACAGATGCGCACGCTTTACGGTGATCACAAGCGCTTCATCGAGGCTTACTTCTCCACCTACAAGGGCAAGTATTTCACCGGGGATGGCTGCCGCCGCGACAAGGATGGCTATTACTGGATCACCGGCCGTGTCGACGACGTGCTCAACGTGTCGGGTCACCGCATGGGCACCGCCGAAGTGGAATCGGCTCTGGTCTCCCATGACACGGTTTCGGAAGCGGCCGTGGTCGGTTATCCCCATGACCTGAAGGGACAGGGCATCTATTGCTATGTCACGCTGATGGCCGGACTAGAAGGCACTGATGAGTTGCGCAAGGAACTTGTTGCGCATGTGCGCAAGGAAATCGGGCCGATTGCCTCCCCGGACAAGATCCAGTTTGCACCGGGCCTGCCCAAGACGCGCTCGGGCAAGATCATGCGCCGCATCCTGCGCAAGATCGCCGAGGACGATTTCGGCTCGCTGGGCGATACGTCGACACTGGCCGATCCGGCTGTTGTCGATGACCTGATCGCCAACCGGCAGAACAAGAAGGGCTGAGCGGCAACCCGCTACAAAAACCCGAACAAGAGCCGGTCTCTAACGATAGAGATCGGCCCTTGTCTGCGGCACGGCGGAAATCCCGCGCTTGCGTTTGGATGCGAGCGTCTGGTTGATCTGTACGGTCCCGCGCTCGAACGCCAGCGCGCAGCCGGTCAGGTAGAGCAGCCAGAGCCGGGCTTTTGGCGCACCGACTTCGGCAATCGCCTCGTCAAAGCGGGCATGCAGGCGATCGGCCCAGAGACGGCAGGTCCGGCCATAGTGCTCGCGCAGGTTTTCCACGTCGTGAACCTCGAAACCATACCCCTCGAGATTTTCAATGGTCATGCCGAGATGGTCGAGTTCACCGCCCGGGAAGATGTATTTCACCAGCGCCAGATGCTCGGCACTCTTGCGGCCGAACGTCTTCTTGTTGCGCTTCATGCGACGGGTGATGGCGTGATGAAGGTAAAGGCCACCCGGTCGCAGCAGACGATGCACGCTGGAAAAATATGTATCGTAATTGGCGATGCCGACATGTTCGAACATGCCGATCGATGAAATCTTGTCGAACTCCTCGTCAAGGTGTTCGTAGGATTTCACGTGAATCGTGATCTTGTCTTCCAGACCCTCTGCCTTGATCCGTTCGCGGGCAAGCGCAGTCTGGGCTTCCGAAAGCGACACGCCGGTTCCGGTGATGCCGTAATGCTTGGCCGCATGGATCAGCATCGCACCCCAGCCGCAGCCGATATCCAGCAGTTTTTCGCCAGGCTTCAAGCGCAACTTGCGGCAGATCAGATCTAGCTTGGCTTCCTGCGCCTGATCGAGGCTGTTGGCCCAATCGGTGAAGTAGGCACAGGTATAGACCATGCGCTCGTCGAGGAAGAGCTGGTAGAATTCATTCGAGACATCATAGTGGTGGGTAATGGCCGCCTTGTCGGAGCCGCTGACGAAAGGCTTCTGTCCATCGACGCCCGAAGCATCCGTCCCGCGGCCGCCGAGCAGCAAAGCCGGCACGTCCTTCAGCAATTGCCATTTGGGCAGGGTCTTGAGCTTCTGCTTGAACCTGCCCTTGGGCCCACGCTCGACCAGGTCGAACAGCGTGCCGTTCTTCACGTCGATCTGGCCGGAAATCCACAGCTCGACGATCGATCCGATGTTGGGTTTCAGCGCCAGACGGCGCACGGCCATCGGATCGTTGATCGCAAGCACCGGGCCGTCCATGTCGCCGATACGCTCGCCATTCCATAGCTCGACGGCAAATTGCGGCTCCAGCATGTGTAGGACTGTGCGGATGATCCGCGCCGCGCTTTCTTGTGCCGCCATGCAACAACTCCAAATCATAGGCTCCGGCACACTGCTGCCGGAGGTCCGGCAGAACCTATGCGCTTCGTTTCCGGCTGGCAACGCACTTTCACGGGCAGCTGAAAACGGCGATTGAAAATTTTCCCTTGAAACCTGACGCGGCAGACCCCATTCTCAATTTGTGTTCAACGAAAGAAAAGGAGGTGATCCGATGTCTCGTGATTTCGCAAACTGCCACAAGGCGTCTGATGCTTTCCATCGGGGATCGTCTCTCCGTTGAATAAGCAACCCTGGCTAGTCCAGGGGTAAGAAGGCCAAACGACAGCTTTGTGCCAGACGGAATTGCGGGGCCACTCTTCGGAGTGGCCCTTTCCGTTCAGGCAGCACGTTTTCCTGTAATCCGGAAACCGATCGCCTTCATGACGGCAATGGTCGTTTCAAGCGTCGGATTCCCGTCCTCGCTCAAAGACCTGTACAGTTGTTCACGCGCCAAGCCGGTTGCACGGGCAATGCTCGTCATCCCCTTGGCGCGCGCCACGACACCCAGCGCTTTTGCAATATGACCTGCATCGCCGGTTTCAAACGCATCGGCCAGGAACACTTCGATTGCATCGTCCGATTTCAAAGCCTCTGCTGGATCATAATCATAAAGCTTTGTCGCCATTGTCGTCTTTCCATTCTGCAGCCAACAGTTTTGCATTGCGTATGTCCTGCTGTTGCGTGCTCTTGTTCCCACCGCACAAGAGAATGACAATCTCGGAATTGTGCCGTTTGAAATAAACGCGATAGCCGGGTCCGTAGTGAATGCGCAACTCGCAGACGCCCTGTCCGACTGACAAAACATCACCAACCAGACCATTGGCCAAACGGAACAGCCGGGCAGCAATCGCAGCTCTTGCCCTGTCGTCTCTAAGCGTCCGCTCCCATCTCCGATAGGTGTCCGTCTGTTTGATCTGCATTAAAAATGTATTTTTTAAATTACAATATGTCAATTCCTCCAAGTATTAATCGGATGACATTCCAAATGAAACCAACGCCAGATTGTATCCGTGATGCACTTTGCTCTTTCCAAAATTGATGATACCAAGATTTCTGCCTGAAAATGGTGCACTCTGCCTCTATACGAGGCAATTCCCTCGGAAAGACCCACGATGTCCGCCCTCTCGACCCCAAACGCAGCACCGAAGCGTGCATGGCGTGACGAAATCATTGCAATGCTGTCCTTAAGCTGGCCGATGATTCTCACCAACCTGGCTCAGACCGCCATGACGGCAACCGACGTCATGATGATGGGCTGGGTCAGCGCGCACACGCTGGCCGCAGGGGCGCTTGGTACCAATCTCTATTATGTTCCGATGATCTTTGGCCTTGGTCTCATGCTGGCGACATCGCCGATGATGGCGCGCGAGCTTGGCCGTAACAAACACACCGTACGGGAAATCCGCCGCACCGTGCGCCAGGGCCTGTGGATTGCGGTGACGATCTCCATTCCCATCTGGCTTGTCCTGTGGAACACCCAATCGATCCTGACGGCCATGGGGCAGGATCCGGCGCTTGCAGCCGAAGCAGGCGCCTATGTCAGGGCCCTGCAATGGGCAGCCCTGCCGTTCTATTGCTACATCGTCGTCCGTTCATTCCTGGCAGCACTCGAGCGTCCAGGCTGGGCGCTGGTGATCGCCGTCCTCGCCGTGATGTTCAATGCCCTGGCAAACTGGTGCCTGATCTTCGGCCATTTCGGGTTCCCCAAACTCGGCATCGTTGGCTCGGGCATTGCCACGACGCTTTCCTCCGCGCTGATGTTCATCGGTCTTGTCATTGTCGTTTTGCGCGACCGGCAGTTTCGCCGCTACCGCCTGTTTGGCCGGTTCTGGCGCGCCGACTGGGCCCGCTATCGCGAACTGCTGCGCCTCGGCCTTCCCATTGCAGCGATCCTCAGCTTTGAAGTGACCATTTTCAACGCGGCCGCCTTTCTGATGGGCATTATCGGGCCCGATTCCCTTGCCGCCCATGCCATTGCCATCCAGATCGCGTCGATCAGCTTCATGGTGCCCATGGGCTTTGGCCAGGCCGCCACGGTGCGCATTGGCAGGGCCTACGGTGCACAGGACCGGGATGGTATCAAGCGGGCGGGCTGGGTGGCGTTTGCAGCCGGCACAGGCTTCATGGTTCTGACAGCGCTGCTCATGCTCCTGGCGCCACACCAGCTCATCCGCGCATTCATCGACGTCAGCGATCCGGCCAATGCGCCGGTCGTATCCCTCGCAGTGTCGTTTCTGGCCTTTGCCGCGCTTTTTCAGATTTTTGACGGCGGGCAGGCCGTTGCCAGCGGCATGCTGCGCGGCCTGCATGACACGACAATACCGATGATCTATGCGGCCATTGCCTATTGGGGCATCGGCCTGCCGCTCTCGGTCGCCTTCGGTTTCTGGCTGAAGCTGGAAGGTGCAGGCATCTGGCTCGGCCTGCTGTCCGGCCTGGCTGCCGCCGCCATTCTGCTGATGAGCCGTTGGCTGCGGCGGGAAAAACTGGGCATCGAAATCATCCGGCACTAGGCCGGCGGGATCAGAAATCGATGGTGCGGCCCTTGATTTCCCAATCGCCGAAGCGGGCGGGATCCTTGCCGCCGCGCCCACCGATCTCCCGCGGCTGGCCGGCTTGTTGTTCCTCGGCCTTGCGGCGCGCCTCAGCTTCCAGCAATGCGCGCTGTGCGGCAGGCGGCAGTTGATCGAAAGGCTTACCTGACGGCTGCTCGCCGGTCTCGGCCTGCGGCGTCTCCGATGTCTGGTCGCTGGTCATTCTGGTCTGTCCATCATTGAAGCTTGCTGTGTGAAACACCATCATATACCGGAAGATGTCGAACAAAAGGAATGATCTTGATACGTGAAATGTTCACAATGCGGGGAATGACACCATGAATGTAATGCGCACTGGAATGCTGCTCGCCTTCATGACCGCCTTGTTTATGGGCGTCGGTTTTCTCATTGGCGGCACCGGCGGCATGCTGATTGCCCTCGTCGTTGCGACAGGCATGAATCTCTTCAGCTACTGGAACTCCGACAAGATGGTCCTGCGGATGTACAACGCCGTCGAAGTCGACCAGAACAACGCCCCGGAATATTTCGGCATCGTGCGCGATCTCGCCGCGCGCGCTGGCTTGCCCATGCCACGGGTCTATCTCATCGAAAATGATCAGCCGAATGCTTTCGCCACGGGACGCAATCCGCAGAACGCCGCGGTGGCCGCGTCTACCGGACTGCTGCATCGCCTGTCACCGAACGAGGTTGCAGCGGTCATGGCGCACGAGCTGGCGCATGTCGAGCACCGCGATACCCTGACCATGACCGTCACAGCCACCCTCGCCGGAGCAATCTCCATGCTTGGCAATTTTGCCATGTTCTTTGGCGGTGGCAATCGCAACAACAACAATCCCCTCGGTTTCATCGGCGTTCTCGTTGCCATGATCGTTGCGCCGTTCGCCGCCATGATCGTGCAGATGGCCATCAGCCGGACGCGGGAATACTCGGCGGACCGGCGCGGCGCTGAGATTTGCGGCAACCCGCTGTGGCTCGCCTCCGCACTCAACAAGATTGCCCGCGGCGCCAAGGAGATCGTCAACGAGGAAGCCGAGCGCAACCCGGCCTCCGCGTCGCTCTTCATCATCAATCCATTGAGCGGCCAAGGAGCTGACAATTTGTTCTCCACCCATCCGAGCACCGAAAACCGTATCGCGGCCTTGCAGGCCATGGTGGAAGAGTTTCGCCAGCGTCCTGCCGCACCACAGCCAATGGCGACACCGGCTGCTCCCGCACAGGAGGAGCCTCAGGACGAGACGCCGTCCCCCTGGGGCCGTGACGGTTCCTCGCGTAAAGGCCCATGGGCATGAGCGCGGGACAGGAGAGAAAGCGGCCATTCGGCAAGAAGAACAGCACCTCAAATTACCACGAGGCCGAAGACCGGCCGGGGCTGGCGGCGCGCCAATGCGCAACCCGGCTGCTGGGTGCCGTGATTGAAAAGCAGACCTCGCTGGACGGCCTTACCGACAACAGCAACGGTCATCCGCAATACATGGCGCTTGACGACCGCGACCGGTCGCTGGTTCGCGCTATTCTCGGTGCTGCCCTGCGCAATCGCGGCGCCATTGAAGCAGCCATCGGTCAGCTGATCGACCGGCCGCTGCCCGAAAACGCCGTTGCCCTGCGTCACTTGCTGCACGTGGCCGCCGCACAGATTCTCTATCTCGATATCCCTGATCGGGCCGCTGTCGATCTGGCGGTGACCGCCGCCAACAACGATCCACGCAACCGCCGTTTCGCTTCGATGGTCAATGCCGTGCTGCGCCGCCTGTCGCGCGAGCGAGACACTCTCGTTTCGAATGCGAGCAACGTACCGGCGTGGTTCGAAGATGGCCTGATCGCCGCCTATGGCAAGGAAAAAGCCAAGGCTATTCTGGATATTCAGAGCAAGGAACCGCCCATTGACCTCACCGTCAAGGGTGATCCGCAGGAATGGGCGGAGCGCCTTGGCGGCATTGCCCTCCCGACCGGGTCGGTGCGCATCGCCCAGGTCGATGGTGCGCTGACCAGCCTTCCAGGCTTTGCAGAAGGCGACTGGTGGGTGCAGGATACGGCAGCTAGCCTTCCTGCAAAACTCTTCGGTGACATCAAGGGAAAGCGTGTTGCCGACCTTTGTGCCGCTCCCGGCGGTAAGACCGCGCAATTGGCGCAGGCCGGCGCGCATGTCACGGCGCTTGACCTGTCGGCCAATCGGTTGAAACGCCTACGATCCAACCTTGAGCGCCTGCAGCTCGCGGCGGAAACCGTGGAAGCCAATCTCACCGCCTATACTCCAGCCGAGCCGTTCGACGCGGTTCTGCTCGATGCGCCCTGCTCCTCCACCGGCACCGTGCGGCGCCATCCCGACGTTCCGTGGACGAAGTCGCCGGCCGATATCCAGAAGCTGGCAACGCTTCAGGCCAAGCTGCTCGATCATGCTGTTACACTGGTGAAACCCGGCGGCGTCGTGGTCTTTTCCAACTGCTCGCTCGATCCGCTGGAAGGCGAAAAGGTTGCCAACGATCTTCTGGCCAAGAATCCGTCCATCGAATTGCTGCCCGTAAGCAAGGACGAGGTGGGCGGACTTGCCGAGCTGATCACCCCGGAGGGCTATGTGCGTTCCACACCGGCTGACCTTGCCAACGATGATCCGGCCCTCTCAGGCATGGATGGTTTCTTCGCTGCACGTTTTCGCCGGAAAGATTAAAATCAAATACTAAAATTTTAACTGTTTTGGTTGCATAGTCCCGATTTGTCGTCGATGGGTTGAAACCAAAGCAATGATTTCAGGGAGCCGGGACAGGATTCCGCCATGCGGGACATGTTTCGCGAACATGCGTAACAGCAGACTGAAGTGCGCCGGAATGCGGCGAAGCGAGGAAATGCCGCGAGATGGTCGCTTTTAGCGAAACACCGCAACTTTGGGGACTTGCGACTGCGCAATTGTGGCGCCGTTTTCGCAGGCGCTTGCGCATGGGGCCACTGTTTCGCTGGCGTTTCACCGGGTTCACCCCCGAACGCGTGCTCATTGCACCGCAGGATTTGCGCCCAGCCGACCCGCAGCTTGCAGAAGAATTTTACCATGGCCGCTTTGCCCTTGCCGGCCGGGTGGTTGAAACCGGCGGGCGCTCGCCCTTCATCGTCGAGCCACCCAATGCCGCCTGGCAGGCGGCGCTGCACAATTTCGGCTGGCTGCGCCATATGCGTGCTTCCGGCACCGAGCTTGCAACAGCCAATGCCCGCGCCCTGCTCAGCGACTGGATAGCGACCCACGGCCGCTCGATCGGCGGCCCTGCCTGGGCTCCCGAGGTCACAGCCCAGCGCATTATCGCCTGGCTCCAGCATTCCAGCCTCATCCTGGCGGGTGCAGACCTGCGCGCATACCGGCAATTCATGCGTTCGCTCGCCACCCAGGTGCGTTATCTGAGGACCATGGCCGCCGTAATGGACGATGGCGAAGAGAAACTGCGCGCCCGCATTGCGCTTGCCTTTGCCGCGCTGGCGCTGCCCGTTTCATCCAATACGGCGCGCTCGGCCCGTCGCAATCTCGAGTTTGAGCTCATTCACCAGATCCTGCCGGATGGCGGGCATATCTCCCGCAATCCGCTGACGGTGCTCGAGCTTCTGGCCGACCTTCTTCCCCTGCGCCAGACCTATGCCAGTGGCACCGAGGCACCGCCGAAGGCGCTGATGGAAGCCATCGAGCGCATGCTGCCCGCGTTGCGTTTCTTCCGCCATCACGACGGCAACCTGGCCCTCTTCAACGGCGTCGGCGCGACGATGCCCGAACGTGTCATCGCCGTTCTGCGCCATGACGATATTGGCGGCCTGCCCCTGACCCATGCGCTGCATTCGGGTTATGAGCGGCTCTCGATGGATTCGACCACCATCATTGCCGATACCGGCCTTGCACCGCCGGTCACCGCGTCGCGCGACGCCCATGCCGGGTGCCTGTCTTTCGAAATGTCATCCGGGCGCAATCGCTACATCGTCAATGCCGGTGTCGACCGCTACGGCCCGGAAGAATTCCGCCCGCTGGCGCGCTCCACCGCTGCGCATTCCACCGCGACGATCAATGACACCTCGTCATGCCGTTTCAGCGCGACCTCCGGGCTTTCCACCATGATCGGCACGCCGATCATCGCCGGCCCGACAAAGGTCAATGTCGAGCGGATCGAACGGCCGGGGGCCGTTGGTTTCGTCGCCAACCACAATGGCTATGTCCGGCCATTCGGCATCTACCACGAACGCCAGATCGTCCTGTCGCACAACGGCAGTGTCATCGAGGGCATCGACAGTTTCTTTGCCGCCGGCCGCAATCCGCTGCGCGGGACCGGCCGCGAAAATGTGGTCATCCGCTTTCATCTCCATCCGGCGGTCAATGTCAGTGTCGATGATAACGGCCTGATCATCCTGCAGGTGGACAATGACGATATCTGGATGTTTTCCGCCACCGTTCAGCCCTTCATCGAAGACTCGCTGTTCTTCGCCGGGTTCCGCGGGCCGGTCAAAACGCGCCAGATCACGCTTTCGCTGAGTGCGGCGCAACTGCCGGAAGTGGAATGGCAATTCACCCGGACATCCCTCGGCGCCTATGGCTGACCCCTTGTGGTGGGGAAAACCGCCCCAAATCGTCTGAATATGCGATCGGAAGTAGGATTCCTTGGCTGCCTGTGCTAACCGGCTGTCCAAATCCCCCAAACTTTCCCGCTGAGGACGAATTCTCCCATGGCCGTCACTGCAAAATCCATTCCCGCCCCGAACCTTCATCCCGTCAAGCGTGCGCTCATTTCGGTTTCCGACAAGGCGGGCCTGACAGCCCTCGCCCATGCGCTGCACCGGCACGGTATCGAAATACTGTCGACCGGCGGAACATCCAAGACCATTGCGGCAGAAGGCATTCCGGTCATTGATGTTTCCGAGGTTACCAATTTTCCCGAGATCATGGATGGCCGCGTCAAGACCCTGCACCCCAAGGTGCATGGCGGCCTGTTGGCGGTGCGCGACGATCCGGAACATGCCGATGCCATGCAGGCGCACGGCATCGGCGCCATCGATCTGGCTGTCATCAACCTCTACCCCTTTGAAGAGGTTCGCCATTCCGGTGCCGACTACGCCAATATCGTCGAGAACATCGACATCGGCGGACCGGCCATGATCCGGGCGGCGGCAAAGAACCATGCCTATGTCGGCGTGGTCACCGATACAGGCGATTACGAGATGGTGATTGCCATGCTCGACAAGCACGATGGATCACTGCCCTATTCCTTCCGCCAGAGCCTTGCCGCCAAGGCCTATGCCCGCACGGCAACCTATGATGCGGCCATTTCGGGCTGGTTCGCCGAAGCGCTGATGACCGAGACGCCATCGCGCCGGGCCATCGGCGGCCACCTGCATTCCGTCATGCGCTACGGTGAAAACCCGCATCAGTCCGCCGGCTTTTATCTCACCGGGGAAAAGCGTCCGGGCGTTGCCACGGCAACCCAGCTGCAGGGCAAGCAGCTTTCCTACAACAACATCAACGATACCGACGCAGCCTTCGAACTGGTTGCCGAGTTCGATCCAGCCCGCACATCCGCTGTCGCCATCATCAAGCATGCCAACCCCTGCGGCGTGGCCGAGGGCGCGACACTGAAGGAAGCCTATCTCAAGGCGCTGGCCTGCGATCCCGTTTCGGCCTTCGGCGGCATTGTCGCGCTCAACAAGACACTCGATGCGGATGCGGCGGAAGAAATCGTCAAGACCTTCACCGAAGTGATCATCGCGCCGGATGCAACACCGGAAGCCCAGGCAATCGTTGCCGCCAAGAAAAACCTTCGCCTGCTCGTCACCGGCGGCCTGCCCGATCCGCGTGCATCCGGTATCACCGCAAAGACTGTTGCCGGCGGCATTCTCGTCCAGTCACGCGACAGCGGCGTGGTCGACGATCTCGATCTGAAGGTCGTGACCAAACGCGCGCCAACCGAACAGGAAATGACCGACCTGAAGCTCGCCTTCCGCATCGCCAAGCATGTCAAATCCAATGCCATCGTCTATGTGAAGGATGGCGCGGCAGTCGGTATCGGCGCCGGTCAGATGAGCCGCGTTGATTCCGCACGTATTGCCGCCCGCAAGGCGGAAGATGCTGCTGAAGCCGCCGGATTGGCGACACCCCTGACCAAAGGCTCGGTCGTCGCCTCCGACGCGTTCTTCCCCTTCGCCGACGGATTGCTGTCAGCGGTCGCCGCCGGAGCCACGGCCGTCATCCAGCCCGGTGGTTCCATGCGGGACGAGGACGTTATCGCTGCAGCCGATGAACACGGCATTGCCATGGTGTTCACCGGCATGCGCCATTTCAGGCACTGAGCCTTGCCGGAATTGCGGCCGGATAGGGTGTTCGCAACAGGACAGCCAGTCCGGCCAGCAGGAAGACGATGATCATCGCCATGCCGAGGCGTGGCGATCCGCTCAGCGCTGTCACAGTGGCAACCATAAATGGCGCGAGAAAACTCGTTGCCCGCCCCGACAGGGCATAGATGCCGAAATAGCGGCCCGCTTCGTCGATCGACACGCTGCGGGCCATGTAGGACCGCGACGATGCCTGCACCGGGCCGAAGGCAAGCCCGATGAGAAGCCCGAACACGATGAAGGCCTTCTCGGCGGGTGTCTTGAACAGCCCGCCCGTATCGGCGCCGGTCAGCGGCAACAATCCAAACAGTGTGTAGCCGGGCCCAGTCGACACGATGCCGACGGCCGCGACAGTCAATAGCAGCAGCGAGATCACCACCACCGCCTTCGAGCCGATCCGCGTATCGAGCCAGCTCGCGGCAAGGCAGCCGAAAATCGCAACGACATTCAGGATGATGCCGTAGATGCCGATCTCCACGGTTGCCCAACCGAACATGATCGCGGCAAATGCCCCGCCAAGGGCGATCAGGGCGTTGACGCCATCCTGGTAAATCATGCGGGCGATGAGAAAGCGGAAGATGCCCGGGCGCCGGCGCACCTCGCCAATGGTGGATTTCAACTCCGCAAGCCCCCCGCGCACCGCCTTGCCGATGGGCAGACCCCTTGCGCTGTCGGGCGTAAACAGGAACATCGGCAGCACGAAAACCAGATACCACAGTGCTGACAGAGGTCCGGTTGCGCGGTCGCCCTCGCCTGCAGCGGGATCAAGCCCCAGGATCGGTTGCCATCCCAGCATGGTTTTTCCGGTTTCCGGCGAGCCGGCCATGAAGGCGACGACAAAGATCAGCACAATCATGCCGCCGAGATAACCGAGTCCCCACGCCATGTTGGAAATACGCCCGATATCCTTTTCCGGCACCAGCCGCGGCATCATCGAGTCGTTGAAAACGATGGAGAATTCCGCGGCAATCGACGCCAGGGAAAAGAAGAGCAGCGGAGCAATGAGACTTGAACCCGGCGCGGCGAACCACAGCATCGACAGGGCAATGATCTGGATGACGGCAAAGAAGCCGATCCACGGCTTGCGCGCGCCGGTCTGATCGGCAATCGACCCGAGGACGGGTGACAGCACAGCAATGACGAGGCCTGATATGGCTATGCCATAGCCCCAGGCGGCCTGGCCGATGGCGGGATCACTCGCCATCCGCGCAACAAAATAGGGACCGAAGATGAAGGTCGTGACGACGGTGAAGAATGGCTGCGCCGCCCAGTCGAAGAGCATCCATCCCCAGATGCCCCGTTTAGACGCAGCCATGTCGTTTCCTTCCCCTGATCCGGTCCCCCCAGCCTGTTCTAGGACAGGTCGGAAAGCAATCCGGCGGCAACGGCGAGACGCGAGACCGTGAGGTCCCCGCCCTCGACGATATTCGCCATACGCTGACGCACTTCATCGACCTGCGTGCCGCGTCCGGCCAGCCATTCCTTGGCCGGATCGGACTTCTTGCCGTGCTCGCTGAGTGCCGCCACGGCAATACCGCGCCGCGCTTGCGAGATCAGGTCGGATGCACGTGCCAGCGCGATGCCGTCATAGTAGTCCGCGACGGAAACACCTCGCGCCGCTTCGACGATACGGCCGATGCGGAACGCTTCGGAAATATCGAAATACGCCTTGGCCGCACTGGCAATGTCGGTACCGGCCTGTTGGGCGACGGCAGCGATATCCGGAATGATCGGCGCGATTTCCAGCCGGGCGAGCTGAGCCGCCAAGGCCGCAGGTGCACCTTGTCCGGCGTAATAGGCCGTATCGTCGCGCAGCTGGCTGCTCATGGACAGCGGCAGCAGCTTCTCCAGTTTGGGCTGCAGCGTGCTGCGGGCCGACTTGATTTCCTTGATTGCCGCCTCCAGGCCGATGCCGCCGGTCCGGTTGCGCAGGACCCACGCCGTTGTCCAGTTGAGCATCTGCGCCACTTTGGCGTAAAAGCCGTTCTGCACGTCACCCGGCAGGGCATTGTCGAGCGCATCGATATCGGCGAACAGCCCATCAACCTCAAAACCGTCACGCACGATCACATAGGCCCGGACGATATCCGGTGCCGACTGCCCCGTCAGATCGGCAAGACGGCTGACAAAGGTCGGGCCGCCGCGGTTGATGGCATCATTGGCGAGTTGGGTCGCAATGATTTCCCGACGCAGACGATGCGTGCGGATTTCCTCGCCGTAGCCTTCCTTCATCTGCTTCGGGAAGTAATCGAGCAATCCACGTTCCAGATAGGGATCATCCGGCAGGTTGCTGGCCAGCAGTTGGTCGGACAGCACGATCTTGGCATAGGCGAGCAGGACACCGAGTTCGGCGCGGCTGAGTGCTATGCCATCAGCCTGCCTTTCGGCCAACGCCTTGTCATCCGGCAGGGTTTCCACCTTGCGGTTCAACAGCTTCCGGGCTTCCAGTTCGCTCATGAACCGCGACTGATAGGCAAGATCGGTCAACCCGCGCCGCTGCGCCAGCGACAGTGCCAGCGTCTGCAGATAATTGTTGCGCAGGACGAGATGTCCTACTTCGTCCGTCATCGATTCGAGCAGCGTATCGCGCTTGTCGCGCTGCAGTTTTCCCGAACGCATGGCCTGCGCAAGGGCAATCTTGATGTTAACCTCGACGTCAGAGGTGTTCACGCCGGCCGAATTGTCGATGGCGTCGGAATTGCAGCGCCCACCGGCGAGACCGAATTCGATGCGCGCCTTCTGCGTCACGCCAAGATTGGCACCCTCACCGATCACCTTGGCCCGCACATCAAGCCCGGTGATGCGGATGGCGTCATTGGCGCGGTCGCCCACTTCGGCATCCGTCTCGAAGCTGGAGCGGATATAGGTGCCGATGCCACCGAACCACAGGAGATCGACCGGTGCTTTCAGGATGGCCGTCATGATTTCGAACGGCGTTGCCGTGGTCTTGGCAAGGCCGATCACCTTGGCGGCTTCCTTCGACAGGGTAATCGACTTCTGCGAACGGGAGAACACGCCGCCGCCAGCCGAAATCTTCGACTTGTCATAGTCCTGCCAGCTCGAACGCGGCAGGTTGAACAGGCGCTGCCGCTCCTTCAGGCTGGCTTTGACGTCGGGCTCCGGATCAATGAAGATATCGCGGTGGTCAAACGCGGCAACGAGTTTCGTCTGCGGTGACAGCAACATGCCATTGCCGAAGACGTCGCCGGACATGTCGCCGACGCCAACCGCCACAAACGGTACTTTCTGGATATCCGTGCCGATTTCACGGAAATGCCGTTTCACGGCTTCCCAGGCACCGCGAGCGGTAATGCCCATCTTCTTGTGGTCGTAGCCGGCCGAACCGCCCGACGCAAAGGCATCGTCCAGCCAGAAATCATGTGCTTGGCTGATGGCATTGGCGGTGTCGGAGAACGTCGCCGTGCCCTTGTCGGCAGCCACGACGAAATAGGGATCGTCCCCGTCCAGCCGCAGGATATTTTCCGGCGGCACAACGGTTTCACCGTGCAGGTTGTCGGTCACCGACAACAGCGTCGCGATGAAGGTGATGTAGGCCGAACGCCCCGCTTCGAAGATCACGTTGCGGTCGCCGCCTGTCGGCAGGCGCTTCGGATAGAACCCGCCCTTGGCGCCAACCGGCACGATGACGGCATTCTTGACCTGCTGTGCCTTGACGAGGCCCAGCACTTCCGTGCGGTAATCCTGTGCCCGGTCCGACCAGCGCAGCCCGCCGCGGGCGACCGGACCAAAGCGCAGGTGGACGCCCTCGACTTCGGGGCCATAGACAAAGATTTCGCGATAGGGCCGTGGCTCCGGAAGATCATCCAGCGCGCGCGGGTCGAGCTTGAAGGCCAGCGTCACACGTTCGCTGCCATCCTCTTCCGGCGCAAAGGCATTGGTGCGCAATGTCGATTCGATCAGATTGAGGAAACGGCGCAGGATGCGGTCATCGTCAAGGCTTGGCACACCCTGCAGTGCCTCTTCGATGGCAGCGCGAATCGTTGCCTGTTTGCGGTGCGATTGCGTCGACGCACCCTTTTTCGGATTGAGCCGCTGCTCGAACAGATCGAACAATTGCTTGGCAATCGCCGGGTAGCGGTTGAGCGCAATGGCGATGTAATCCTGCGAATAGGGAATACCGGCCTGTTGCAGATAACGGCCATAGGCGCGCAGGATGATGATCTGGCGTGCCGTCAACTGCCCTGTCAATGCGAGCGCATTGTAGCCGTCATTGTCGGAAGCGCCGCCCCATATGTTGCGGAACACATCTTCGAACAGGTCGCCATTGTCCCTGAGATCGATGGAGGACCCGGATGTGCTGACCAATTCCATGTCATGCACGAAAAGCGGGCTGCCATCGGCAGCAGGCAAGGCAAACGTCTGCTCGCTGATCACGCGGAAGCCCATGTTCTCGAGCAGCGGCACGCGCTGGGACAGGGCGACAGCCGAGCCGTAGTGATAGATTTTCAGCGACGCCGCATTGGCGCCATCGGTCCGGTGACGGTAGAAATCAACAAACAGCGGATTGGTCCGCGACAGTCCGGCAATCCGGCTGGCATCGATCAGCGCTTCATCCGGCGAAAAGTTTTCGCGGTAGGAATCGGGGAATACCGCGGCGAGCGACGAGAACTCCGCCAGGCCGCTGCGGTCGCCAACTTCGGCGACTGCGTCTTCCCAGGTGCGGACAATCGACCGGACGGTTTCTTCCAAAGCCTCGCGCTTGACCTTGGGGAAGTCATTCTCCGCATGGCCGATGATGAAATGAACACGCGCCAGATTGCCTTCCGGAAATGCCGGATAATAGGCGGAAACATGTCCCTCATAGGTTGCCGCGAGATAGGAACCAACCTTTTCGCGTACGATGGAATCGTAACGTTCGCGCGGCACGTAGACGATGATGGAAGCAAACCGGCCGAAAGGATCGATGCGCGGCAGGACACGCACACGCGGGCGCTCGCCCAGGGCCAAAATGATCTCGGCATTGCGGGTCAGTGTCTTGACGTCGATCTGGAAAAGATCGTCGCGCGGATAGCTCTCGAGTACCTTGATCAGCTGCTTGCCCGAGTGATCCTCGCGGTTGAATCCGAGGCGGCTGATGACGCTTTCCGTCTTCGAACGCAGATAGGGGATCTTCAGCACGGAACGCGTATAGGCCCCGGAGGTGAATAGGCCGACGAAGCGCAATTCGCCGCTCACCTTGCCATCGGCATCATAGGTCTTGACGCCGATGTAATCCATGTAGCCGCGGCGATGCACCAGCGACTTGGTGTTCGCCTTGGTGACGATCAGCGGCTCGGGACCGGTGAGGAACGCGATGATCTGCGGCGTGGTCGTCACGCCCTGGTTGCCGCGCTTGAGCACGCGCACATCGGGATCACGCAGAATGCCAAGACCGGGTTTGCCCGACCGCTCCAGTTCGCCCTGGCTGCCGTCGCCCTGATAATCGTATTCGCGCACGCCGAGGAAGGTGAAATTGTTGTCGCGCAGCCATTCGAGGAATTCGACCGCCTCTTCGGCGGCGGCTTTCTTCATCGGCGTCTTGCCGGTCTTGTAGGCTTCGATCGCATCGCCGAGACGCGCAACCATGGCGGCGCGGTCATTCACCGCTTCGCGCACCTGCTTGAGCACGAGATTGAGCGCTTCAACCATGATTTCACGCACGGGTGCATCCAATGCCGGCACATGAATCTGCATCACGGAGACGCGGGCTTCATCCTTGCCCGGTTTGTCGGGTCCTGCAGCACCGATAACCGCGCCGCTTTTCCGGTCCACGTCCATCACCGGATGCAGCACCAGATAGACCGAGCTAACCCGTTCGCTGATCTCGCCCAGAACCGAGTCGAGCAGGAAGGGCATGTTATCGTTGATCAGGGTGACGACCGTAACCGGCCTGCCATCACGAGAGACGGTGCTGCCATCGGAAAGGTCGATCAGGGGCTTTCCCGATTTGAACCGGCTCAGTGCATCCTCGGCAAGCCTGGCAGACGTTCTCAGCGCCCCTGCATCGTAGTCAGCAAGGTCTTCTGCCGGCGCCCGCGCAAACAGCAGTTCTTCAAACAAACCGGGTGCTTGCTTCTTTTCTTTCGTGGCTTTTGCTGTTTTTGATTTCAGAGCGGCTTTCGCGCCCGATTTTGTTGTTGAAGCCATCAGATTCTCTCCCTGAACAGGCATTTTGGCTCATCATAGCCACTGAAATTGCATTTTCGACTGCAAACTGCACGTCGGAGGTAAAATTCGCATGACATTTGGACAGGCTACAGTTCCACCAGATGGTCATCGAGCTCATTGACGTTGTCGGGACCTGCCGGAAAGTGTGTTTCAAGCAATTGCCCCGCATGCCGAATGGCCTTGAGAAAGCCGGAGGCATGATCATCCAGCGCCGCATGGTTTGTCAGGATTGCGACAATGCCGTTCCATTCCTCCTGCGGCACACGCGCATTGATGCCCGCATCTGCCACGACTTCCGCATAGTGCTCGGCCAGGGACACGAAGAGCAGAATGCCGGTGCGCTTTTCCGTCAGGTGAACATTGCGCGCCAGGAATTGCTGAACCGCATTGAGGTGCGCGCGCTGATAGAGAATGCGCTTGGGCACGAACAGCATGCCAAGGCCCGGCACCAGCCGGATCAGCAGGATAGCGGTGAGAAACGCTGCGAGAATGGCCAGACCGAACAGCGGCAGTGAAATCGTGAACCAGTACCAGTGTGCCGCCAGTGCAACCACGACGGCTGCAATGAGGATGGCAACGGTGACCACAAAACCGGCGACGAAGAAATAGCTGTCGCTGCGGCGGGCGAGTACCGCGTAGATTTCGCCGCTGGTCCGGCTTTCCGCATCACGGATCGCCTCGGCAATGCGGGCGTGATCCTCGTCGCTCATCATTGACATGCTCTCTCCTACCAACTTCCCGAAGCGCCGCCGCCGCCCGACGAACCGCCGCCGCCGGAAAAGCCGCCGCCTCCGCCACCGCCGGAAGACCAACCGCCACCACCCGATGACCATCCTCCACCGGAACCGCCGCCCGAGGAGGATCGTGTATCAATGGTCATGCCAAGCCATTTGTAACGGCCGGGCCCGATCTTCTGGCCGAAAACCGAAGCCATGATCGCCATGCCGAACCCACCGAAGAAGATCAGCACCCAGATCGAGATGAAAATCACCCCGAACCAGTCGATGTTGGAGGACTCCTTCTGGATATTCCGCTTGGCCCGTGCCTGGAGTTCGGCTGAATCGCCGGAGAGCACGGTCAATATATCGTCGACCCCGCGCGCTATGCCGCCGGAATAGTCGCCCGAACGGAAGCCCGGAATAATGGCGTTCTCGATGATCAGCCTGGACAACAGATCCGTCAGCGTTCCTTCCAGCCCATAGCCGACCTCGATACGCACCTTGCGGTCACTGGGAGCAACGACCAGAAGGACACCGTTGTTTTCCTGCTTCTGGCCAAGCGCCCAGGCACGATAAAGCCGGTTGGAATAAGGCTCGATCGCCTCTCCATCAAGGCTTGGAACCGTCACGACGACGACTTGGTCGGATGACTTCGCCTCGAATGCCGCCAGCTTCTGGGTGATGGCATCCCGCGTTGCCGCATCGATGACATTTGCACCGTCGACCACGCGTCCCGTCAGGGCTGGCAGCGCAGCCGCAAAGGCGCCGCCCAGCAACAGCCCAAGCAGAACCGGAATCAACAGCAGACCATGCCAAATCCGCATCAAGATGGGACGTCGCATCGTATTGACCGCGCTTTGGCGCATGGTGCGCATTCTGAAAGCCTAGAATTTGACTTGAGGCGTCTGCTTGGCGGAATCGTCGATGGTGAAGGTTTGATAGGGCTGGCTGCCGGTGTACCAGATCCACGTCCAGATGATCGTCGGCATGGTTCTCAGCGAGGTGTTATAAACGCGCACCGCCTCGATATAATCACGGCGGGCAACGGCTATGCGGTTTTCCGTGCCTTCCAGCTGCGATTGCAGTGCCAGGAAGTTCTGGTTGGATTTGAGGTCGGGATAGTTTTCGACAACCGCCAGAAGCCGCGACAGGGCACCGGTGAGATTGGCCTGATTGTCCTGGAACGCCTTGAAGGCATTGGGGTCCTTCAGCGTATCAGGTGTCACCTGCACCGACGTTGCCTTGGCGCGTGCCTCGACCACGGATGTCAGCACGTCCTTTTCCTGAGCCGCATAACCTTTGACGGTTTCGACCAGATTCGGGATCAGGTCCGCACGGCGCTGATACTGGTTGAGCACCTCGCTCCATGCGGCCTTGGCCTGCTCTTCATTGGTTGGAATCGTATTGAAGCCGCATGCGGAAAGCAGCGGCATGAGGATGGCAAGCGCAAGAACCGAAAAAACATTGCGTGGCAAAAAGCCGGACGACGACGCCATTTTCTGCATAAAACCCTCTCCTCAACACTCATTTTCCTGCCCAGTTGGCCGTTTTGGAACGAAGCAGGCTGAGCGTAGCCATTTTTTGCTGCAAAAGGAACTGGCAAAGCGCTATGCTGCCTTGCAACAGGGATCAAGCGGAATCGCCATGGCTGCCAATGACAAAGAACGTCAGACTGTAACAGAATCGGCGCGGATTCTGGAACGCGTCAACCACGAGTCCAATGCCGGCAGCGGAACCGTGATCGACCGCACAGTTGCCAGAACCAAGGGGCATTTCACCGCGCAAGATGCCGATGCCAGCGATCCGATAGAAATCTGGGGGACACGCATCGGCCGGTTTCTGGGATTGCTTGTATTGCTCGCCATGTTTATCTGGTTGATCAGTTCTGTTACCGGCAAAAGCTGAGTCTGCGCACTCATCCCGCTTTTCCGAACTCCTTTACGAGTATTCCCATGACCGGTTCTGTTGCTCCCTCCTCCAATGCAGTCATCGTCATTTCAAGCCACGTGGTGCGCGGTTCCGTTGGCAACCGTGCTGCGGTGTTTGCGCTTGAGACTCTCGGACATCCGGTCTGGGCAGTACCCACGGTCGTCTTGCCATGGCATCCCGGGCACGGGCCAGCCAAGCGCATTGTACCGGAACCCCAGCAGTTCGACGATCTGATCGCCGATCTGGAGCGCGCGCCGTGGTTGGGCGAAGTGCGCGCCATCATGACCGGGTATCTCGGCAATGCCGCACAGGCGGCATCCGTCGCCCGCCTCGTCAAGAAGGTCAAAAGCCAGAACAAGGATGTGCTTTACCTCTGCGATCCCGTGATCGGCGACACGAAAGGCCTTTATGTTCCCGAAGCCACGGCCATCGGTATTCGCGATGAGCTGATGCCTCTCGCCGATATCTCCACGCCCAACCGTTTCGAATTGGCCTGGCTCGCCGGAGCCGACCTTCCCGACAACAAGTCGATCATGCAGGCGGCGCTGCATGCCGGTCCCGGCACGATGCTGGTAACCTCGGCCCATCCGATGCTGGCTGGCGGCACGGGCAATCTTCTGGTCACCCATTCCTTCGCCATGCTGGCAGAGCACCGCCTTGTCACCGGCCCGACGAACGGGCTCGGCGACCTGACGTCGGCACTCTTCCTGGCGCGCATGCTGGCTGGCCTCGACCACGAGCAGATTTTGCAGCGGACCACCGCGTCGGTCTTTGAGATCATGGCGCGTTCGGCCAAGCGCGGCGCCGACGAATTGATGCTGGAAGCGGATGCTTCCAGCCTGTCCAGTCCGATGGCGATGATCCAGATGCGCCGCCTTACGCACCCGAGCAAAGGCATCCGGGCCTGACCTGCGCCGTTTCGACACGGGGCGTGGTTCCGCAATTCCGGTGACATGCCGTGAAATGGCCCTATTCTGGGGTCTCGCATTTCAGCATTGCGTCTACCGACACAAGACCAATTGATCTTACCTTCAATCGGGATTAATGCACCATCATGACCATGCTTCCTGAGAGACTGCTCACCGGTTATCGCACCTTCATGGCGCAGCGTTATGCCAATGAAACCCTGCGCTACCGCCAATTGGCCGAACAAGGCCAGACCCCTGAAACGCTGGTAATCGCCTGCTGCGACTCCCGCGCCGCCCCCGAAATCATTTTCGACACCAGCCCCGGCGAGATTTTCGTCATCCGCAATGTCGCCAATCTGGTGCCGCCCTATGAGCCGGACGGCGAGTACCACGCGACGTCGGCCGCGCTCGAATTTGCCGTGCAAAGCCTCAAGGTGAAAAATATCGTCGTTCTGGGGCATGGCCGTTGCGGCGGCATCAAGGCGGCGCTCGATACGGAAAGCAAGCCGCTTTCACCCGGTGACTTCATCGGCAAATGGATGAGCCTCGTGGCCCCCGCCGCCGAAGCGGTCGCCGCCAACGAGCTGATGACCCCGTTCGAACGCCAGACCGCGCTGGAGCGCATTTCCATCCGTTACTCCCTAAGGAACCTGCGCAGCTTTCCCTGTGTCGATATCCTGGAAAAGAAGGGACGCCTCACCCTGCATGGTGCCTGGTTCGATATCTCGACCGGCGAGCTTTGGGTGATGAACCCTGAAACCGGGGATTTCCTGCGCCCGGACCCTGAACTGGTCGACCTGCAGCCGGGACAGTAGCCCATGCGGAAACTGGTGATCGCCGTCGCGCTGCTTTTCAGCCTCGTGGTGCCTTCGCTTGCCGAGGATGCACCAGAGATTCTTGTCGAGCGCTGGTACAAGGCGCTTGCAACGGTTGACCGGGCCGAATTCGCCGATCTTCTGACGGATGATGCAACAATTGTGCTGGAAGACCAGGAAGTCGAACTGAACAAAAGCGAATTCCTCGCTTCGCTCACCGAATGGGAGAGTGCGGCAAAAGACACCAAGGTGAAGCATCGGCTTGAGGGGATGGAGAACGGCAGGATGACCATGCTCGTCTGCTACGAATTCCCCGAAAACACCACCTATACACGTGAGATATTCAGCTTCCGTGATGGCAAGATCAGCGCCAGTGCCCAAGGCGCCATCGGCGAGACCTGTGAAGGCTTCTAAAAACAAAAGGCCGGTGCGAACACACCGGCCTCTTGAACGTGATAGAGCGGAAAAAAGGCTTTATTTGCCGTCGATCTGCGCACCCATGATCGCAATCGCCTGCTGGTAAACCGTGGCGGCATTCCAACCCTGAATCGCTGCGAAATTCGGCTCGCCCTGCTGATAGCCGGCGCCCCGCTGCCAGCCATGACCAACCAGGAAATTTGCAGTGGATGCCAGGGCATCGGCCTTGGAGCGCACCATGTCGATGTGACCGCTGCTATCACCATCAACACCGTACTTCAGCACGTTGGCGGGCATGAACTGGGTCTGGCCGATTTCGCCGTGCAACGCACCGCGCGCATCGGGTGCCAGATCACCATGATCGATCAGCTTCAAAGCCGCATAAAGCTGCTGGCGGAAGTAGTCGCTGCGACGGCAGTCATAAGCAAGCGTCGATACGGCGGACAGTGTGTGCTGGTCACCCATATAGGCGCCAAAGCCCGTTTCCATGCCCCAGATGGCAATGATCGGGCCGGCTGGCACGCCATAACGCTTTTCGATGCTGGCAAAGAGCGCCGCATTCTGCGCCTTCTGCTTCTTGCCGCGCGAGACGATCGTCTGTCCGCCGCGAACCTGCAGGAACTTTTCGAGCGAGTACTTGAAGCTCTTCTGATTGCGATCCAGCGCGATCGTCTTCGTGGAATAGGTCACGTTGTTGAGCGCGCTGAGGCCTTTGCTGCCGATCCCTTGCGACTGGGCTTCCTGCTTGAACTGCTGAACCCATGCCGGAAATCCGGCGGAGTTGTTGCCGCACTGGGCGGCGGCCTGCGCCGCACCCGCAGTCAGAAAAACCGCTGCGGCGACTCCTGCAAAAAACCTGGCTTTGGCAACAAATGCCATGGAAATCTCCTTAAAAGTTGAATCTTCTTTGAACCTATCTGCCATTTTTCTGATCCGCTGTCATCTGGCAGAATCCGGCGACATTTGGCGAAACCGCGCCAATTCCGTTTATTTTGACCCGGTTTCGGGCTTTTGACGCTATTCGAAGGCATTTTGAAGACCGTGAGCGAGCCCAGAAGCACTGGACTCGTCACAACCTAGAATTGCTACATACAACCTGATTCGGCGGCCGGCGTTAGACGTATTGATAAGCAGCATCGCTCCGCTTTCATTGTAAAATGGCTGCAATTTTCCGGACCAGCCACTCATATTTTTGTATATACATTAATTATTGACTGCAGCGGTTTTCATGCGTAAATTCGAATGGAATGACGAAAAGGCCAGGAGCAATTTGCGCAAACATGGCGTGGATTTCGAACTTGCAAAGCGATTTCAGTTCAGCACGGCTTTGGAAAGCTTGGACGATCGGGAAAACTACGCAGAAGAGCGAATCGTGGCGATAGGCTTCATCGGACATACCCTTTTTACGCTTGTTTATACCGAACGTGGTGACCAGATTAGAGTTATCTCCTTGCGTCGATCGACAACCACTGAGATCAAAAGATATGCAAACGAATATGACTGAGAAACAACGCGCCGCACACAGAGCACGCATTCAAGCGGCTTTGGATAAGATTACTCCCGAAGAAGATGCCGCGCTGACCAAGGCTGCGCTGGAGGATCCCGATACAGTTCTCGTTACCGAATTGAGCAGGCGCAAGCCCGGCAGGCCGGTCGCGGAGACAACCAAGACGCCGGTTTCCATCCGTCTCAGCCCCGATGTGCTCGATTATTTCCGTTCCGGCGGTCCCGGCTGGCAGAGCCGCATCGACGAGGCCTTGCGTGAAGCCGCAGGATTGAAAAAGCGCGCCTAATGCCCTTGTCTTGACTTTGAGCCGCATTTCCTGTTTAAGCCGCACATCAATCCGCGACGAGTTCCAAACTCCGAGCAGCCGACCGGGACCCCGCAAGGGTTCGACGATCCCGGAGGTCAACACCCGACAGCGCGATGCGCCCTCGGGTGCAATTTTGCTTTGAGCCGCATTTTAACTATGGGCTTTGGCGCGGAGGATGCTTACCTCTCGGGGAAACGGTTCCCGGAAGGATAAAGGAAAACGGATGTTTGAGAGCTTACAGGAACGACTAGGTTCAATTTTGAATGGCCTGACCGGCCGTGGCGCGTTGTCGGATGCCGACGTCGCGGCGGCTTTGCGCGAAGTGCGCCGGGCCCTCATCGAAGCTGACGTTGCCCTCGATGTTGTCCGCTCATTCACGGACAAGGTTCGCGCCAAGGCGGTTGGTGCCGAAGTCCTGAAAAGTATCAAGCCGGGCCAGATGGTCGTCAAGATCGTCCATGACGAACTCGTCGACATGCTCGGCGCCGAAGGCGTCACTATCGATCTCAATGCCCCGGCGCCGGTCGTCATCATGATGGTCGGCCTGCAGGGCTCCGGTAAAACCACAACCACCGGCAAGATCGGCAAGCGCCTGACCGAACGGTCGAAGAAGAAGGTGCTGCTGGCGTCGCTCGACACGCGCCGTCCGGCCGCCCAGGAACAGTTGCGCCAGCTCGGCGTGCAGACCGGCGTCGACACGCTGCCGATCATCGCCGGCCAGACACCGGTCGAGATCGCCGCGCGCGCCGTGCAGGCTGCCAAGCTCGGCGGCCATGACGTCGTCATTCTCGATACTGCGGGCCGCACGCATATTGACGAGCCGCTGATGGTCGAAATGGCCGACATCAGGAAGAAGGCCAATCCGCACGAAATCCTGCTCGTCGCCGATGCGCTGACCGGTCAGGACGCCGTCAACCTCGCCCGCTCCTTCGACGAACGTGTCGGCATCACCGGTCTCGTCCTGACACGCATGGACGGCGACGGCCGCGGCGGTGCCGCGCTTTCGATGCGCGCCGTCACCGGCAAGCCGATCAAGCTGATTGCCACCGGCGAAAAGATGGATGCGCTGGAGGAATTCTACCCCCGCCGTATCGCCGACCGCATTCTCGGTATGGGCGACATCGTTTCGCTGGTCGAGAAGGCAGCCGAAAACATCGATGCGGAAAAAGCCGCAGCGATGGCCAAGAAGATGCAATCCGGCAAGTTCGATCTCAACGATCTGGCAGACCAGATCGGCCAGATGCAGAAGCTTGGCGGCATGGGCGGCATCATGGGCATGATGCCAGGCATGGGCAAGATGAAGGATCAGATGGCCGCAGCCGGCCTCGATGATTCCATCTTCAAGCGCCAGCTCGCGATCATTTCCTCCATGACTGCGGCCGAGCGCACCAATCCGGATTTGCTCAAACATTCGCGCAAGCAGCGCATCGCCAAGGGCTCCGGCACCAATGCCGCCGACATCAACAAACTTCTCAAAATGCACCGCCAGATGGCGGATATGATGAAGGCGATGGGCGGCAAGGGCAAAGGCGGCATCATGAAACAGATGATGGGCGGTCTTGGTGCCAAGATGGGTCTCGGCGGCATGGGTGGTATGGGCGGCATGCCTGACCTCTCAAAGATGGATCCGAAACAGCTTGAGGCCTTGCAGAGGCAGGCGGAAGCCGCAGGCTTCGGCAAGGGTGGTGGTCTTCCCGGTCTTCCGGGTGGCCTCGGTGGTGGTTTGGGCGGCGGCCTCCCGCGCTTGCCCGGCCTTGGTGGCGGGCTTCCCGGCCTGCCGAAGAAGAAGGGATAATCATGACGTCTTCCTCTCTGCCAAAAGAATTACTCGAACTGCGTGCCTCCATCGACAACATCGATGCGGCGCTGATCCACATGCTGGCGGAACGTTTCCGCTGCACCAAAGCCGTGGGTGTGCTGAAGGCCAAAAACGGCCTCGCAGCTGCTGATCCCGCGCGCGAAAAACAACAGGTCGAACGTCTGCGCGCCCTCGCCCAGTCGGCCGACCTCGACCCGGATTTTGCCGAGAAGTTTCTCAACTTCATCGTCAAGGAAGTGATCAGACATCACGAAACAACTGCGGCCAAAGAAAACGCCGCGAACTAACCAACAGGAGAATACCCCATGTCACTGAAAATCCGCCTGGCACGTGCCGGCTCCAAGAAGCGCCCTTACTACCACATCGTCATTGCTGACGTTCGTGCCCCACGCGATGGCCGTTTCATCGAAACGGTTGGCGCATGGAACCCGATGCTTCCCAAGGATGGCGATCGCGTCAAGCTCGACGCTGACCGCATCCAGCATTGGATCGGCCACGGCGCGCAGCCAACCGACCGCGTTCTGCGCTTCCTCGATCAGGCTGGCATTGCCAAGCGCGACACGCGCAGCAACCCTGAAAAGGGTCTTCCGGGCAAGAAGGCTCAGGAACGCGTTGCCATGGCCAAGCAGGCCGAAGAAGACGCGAAGGCAAAGATTGCCGCTGAAGCTGAAGCTGCAAAGGCCGCTGAAGAAGCCGCTAAGGCCGCTGCCGAAGCACCGGCTGAAGAAGCTGCTGCCAGCGAGTAAGCTTTACTGCATCGCCAAGACTGCAAAACGGGTGGCTCACGGTCGCCCGTTTTTGTTTTTGCTCTTGCAAAGAAAGAACAGACTTTAAAAAACAGCGAACGCCCGATACATCATTTACCCACCTCTGTGCCGTTTGACGGCAATCATCTCTCACGCATCACAACCAGCCACCACAGGGTGCTTGGATCAAGTATTACGCGGGTACACTCATGACCGTATATTCGATTTGGCCGACATTCGTGTGCCTCGCCCTACTGATGCTTTTGACATATCTTCCGGGCTTTGATCGGGCCGGCTTCAAATCAACGGCGGTTCGTGTGAATGCCATTGACGGCGTCCGCGGATTTCTCGCGCTGGGAGTGGCGATCCACCATTCTGTAATTTACTATCAGTTCATCCGGTCGGGTGTATGGCAGGTTCCCCCCTCACGATTCTACACGCTTATCGGACAGGTCAGTGTTGCATGTTTTTTCATGATAACCGGCTATTTATTCTGGGCGAAAATTGTCCGCTCAAAGGGGCGTCTGGACTTTGCCGAACTGATGAAGGGCAGATTTTTCAGGCTTGCGCCCGTTTATTGCCTGGCAGCTTCTCTCGCTGTCGCAATTATCTTTTGGAAGTCCGGCGGTGTTCTGAAGATACCGCTGTCGCAATACCTTCTTCAGATCATCCAAAACATGGCCATCGGAATCTTTCCGTTCACCGGGATGAACGATGAGCCAAGTTCAGCAATAATTTTGGCAGGCGTTACGTGGACGCTGCAATATGAATGGCAGTTCTATTTTGCTTTGCCTGCTCTAGCCATCTTCGCCAGACAGGCGCACACCCACCTGCCTTTTGCGATCGTGACATTGTTGACGGCACTGGTTCTCGTTCTCATGAGCGGCAGTTCAACCCTGGTCTTTTACGTTTTCTTTGCCTGTGGAATGGTCAGCGCTTCGCTCGAGGCCTCGGACTATCTGCTCAAGCTGCCAAAGTTTGTTTTATCCGTCCTGTGCGCCGGATGCCTGATTGCCATTATATTGCTTTACGGCAGCGCTTACCGGCCGGAGGTAGCGTTGCTTCTCGGCCTCGCATTTTATTTTCTGATCAGCGGCGCAGATTTATTCGGATTCCTCATTGCAAAGCCTTGCATCAGGCTCGGCGAAATCAGCTATGCGGTTTACATGATGCAGGGGCTGGTTCTGTATGCGCTGTTTGCCACACAGCCCTTCCGCGATTTTGCGATGGCGTCTGACGTCAATTTTTGGATTGCCATCCTCGGTGTTCTTGTCAGCCTGGTGCTTTGGGCCCTGGTCGTTCATTTGTTTGTCGAACGCCCCGGCGTAGAATTGGGACGAGGAGAACACGAAGGGCATCACAATCCTGCATCCGCGCCCGTCTAAATCCTGACGAAGGTCGGTCTTCAATCATTCTATCCCGGGGTTGCCGTCAGCCCCTCCCAGGCTGCCATAGCCGCATGTGCGGTTTTCACCAGCTGATCCAGCGTTGCCCCGTCGCGGGCCGTGATCGACATCCCATGCTGTACGGTGGCGTAGAACTCGGCGATCTGCTGCAGATCGGCCTTTGGGGAAAGCTCACCTTCGCGCACCCCGCGTTCCAACCGCTCGCGTAGAAGCACTACATTCTCGAGGCGGCGTTCGCGCAAGAGAGAACACGGTGTGCCCGCACCCTCCTCACCATGCAACGCCCCCAACACGACCATGCATCCATGCGGCTGGCCGGGATGCGTGTGCGAAATTGCGGTTTGCTTGAGAAAATCGGCAATACCTTCCTTTGCCGTCGCCGCTGTCGGCAAAGCGTTCTTGATACGCCGCCCCACCTGATTCGTGTAAAGTTCCACTGCCGCCCTGAACAGGCCAGCCTTGCTGCCGAAAGCCGCGTAAAGGCTTGGTGCATTGATCTGCATGGCCTCCGTCAGATCGCTCATGGAAGCGCTGTCATAGCCTTTCTGCCAGAAAACGCGCATCGCGCGTTCCAGTGCGGCATCACGGTCAAAGGCGCGGGGCCGGCCCTTCGGCAACATGGCAATCTCCTTTTGTAACAATCAATACATAAATCGCTTGACGCTTCGGTGCAAGAGTGGCAGTTATTTATGTATCAATCATTACATAAAGGAAAATCGATGTCTCGCCTCTCTCCTAAAGTCGCCTTCATCACCGGCGGAAGCCGCGGTATCGGCGCAGCCATCGCCCTCAAACTGGCCGAAGACGGTGCCGATATTGCCATCACCTACACCAGCGCCCCGGACAAGGCGGACGCGACGGTCAAGGCCATCGAGAAGCTTGGACGCCGGGCAATCGCCATCAAGGCGGACAATCTCGATGCGAAGGCTGTTGAGACTGCGGTGCATGAAGCCCACGCCAGACTTGGGCGGCTGGACATTCTTGTGAACAGCGCCGGGGTCTATACGATGGACACTGTCGATAAACTGGAACTGGAAGAATTCGACCGGGTGATGTCGATTCATGTCCGCGCGAGTTTTGTGGCGGCAAAGGCAGCCGCAGCATTCATGCCTGCTGGCGGACGCATCATCAGCATCGGCAGCAACCTGGCGGAAATCGTTCCCTTCCCGGGCCTGATTGCCTATTCGACCAGCAAGGCTGCTCTGATCGGCCTGACCAAGGCGCTGGCGCGCGATCTCGGACCGCGGGAGATTACCGCCAACATCGTCCATCCCGGCTCGACGGATACCGATATGAATCCTGCCGATGGCGATCATGCCGAAGGCCAGCGCGCCCGCATGGCCATTCCGCGCTTCGGCGAAGCCAAGGACATCGCCGGTCTGGTGGCATTTCTTGCCGGCGAGGAAGGCCGTTTCATCAACGGCACGTCGCTGACAATCGACGGGGGCGCCAACACCTGATCGACGGGAACGGCCCCGGCCTTATTGCCTGGGCCGTTCTTACTGCTCGCCCTTGCGCACCAGGCGGCCTTCTTCGGCCTTGTGGAAGAATTGCGAACATACCAGCCAGCCCTTCAGCGGCCGCAGCAGAATAAGGCTGCCGAACAGGGTCAGGGGCAGTGTGGTGAACAGATGCACCCAGATTGAGACTTCGTAGGTCGTCTGCAGCCAGAGCGCGAACAGCATGGCTGGAACAGCCACGATGGTCATGGCAAAAAACGCAGGACCGTCGGCTGGATCTGCGAAGGCATAGTCGAGCCCGCAAACCTCGCAGGAGGGAGCAAGCTTGAGAAATCCGTGGAACAGCCGCCCCTGTTGACATTGCGGACAGCGGCCGAGAATGCCGGTCTTCATCGGATTGTCGGTCGGGTGGTAGTGGCCTGTCTGTGACATGGCTGATGCCTTTCGAGTGAAGCCTCATTGTATGCTATTCTTCATAAATACACATACAATCAGCATACTATCTGAGAGAAATATACGGATTGTATGCGGATAAACAAGCATGACGCTTTGTCACACGGAAGATTTGTCCTTGTTCTAATGGCAGATCATGGGTAATTGTATGGCTTGAGCCCATACAAAGAGTCCATCATGACCACCTGGAAACCCCGTATCGCCGCCAGTTCCCGCTACAAGCATCAGGGGATTGTCGATGCGCTGGTCGCAGACATTGGTTCCGGCATCCTCAAACCCGGCGATGCGCTGCCGCCGCAGCGCGCGATTGCAAAAGAGCTTGGAATCGATCTGACCACAGTCACACGGGCGATGACCGAAGCGCGCCGCCTCGACCTCATTGAAGCGAAAGTCGGTTCAGGCACGATCATAAAGGGTGCCCTGACACCGCCGGTCCAGTGCCTGGCGTCGCTTCTGACGGATCTCGACCTCACCATGATCATTCCGCCGCAGCCCCCGGAAGCGGATCTCCACAGTCACTTGATCCACGGTGTCAGTCATGTGCTCAACGGCGCTTCAAGCCATTTTCTCAGCTACCAGGAAAGCACCGGGACGGAAGCGGCGCGGGCCGCCGGGACAAAATGGCTGGCACCGCGTTTTGGCGCAGCCCCGTCGGCCGACCGGCTGCTGGTCGCAGGCGGAGCCCAAAGCGCGCTCTTTGCCATTTGCAGTCTTCTGGCCGGGCGCGGCTCCATCTGCACCGGAACCCTCACCTATCCCGGCCTGAAATCCGTGTGCTCGGCGCTCGATATTCCCCTGCACCCGCTCGCCACGGACAGGAACGGTATTATTCCCGATGTGTTCGAGAGTTGCTGCAGAACCCTGAAACCGAAGGCTATCTACCTCTGCCCGTCCATCGACAATCCGACGACAGTGACAATGCCGCTTTCGCGCCGGCAGATAATCGTCAGCATTGCCCAGCGCAATGACGTGATGATCATCGAGGATGACCCCTATGCGGAACTTCTCGATGCGTCGTTGCCGGCCATCGCCTCGATAGCGCCCGACATCACCTGGCACATCGCCACGCTGTCGAAATGTGTCACGCCGGCGTTGCGTGTCGCCTATGTGGTCTGCCCTTCCGCGCTGGATGTGCTGAAACTCGCATCCAGCCTGCGCGCCAGCAACCCCACCGCATCGCCACTGCTGATGGCCATCGCCACCGCCTGGATCAATGATGGCAGTCTTTACGGGATCGCCGCGGCCATTCGTGAGGAAAGCAGCACCCGGCAGGCAATTGCACGGAAAGTGCTGAAGGACTGGCATTTTGCCGCCCATCCCGCCGGGCATCACCTGTGGCTCGATGTGCCGGTTCAGTGGAGTGCTGCGGAATTCTCCGCATTGGCCCGCCGGTCCGGCATTGGCATCGTCCCCGCTTCGGCCTTCAGCATAGCACCCGCCCACCCCGAAGCGGTGCGGTTGTCACTGGGTGCAGCGCCGAACAGGCCGAGACTGGAGCAGGCACTGGTCCTGCTCGACCGGCTGCTGCACGAGCCGCGTTTCGCAACCGGGATCCTTGTTTAAAGAAAGCTTCCCTGCGCCGTGATCGGGTGAAACACCGGTTGTCCGGATGTCTGGGCTGCAATCCGATGTTCGAGATCGAGAAGGAAGCGTTTGCGCGGCTGGCCGCCGCCATAGCCGGTCAGCGATCCGTCCGCGCCAATGATCCGGTGACAGGGAACGACAACGGCGATGCGGTTCTGCCCGTTCGCTCCTCCCACAGCCCGGCTCGAATTCGGCCTGCCAAGCGCCTGCGCCATGCCGCCATAGGTCCGCGTTTCGCCGTAGGGAATGGCGAGAAGCATCGACCATATCGTACGCTGAAACGGTGTGGCAGGCAAAAACAGCGGCGTCTCGAACCGCGTGAGCACGCCGCTGAAATAGGCGGTCATTTCCCCGTCGATCTGATCGAGATAGCGATGCTCGCCCGGTATGATCGTGTAGCGATAGCGCTGCTCCAGTTCGTTGAGCTCCGCGGGCAGCGCCGGCCGGTCGGCGAATTCCAGCAGAGACAGCCCCTCATCATTCGCCATGGCGATCATGGGGCCGATGGGTGTCTGTATATGCCTGTAGCGCAGGGTCTTTGTCACGATCCTCTCCCGACTCACCCGGGTGATTTTATCCGCCTGCGACTTGACCGCCACCCGTTTCTTGCCGAGCGCCTTCACCGACGATGTTGACCTTGGCTCCGGCCCGGCCAAGCGCCTCGAGAATAACGGCGGGAGGGGATGAATCCGTCACCAACTCGTCGAAACCGGTGAAATCGCAGACCTGAACGAGACCATGCCGGCCGAACTTGGAAGCGTCGGTTACCACAACCGAACGTCCGCCGCGCGACAGGACCATGCGCGCGAACTCGGCCTCCTCCAGATTATAGTCCATCAACCCGTGCGTCGCGTCGATAGCGCCTATGGAGATGATCGCATGGGCAACGTTGAACCGGCTGACAAAGTCGATGGCAAAAGCACCGAACGCCGCTCCGTTGTCGCTGCGCAATTCGCCTCCCGCCATGAACACCTTGTTGCCGTTGACGGTCGCCAGCGTCCGGGCAATGTCGGATGAATTGGTCACGACCGTCAGGTTACGGTGGTGCAGGAGTTCGCGCGCCAGAAAGCTGGTGGTCGTCCCCGTATCGAGCATGATCGAATCTCCGCTGCGGATCGTGCCGGCCACATGGCGGGCAATTGCCCGTTTGGCGCTGGCGTTCTCCCGCATGCGCCGCTCGAACGGTGCTTCCCCCAGATGCTGCGGCAATCCCACGGCGCCGTGGGTGCGCACGATCACCCCTTCATCCGTCAGGGGTTTGACGTCGCGCCGGATCGTTTCAAGCGAGACACCCAGTCTTTGTGCGAGATCCGCAATCGAGATTGTGCCCTCGTCCTGCAGCACTCTGGCAATCTCGCCACGCCGTTTGGAACTCATCAAACACCTCTTCAATCCCGCAAGTTCACGCGCCTTCCGATAGTAATACCACATAAACTTTATAAAACAGTCATAAAAACCACAAAATCTCACAACTCTGGATTGACAACGCCAGACATGCGGATGAGATTTGCTGCAGTGAGCGCCCAATCCGGGCCCTTGTTTTCTGGATTGCCCCATGCCGCAGACCCAGACCAGTGAAGCTCGAATTGCTGCCTTGCCGCTTTGGCATGGCAACATCCGGATATCGATGCTCAAGGGCGGGATCAGCAATGAGAGCTATGTCGTCGAGGATGACACCCGCAAATATGTCGTGCGCTTCGGCAAGGATTATCCCTTTCACCATGTCTTCCGTGACCGCGAAGCGATGACGGCAAAGGCGGCCCATCGCGCCGGTTTCGCGCCGGAACTGTTTCATGCGGATGACGGCATCATGGTATCGGCGTTTCTCGGGGCGAAAACCTACGATTCCCAGGACGTGCGCACCAACATTGTGGGTGTTGCAGAGCTGATCCGACGGTTTCACACGGCAATGCCGGAGCACGTCACCGGCCCCGCTTTCATGTTCTGGGTGTTCCACGTGATCCGCGATTATGCCCGCACCCTCAAGGACGGCAGAAGCCGCATGGCCGGTCACCTGGACGACTACCTCGCCATAGCCACGGAGATGGAGGCGGCACAGATGCCCTTGCCGATCATCTTCAGCCACAATGATCTCTTGCCTGCCAATATCCTCGATGACGGCAAACGCCTCTGGCTGATCGACTTCGAATATGCCGGATTTTCCACGGCCATGTTCGATCTCGCCGGCATCGCCTCCAATGCGGGCCTGAGCGACGACGAATCGGAAGTGCTTCTCACCGCCTATTTCGGGGCTGCGCCGGATGACGCGCTGAAACGTGCCCATGCCGCCATGCAATGTGCCTCGCTGCTGCGCGAGGCGATGTGGGCTATGGTATCGGAATTGTATCTCAACGCACCCGGCGTCGATTACGTCGCCTATACCCACGAAAATCTGGAGCGGCTGGATCAGGCGCTCGACCGGTTTCGAACCACCTATGGAAACAAATCATGACCCTGCCCAGTCACGCCCAGATCATCGTCATCGGCGGCGGCATCATCGGCTGCTCCACCGCCTATCATCTCGCCAAAGATCACAAGGCCGATGTCGTTCTGCTCGAACAGGGGCAACTCACATCAGGCTCCACCTGGCACGCGGCGGGCCTGGTCGGTCAGTTGCGCTCCTCCGCATCGATCACGCGCGTCCTGAAATACTCCGTCGATCTCTATAAGCGCCTCGACGAAGAAACCGGTCTGGCAACGGGCTGGAAAATGACCGGCTGCCTGCGCCTTGCCACCAATCCGGACCGGTGGACCGAGTTCCGCCGGCTGGCGACGACCGCCGGCAGCTTCGGCATGGAGATGCACCTGCTTTCGCCTGGGGAGGTCAAGGCCATGTGGCCGCTGATGCGGGTCGACGATCTGGTCGGCGCGAGCTGGCTGCCGACAGACGGACAGGCAAGCCCGTCCGACATCACCCAGTCGCTGGCGCGCGGCGCCCGCATGAACGGCGCGAAACTCATCGAAAACATCCGCGTGACCGGATTCGAGATGGATGGCGAACGCATCGTCAAGGTCAAGACGGACCAGGGTGATATCGCCTGTGAAAAGGTGGTCAACTGTGCCGGGCAATGGGCACGCCAGGTCGGGGCGATGGCAGGGATCAATGTGCCGCTGCAGCCCGTCAAGCACCAGTACATCATCACGGAAAAGATCGATGGCCTGTCCTCCAACGCGCCGACAATCCGCGATCCCGATCGGCGCACCTATTTCAAGGAGGAGGTGGGTGGGCTGGTCATGGGCGGCTATGAGCCCAATCCGCAGGGCTGGGTGACCGGCGATGTGCCGGAGGACTGGCAGTTCCGCCTGTTCGACGACGATTTCGATCATTTCGAGCAGCATATGCTGCAGGCCATCGAACGCATTCCGGCGCTCGAAACCGTCGGCGTCAAACAGATGATCAATGGCCCCGAGAGTTTCACGCCGGACGGCAATTTCATCCTTGGCCGGGCTCCGGAATGCTCCAACATGTTTGTCGGCGCAGGCTTCAACGCCTTCGGCATCGCCTCGGGCGGCGGTGCCGGTTGGGTCCTCGCACAGTGGGTCATCGATGGCGAAGCGCCTCTCGATCTGTGGACCGTCGACATCAGGCGCTTTTCCAATCTGCATCGCGACCGTGAATGGGTCCGGGACCGCACGCTGGAGGCCTATGGCAAGCATTACACGATCGGCTTCCCGCACGAGGAATATACGTCCGGGCGGCCAGCCATCGTCTCGCCGCTCTACAAGCGCCTGCAGGAGCATGGCGCGGTCTTTGGTTCAAAGCTCGGATGGGAGCGGCCCAACTGGTTTGCCCCGGAAGGAACAGAGCCCGTTGATATCTATTCCATGGGCCGGCAGAACTGGTTTGACCAGGTCGGCAAGGAACATGCGCTGGTGCGTGAAAACGTCGGTATTTTCGACCAGTCGTCATTTGCCAAATATGAACTGACGGGCAAGGACGCGTTAAAGGCACTGGACTACATCTGCGCCAATGATGTCGCCAAGCCTGTCGGGCGCCTGACCTATACACAGCTGCTCAACATGCGCGGCGGCATTGAGTGTGATCTCACGGTCGCGCGGCTTGCCGAAGACAAGTTCTATATCGTCACTGGCACCGGCTTCCGCACCCATGACTTTGCCTGGATCAGGGAGCATATCGGCGACGGGCTGGACGCGCGCCTCACCGATATCACCGAGCATTTCGGCACGCTTTCCCTGATGGGGCCGAAGGCGCGGGATGTTCTCGCCCGTATCACGGATACCGATGTTGGCAACAGCGCCTTCCCCTTCGGTCACGTCAGGGAAATCACCATTGCCGGAGCAACGGTCCGCGCCCTGCGTGTCACCTATGTCGGCGAACTCGGCTGGGAACTGCACATCCCGATTGCCGCGACCGGCGCCGTCTTCGATGCCCTGATGCAGGCCGGTGCCGATTTCGGTATCAAGCCGGTCGGATACCGGGCATTGGAATCCCTGCGGCTGGAAAAGGGTTACCGTGCCTGGGGCGCCGACATCACGCCCAATGACGCGCCTTTCGAGGCGGGACTGGGCTGGGCCGTCAAACTGCGCAAGGATACGGAATTTCTCGGCCGGAAGGCCAGCGAGGCCATTCAGGCAGCACCACTCAAAAAGCGCTTCGTCGGCTTTACCGTCGCGAGCGAGGACGTGGTTCTCCTCGGGCGCGAAACAATCCTGCGCAACGGCGAGGCGGTCGGGTACCTGACCAGCGGCGGCTTTGGCTATACGCTCGGCAAGGCCATCGGCTTCGGCTATGTGCGCCATGCCGAGGGTGTCACGGATGGCTTTCTGACCGGGGGAACCTATGAACTTGTCGTCGCCAATGAGCGCTTTCCCGCCGCGATCCATCTCGAGCCGCTCTATGATCCGCACAACGCAAAAGTAAAGGCGTGAAGCGTCCAGCGCCCCGTCAGGCAAGCCCGCTGAAACAGCAGCAAATCAACGCCCTGCGGCATAATTTCCGGGGGGTTGACTTTCCCCGCAGAGGGGACCAAATGGCAGCACGCAGCTGATATATTTTCAACCGCGTATCACCAAACCGGAGTCTATCTCTTATGCCCAGCGACGACAGTTACAGTCGATTGTTTGCGCCGTCATCGGCGATCGTGGCCTGATTTCAAGAGATCAGCTCGCCCCGATCAGCCATGACGGCGGATCGACGGAAAGGCGAGCTAAAATGAACGACCTTCGCTTAAACCAGGATGCAGCCAATGCTGATTTGGCAACGGCATCCAATGTGGCTGAACAGCTTGCGTCCATGCAGGCTGCTGATGCTGTCGAATTGCTCAATGAGCTCGATGTCGAGGATGCAGTCGGCATTCTGGCAGAAATGCCGCGGGATCACGCGGTTCTGATTCTGGATCAGCCGGAACTCCATTCGTCCGCCGAGATTATCACAGCGCTTCCCCCCGTCATTGCGCGGGAATTGCTCGATGCCATGTCGGCGGACCGCGTGACGGATATTTTCCAGCAGTTCGACGACGAAACCCGCATTCGTCTTGCCGCCAGCCTCGGCCAGGAAACCAAGGCAGCACTGCGCAAACTCCTGCATTACCCACCCCATACGGCCGGCAGCCTGATGACGACGGAATTCGTCAGCGTTCCCGCCAACTGGAGCGTCGCTGCAACGCTTCAGCACATTCGTGAGGTGGAACGCTCGCGCGAAACGATCTATGCGATCTATGTGACCGATCCGAAGACCAAGGGTCTGCAGCGCGCCGTCGCCTTGCGCCGCCTGATCACCAGCGAACCGAACGACTCCATCATGAGCGTCGGCCGCGACGTGGCACCGGTCACGGTTGGCCCGCTCACCGATCAGGAAGACGTGGCCCGGCTGTTCCGCAAGCACGATCTGCTCGCTGTTCCCGTGGTGAATGACGACAATCACATCATCGGCATCGTAACCGTCGATGATGTGATCGACGCCATGACCCAGGAAATGACCGAGGATACCCTGAAATTCGGTGGTATGGAGGCGCTCAACAAGCCCTATATGCAGATCGGGTTCGTCCAGATGCTGCGCAAGCGCGCCGGCTGGCTCGGCGTGCTGTTTCTCAGCGAAATGCTGACGGCCAGCGCCATGCAGTATTTCGAGGGCGAACTGGAAAAGGCCGTGGTTCTCACCCTGTTCATTCCTTTGATCATGAGTTCGGGCGGCAATTCCGGCTCCCAGGCCACATCCCTGCTGATCCGTGCCTTGGCATTGCAGGAACTGCGCCTGAAGGATTGGTGGCGCGTTGCGCTGCGGGAACTGCCGACCGGCCTGGCGCTTGGGTCCTTCCTCGGTCTGATCGGCGTTATCCGCATCACCACATGGCAGATGGCCGGCCTTTACAATTACGGCCCGCACTGGATGCTGATTGCAGCGACAGTCGGCGCAGCCCTGATCGGCATCGTGACCTTCGGTTCGCTTGTCGGGTCCATGCTGCCCTTCATCCTGCAGAAAATCGGGTTCGACCCTGCCAGTGCCTCCGCACCCTTCGTGGCCACGCTGGTCGATGTGACTGGGCTGGTGATCTATTTCTCGATTGCGCTGGTCTTTCTTTCCGGCACCCTTCTTTGACCAATCGCGCGGCAAATTCCCGGATTTGCCGCGCGCGGGACCGCCCAAGAACCGTTACATCCGCATAGCTGTAATGCAGACAGCGGCCATCCAAACGCGCATCCCCCCTTTCGCATTTGCGAAAAAACATGTAAGGAGCGCGCAAATGCAAAGCGGCGCCAGCATGTGTGCGTCCTCAATCCTCCAAAAGAGAAACTCATGAAACTGCGCAACATCGCGATCATCGCACACGTTGACCATGGCAAAACCACGCTTGTCGACGAACTTCTGAAACAGTCCGGCAATTTCCGTGACAACCAGCGCGTTGCCGAACGCATGATGGATTCGAACGACATCGAAAAGGAACGCGGGATCACCATTCTCGCCAAGGCCACTTCGGTTGTCTGGAAGGACGCACGCATCAACATCGTCGATACGCCCGGCCACGCCGACTTCGGCGGTGAAGTCGAACGTATCCTCAGCATGGTGGACGGCGCGATCGTTCTCGTTGACGCTGCCGAAGGCCCGATGCCCCAGACCAAGTTCGTGGTCGGCAAGGCCCTCAAGGTTGGCCTGCGCCCGATCGTTGCGATCAACAAGATCGACCGCCCGGATGCGCGTTACGAGGAAGTCGTCAACGAGGTCTTCGATCTCTTTGCCGCTCTGGATGCCACCGACGAACAGCTCGACTTCCCGATCCTCTACGGTTCAGGCCGCAATGGCTGGATGGCACGCAACCCGGAAGGTCCGCAGGACCAGGGTCTGTCCGCCCTCTTCGACATGGTTCTCGAACATGTGCCCGCGCCAACCGTCGGCGAAGGCCCGTTCAAGATGATCGGCACGATTCTCGAAGCCGATCCTTTCCTTGGCCGCATCATCACCGGCCGCATCCATTCCGGCACGGTCAAGTCGAACCAGCAGGTCAAGGTTCTGCACGGCGACGGCACCCAGCTTGAAACCGGCCGCATCTCCAAGATCCTCGCATTCCGCGGTCTTGAGCGCCAGCCGATCGACGAAGCCCATGCGGGCGACATCGTGGCCATTGCCGGCCTGCAGAAGGGCACGGTTGCCGATACATTCTGCGCGACGGAAGTTACCGAGCCTCTGCATGCCCAGCCGATCGATCCGCCGACAGTGACCATGTCGTTCATCGTCAACGATTCTCCGCTGGCCGGCACCGAAGGCGACAAGGTCACCAGCCGCGTCATCCGCGACCGCCTCCTCAAGGAAGCTGAAGGCAATGTTGCACTGAAGGTCGAGGAATCCGGCGACAAGGATTCGTTCTTCGTATCGGGCCGCGGCGAATTGCAGCTCGCCGTTCTCATCGAGAATATGCGCCGCGAAGGTTTCGAGCTTGGCGTATCGCGTCCGCGCGTCGTCATGCAGAAGGACGAGAACGGCAACATGCTCGAGCCCATCGAGGAAGTGCTGATCGACGTCGACGAGGAATATTCCGGCACGGTCGTGCAGAAGATGTCCGAGCGCAAGGCCGAAATGGTCGAACTGCGTCCATCCGGCGGCAATCGCGTCCGCATGGTTTTCTACGCACCGACCCGCGGCCTCATCGGTTATCAGTCGGAACTTCTGACCGATACACGCGGTACGGCGATCATGAACCGCCTGTTCCGCGCCTATGAGCCCTTCAAAGGCGAAATCTCCGGTCGCAACAATGGCGTTCTGATCTCCAACGACCAGGGTGAATCCGTTGCCTTCGCCATGTGGAACCTTGAAGATCGCGGCCCGATGGTTATCGAAGCCGGCGTCAAGGTCTACGCCGGCATGATCATCGGCATCCACTCGCGCGACAACGACCTGGAAGTGAACGTGCTCAAGGGCAAGAAGCTCACCAACATCCGCGCTGCCGGCAAGGATGAAGCCGTCAAGCTGACACCGCCGATCCGCATGACGCTGGAACGCGCCCTGTCGTGGATTCAGGATGACGAATTGGTGGAAGTCACGCCGAAGTCCATCCGCCTGCGCAAGCTCTACCTCGATCCAAACGAACGCAAGCGTTTTGAAAAGAGCAACAAGACAGCCGGCGCCGCATAAGGCGAAGATGTGACGGCTTAACAATCGGAGAAAGCGGCGATTTTCGCCGCTTTTTCTTTTTGGTGCACGACACGAAAAATCGTTTTGAAAGCCAGTTGCGAAGTCCCGGTGCCCGGGTCTATGGTTAAGAAATCATGAACACCCATGTGACCGAGATCAGACGTGCAGAACTGGCCGATGCGGGCGCAATTTCCGCCGTGCATCTGGCTGCTTGGCAAGGTGCCTATACGGGTATCATTCCGCATCGTTCGCTCAATACCATGCTGCATCGCCGCGGTGCGGACTGGTGGGCAAGAGCCATTCGCCGCTCCACGCAAATTCTCGTCGCCGACATTGGCGGTGTTGTCGCCGGCTATGCCACGCTGGGCCCCAACCGGGCGCGGCAGCTGCCGCAGAAAGGCGAAGTCTACGAACTCTACATCCGTCCCGAGTATCAGGGACTGGGTCTGGGGACGCGGCTCCTGGGCGCCTCGCGCCGCAGCCTCATCGATCAGGGGCTGAAGGGCATGGTTGTCTGGGCGCTCGAGGACAATGATCTTGCGGTCAGCTTCTATGCCAGCGCAGGCGGCAAGGATGTAGCCGAAGGCGTCGAATGTTTCGAAGGCAAAACACTGAAGAAAATCGCCTTCGTCTGGAATTGATCACGGGAAATGCTTTCCCCCACCCGCGAAGCGGCGGGGCATCCCGTCATTTCGAAGCGCACTATTTGTTGTGTTGTCTGCCGCTTCGGGGCCTTGCCGGCGCTTATTTCGGTCAATTCGGCCTGCTCCCGCGTTTTCGGGACGTAGATATGCGATGCAATTCTTGCGCCAGGCCGTAAAAATCTTTACAGCACTCCCAAACCAACAAGGACTCTGAAAATATGCGCATTGATGCCATTTCGGTCGGCAATAATCCTCCTGAAGATGTCAACGTAATCATCGAGGTTCCAGTCGGCGGTCAGCCGATCAAATACGAACTCGACAAGGATTCCGGCGCCCTGTTTGTCGACCGGTTCCTGCACACCCCGATGACCTATCCCGGCAATTACGGTTTCGTGCCGCACACCCTGTCGGATGATGGCGATCCGATTGACGTTCTGATCTGCAACACCCGCGCCCTGATGCCCACGAGCGTGATCAACGTGCGCCCTATTGGTGTTCTGGTTATGGAAGACAACAAGGGCCAGGATGAAAAGATCATCGCCGTGCCGTCGCCGCACCTGACACTGCGTTACGAGAAGGTCCACAACTACACGGACCTGCCCGACATCACCCTGAAGCAGATCCAGCATTTCTTCGAACACTACAAGGATCTGGAACCCGGCAAGTGGGTGAAGATCGGTGACTGGGGCGATGAAGATGCGGCCCGCAAGCTGATCACCGAAGCCATCGAGCGTCACAACGCCAAGAAGGCCTGATTTATTCCTCGGGCGATCCAAGTGCGGCCAGCTTCATTGCCAGCGCCTCCGGATCGCCCGAAATCTTTACCTGCTTCAGCCGCGATGTGGCGCCTGCGCCAATGGAAACATCCCGTGCTGCAATGCCAAGCCATTGTGCCAGCAGCTTTTCCAGCGCCGCGTTGGCCTTTCCATCTTCCGGTACCGCCCGCACGCGCGCTTTCAGATGCGCTCTGCCGTCATCCGTTGCTTCAACACCTTCCACCGCGTCTTTGGCTGACTTTGGCGTCAACCGGACAAAGAGCGTGACGCCATCGCGCTCTTTGCGAAAGAAGCCAGCGCGCAAAGCCAAGGCGCTGACTTAAAGCAGCGCCGGCGCAATCGTCGTTGCGAGAAACCGCTGAAGGAAGAAAATGATCAGCAGGAGGATGATGGGCGAGATATCGATGCCGCCCAGATCCGGAATGAACCTGCGTATGGGGCGCAGCGCCGGTTCCGTCACGCGATACAGAAACTCACCAATCGAAGCGACAAAGTGATTGCTTGAGTTGATCACGTTGAACGCATGGAGCCATGAGAAAATTGCGCTGGCAATGATGACGTAGGAATAGAGCGTTAGCGCCAGATTGATGGTTTCGAGAAGGGCGAGCATGGGTTTCTCCTGATAATCACGACATGTAGCGATTGGCGTGCTTTCGGGCAAGAGGCAGCTGCTCTCTTGGAGTTGCGTTTGGTCTTGCTGTCCCAACCATGGCTGACGCCGGCAGCGCTGTTGTCCGGCAATCACCCGGAAGGGTATTCCCGGCAAGGACTGAATTCTCAATCCCCCCAAGCGTGATTTCGGGTCGGTTGATCCGGCGCATTTTTTCACCCTGCTCAAACGATATATTAATTCATATTTATTGATCCCCCTTCGGCCGGATTTGTTCTAGAAGAGGTTTCCAGATTCCGGAGCCTTTCATCGCAATGTCCCTCCCAGAAATGAACGCGGCGCATGATCGCTATGCCGCCTTTCGCCATTCATCCTTCACGCGATACTGGCTGGCACGCTTCTTCGGCTCCTTTGCCATCCAGATCATCAGCGTGTCCGTCGGCTGGCAGATTTACGATCTGACGCGCGATCCCTTTGATCTCGGCCTCGTCGGGCTCGTCCAGTTCGCCCCCTCACTGCTGCTGGTTCTCGTCACCGGTGCCGCCGCAGACCGGTTTGGCCGCCGCTTCATCATGGGGCTTGCACTGGGTGCGGAAGTGATCTGCGCCGCGCTGCTGTTGCTGCTGACCCTCACCCACACATTCACCCCGCTCACCGTCTTTGCCATTCTCGCCGGCTTCGGCGTGGGGCGCGCTTTTCTTGGACCGGCTTCCGCCTCGCTGGTCGTCAATCTGGTGCCAACCGAAGTATTTTCGAACGCCGTATCGTGGAACTCCTCCGCCTGGCAGATCGCCACGATTGTGGGCCCTGTGGCAGGCGGCCTGCTCTACGGCCTGTCGCCCGCCATCGCCTACGGCATAGCGACGGTCCTGCTGGCTGCCGCCACGATCTGCATTTTCTCCATCCCAAAACCCGCCCAACATACGCTTACCGAGAAAAAATCGCTTCAGACGCTGCTGGCAGGCTTTCACTACATCTGGAAAGAGAAAGTCGTTCTCGGCGCGATTTCGCTCGATCTGTTTGCCGTCCTGCTCGGCGGCGCCGTGGCGCTCCTGCCGGTCTATGCCCGGGATATCCTGCAGCTCGGCCCCTGGGGGCTTGGAATGCTGCGGGCAGCGCCGGGCATCGGCGCCATTCTGACTGCGCTCTGGCTGGCCGGTCATCCCATTCGCGACCATGCCGGCATGATCATGTTCCTGTTTGTCGCGCTGTTCGGCTTGCTCACCGTCATGTTCGGCATATCCAACCTCGCATGGCTCTCTATCGCCCTGCTGGCCCTGATGGGCGCGGCTGACATGATCAGCGTCTATATCCGGGAAACCCTCCTGCAACTCTGGACACCAGACCACGTCCGCGGCCGCGTCAATGCGGTCAACATGGTCTTTGTCGGCGCGTCGAATGAGTTGGGTGAGTTCCGCGCAGGTATCATGGCATCGCTGATCGGCACCATCCCTGCCGTCGTCTTCGGCGGTGTCGGTACGATTGCCGTCGCGGGCCTGTGGGCTTACCGGTTCCCGCAATTGCGCAAGGCACGCAACCTGCAGGGCCGGACATAGACGGCTAAGCCGGAACCGGCGCGCCGAAGATCGTGCCAAGAAAACGCTGGAGCCAGGCTTTCAGCACCGCGTCATAGACCAGTCGGCCTTCCAGATGCTGGCGGCCGTGCTGGGCATTGTTCATGGTGAAGCGTTCCGAGCCGCGCACCACCCAGCGCTGCATCATGGCGCGGGTCAATTCCGCGTGAAACTGTACCCCCCAGGCATTTTCGCCATAGCGGAAAGCCTGGTTGTGGTAGGCCTTGGCCGTTGCCAGAAGCGTGGCGCTGCGCGGCAGGTCAAAGCCCTCGCGGTGAAAATGATACACCATGGGCGGCCAGTCCATCAGAGCCTTGCCGGCCTCGGTGGCTTCGAGTTCATACCAGCCGATTTCCACCAGTCCTTCCGGATGCGGACCGACCGTGCCGCCAAGATGCTTGGCGAGCATCTGCGCACCAAGACAAATGCCAAGAAAGGGCTTGTTTTCCGCAAGCGGCACGGACAGCCAGTCGGTTTCCCGGTCAACGAATTCATCGGGGTCATTGGCGCTCATGGGGCCGCCAAAGATGACAGCGCCCGCATGGTCCTCCAGCGTCTCGGGCAGCTCATCGCCAAGCGGCGGGCGGCGAATATCCAGATCAAAGCCGGATTGCAGCAGCAGCTGGCCGACGCGGCCGGGGCTTGAACGTTCCTGATGCAGTACCGTGAGGATTTTCGGGCGCTTCACTTGCCTGTTCTCCATCCAGTCTGTCTGGAACATGCTTCTGATCCTATTCCTCTTGCACCGCCTGCTTGGCGCGAAGGGCTGCCTTCTGCTTCATCGTGACCCGGTCACGGGACGAGACTCCGATCAGTTCCGCAACCCGCCAGACAACATTTTCTTCCAGCTCATGCGCAGATCCGTCGGCGAAAACCACGTCCCACATCAGTTCAATGAAGTGAATTCGCGCCGCTTCGTCAAGATTGCGTTTGAGCACACTGGTAAAGCTGTAGAGATCGACGGCTTCCTGATCCGCCTGCTCACTGTCCTCGAGCAGACGCTTCAAGGCTTCGCCTTTGAGCCCGTAGGCTTCGGAAATCAGCTGTGACAGGCGCTTGCGTTCCACCTTACGCCGCTCGCCATCCGCATCCATGACATGAAACATCAGCGCGGCCGCCGCAAGGCGCGGATCATTCCTGGAAAAATGGCCTTTCCCGCTTTCGCCTGAAGGCAAAGCTTTGAAGAAGGTGACAAGGCGGTCCAGCATCAATACGGATCTCTCAACGTTGTTATCAATGAGCCGAATCAACTGATAGCTTGGCTGACACGGCCCTGCCATTGTGCATCTTGCCGCAAAGACCGCTATTGAAATTAATGTGTTAGGATCGACACACCGGAGCATTTCCGGCCACGCCGACCGGAAAAAGCTCTAGAAAAGACGGAACTTCTTGTTGGGCCGGTCTTCCTCATCGTCAGCCAGCACACCCGGGTCATCAGGCACCGGAATGACCAGTTTTTCTTCCGCGTTCTGCACCGCCGCAGGCGCCGTTTCCGCCAGAGACGGCAGGACGGACGCAATGCGTTCATGGGCATGCGGCTCCTCCGGTTTTGCCGCCACGGGCTTCACCGCAGGCTCTGCGGGTACAATTTCCGCGTCCGCAATATCAGCATCCGCTTCAACAACACGTGCCGCCGGTTTTTCGGCAGATACCACCATGGACTTCGCCGGGATCAATGGCTCGGCGGGCTCGCGCCCGGGCGCTGACTGGATGGGTTTGGCTGCCAGCGCACTGTCAAAATCATCGCGCGCATCGATTACCGTTCCCAATTGCTCGACGGGAACCTTCCACTCGAACGCATTCAGCTTGCCGGTGACCGGCGAAGCGGGAGCCCAGCGCTCGGAAACATAGCCGTCAGCGGTCCAGGCGGGATCGCGGGGCGCCTTGACGGCCCGTGACAGCCACTGGCGCACCCGGCCCTGATCGCCCGTCTGCGCCTCCTCGATATCGGCCAGCAGCAGATAGGCACTTTCGCGCGGCGCCGTGCGCAACACGGTCTCGGCAGCCTCGCGCGCTTCCTTCAATTCACCGGCAGCCAGCGCCGCATGGGCTATAGCGAGGTTCGATTCCGCATGGTGCGGATAGAGCGAAGCCAGATGACGGGCGCGTTTCAGACGATCGAACACGGAATCTCCCAGGCGCGCATGCACATAGGTTTCCGCCACTTCCGGGTGTGGCTGCTTCTTCCACACATGCTCCAGAATTTTCGAGCCCTTGCGCAAATCGGCCTGCTGGAACAGCACTTTTGCCGCGATAATGGCGGCCGGGATCAGATCAGGCGCAAGCTTGTTCGCCTCGATGGCAATGGGTTTCGATCCGACCGGATCACTTTCGAACGTATCGAGCGCCTTGGCGGTCAGGAGAACGGCACGTTCCCGCTTTGCCGTGTCCTTGTCGATCTGCTTGGCGGATTTCTGCTTCTCCAGCAATTCCAGCGCACCATCCCAATCGCCATGAGCGGTTTTTTGGCCAAGGGCCGCCGTAGAGGCCCATTCGACGTTGGGTGCCAGAAGCGCTGCCTGTTCGGCATATTGCAGCGACGCATCCCGCGCACCAAGGCGTTGCGCTTCGAGATAAAGCCCGCGCAGGCCGAGCAGCTTGGTCTCCGGATCATCCAGCATCGCCTGGAATTTCGCCCTCGCATCGTCCGAACGGCCTTCCAGCATGGCTGCTTGCGCGTCCAGAAGCTTAATCAGCGGCTCCTGATCGACATTGAGGAGTTTTTCCGCCTGTTTGATCATGCGCCGGGCCGTTTGCCCGTCCCCCGCACCCGCGGCAATCAGACCTGTGGACAGGGATTGATAGCCGCGATCACGCTTGCGGGCCCGGAAATGGCGGCGCAGGGCATAGGGCGAGCCAATAACGCTCTTGATGATCCACCAGACCAGCATGACAGCGGCCACAAGCGCCACGATGGCGGACGCGGCCACCATGAGGCTGACCTTGTGCTGCATCCCGGCAAAGGTGACGACGAGATCGCCGGGCCGGTCGGCGAGCCATGCAAAACCAAACCCCAGCACCAGAACGACGACAAGGAAGGACAGAACTTTGATCATGGTCATCTTCCCTTACTGCGCTGCAGCCGGCGTCTTCATGCCGGTCAATGCATTGGAGAGCGCCTTGGAAACGATCTCGCCTGCCTTCTGACGGGTGCGCATGGCATTGGCGAAATCGGTCGAGACGGCTTTGGCCGATTCGGGCAGCTTGTCCCATTCGGCAATGGCGGCAGGCAGATCACCGCCATTGAGATGCGCCTCTATGCGTGCGGTGATGGCAGCAACGCCTTCACCCTCGACAAGGCCCACGGGGCGCGATTCCACCAGTACGCTGGCGCTTGCCCATAGCCGGTCGACAATACCCGCATTGGGATCAACCGTTCGCGTCGTCGCAATGATTTTTGTCGCCACGTCGGCGAACTGGCTCGCCAGCATGCTGACAGTCGGAACACCGGCCGAAGCGGCAGTACGCAGCCCCTCGGCGTCAGCCGAGGCCGGCGCGACAGCAAGATATGTGTCGAGCTCCGCCGCAAAGGGCCCGCCCCGGTCGATCGCCGACTTCAGGCCGGTGGCGGCGATGGCCAGTGCCATGGTGCTCTGGCCGGCATTGTCCTGCACCTTCGTTTCCAGCGCATCGAGCCGCGTCTGCAAGGCTGCTGACGTCTGTGCCTCCCCCGCAAGTGCGCCGGCGGCTTGATCCACTTTCTGCTGACTGGCGGTCAGTTGCGTTTCGAGCGATGCGATACGCGCATCGATGGCACCGGTATCAACAGAACCTCCTGTGCCGGCGGCCTTGGTCTGGGCATCCGCCAGGGTTTGCTTCAGGGCTTTTACGTCGGCGGCAATGCCGGACACTTGACCCAAGGCCTGCTTGGCGTTTTCCACAGCGCCGTTCAATGCAACCTGTGCACCCTCGTCGAGACTGCTCTTCGCCGGAGCGGCGGCGCGCAATTCGGCAATCTGTTGCTGCACGGCTGAAAGGTCGGCTTTGGGCGATGGCAATACGCCAGCCCATTGCAGCGCGGTCGCACCAAGCAACGCCACCACGCCGCCGATGAGACCGGCCGTCAAACGTCCGAGCGGATCGCCCGTCTTGGGCGGCACGGCGGCAGATGCCGGAGCCGCTGGTGTTGACGCTTCGCCAGATGGCGACCGGCCAAACGTCGTGCCCTGTTCCAATGTCTCTTCTGCCTTCGCCGTTTCAGCACTGGCCGCAGAGGCCGCTTTTACCGGCTCGTCTTTCGGCGGCTGTGGCTTGGTATCCATCTTCGGGCTGAAGCCGACCGGCTCCGGTTGCGGTACGTTCGCACCGGCCGGGGCACTTTTCATAATATCCGATGGCTCCAGTTCTATCGTCACAGGCTTCCGGGCTGACTTGGAATGACGGGGAACGGATGATTTGGCCATAGACACTCTCTTCAGAACAATTGGGTTGACTGAAACCCCAAGCTAGCAGGGAAGTTCCGCTTCGGAAACGTCATGCAGCGACGAATGCCATTCACCTATCGTCCTGCGTCCCTTCCAGGAGGTCAAACAGCGCATCTTCATCCGGCCTGCGGGCGATCCTGACCGACGGTTTGTTGAAGCCCTTGAGATCATCGGCAATACGCTGAGAAAGGCATAAAAAGAGCGTCTTATCAAAGAGATGCGTCAATCCTGCGGCCTCGGCCAGAGTTGACAGGATGCCTGAGCTCATGCGCGAATACAGCAGACAGCAATCAATATTTCTTGACCCGAGCGTTTTGGTCAGAAACTCAGTTGTATAACTGACTGAAATTGTGTCGTAGACCGATATGGAAGAGCAGCGGAACCCTGCTTTCGCCACGGCGCGCTCAAAGCCCGGCGACCTGACGTGGCCGGTCAGATAAAGCAGAGAGTCACTTGAACACAGCTCTTCAATGATCGTTTCCGCCAGCGATTCTCCATCGCCATCGCCCGTTGTCACCGTCTCAAAGCCGCGGGCGCGTGCCGCATCCGCGGTTGCCTCACCCACGGTGAAACAGGGCAACTGGAGATAAGGCGCAAGCAACGCTTCGCTGGCGTGGACCAGCGCATTGGCGCTTGTGGCAACAAACGCATTGAAGGTGCCTTCAGGCACGGCCGGGTTCAGGGGAACAATCTCCGTGAGCGGCAACAGCAGGGGTACATAGCCCTGCACGCGCAGCCGGTCGGCGGTTCTGGTCGCAGCTGGCAGGGGCCGTGTAACCAGAACAGTTTTTTCCATCAGAGCCAATCCGTAAAGAAATGCGCTCCAGCCTTTGCCCTGACGCGGGCGGCCGCATCCCGCCCGATGGCGGCTGCATCCGCCACATCGCCCTCGCCGGTCACTTCATGGGCTTCCGTACCATCCGGCAGCAGGATCATGCCGTGGAAGGTCAGGGTGTTGCCGGAAATCGTCGCAAGACCGGCGATGGGTGTGCGGCACGAACCATCGAGCGTGCCGAGGAAGGCGCGTTCACAGGCCAGCGCCGTCGAGGTTGCAAAATGATTGAGCGGCGCAACCAGTGCGTCAATTCGCGCATCCCCGATTCGGGTTTCCAGCGTGATCGCTCCCTGTCCTGGAGCCGGCGGAAAGCTTGCCACATCCATCAGGGCGGTCGCCACATCGCCAAGACCAAGGCGGCGCAGACCCGCATAGGCCAGGAAAGTGGCATCCACATCACCATCGGCCAGCTTGCGAAGGCGCGTTTCCACATTGCCGCGAAAGTTTACAACCTTCAGATCCGGCCGCGATTTGAGAATCAAGGCTTGGCGCCGCAGCGAGGCGGAACCGACAACCGCACCCGAAGGCAATTCCGTCAGCGTTTTCACGGTACGACCGATGAAGGCATCGCGCGGATCTTCGCGCTCCAGAAAAACCGAGAGATGCAGGCCCTCGGGCAGGAAAGTCGGCATATCCTTGGAGGAGTGCACGGCCAGATCAATGCGGCCATCCGCCAGTTGCTCTTCGATTTCAAGGGTAAACAGCCCCTTGCCGCCAACCTCCGACAGCGGGCGATCCTGAATCCGGTCGCCGCTGGTCGAAATCACCACAATTTCGATGTCGTCTTCGCGCAGACCATGGGCTTTAACCAGCCGATCACACGTCTCACGGGCTTGTGCGAGTGCAAGCGCACTCCCACGTGTACCGATCTTGAGCGTTTTTGTTTGCATTAGTCGCAGTCCGTGTTACGCGAGTTTGAATTATCCGGCCCTAACTAACGGGCTTTTGTGCAACGGGCAATGCGGCGAAGGATGTCAGGGTCATCGATGCGGGTTTTGGGCATAGAAACAAGCTGTGACGAAACGGCTGCTGCGGTCGTTGAGCGCGACCACAACGGTCACGGACGGATTCTCTCCAACGTGGTTCTGAGCCAGATTGACGACCATGCGCCCTATGGCGGCGTCGTGCCGGAGATTGCCGCGCGTGCCCATGTGGAAGTGCTCGACCGGCTGATCGGACAGGCGCTGCATGAGGCCCACATGACCCTGGATGAGGTTGATGCGGTGGCAGCAACCGCTGGTCCCGGCCTGATCGGCGGGCTGATCGTCGGCCTGATGACCGGCAAGGCCATTGCCATGGCCGCGCAAAAGCCGTTTTACGCCATCAATCATCTCGAAGGTCATGCCCTGACACCCCGTCTGACCGACCAGATCGATTTTCCCTATCTGCTTCTCCTTGTTTCCGGCGGCCATACCCAGATGGTGCTGGTCAAGGGCCTCGGCGATTATGAACGGCTTGGCACGACCATCGACGATGCCCTCGGCGAAGCCTTTGACAAAACAGCAAAACTGCTTGGCTTGCCCTATCCCGGCGGTCCCGAAGTGGAAAAGGCGGCGCAATCCGGCGATTCCAGCCGCTTTTCCCTGCCAAGGCCGCTCAAGGGCGAGGAGCGGCTCGACTTCTCCTTCTCCGGCCTGAAGACGGCCGTGCGCCAGCTGGCAACCACACTGGAACCGTTGTCGCAGACGGATGTGAACGATATCTGCGCCGCGTTTCAGGCTGCCGTTGCCGATACGCTGAATGACCGCGTATCGCGCTCGCTTGCCCGTTTCCGCGCCAGATTTCCAGATGTGAAGGAACCCGCGCTGGTCGTCGCCGGTGGTGTTGCTGCCAACAAGGTCCTGCGGACCTGCCTGCAGGATCTGTGCTCCGGCAACGGCTTCCGCTTCATTGCGCCGCCCATGGCGCTGTGCACCGATAATGCGGCGATGATCGCCTGGGCCGGGGTGGAACGGGCCGGGCATATGGCCGCCGATTCGCTCGATATCGCGCCGCGTTCGCGCTGGCCGCTGGACATGCAATCCGCCCCCCTGATCGGCGCCGGACGCCGGGGAGCCAAGGCATGAATCCCAGACATCAGATTGCAGTTCTTGGTGGCGGCGCCTGGGGCACGGCTCTTGGCGCCATGGCGGCGCACAATGGACATGATGTGCGCCTTTACGCCCGCGACGCTGCCAGTGTGCATTCCATCAACACGCTTCACCGCAATGAAACCTACCTGCCGGGCATTGACCTGCCAGCGCCATTGACTGCCAGCACAGACGCAGCGAGCGTTCTTGCGGGTAGCGATTTCATTCTTTGCGTCATTCCGGCGCAGGCCATGGCGGGCGCTCTCGAGGAGTTGAAGCCCCTGATCCCGAGGGCAGTACCGCTGATCATCTGCGCCAAGGGCATTGATCGCAAACGCGGTCTGCTGATGTCCAGTCTGGTCAGGGAAATCATCCCGGATCAACTGATCGCGGCGCTGTCCGGGCCCAGCTTTGCCAGCGACGTGGCAAGAGGCCTGCCAACCGCCGTGACCGTTGCCGCGGAAAGCCAGGCCGTGGCAGACCGCATTGCACTGGCCCTTTCGGGTCCGACATTTCGCTGTTACTCGACGGACGATCTTGTCGGCGTCGAGATCGGCGGCTCCCTGAAAAACGTGCTTGCCATTGCCGCCGGTGCAGCCATTGGCCGTGGTTTTGGCGCCAGCGCACAGGCGGCGCTGGTGACCCGCGGCTTTGTCGAACTGCGGCGGGTGGGTCACGCACTGGGTGCCCGGCCGGAGACGATCATGGGCCTTTCCGGCCTCGGCGATCTGCTGCTCTCCTGCTCGACCTCCCAGTCGCGCAACTATTCCTACGGCCTGGCCCTCGGCCGGGGCGATGACCTGACCGGCAGACCGCTGGCGGAAGGCGTGGCGACGGCGGCTATTGCCGCGGAGCTGGTCGCCCGGCACTCTATCGAAGCTCCCATCATCGAAGCGGTTGCGCGCATTCTGGACCGCAGTATTACCATTGACGAGGCGGTCGAAGCCCTGCTTGCAAGACCGCTGAAAAACGAAGATTAGAAATCTGATTGTCCGTATCGGAGAAACCGAATGCTCTATGCTCTACTTTGCAACGACAAGCCCGGCCATCTGCAGGTGCGCCTCGATACCCGCGCCGCGCATCTTGACTATCTCAACGGTCTTGGCGACCGCCTGAAATTCGCAGGGCCTTTCCTCGGGGAAGATTCCAAGCCCAACGGCAGTCTGGTTGTGATCGAAGCTTCTGATGTCGCCGGTGCCCGGGAAATCGCCGCAAACGACCCCTATGCCAAGGCTGGTCTGTTTGCATCGGTCGATATCCGCCCATGGAATTGGGCAATCAAGAATCCAGACAGCAAATAGGTTCAAATATGGCATTCTGGCTTTTCAAATCCGAACCCGATGCATGGTCCTGGGAGAAACAGAAGGAAGCGGGCGCCAAGGGCACCGAATGGACCGGCGTGCGCAATTATCTCGCGCGCAACAATATGCGCGCCATGCAGTTGGGCGATAAGGGTTTCTTCTACCATTCCAATGAAGGTCTCGAAGTCGTCGGCATCGTCGAGGTCTGCGCGCTGGTGCATCATGATTCGACCACGGACGATCCCCGCTGGGAGTGCGTTGACATCCGTGCGGTCAGGGACGTGCCCAAACCGGTGACGCTCAAGGACGTCAAGGCAAACCCCAAGCTGGAAAAAATGGCCCTCGTCACCTCGATGCGCCTTTCCGTGCAGCCGGTCACTCCGGACGAATGGGAGGAAGTCTGCCGTATGGCCGGGCTTGTTCCCGCGCCCCAATGATCGCCCGTCATGGATGAGCAGGCGCTTGATCCCACCAGCGAACGCTACCGGCGCTTTGTTCAGGCGAACACCACGCTGCAGGCGCCACCGCATGTGCCGGAGATAAACCTGTATCTGGCCGATGAAGCCCATGATCTCTGGCACAAGACGGAAGAGGAACTGGCGACCATTGGCCTGCCGCCACCCTTCTGGGCGTTTGCCTGGGCTGGCGGCCAGGGCGTTGCACGTTACGTCCTCGATCATCCTGATACGGTGAAGAACAGGACCGTTCTCGATTTCGCTTCCGGTTCCGGTCTTGTCGGCATCGCCGCTGCAATGGCCGGTGCGGCACGTGTCACCTCCTGCGACATCGACCCCTTTACCCGCCCGGCCATCCTTCTCAACGCCGATGCCAACGGCGTCGCGGTCGAAACCCTCATTCACGACCTGATCGATACGGACCATGATTGGGACATCGTCCTGGCCGGCGACGTCTTCTATGAAAAGCCGCTGGCGGACCGGCTCGTCCCATGGTTCACGGCGCTCGCCGCGCGCGGGGCAACCGTGATTGTCGGCGATCCCGGTCGCTCATATTTCCCGAAAAACCTGCTGGAAGAACTGGCGGTCTATGCGGTGCCGGTCACGCGCATTCTCGAAGATTCGGAAGTGAAACGCACCACTGTCTGGCGATTCCGCCACTAGCAGGGCTCTAGCGCAAGACCCGGATAACCGTTTCCGGTGACAGAAATGGCAGCAACCGGTCCATATCCCGCCGGTTCAGCGCGATGCAGCCTTCCGTATAGGTATAGCCGGGCCGCGCTAGATGAAAGAAAATGGCACTGCCGCCGGAACGCCGCCTTGGCCTGATGTTCCAGTCCATCACGATGCAGACGTCATAGAGATCGTCCTTGCGCCACATGGTTTCATGGCTGGCGTCGTAGGGAATGCGTACCTTGCGATTGTAATTGCGGTCATCACCCACTTCGCACCAGCCGTCGGTGCGGCGCAATGCGCGCAAGTTGAGGCCAGTCGGTGCGATCACCCGTTTGTCGGGGCGTTTGAAGCCATAGAGCAGCCGCATGCGCGCCAATGGCGTTCCCCCGTCGCCCTCGCGTTTGAAGGCGGTGATCCCGCCCTTTCCCAGGGCGCAATGCAAAACCATCTGGCCAGCGATCAATTGCCCGCGGCTGCGGTGGCCGGGTTTGCGGCGAACATCGATCATTTTCAACGCGGTGCGACTCATACTTGCCTCATAAAAAGCATTTTTATGTCAGACTGATGCGCCGCATAAGCAATATCAAGCCAGTCCTCTTTCTTTCCGGAACAATTCGACTTAAATTCCAACCACTTCTTTGCACGGGCGGGAAACCATATGACAGCACGCACCATTCTTATCGTCGATGATGATACTGATCTTCGCGCCATCCTGGTCGAGCAGCTGAGCCTCTATGAAGAGTTCCAGATCATCGAGGAAGACAATGCGACCAAGGGTATCCAGTCCGCGCGCAATGGCGTCGTTGATCTCCTGATCATGGATGTGGGCCTTCCCGACATGGACGGGCGGGAAGCGGTCAAGCTTCTGCGCAAAGGCGGGTTCAAGGCACCCGTGATCATGCTCACGGGCCACGACACTGATTCGGATACGATTCTCGGCCTCGAATCAGGCGCCAACGACTATGTCACCAAGCCATTCCGCTTTGCCGTGCTGCTGGCACGCATCCGCGCGCAATTGCGCCAGCACGAACAGAGCGAGGACGCGACCTTCGTTGTCGGCCCGTACACTTTCAAACCCGGCCAGAAAATGCTGATCGACGCCAAGGGCGGCAAGATCAGGCTGACGGAAAAAGAAGTCGCGATTATCAAGTATCTTTACCGTGCCGGCGGCAAGGTCATCACCCGTGATGTGCTGCTGGAAGAGGTCTGGGGCTACAATTCCGGTGTGACGACCCACACGCTGGAGACCCACGTCTACCGGTTACGACAAAAAATCGAGCACGACCCGTCGAATTCAAGCATACTTGTTACCGAAAGCGGGGGATACAAACTCATTCCTTGATGCCGATCAGGTCAATCTAGGTATATGTCTGTTCTTACATGGCAATTGAAGATGATATTCGCATTCTGGAAACAGTGGGACTGTTCGGGACATTCACCCGCGACCAGTTGCGTCTGCTTGCCTTTGGGACAGAGCGCCTCGTCCTGAGGGAAGGCCGCGAACTCTACCGCGAAGGCCAGTCCGCCGATTGCGCCTATGTGATCGATCGAGGAACCATTTCGCTGTTCCGCGAAGGCCAGTCGGGGCGTGTCGTGCTCAAGAGTGTGGGCGCCGGCGCGGTTCTCGGCGAAATGGCGATCATCGCCCAGACAAAACGCCTCACCAGCGCCATGGCGGACACGGAAACCGAAGTCATCCGTCTCAATCGCTCGCTGTTCCGGCGTATTCTTGAGGAGTACCCGGAAATTGCCGCCGCGCTCCATACCCAGATTTCCGCAGACCTGAGCGAGATGATCGCGGCAATCAGCAGATATGAGCATCTGTTCGGCAGCCAGTAACGGCTCAAGCGATCCTTAATCCAGATTGAACCGGGCAATGACCGGCACATGATCGGACGGACGATCCCAGCCGCGCGCTTCGCGCAGGACGGTGATGCTGGCAAGATCATTTTCCAGATCCGGCGACCCCCAGATGTGATCGAGACGGCGACCGCGATCAGCCGCGGCCCAATCAGCGGCGCGGTAGCTCCACCACGTATAGATCTTTTCGTGCGGCGGAATGTAATGGCGCATCAGATCGCTCCAGCCGCCGTTCTTGCGCAGGGCCTCGAAGGTTTCCGTCTCGATTGGCGTATGGCTGACCACTTTCAGCAGTTGCTTGTGCGACCACACGTCGGTTTCGAGCGGCGCAATGTTCAGATCACCGACGAGCAACGAGGCATGGCCATCACCATAAACGGCATTCATCGCCTTCATTTCTTCGAGAAAGCCGAGCTTGTGCGCGAATTTCGGATTGGTGACCGGATCCGGCTCGTCACCGCCCGCAGGCACGTAGAAATTATGGATACGCAGCCGCTTCGATCCGGCCGTGACAATCGTGCTCAGATGACGGCAATCGGCAATGTTGCAGAAACCCACCCGCGCCGGCTCCGACAACGGCCGCCGTGAGAGCGTGGCAACGCCGTGATATCCCTTCTGGCCGCTGATCTCGATATGTTCATAGCCGGCCATATGGAAGGCCTCACGCGGGAAGAGATCATCGGGACATTTCGTTTCCTGCAGGCACAGGACGTCCGGCTGGTAATCGCGCAGGAATTGCAGGACCAGATCAAGACGCAGGCGCACGGAATTGATGTTCCAGGTGGCAACGGAAAAAGGCATGGGGGAGGAATCTCGCGACAGAATGGATTGACGCGAGACTAGACCATCTCTGCTGCGATTGAAAATCGAAAGGCCGCTCGTCCACACGCGATTGGTGCAACGATGCGGCCCTGGGAACGATGAATGCGGTCAGCGCTTCATGGCGATGCGCGTGTAGTCGATTGTGAACATGTCCTTGGCGAACTTCACGTCCTTGCGGACATTGGTGATCATAACCGTCGTATCAAGGCCCTGCGCATCGGTGATCGTCCACTGGCGCAGTTCATAGGTCTTCGGATCGAACATCATCTTGATGGTCGAGTTGCCGAAGACAGATTTGTCGCCGAGGACGATCGTGGTCATGTCGGGCTCTTCCTTCACGGATTTCACCCGATCGCCGGTCAGGTCGATCTGGTCGGCGAGGAGCAGCTTCAACGGTGTCTTCGACAGGGGATAGAGATCCCACGTGTCGAGCTTGCGGTTGTTGATCACGACGGATTCACCATCGGAAATGACACGGATCGGCGATGGCTTGTTGTAGGTGAAGCGAATCTTGCCCGGGCGCTCGATATAGAACGTGCCTTCGGTTTGCTCACCGCGCGGACCGAACTGAACAAAGTCACCGGTCATCGTCTTCACGCTGGAAAACTGGTTGGCGATCTGCTGTGCGCCATTGATGGCGGCAGGTGCCGCCTGAGCGGTTGCCTGTCCGGAAATGCCAGCCGCGCCAAGAAGCAGCCCCATGCCAACCACGGAAGCCGCAGCACATGTCCGGGCAAAAGTGCCAATCGTGCGAAACGAAGCTTTGGTCGTTGTCATGGTGTTATGTCTCCTGTCTTATTCTCTTGCTGTATACCCGGTCAGTTTGACCTGACTATGGCCGAGAAACGGCGGGAAACCGCAACTTGTTCCTCAAATTCGTGACGCATCGGTTACGTAACGCTGGATCATGCCGTTATGTAGTCATTCATTGCGCCCGTTACAGGACGCGCAGGCAAAAATGCTACGTAACGGCGCTTAAAAATCATCGTCCTGTGTCGGCACGAGAATGTCGCGCTTGCCCGCATGGTTGGCAGGGCCAACGATGCCCTCCTGCTCCATGCGCTCGATGATCGAGGCTGCCCTGTTGTAACCGATGCCGAGGCGGCGCTGGATGTAACTGGTGGACGCCTTCTTGTCGCGCAGCACCACGGCAACAGCCTGATCGTAAGGATCATCCGAATCTTCCAGATTGGATGTCCCGGCCGGGCCACCGCCCATATCGTCTTCGTCGTCCTCTTCCGTGATCGCATCGAGATATTCGGGGACACCCTGCAGTTTCAGATGATTGACGATCTTTTCCACTTCGTCGTCACCGACAAACGGTCCGTGCACGCGCTGGATACGCCCGCCGCCCGCCATGTAGAGCATGTCGCCCATGCCGAGCAACTGTTCGCCGCCCTGCTCACCCAGAATGGTGCGCGAATCGATCTTGGATGTGACCTGGAAGGAAATGCGGGTCGGAAAGTTCGCCTTGATCGTGCCGGTAATGACGTCGACCGACGGACGCTGTGTCGCCATGATCACGTGAATACCGGCAGCACGCGCCATTTGCGCCAGACGCTGGACAGCGCCTTCGATGTCCTTGCCGGCCACCATCATCAGATCGGCCATTTCGTCGATGATCACGACGATATAGGGCATGGGCTGCAGATCCAGCTCTTCGGTCTCGTAGACCGCCTCGCCCGTTGCCCGGTCGAAGCCGGTCTGCACGGTCCGGGCAATCCGCTCGCCCTTCTTCTGCGCCTGTTCAACCCGCTGGTTGAAGCCGTCGATGTTGCGCACGCCGACCTTGGACATCTTGCGGTAGCGGTCTTCCATCTCCTTGACGGTCCATTTCAGCGCTACGACGGCCTTCTTCGGATCGGTCACGACGGGCGTGAGCAGATGCGGAATGCCATCATAGATCGACAGTTCCAGCATCTTCGGATCGATCATGATCAGCCGGCACTGTTCCGGGGTCATGCGGTAAAGCAGCGACAGGATCATGGTGTTGATGGCAACGGATTTACCCGAACCGGTGGTACCAGCAACGAGCAGATGCGGCATCTTCGCCAGATCGGCGATGACGGCCTCGCCATTGATGGTCTTGCCCAGCGCCAGCGCCAGCTTGGTCTTGGTCTGCTCAAAATCCCGACTGGCCAGCAATTCCCGCAGAAAAACCATTTCGCGGGTCTGGTTTGGCAGTTCGATACCGATGGCATTGCGGCCCGGCACGACGGCAACACGCGCTGCAATGGCACTCATCGAGCGGGCAATGTCATCGGCCAGCGTGATGACACGCGACGACTTGATGCCCGGAGCCGGTTCCAGCTCATACAGCGTTACGACAGGACCCGGGCGCACATGGATGATTTCACCTCTGACGCCAAAATCTTCAAGCACGCCTTCCAGCAGCCGCGCATTCTGCTCAAGCGCTTCCTTTGAAAGGCTCGGGTTGCGGACCACGTTCTTCGGTTCGCTGAGGAAATGCAGCGGCGGCATTTCAAATTCGTCGGATTTGATCAGGGATGTCTGGGCTTCGCGCTGCATGCGCGCGCCGGTCCGAGGGGCCGGGGCTGGGGTGGCGATCCGCGCCTTGCCGCCGGGTATTGCTGTCGGGCGCGCGGGCGCTGCCTGCGGCGCCCAATCATCCACCTCATCGTCTTCGCTGAAGGCGATCGGATCGTAGTCATCGGGTTCGTGCCCGAAACCATCATTGCCGATGTCGATTGACGGCGCCTCAATGCGCGGCGCTTCGTCATAAAAACCGGGCTCGCGGCGTGCCCCGTTCTGCCGTGCCGCTGGGGCATCGGCGAAGAGATCGTCATCATTGTGCCGTGCCGCCGCACTGCGCGCATTGCTGTAAAGCCCAGCGCTGCGCCCGAACAGACGGCGGAAGAGCGCCTTGATGCTGAGGAACCAGTGGGTCAATGCGCCGAGCGCCAGCCAACGGCCGCCTTCGCTTTCCTCGTCATCCTCGTCCTCGTCGTCAAAGTCCTCTTCCTGCGCCACATGACGGCCGGACTTCTTGGCGACGACCGGTTCGCTGTCGCGATAGGTCAGGCCGCTGGCAAAGCCGAAAACCCACAGCGTCGGCAAAGCGAGAACGGCGACCAGGATCATGGCCAGACCGCCGCGCGGGAATGTTCCGGTGAAGATCGCCGGGATTTTGAGAACCATGTCGCCAAAAACACCGCCCAGCCCGATGGGCATCGGCCAGCTTGCGGGGATGGTGAAGCAGCCGGCAATGGCCGCCGCCATCAGCGATGCGCCGAACCAGGCAATCGCCCGCCGCGGCAAGCGGTCGACGCCACGGCCGGTCAGCATCAGACCACCCCAGAACAGGGCCGGCATGAGCGCGACAACCGTCGAAAGGCCAAAGAACTGCATGCCGAGGTCGGCAAAAACCGCGCCGGCATAGCCAAGGGCGTTGCGAACCGGATTGGAAGTGGCGTGGCTGAAGCTCGGATCGATCACGTTCCAGGTCGCAAGGCTGCCAATGGCAAAGGCAACGAAGCAAAACAGCGCCAATCCCCAGACAATCTGGATCTGTCTGCGGAAAAGGGTCGTCAACCCGTGCCGGTTTTCTTCGATCGCATAGGAGGCTGAATATCCTTGACGCATGAAATCTCGCCCTAAGTAAACGCACGCACGGCGGTCGTGAGTAACCGCAGATTCGATTCCCACGTTACGGCGCGGATGGTTAAGGGGGCATTAACCATGGCGAGCCCGAGCGAAATTACATTGGCGGAGTTGCCGTCCCGGGTTCGACAAGCTTGCCTGCCGCAACAAAAAAGGCCCGGAAAACCGGGCCCTTTTCAGTTCCTGTCAAAAGCCGTCCATTAATTGTGGTAGGCCGCTTCACCGTGGGAGGTGAGGTCGAGACCGATGGATTCGGCTTCAGCGGTCGGACGCAGGCCGACAACAACATCGACGATCTTGTAGAGGATCAGCGAACCGACGCCGCTCCAGACCAGCGTGACGAGCACGGCCTTGATCTGCACGAACACCTGCGCGCCCATGGTGACGCCTTCCGCATAACCGACGCCGCCAAGCGCCGTGCTGGTGAGGAAGCCGGTGCCGATGGCGCCGATGATACCGCCAATACCATGCACACCGAAGACATCGAGGCTGTCGTCATAGCCGAGCTTCGGCTTCACCACGGCCACCATGTAGTAGCAGATGATGCTGGCAATGGCGCCAAGGAAGATAGCGCCAACCGGACCGATGGTTCCGGCAGCAGGCGTTACTGCAACCAGACCGGCAACAACGCCGGATGCGGCACCCAGCATCGAAGCCGTCTTGCGGGCGAGCGCTTCGATGACAACCCAGGCAATGATCGCACCGGCCGTTGCCGTGAAGGTGTTGATCATCGCCAGCGTCGCAATGCCGTTGGCCTCGAGAGCCGAACCGGCGTTGAAGCCGAACCAGCCGACCCACAGGATCGAGGCACCGATCATGGTGAGCGGCATGGAGTGCGGCGCCATCATGTCACGGCCAAGACCGGCACGTTTGCCGATGACGAGAGCACCGACGAGACCAGCAATACCGGCATTGATGTGAACGACCGTACCGCCGGCAAAATCAAGCGCGCCCCAGCCATAGATCAGGCCATTGGAATCCCAGACCATATGGGCGATCGGGAAGTAGACGAACGTGACCCAGAGGATGACAAACAGGATCGTTGCCGAGAATTTGATGCGTTCGGCAAAAGCACCGATGATCAGTGCCGGCGTAATGGCGGCAAAGGTCATCTGGAAGCAGATGAACACATACTCGGGAATACCAACGCCTTTGGTAAAGGTTGCCGCAACCGAAGCCGGCGTCACGCCGGAAAGGAAAACCTTGCCGAGACCGCCCCAGTAAGGGCTGGTGCCGCCGCCGAAGGCGAAGGAGTAACCGTAGAAAACCCAGATGATCATGACGACGGCAGCAATGCCGGTGCACTGCATCAGGACGGAAAGCACGTTCTTGGCACGGACGAGACCGCCATAGAACAGCGCAAGGCCAGGAACGATCATGAACAGGACGAGGACGCTGGAGATCATCATCCAGGCGGTATCCCCTTTGTTGACAGTCGGCGCAGCGGCTGCGGCGGCATCCGCTACCGCAGGCGCCGCTTCCTGAGCGAGTGCGGCCAGCGAACCGAATGCGGTCAGCGCCAGCGAACCCAGAAGGGTACTGCGCACCGCGGATGTCAGACTGGTTGGAATTTTCATTATTTTCTCCTTAAACCCCAAATGACTCAAAGCGCATCGGTGTCAGTTTCGCCCGTACGGATACGGACGGCCTGATCAATGCTGAGAACGAAAATCTTCCCGTCACCGATCTGGCCGGTTTTGGCGGCCGTGGTGATGGCTTCAACGGCGGTGTCGACGAGCTCTGACGCGACAGCCACTTCCACTTTCAGTTTGGGAAGAAAGCTGACGGCATATTCCGCGCCACGATAAATCTCGGTGTGTCCTTTCTGGCGGCCATAACCCTTCACCTCGGTGACGGTCAGGCCCTGGATGCCGACAGCGGTAAGTGCTTCGCGCACTTCGTCCAGCTTGAACGGCTTGATGATGGCCATCACAATTTTCATTGACTATACCCCTGCGCTAGCGCGGCACCCCTCAGGTGGAATTACCTGAACGGCAGCAACCCGCGTTGAACCCATCCCCTAAGCCTTGATGGCCCTTGGCGACTGGTGAGGAGTATTCAAGTTCCGTGCCAGACTCGAAAAATAATACTAAGGCATTGATTATATATGGATATTTTTATCAGTTCGGCAGTGCACAATACATTATCCGGCAACATGCCTAAAAATTAGGCATTTCAATCTGCGTGGTCGATTTTCATTCGGCCGGATGCACACGAATTAGGCCTTCCTGAGCCGTCGAGGCAATCAGAGTGCCATCGCGGCTGTACAAGGCGCCTCTATTGAAGCCACGGGCACCGGCAGCGCTCGGGCTGTCTGCCGTATAAAGCAGCCAATCGTCGAAATTGAAGGGGCGGTGGAACCACATGGCGTGGTCCAGGCTTGCGACCTGCAAATCTTTATCGAAAATCGAGCGGCCATGGGCATAGAGCGAGGTATCCAGCAATGTCATATCCGAGAGATAGGCCAGAACCGCCGCCTGCAGGGCGCGATCATCCGGAACCGGCCCCGTTGTCCTGATCCAGACGTTCTGCTCCGGCGGCAGCTTTTCCCGCGTGAAGTAATGGGTCAGGGACAGCGGCTTCATCTCGATGGGACGGTCCTGCTCCCAATATTTGCGCACATTGGCTGGCGCGTTCTGCAGATACTGCTCCTTGAGGTCCTTGTCGCTCATCAGTTTTTCCGGCGCGAGAACATCGAGGGGTATCGGCTTTTGGTGCTCAAGTCCTTTTTCCTCGATCTGGAATGAGGCCTCCAGCGAAAAAATCGCATGCCCGTGCTGGATCGCCACCACGCGCCGGGTGGTGAAACTCGCGCCGTCGCGGATGCGATCCACCTCGTAGATGATCGGCACTTTCGGATCGCCCGCACGCATGAAATAGCTGTGCAGGGAGTGGACGTGACGCTCGGGATCGACCGTGCGCTGCGCCGCCACCAAAGCCTGGCCGATGACCTGACCGCCAAACACCCGCTGCCAGCCGACCTGCGGACTGCGACCTCGAAACAGGTTGTGTTCAAGTGTCTCAAGGTCGAGTATGGACAAAAGCTCTTTCATGGCATCAGACATGACGGGCGCGACTCCTGTTCGTACGGTCGGCATAATAGTGCCTGAATCCGCTTGCAACAGGAACAGGTGAACAAGTCAAGCGCCACGTCGGCGCAAGAGCAAAGGGAAACCGGAGGCAATCATGGCTGAAAGAACCCGTACACATACATCAGAAGTCCCTGGCAGCACCGATATCGTGATTGCGGGCGCCGGCTATGTCGGCATGGCGACCGCCGTTGCACTGAAATCGTCTGCGCCGCACCTGGCTGTCACGGTGATCGACGCGGCACCGGCTGGTGTCTGGCGCAAAGACACCCGCGCCTCGGCCATTGCCGCCGCTGCGAGCCGCATGCTCGACCGGCTCGGCTGCTGGGAGGAAATCCTGCCGAAGGCACAACCGATCAACGAGATGATCGTCACGGATTCGCGCACCTCCGATCCGGTCCGCCCGGTCTTCCTGACCTTCAATGGCGAAGTCGAGCCTGGTGAACCCTTCGCCCATATGGTGGAAAACCGCGACCTCAACGCCGCCTTGCGTTCGAAAGCCGAACAGATCGGCGTCACCTTTGTCGAGGGGACACCCGTCCATGGTTTTGACAATGGCGACGTGCACCTCACCGTGCGTTACGGCGATGACAAGATGCTGCGCACGCGCCTGCTGCTGGCGGCCGACGGCGTCAAATCGCGGCTGCGCGATATGGCGGGTATCAAAACCGTGAACTGGGAATACGGCCAGTCGGGCATCGTCTGCACGGTCGCCCATGCACGGCCGCATAACGGTCGCGCGGAAGAGCATTTTCTTCCTGCGGGCCCGTTTGCCATTCTGCCGCTCAGCGGCAACCGCTCCTCGCTTGTCTGGACCGAGCGCACTGCAGACGCGGAGCGGTTGATCAGGGAAGATGATTTCGTGTTCGAAGCCGAGCTCGAACAGCGTTTTGGCCTGAAACTGGGAGAATTGCGGGTCGAAGGACCGCGCAAGGCCTTCCCGCTTGGCCTGACGCTGGCGCGTGATTTCGTCAAACCGCGCTTTGCGCTCATCGGCGATGCGGCCCATGGCATCCATCCCATTGCCGGTCAGGGCCTCAATCTTGGCTTCAAGGACGCTGCGGCGATCGCCGAGACCATTGTCGATGCCGACCGCCTCGGTCTCGACATCGGCTCCATCGCGGTACTCGAGCGCTACCAGACTTGGCGCCGTTTCGACACGGTGCAGATGGGCGTGACCACCGACGTCCTCAACCGTTTGTTCTCCAACGACAATGTGCCGGTGCGGGCCCTGCGCGACTTCGGACTGGGCCTTGTCGAGCGCATGCCGCGGCTCAAAGGATTTTTCATCCGTCAAGCCGCGGGATTGTCGACCACATCGCCGAAGCTGCTTCAGGGTCAACCGATCTGAAGCAGCTTTCCCCGCTCAGAGCGGGCGGGGATAGGTGCGATGGATAGCCTGGATTTCACCAAGGATGTCCGGTGTCAGCGTCACATTCGCAGCGCCGATATCGGTCTTCAGCTGTTCAAGCGATGTTGCACCGATGATGACCGACGTGACGAACGGCCGGCTCAATGCAAAGGCAATCGCAAGTTGCGCAACATCAAGACCGTGCTTCCGCGCAAGCGCAATATAGGCCCTGACGGCCGGATCGGCATGCACGTTGTTCCGCCAAAGATCCTGAAGCGCACCGCGGGTTCCCGCCGGCACCTTTCCATCCAGATATTTGCCGGTCAGGACACCTGAGGCCAGGGATGAATAGGCAAGGAGCCCGACGCCTTCATGGTGGCTGACTTCCGCCAGATCCAGGTCGAATGCCCGCTGCAAGAGGCTGTATTCATTCTGAACCGAGACAACGCGCGGCAGGTCCTTGCGCTCGGCAAGCTTCAACCATTGCGCAAGCCCCCAGGCCGTTTCATTGGAAAGGCCGATATGACGGATCTTGCCCGCCTTCACCATGTCACCAAGGCCATCGAGCGCTTCCTCGATCTGTTGAACCACCTCGGCCCGGTTCTGCTGATGCGGCGCATATTCCCAGCCGTTGCCAAAGTGATAATGCCCGCGAACCGGCCAATGCACCTGGTAAAGATCGATATAGTCCGTCTGCAGACGTTTCAGACTACCTTCGACCGCTTCCGCGATGGTGGTCTTGCTCATTAGACTGCCGCCGCGAATCCAGCTGTTGCGTCCGCCGCCGGCAATTTTCGTCGCCAGCACGAAGCGGTCGCGCTTGCGGGTCTTCTCAAACCAATTGCCGATATAGGTTTCGGTCTTGCCATAGGTTTCGGCGGTCGGCGGAACCGCATAAATCTCGGCCGTATCCATGAAGTTGATTCCGGCTTCCAGCGCATGATCGATCTGCGCATGGGCATCCGCTTCGGTGTTCTGCACGCCCCAGGTCATGGTACCAAGGCAAATTTCCGTGACGTCAATATCCGTCCGGCCAAGCTTTTTCAGTTTCACGGGGATTTTCCTGTTTTGAATTCACGAATGTTCGATTTCGAAGCCGAGCTTCTGCTGCAGCTTTCGGACACGCTGGCCGCAGCAAGGGAGGTTTGAGCGGCGCCAGTGGACCTCGCCACCATAGCAATCAAATCCCGCTTTTCCATATCGTTTCGCAGACAGCACGACAAAACGATCAATTCTGGCAAATTCCGCCGCCAAGCCTATGATGCGGAACTGCTGCAACCCTGCGGCGTTACGGACAGGGTGCAAGCAGCCTTAACCAACCAATCAACCGAGGGAGAGTATTCAATGGACAGACAGGCAACTGCAATCTGGAAGGGCGCCTTGAAAGACGGCGGTGGTACCCTTGATACGCAAAGCGGCGCACTGAAGGGGCTTCCCTATAATTTCAAGGCCCGTTTCGAGGACGCAAGCGGCACAGCGGGTACCAATCCGGAGGAACTTCTCGCCGCCGCCCACGCCGGTTGCTTCGCCATGCAGCTTTCGCATTTCCTGGCTGAAAACGGCACACCGGCCACGAAACTTGATGCCAAGGCAACCGTCAGCATCAACCCGGCCGCAGGTGGCGGTTTCGAAATCACCAAAAGCGCCATCACGCTCATTGGCGATGTGCCCGGTATCGACGCCGCGACCTTTTCAAAACTTGCTGAGCAGGCAAAGGCGTCCTGCCCGCTGTCAAAGGCACTCGGCGCCATTCAGGTCACACTCGACGCAAAGCTGGCCTGAGCAACACGTCAAACGTACCAAACAAAACGGGCGCTCGAAGCGCCCGTTTTTATGCAATCATCTTGCGTGACCAATCGCCTAGACCCGGCGTTCGACCATCATCTTCTTGATCTCGGCGATTGCCTTGGCGGGGTTCAATCCCTTCGGGCAGGTCTGTGCGCAATTCATGATCGTATGGCAGCGATAAAGCCGGAACGGGTCTTCCAGATTGTCAAGGCGTTCGCCTGTTGCTTCGTCGCGGCTGTCGATCAGCCAGCGATAGGCCTGCAGCAGAACCGCTGGTCCGAGATAGCGATCGCCATTCCACCAGTAGCTCGGGCAGGATGTCGAGCAGCAGGCGCACAGGATGCACTCATAGAGCCCGTCAAGCTTGGCGCGATCATCATGACTCTGGAGCCATTCTTTCGCCGGTTCCGGCGAGACCGTCTTGAGCCAAGGCTCGATGGAACGGTGCTGGGCATAGAAATTCGACAGGTCCGGCACCAGATCCTTCACCACGGGAAGATGCGGCAAGGGATAGATTTTGACCGCGCCCTTGATCTCGTCCATGCCCTTGGTGCAGGCCAGCGTGTTGGTTCCGTCAATGTTCATCGCGCAGGAGCCGCAAATGCCTTCGCGGCAGGAGCGGCGCAGTGTCAGCGTCGGATCGATCTTGTTCTTGATCCATAATAGGCCATCGAGAACCATCGGACCGCAATCGTCGAGATCGACGTAATAGGTATCGATCCGCGGATTCTCGCCATCATCAGGCGACCAGCGATAGATGCGGTATTCCCGAAGATTGTTGGCACCCTGCGGGCGGTCCCAGGTCTTGCCGGGACGCATCTTCGAGTTCTTGGGGAGTGCAAGTTCAACCATGATGCTCTGATCCCTTAGTACACACGCGCTTTCGGCGCGATCTTGGCGAGGCTGATGCCGCCGTCCTCTTCCTTGACCAACGGGTCAAGGTGAACGGGACGATAGTCGAGCTTGACCTCACCCTCGGGCGAGAGCCAGGCAAGGCTGTGCTTGCGCCAGTTGATGTCGTCGCGGTTGGGGAAATCCTCATGGGCGTGGGCGCCGCGGCTTTCCTTGCGCGCTTCGGCGGCAACCACCGTGGTCAACGCATTGGCCATCAGGTTTTCCAGTTCCAGCGTTTCCACCAGGTCGGAATTCCAGATCATCGAGCGATCCGTGACCTTGATGTCCGGCAGTTCGCTCCAGATTTTCTCCATGCGCTCGACGCCTGACTTCAGCGATTCCGATGTACGGAACACAGCTGCGTCCTCCTGCATGGTCTTCTGCATCTTTTCACGCAGGACCGCTGTCGGCGTGCTGCCACTGGCATGGCGCAGGCGGTCGAAGCGCTCCATGATCTTCTCAACCGATGCCTCGTTGATCGTCGGGATCTTGGCATTGCGATCGATAACCTGACCGGCACGAATGGCAGCCGCACGGCCGAAGACCACCAGATCGATCAGCGAGTTCGAGCCAAGCCGGTTGGCGCCATGCACCGAAGCACAGCCCGCTTCACCGACAGCCATCAGGCCCGGCTGGATGCGGTCCGGATTATCCTTGGTCGGATTGAGCGCTTCACCCCAGTAGTTGGTTGGAATGCCGCCCATGTTGTAGTGAACCGTCGGCAGGACCGGGATCGGTTCCTTGGTCAGATCCACACCGGCAAAAATCTTGGCCGATTCGGAAATACCGGGCAGACGCTCGTGCAGCACGGCCGGATCGAGATGGTCGAGATGCAGGAAGATGTGATCCTTGTTCTTGCCAACACCGCGGCCTTCGCGGATTTCCAGGGTCATGCAGCGCGAAACCACGTCGCGTGACGCCAGATCCTTGGCCGATGGCGCATAGCGCTCCATGAAGCGCTCGCCCTCGGAGTTGACGAGATAGCCGCCTTCGCCGCGTGCGCCTTCGGTAATCAGGCAGCCGGCACCGTAAATGCCGGTTGGATGGAACTGAACGAATTCCATATCCTGCAGCGGCAGACCGGCGCGCGCCACCATGCCGCCACCGTCACCGGTGCAGGTATGGGCTGACGTTGCCGAAAAGTAGGACCGGCCATAGCCGCCCGTTGCCAGCACCACCATCTTGGCAGCAAAACGATGGATCGTGCCGTCATCGAGGTTCCAGGCGACGACACCGGTGATCGTGCCATCCGCATCCTGAATGAGATCCAGCGCGAAATATTCGATGAAGAACTGCGCATTGTGGCGCAGGCTCTGGCCATACAGCGTATGCAAGATGGCGTGACCCGTACGGTCAGCAGCCGCGCAGGTGCGTTGTACGGGCGGACCATCGCCATAGTTCATCATGTGGCCGCCGAAGGGCCGCTGGTAAATCTTGCCCGCTTCGGTGCGCGAGAACGGCACGCCGTAATGCTCAAGCTCATAGACCGCAGCCGGTGCTTCACGCGCGAGATATTCCATGGCGTCCGTATCACCGAGCCAGTCCGACCCCTTGACGGTGTCGTACATGTGCCACTGCCACGAGTCGGGGCCCATATTGCTCAGGGAAGCAGCGATACCACCCTGTGCCGCAACGGTGTGCGAGCGGGTCGGGAAAACCTTGGTGATGCAGGCTGTCTTCAAGCCTTGCTCGGCCATACCCAGCGTCGCGCGCAGACCGGCGCCGCCGGCGCCCACCACAACCACATCGAATTTGTGGTCAACGAATGTATAGGCCTTGCCGTCTTTGCCGGCGGTCCCGTTCTTGTCTGTAGTTGCCAAGATTAGCCTCCGAAGCTCAGCTTGATGATCGCAAAGACGCAGGCAACGCCCACCACAAGGGTGAAAAACGTATTGAGCATCAGACAGGCGATCTTCTTGCCTTCGCTGGTTACGTAGTCTTCGATGATGACCTGCATGCCGAGGCGCATATGATAGAGACCCGAAATGATCACCATCAACAGCACCAGCCCGGTCAGCGGGTGGGAAAGAGCAGCCCGGGTTTCCGCATAGCTTGCGCGATGCAGGTAAATGATCAGGCCGATGAAAAACAGCATAAGCGGCACGTTGGCAACGGCTGTCAGCCGCTGGCGCCAGAAATGCTCGGTCCCTTCGTGTGCGGAACCCAGTCCGCGGACTTTCTTGAGCGGTGTACGCATTTCACTCATTGTCCCGCCTCCTTTACAAAACCGTGAACGCCGCGATCCAGATCAGGATCGTCAACGCGATGGAGAGAACGAGTGAGGCGATGGCCATCTTCGTGGTGGTGTTCTTGTCGAGTCCGCGGCCCGTATCCCAGATGAGATGGCGAATACCGCCGATCATGTGATGAACAAGCGCCCAGGTGTAGCCGAGCAGGACGAGAAGACCGATCCACGAACCGAACACCCAGCTGACAACGTTGAACTGGCTCTCGCTGGTCGCGGTCGCGATCAACCACCAGGCAACCAGCAGCGTGCCGAAATACAGCGCGCCGCCGGTGATGCGGTGAACGATGGACATGACCATGGTGGGAATTGGTTTGTAGATTTGCAAATGCGGCGACAGCGGCCGGTTTGCATGCAGGTTTGTCTTGCTCATAGCGTCCCCAATGATAAGCGCCGCGCCATTTGAACCTTGATTGACGGGCAGGGCCGAAAGGCTGGATAGAGGCAAATTTAGAAGGGTTTTAGTCCCGTTTTTGCACTGCGTCAAAGGCCCATTCACCCCCCTCATGCGGCGAATTGGCAACAAACGCAAGTCCATAAGGTTTCTTTAGAAAATTCAATCGTTTAAAGCGCCACAGAGAGCCCCAAAGGCCCGTATTTCACGTCAAATCGGCAATCAATTTTATTTGAGTGAGTCTGTCCGGTTTAACCGGTTTCAGCGTGTCGCGCCCCTCAATTGTGCAACGCGAACGAGACATTCCGAGTCGTTCCCAGGATGTCCCGCGTATCTTCAGGGCGCTGGGGCAGGTCCGTTCTACTGATTGCCAAAACGGATGATGAAACTGGTCCAGTCGGCAGGCGCCGCAATCTGTTCGTACAGTTTGCGGCCATCTTCCGGCAGACGCGGCGCGTTGAGTGACAGTTTTGTCCAGCCGCGTTCTTCCGCCTTGTCGGCGAGAACATCGATCAGCGCTTTGGCGATACCCTTACCGCGATGGTCATGATGCACATAGATATGATCCACCTGCCCGGCACGCATGCCGGAGACAGGCTCGGGCAGATCATAGAAAATCACAAAGCCCACCAGATGGCCGTCGAGTCGCGCTCCGGCGATCTCCGCGGCACGGTCCCGCAACAGGTTTTCCGCGTAGTAATCGTCCGGGCGGCGGGGTGCGCCGCGCTTCAGCGCCTGGGCATAGCTGGCCAGAAGAGGTGCGAACTCGTGGGCATCGTTCAGATGCAGCAGAGAAATGTCGACGGCGTGTTCATCCGGGCTCTTTGTCGTCATGGTCGCATCATCCCTTTCACTCCGGCAGCACTTCCGGCTGCCTCGCTGTGTTGAGGATTGGTTGATTGCGCACCGCACGTCAACCGGCGGACCGCAGCAAAAATCGATTCAAAGGCGTTTTGACGGATGACAAGCGTTAATAAAAGGTTAATGCTTGGACTGCTGCAGCCCATTCAACCAAGGAGCTTGTCCATGTTCGCCTTCCGCAAACACACGGCCGCACTTTTGTTGTCGGGCCTGACTGTTGTCGCAGCCACGCACAGCGCTGCTGCCTACGACATCAACCTGCGTGATGCCTATGGCGACGAATATGGCAACATCATCGTGCAGGACCCCAATGGACCGAAGATGATCTTTGTCGGCGCGACAGCCGCCAAATCGGACAGGCTCGCCCGCGAACTCCGCAAGAAGGTTGCCGTCTACAAGCGGGCCAAGGGACCGGCGATCATCTCTCCACCCGGCGATCCCTATGTCGTGGGGGTTATTCCGCCACCCAACACACGCTGTGATGGCCCGATTGTCGTGCGCGGTCGCGGCTACATGTATGGTATCAACCGTGGCGAAACGCCCATTCTCGGGCTTCCAGGCTGCCAATAGCCCACATTTGATTTGCCTCGCTGGTCCGCGCCCTGTAAGGGGGCCGCTTCATTGAAGAGGTTCATTCATGGCTCGTAATGCTGATGGCGCACTCGTCCTTTTTTCCGGCGGGCAGGATTCTGCAACCTGTCTTGCCTGGGCGCTCTCCCGGTTTGACCGGGTGGAGACGGTCGGCTTCGACTATGGCCAACGCCACAGGGTGGAACTGGACGTGCGCAATGATTTCCGCGCCGAAGTGATCCACCGGTTTCCCGATTGGTCGGAACGCCTTGGCGACGATCACCGGCTCGATGCCGGCGTCATCGGCCAGCTCGGCGCCACCGGGATGACCGAAGACATTGCCATCGAGATGGCAGAGAACGGCCTGCCCAACACATTCGTGCCCGGCCGCAACCTTTTGTTTTTCACGCTTGCCGCTGCCCTCGCCTACCGGCGCGGATTGCGCGTCATCGTCGGCGGCATGTGCGAGACGGACTATTCCGGCTATCCCGACTGCCGCGACGACACGCTCAAGGCGCAACAGGTCGCCCTTTCACTGGGACTGGACCGCCGCATCACCATCGAAACCCCGCTGATGTGGCTGGACAAGGCTGAAACCTTCGCACTGGCTCGCGACATAGGCGGCGAACCGCTGCTCGATATGATCATTGAAAACACCCACACCTGCTATCTCGGCGACCGCTCGGCCCGCCATGCCTGGGGCTATGGCTGCGGCACCTGCCCGGCCTGCGCCCTGCGTTCCGGCGGCTGGTCCAAATTCAAGGCGGAAGCCGCATGACTTACGCCGTCAAGGAAATTTATCTGACGCTGCAGGGCGAGGGCAACCATACCGGCCGCGCCGCGGTGTTCATGCGCTTTGCCGGATGCAATCTCTGGTCCGGGCTTGAACGCGACCGGGCGGACGCCCAGTGCCGGTTCTGCGATACGGATTTCGTTGGCGTGGATGGTCCCGGCGGCGGCAAGTTCAAAACCGCCGACGCGCTTGCCGATGCCGTTGCCGACGCCTGGCCAAAAAGCGCTCGCTCCAAGGGCAAGCCCTATGTCATCTGCACCGGCGGCGAACCGCTGCTGCAGCTGGACAAGCCGTTGATCGACGCCTTCCACGCGAGAGGCTTCGAAGTCGGCGTCGAGACCAACGGCACGATTGCAGCGCCTGCTGGCATTGACTGGATTTGCGTGTCGCCAAAGGCCGATACCACACTTGTCCAGACCAGCGGTCACGAGCTCAAGCTTGTCTATCCCCAGGCGGAAGCCCAGACCGATCCGGCCCGTTTCGAACGCCTTTCCTTTCAGCATTTCTATTTGCAGCCTCTTGACGTCATCGGTGATCCGGCGCAAACCGCCCGGCATGTGGCATCTGCAGCGGCCTATTGCCTCGCCCATCCGCTTTGGCGGCTGAGCACGCAGACACATAAACTGATCGGCTTGCCCTGAGGGCAGGCTTTTTTGGCGGGCGCCTGTATTGCGCCAGAGCTGACGGGAAAAACCATGAGAATCTTTATCGACTTCAATTTTGAAGCGGCTCACCATCTGCCGCACTCTTTTCCGGACGGGCATGTCAACCAGCGCCTGCACGGACATAGTTTTCGCGTCCGTGTCAGCCTGCAGGGCCGGCCGGACCCCAAAACCGGACTGATCGCCGATCTTGGCGCCGTCAAGACCACGGTCGACAGCGCAAAAGACGCATTGGATCATCGCTATCTCAACGAAATTGCCGGACTGGAGTTGCCGACGCTTGAAACCATCGCCATATGGCTGTGGCGGCGTATTGCACCGGACCTTCCGGCGCTTGCCGAGATCGGCATTTACCGCGACAGCTGCGGTGAAGGCTGTGAATATCAGGGCGAGTTTGAAACAGTGGAGGAAGCGGCATGAGTCATTACGCAGAACAGGCAACGATGCTGGGCAAGGATGTTCCCATCCCGCATCATCCCGATGAAGCCTTGCTCGACGCTGTCCCCAACCCGCAGGCGGGGACACTGTTTCTGGCACGCTTCACCTGCCCGGAATTCACCTCGCTGTGTCCCGTGACCGGCCAGCCGGATTTCGGCCATCTGGTTATCGATTACGCGCCGGACCAGGCCCTGGTCGAATCCAAGTCGCTGAAGCTTTTTCTGACCAGCTTCCGCAACCACGGCGCCTTTCACGAGGATTGCACCGTGAATATCGGCAAACGCATCGTGGAAGCGGTCAAGCCGCTCTGGCTGCGCATCGGCGGTTACTGGTATCCGCGCGGCGGTATCCCCATCGATGTCTTCTGGCAGACCGGGCCGGTACCGGAGGGTCTGTGGCTGCCGGACCAGGGCGTTCCCACCTATCGCGGCCGCGGCTGACCAAGATGTAAAGGGAGACGATCCAATGGCTGAACTCAGGGTAAGAACACGGGATGTCGGCGCCACGGCCGTTCTGGAGCGAGGCGGTCAACCCGTTGTCACATCCCATACAGGCGGCGTACTGAACGTCGCTCACGCGGTTTCGGAGCAGGGTTTTGCGCCCCTTGATCTGCTCTACGCATCGCTTTCCGCCTGCCTGGTGCTCAGCGCCAAAATGGCGGCGTCGCGGCTCGGCGTTGCCGACAAGCTGGAGGCGGTTCAAGCGCATGTTACGGGCGACAAGGCCAAGGACGGTCTGTCGCGCGTTGACCGTTTCCATATAGCCTTCACCATCACCGGCGATATTGATGACGCCACAAAGCATGCGATCGTCGAGGCCGCGGAAAACGAGATTTGCACCGTAAGCAACACGCTGCGCGGCGATCCGGCCTTCACGACAACACTGAGCTAATCCGCCTTCCGGCGAGAATGCGCGGTAAAAAAGGTTATAAAAAACGGGGCCAGTGGCCCCGTTTTTATGGAGTTACACAGGAGATGGCGCGAAGCCTATTTCCACTCGCGAATATCGACGAAATGACCGGCGATTGCGGCCGCGGCCGCCATGGCCGGCGAAACAAGATGCGTACGGCCCTTGAAACCCTGACGGCCCTCGAAATTACGGTTCGACGTGGACGCACAGCGCTCGCCCGGCTTCAGCCGGTCGTCATTCATGGCAAGACACATCGAGCAGCCCGGCTCGCGCCAGTCAAAACCGGCAGCCCTGAAAATCTTGTCGAGGCCTTCCGCTTCCGCCTGCTCCTTGACCAGACCCGAACCCGGAACGATCATGGCATCGACCGTTTCCGCAACCTTGCGGCCTTCGACAACCTTGGCGACTGCACGCAGATCCTCGATGCGGCCGTTGGTGCACGAGCCGATAAAGACCCGATCAAGCTTGATCTCGGTCATCGGTGTGCCCGGCTTCAGACCCATGTAGTCCAGTGCACGCCATTTCGATGTACGTTTGTTCTCGTCGGTGATTTCGTCAGGATTAGGCACCGCACCGGTAATCGAGATCACATCTTCCGGCGACGAGCCCCAGGAAACGATGGGCGGCAGGTCCGCGGCATTGAGCACGACCACCTTATCGAAATGGGCGCCCTCGTCGGACTTCAGTGTCTTCCAGTACTCGACCGCCTGATCGAACGCTTCACCCTTCGGGGCGCGCGGCTTGTCCTTCACATAGGCAAAGGTTGTTTCGTCAGGCGCAATCAGGCCTGCGCGGGCACCGCCTTCGATCGACATGTTGCAGATCGTCATGCGGCCTTCCATCGACAGCGCGCGGATGGCTTCGCCGGCATACTCGATGACATAGCCGGTGCCGCCAGCGGTGCCGATCTCGCCGATGATGGCAAGGATGATGTCCTTGGCGGTGACGCCGACCGGCAGAACGCCATCAACACGCACCAGCATGTTCTTGGCCTTTGACTGGATCAGCGTCTGCGTTGCCAGCACGTGCTCGACTTCCGACGTGCCGATGCCATGGGCAAGCGCACCGAAGGCACCATGCGTCGATGTATGGCTGTCGCCGCACACGATGGTCATGCCCGGAAGCGTGAACCCCTGCTCCGGTCCGATGATGTGGACGATGCCTTGGCGGATGTCCTTCTCGGAATAATATTCAACGCCGAAATCCGCAGCATTCTTGGCCAATGCTTCGACCTGGATACGGCTTTCCTCGTTCTTGATGCCGTTGATGCGATCCGGCGAGGTCGGCACATTATGGTCGACGACAGCCAGTGTCTTTTCCGGGTGGCGAACCTTGCGGTTGGTAAGGCGCAAGCCTTCGAAAGCCTGCGGGCTGGTCACTTCATGCACAAGGTGACGATCAATATAGAGAAGGCAGGTGCCATCGTCCTGCTGATCAACCAGATGATCATCCCAGATCTTGTCATAGAGTGTACGTGGCGCAGTCATCGCGATATCCTCGGCAATGGTAGGTGCTGTAAGATTATGTCGTGGACATATGCACTCGGTACCCACTTACGTCAAGAAACAAGCGATAAAAGTAATATTTCGGCGACAAAGCGCCGCGACCGGCGCCCGATTCTCCATGATTTTGAAGCGATTCTCCCGGCATCGTTATGAGTCACGCGCAGCTCAGGTCCGATCATTCAGCCGCGCTTCAAGCCAACGCAGGCCCAGGGACAGGCTGATCGTCAGGATCAGGTAGACATAGGCAACGACGGAATAGGTTTCGAAAAAGCGGAACGAACCCGAGGCATAGACCTTGCCCATTTGCGTCACGTCGACGACGCCAAGCACCGATACAAGCGACGAGTCCTTCACCATCGAGATGAAGTCGTTGCCATAGGGCGGCAGGATGGTACGCAATGCCTGGGGCATCACGATCAGCCGGAAGCGCTGGAACCGTTTCAGCCCGAGTGACTTGGCCGCCTCGATCTGTCCCGCGTCGACGGCCTGGATCCCGGCGCGAAAAATTTCTGCCAAAAATGCCGCATAGGCAAGTGTCAGGGCAATGATCGCCCGCCACAGAAGTGAAAAATCCCGCACCTGCAAGGGCTCGAACAGGCCGGCGCTCTGAAGCGGATGGGTGAGGAAATTCCACAGGGCGACAACTGCCGGCGCACCAACAAAGGCGATGTAGAACAGGAGAACCAGCAGAGGAATTCCGCGAACGATTTCGACGTAGAACCGGGCGGTCTGCCGCAGGACGATATGTTCCGAGAGACTCATCAGCGCGAGCAGAAGGCCGAGCCCCGATGCGAGCAGAAATGCCAGGAGCGAGACCCAGACGGTGATCCAGATGCCCTGCGAGACCGTGGAGAACACCTGCCCGTAGATATCGCTGACCAGGATGGCTATGCCGAGCACAACAGCGATGGCCGCGGCAACGGCCAGCCACCAGGGGAAGTCCTTCCTGACGAAAGGACTTCTGTTCTGTGAGGGAACTGACAACCCGCCGCCTACTGGCCGAGCTTGTAGTCGAGGAACCACTTTTTGTTGAGGGCGTCGAACGTGCCGTCGGCCTTCAAGACTTCGATGGCCGCATTTACCGGACCAACGAGATCCGAGCCCTTGGCGAAGATGAAGCCGAAATCCTCAGCCCCCAACGGGCCGCCAACGAGCTTCAGCGCGCCGCCGGACGCATCCACATAGCCCTTGCCCGCCGTACTGTCAGTCAAGACCACGTCAACGTCGCCGGTCTTGAGAGCCTGGATCGTCGCGCCAAACGTTTCGAACAGCTTGATACGCGGATTTTGCTCGTTACCGTCAAGCAGATTGTAGACGGCCACGTAGAAATTGGTTGTACCCGGCTGGGCGCCGACGAGACCGTCTTTAATTTCGCCAAAGGTCTTTGCATCGGAAAAGCGCTTTTCATCAGCGCGAACCAGCATGAATTGCTCGGAACGCATGTAGGGTTCGGAAAAATCCACCTTCTGCTTGCGCTCATCATTGATGGTGATGCCGGTCATGCCGATCTGGTACTGATTGTCGGCCACGGCCTGAATCATCGCATCCCAGCTGGTATTCAGATATTCCACTTTGAAATTCAACCGTTTGGCGATTTCATTCATGGCATCATATTCCCAGCCGACCGGCTTGCCGGTTTTGGGATCGACAAACTGCAGCGGCGGATAGGCATTTTCCGTCACAACAGCAACTTTCTTGCCGCCAAGGTCGGGAAGGGGAGCCGTCAGTGCGGAAAATGGAACCATGGCGAGTGCTAGCCCCGCCAGAAAAACGGATCGCAAGTTCATGTCAGACCTCTAATATTGCGTTTTGATCAAGCGAAGCACAAATTTCATTTTATGAAGGCCCCGTCAATCCCCGAACGGCATGCAACTGCTTTATTCGCTATCGCGCAAGCACGATTTTTTCAACCGGGCAAGGAAGCGGAAACAGCCTTGCCGGAAACAAAAAAGGCGGTCCGAAGACCGCCTTTTCAAACTCAAAACAATCGCGCTTATTCAGCAGCGGGTGCCTTGGCAACGGTTTCTTCCGTTACCTTTTCGGCTGTACCGGTGACCGGAACAGCGGCTTTGCCCTTGCGGTTGTCTTTCTTTTCGACAATGCGGGCAGCCTTACCGGTCAGGCCGCGCAGGTAGTAGAGCTTCGCGCGGCGAACCTTGCCGCGACGGACGATCTCTACGCCTTCAACCAGCGGGGAAATGATCGGGAATACGCGTTCAACGCCTTCGCCGTAGGAAATCTTGCGAACTGTGAAGTTCTCGTTGATGCCAGCGCCGTTGCGGGCAATGCAGACGCCTTCATAAGCCTGAACGCGGGTACGTGTACCTTCCGTCACGCGAACATTAACGCGGACTGTGTCGCCTGGCTTGAAATCCGGAAGCACGCGCTTGGCTTCGATTTTTGCTCTCTGTTCGAGATCGAGCTGACGAATAATATCGACGGTCATCGTCTTCATCCTTTTCTTTTTCAAACAGCCAGAGCGCTCAACACTTGCAATGCAGCATCCTGGCCGCATGTCTATGCCTCTGAGGAGGCAGGAGCGAATTCACCATCCATTGATTATCGGACTTGGGATTTTCCCGAGTTCGCGGCCAGATACACCATAAAAGTCCGTTTGTCACCTCTGGCAGCGATTCTTTTTAGCGCTGATTGCCACCCGAGTCGAGCCGAAGCGGTTTCCGCATGAAAACCCGTTGTGTCTCGTCAAGGCCCCTTTCAATGTGATCCCGGCGGATATGCACCAGCGCAGCACTGAGAGCATCATCGGGAATATCGGTGAATCCAAGCCGCCGGTAATAGGGCGCATTCCACGGAACATCCCGGAATGTGGATAACAACAGCCCCATCCTGGCCTCTTTCCGGGCACGATCCTCCACCAGCCCGATCAGTGCCGATCCGATGCGTTTGCCGGCATGGGCCGGATCCACATCGATCTGTTCGATATAGAGATGATCATCAACCACATCAAAAATCACGAAGGCGACCGGCCGATTGTCAACCGCAACAAGAAGGCGATTCTGACTTATCCGTTCAAACAGAAGGGACGCGGATGTAGGATCGTCATTGGCGATGTCTTCCATGCCGACCGTACGGAATCGCACCGCGGACGCCCGTTCAATGGCCTGGACAGCAGGCACATCCCCTGCATCACCGCTGCGAAACTGCATTGTCCTGATCCTGTTATTTACGCGGCTTCCTGGCCTGCGGATAACGATCCCACAGGTCCGGACGCCGTTCCTGCGTCAGTTTTTCCGCTTCGGCCCTGCGCCATTTCTCAATGGCCCCGTGGTTGCCGGAGAGAAGCACGTCGGGAATGCGGCGCCCTTCCCACTCCTGCGGCTTGGTGTATTGCGGATGCTCCAGCAACCCGGTCTCAAAACTCTCCGTTTCACCCGACTGGGCATTGCCCATCACACCGGGCAAAAGGCGAACGATCGCATCGAGAACAACGATAGCTGCCGTCTCACCGCCGGAAAGGATGTAATCGCCGATTGAAACTTCTTCAAAGCCGCGCGCTTCGATCAACCGTTCGTCGACGCCTTCGAACCGGCCGCACAGAATGATTGCACCTGGGCCCGCAGCAAGTTCGCGCACGCGTTCCTGGCTCAGCGGCTTGCCGCGGGGGCTCATGAAGAGCCGCGGCCGCTCATCCGCCACCACATCGACGGCACGCGCCAGGACATCTGCCTTCATCACCATGCCAGCCCCGCCGCCAGCGGGCGTGTCGTCAACCATACGGTGCCGATCCGTGGCGAAATCGCGAATCTGTACGGTTTCAAGCGACCATGCCGTATCGGCCAATGCCTTTCCGGCGAGAGAGACGCCGAGCGGCCCGGGGAACATTTCCGGATAGAGCGTCAGCACCGTCGCACGGAAACCGGCAGCCTTGCCGCTCATGGCCGCTCTTTCCCGCTATCACCACCCAGCTGCCTGCGCCGGTCCTCTTCTTCGTTCTCGTCAGCAATAAGCCCGGCTGCCGCGGGATCGATAACAACCTGTCCAGCCTTGATGTCGATATGCGGCACGGCGGCCTGGGTGAACGGAATCAGCATCGGCCGGCGTCCCGGTATAGTTAACTCGATGAGATCACCGCCACCGAAATTGAACATGGCCGAGACCTTGCCATAGGGATTGCCTGTTGCGTCGACGGCATCGAGCCCGATCAGGTCGGCATGATAGAACTCGTCTTCCTCAAGCTCTTCCGGCAGCTGCGAGCGGTCGATAAACAGCGTCGTGCCGTTCAGCGCTTCGGCCATGTTGCGGTCATTGACCCCGCGGAACCGCACAACGACAACCGTATTGGCCGGGCGGATAGCCAGAATCTCGAAGCTTCTGCCGGTCACATCGTAAAGCAGGCCATAATCGGCCAGTGCCAGCGGATCACCGGTAAACGTCTTGACCCGCACTTCGCCGCGCGTTCCGTGCGCTGCACCGATAACGGCGAGTTGCACTGGATCATTCAATTTTGCCATCGGGCTGTTCCATTCCTATCTTCTCTTCCCGACGAATTACTCTGTCTTTGGCCAAACGCCAAGTGCGAAGGATCAGCCCTCAAGGGAAAGCGAAACGACTCCGTAAGGACTGTCGTGGCATGGTCTACCCCGATACACGGTAAGGAGTATGGCAATGGTGGCGCAGCCCCAGAATGCCGAGTTTCTTGTTTCGGCCCGGCCAGACCTCATCGCGGCGCGGGAAGAATGGCTCAGATCACTGAAAAACACCCGGCGTCTGGCGGCCAACACGCTGGAAGCCTATGAGCGCGACACCCGTCAGTTCTTCCAGTTTCTCACCGGTCATCTCGCTGAGCCGCCATCCCTGAAGGACGTGGCAGCCCTGCGGATTGCCGATCTGCGATCCTACCTGGCGCGGCGGCGGAATGATGGTGCCGGTGCGCGCACGCTCGGGCGCGGTCTTGCGGGCATTCGTTCGTTTCTGCGCCATCTGGAAAAGCAGGGCATGGCCAATGCGGCAGCTTCCATTGCCATGCGCGCGCCGAAGCAACCGAAATCCCTGCCAAAGCCACTGACGGCCATCGATGCGCGCCGCGTGGTGGAAAAAGGCGAACAGCTCAATGAGGAACCCTGGATTGCCGCGCGCAATGCGGCGGTGCTGACCCTGCTCTACGGTTGCGGCCTGCGCATTTCAGAAGCACTCAACCTGGACGGCGCCGCCTTGCGTGATGCCTCGGCGCGTTCCATCCCCATCACCGGCAAGGGCGGCAAGACACGCATGGTGCCGCTCCTGCCCATAGTCCACCGGGCGGTGGAGGAATACCGCACGCTCTGCCCCTACGAACTGGAAGCGGGCAAGCCGCTGTTTCGCGGCGCGCGGGGTGGGGAACTGCATTCGGCCATCATCCAGCGCGACATGCAGAAAATGCGCGGCGCGCTCGGCCTGCCGGAGACCGCGACGCCGCATGCTCTGCGCCATTCCTTCGCGACCCATTTGCTCGGGCGCGGCGGCGATTTGCGCACGATCCAGGAACTGCTCGGCCATGCAAGCCTGTCAACGACGCAGGTCTATACCGGCGTTGATACCGACAGACTGATGGAAATCTACGACAAGGCACATCCCCGCGCCTGAACACCATATGGATTGTAACAAACAATCTGCAGACTAGTGGTCCGATTCTGACATTCGCTTGTTGCGCGTGATGTCAAATGAGATGCGAATGTCAAATTCGTTCCACTAGCTTTAACGCCTTTTTGTCAAACCCTATGTATGCATTGATGATGACCCATTCCGGCCCCACCACTTCTCTTGATCGCATTGCTGAGAGCGCACTGAGGCTCCTGGCTTTTCTGAGCTGGATTCTGCTCGCCTCATTTCTTGTCGTGGCGTTTGGCGCAACCCGCGCCCGTGCGGAGGATGCCTCCTGTGGCGGACGCGATCTCGTCGCCGAAATGGCCAAGTCGGACCCCGCAAAGCTGGCCGCCTTGCGCAAGGAAGCAGCCGCAACGGTGAACGGCAAAGGCATCCTTTGGAAGATTGGAAAGCCGGGAACCAAACCTTCCTGGCTCTTTGGCACCATGCATTTGACAGATCCGCGCGTGCTCAAGCTTTCAGACGCGGCTCAAACAGCCTATCAGGGGGCGGCAACGGTCGTCATTGAAACCGATGAGGTGCTTGATCCGAAAGCGCCCTTGAAAGTCATGGCGCAGGATCCGGGATTGATGATGTTCACCGATGAGAACACGCTGGAGAAGCTCATTCCAGCTGACAAGCTCGAGGGTGTAAAAGCGGGCCTTGCCGCACGCGGCCTGTCGTTGACGGCGCTCAACAAGATGCAGCCATGGATCGTGACAAGCATGCTGGCCATGCCTCCCTGCGAGCTGACGCGCAGCAAAAGCGGCACAGCCTTCCTCGACGTCAAGCTCGCCCAGGACGCCAAGGCACAGGGCAAGGCTGTCACGGGGCTTGAAACCATCAAGGATCAGCTCAGCGCCATGGCATCCCTGCCGCTGAAATTCCATGTCGAGGGACTTGTCGAGACACTGACACTTGCGCCGAAACTACCCGACATGTTTGAAACCATGACCTTGCTTTACACCCGGGGCGACGTAGCCATGATTTTCCCGGTGATACGGTCCATCTCTCCCGATGGCACGGCGAGCGGTGAAAACTATGCCGCGTTCGAGGAAAAGATGGTCAATGCTCGCAACCGCGTCATGGCGGAACATGCGGTTCCAATCATCGACAAGGGCAATGCCTTTATAGCGGTGGGAGCCTTGCATCTTCCCGGAGAAAAGGGGCTGGTGGCTCTGCTGCGCAGCAAGGGCTTTACGGTCGAGGCGCAATAACCTTAAATTTTGTCACATCTGGCAGAGTGATTCCAAGCCCTTATATAAGGCTGGTCAGCCAGATGACGGGCGATTTCGGAACCCAGGCTGTTCTGAGCCGTTTATTATTCTGAATGCAAAGAGTGTGACGGAGGACATGATGACCTATGATCCTAATTTGCGGCGTCCGGTGGATACGCAGTCCGATCGTGAGCCCGACGCGGCTCCCTCAGGCGGCAGCGGCTTTCTGATCGCAGGTATTCTGATCGCAGCGCTGATTATCGGCGGTTATTATTATCTGAACAACAGTTCGACCATGGATGGCCCGGAACCGGCAGCACCAACAACGCAGGCGCCTGCACCTGCAGCGCCCGCTCCCGCCAATTCGGCCCCAAGCAACAACTAGTTCCAAAGTGCCTTCGAAACCAAAAAGGCCCGAAATTTCGGGCCTTTTTCTCATTTTCGTGCTTGGAGATTACATATGAATTGGCTTGGCGAAGGTTGCCAGGGCAGCTTCGCGGACGGCTTCGGACATTGTCGGATGGGCATGGGTTGTCCGTGCCAGATCCTCTGACGAACCGCCAAATTCCATCAGGACCGTTGCTTCGTGGATCATCTCGCCGGCGCCAAAACCGACAATGTGAACGCCGAGCACACGATCGCTCGCCTTGTCCGCGAGGATTTTGACAAAGCCATCCGTCTGCAGCATGGCGCGGGCACGGCCATTGGCTGTGAACGGAAACTTTCCGGCCTTGTACTCGATACCGGCTGCCTTCAACTCTTCTTCGGTTTTTCCGACCGAAGCCACTTCCGGTTGCGTATAGACGACACTCGGAATGGCATCGAAATTCACATGTCCCGCCTGTCCGGCCAGAATCTCGGCAACGGCAATGCCTTCGTCTTCGGCCTTGTGTGCCAGCATCGGGCCCTGGACGACGTCGCCGATCGCGTAGATACCCGCGACGTTGGTCTGCCAATGGTCATTGATTGCCACCCGTCCGCGATCATCAACGGCAACACCTGCTTCCTTGAGCCCGAGACCGTCCGTGTAGGGGCGGCGACCGGTGGATACGAGAACGGCATCAGCCGCAATGGTCTGGGCTTCACCGCCCTTGACCGGCTCGAACGTCACCTTGGCTCCCTTGCCGGACTTTTCGACGCCCGTCACCTTGGCGCCAAGCTTGAATGCGATTCCCTGTTTCTCCAGCATGCGCTGGAACTGGCGCGATACTTCACCATCCATCGGTCCAAGAATCTTGTCGAGATATTCGACAACGGTAACCTTGGCGCCGAGGCGTGCCCAGACCGAGCCCAGCTCAAGCCCGATGACGCCGCCGCCAACAACAATCAGATTTTCCGGAACCTTGTCGAAATCCAGTGCGCCGGTCGAAGATACAATGATTTTTTCATCGAACTTGACATCGACACCCGGAATGCCGGCGACATCGGAACCGGTGGCGATGACAATGTTCTTCGCCTCGATTTCCTGCACCTTACCATCGTCGCCGGTGACGGACACCTTACCTGCCGCCACAACCTTGCCGGTCCCCTTGAAGGTGTCGATCTTGTTCTTCTTGAACAGGAAGGCTACGCCGCTGACATTGGACTCAACCGTTGCGTCCTTATGGGCAAGCATCGCCTTCAAGTTGAGCTTTGGCGTGCCAACCTCGACGCCCAGTTTTGCATGGGTGTGGCCAGCCTCATGGAAGACTTCCGAAGCATGCAGCAATGCCTTGGATGGAATGCAACCGATATTGAGGCAGGTGCCGCCAAATGTATCGCGCTTTTCGATCACCGCGGTCTTCAGGCCGAGCTGTGCAGCCTTGATCGCACAGACATAGCCGCCAGGGCCTGTTCCGATGATGACGACGTCATATGACATGATTCAATCCTTCTGTTCTGACGCAACGCGAAACTATTGTTCGGGCACGCATTCTTTGAAACGGAAGACTTCCCACGGGAAAGCCTCCAAGGGTTTTTCAAGTTTGAAATTGAAGCTGCTCATGGCGCCGGAAAAATCAGGCAAGAGCAGTGCCTGGGCCGAAGGCTCCTTGGCCTTTGGCAGGAGCTCGGCATCAGCACCTTCCTTCAAGGCATAAACCACGCCTTTCCAGACAGTGCATTGTTGCAGCTCTGCACCTGTCGCATCGCCCGCCGGGCATTTGTATCTGATGGTGGCATTGGGCCTACCGCCATCCATGTTCCACATGACAACACCATCCATCTTCAGATCGCTGTCATTCATCTTAATCGTGAATTCATCGGAGGTGACCGCCGCGCCATCGTCGGGAACGCTTTTGAAAGTCAGCGTATAATCATCGTCCCGATCCGTATAGACCGCATGGTCCTGCAAACACGCCGCGAAAGCTGGCGACGACAGGGTGATGCTGAGTGCTGCAAGCAGGGTGACACTTTTTGCGGGACGGCGGCGAAGCAATGCGGTCATCGGTATTCCTAGCTCGCCTGCTGCGTTGCAAGCTTGATACCGAGGCCGATGAAAACCACACCGGTCACGCGGTTGAACCAGCGTCCCCACGCAACAAAGCGATCCCGTACGGATTGCATGGTGAAGAACGTCGATACGGCAACAAACCAGGCAATCAGCGCGGTTGCCATGAACAGGCCATAGGTTGCCTGCACCAGCGCCGGGGTTTCATGGCTGACCAGAGCTGAAAAAAGCGACAGGAAGAAAAGAACCGGCTTGGGATTGAGCGCATTGGTGACAAATCCCATGAGAAAGCAACGCCAGTCGGAAATATTCTTTTCCACGGTGTCATCGACGATATCTCCAGGTGCTTCCCCAGATGCTTCCATGCCGGGAGCGCGCAGGGCCTTGATGCCCAGATAAAAGAGATAGGCAGCGCCGGCCCATTTCAGCATGCCGAAGAGAAACAGTGATTTGGACACCAGAAGGCCAAGGCCAAGAATGGTATAGCTGATATGGAAGAGCAAAGAGGCGCCGATGCCGAAGCTGGTCATGATAGCGCTGCGGCGGCCATGCACGATGCTCTGCCGCACAACAATGGCAAAGTCAGCGCCCGGCGAGACGATCATGATCGAGAAGACGGCCATCAGGCCGAGGAACTCATACATGTAATGTGACATGCCTATTCTCCGGCAGGCGCTTCAAGCGCGGCGTTGAAAGCCCAGACATGACCGAAGGGATCACGAATACGGCCATAGCGGGCATTCCAGAACGTATCCTCGACGGGCATGATCAGTGCCGCACCAGCCGCCACCGCACGGTTCACCGCCGCATCGACATCGGCGGGCCTTGCGAGATTGATGTTCAGCGCAATGCTCGCCCCGCCGCGGGTGACCGGCGACATGACATCGTTCTCACCGTCCGGGTTTTTGTACTCGGAGAATTCGTCGTGCAGCATGATCGAGCCGCCAAACAGCGACAGATTGGCATGCAGCACGCGTTTGCCATCCTCGGCCAGCTGCTTGAAGGTATTTTCGGCACCAAAGGCCTTTTCGTAGAAGGCGATCGCTTCGAGGCCGCCTTTCACGCAGATATGGGGTTCGACAGGTGGGAAATTCGGTGCAAAAGCCATTTTGAATCGCCTTTCATCACGTCATTTTGTGATTGGGCCGCAAGACTAAGTCAATCCGGTGCAATTCACCACACTGCAAAAACGGCCTCGCTTTGCCGGCAAGGCCGCTCTTCGCAATCTTACAGGTCGAGAACCAGGCGTTCCGGATCTTCCAGGCTTTCCTTGACCCGCACGAGGAAGGTCACGGCTTCCTTGCCGTCAACGATGCGATGATCGTAGCTAAGGGCAAGATACATCATCGGACGGATAACGATCTGGCCGCCAACGACAACCGGACGATCCTGGATCTTGTGCATGCCGAGAATACCGGACTGCGGCGCATTGAGGATCGGCGAAGACATCAGCGAACCGTAGACGCCGCCATTGGAGATCGTAAAGGTGCCACCCTGCATATCAGCCATGGACAGCGCGCCATCGCGGGCAGCTCTGCCGAGACGGCCGATGACCTTCTCGATTTCCGCAATCGACATCTGGTCGGCATTGCGCACGACCGGCACGACGAGGCCCTTGTCCGTACCGACGGCAACGCCGACATGGGCAAAGTTCTTGTAGATGATGTCAGTGCCATCGATCTCGGCATTGACCGCCGGGATTTCCTTCAGTGCGTGGGTGACCGCCTTGGTGAAGAAACCCATGAAGCCGAGCTTGACGCCGTGCTTCTTCTCGAAGATTTCCTTGTAGCGGTTACGAAGGTCCATCACGGCCGACATGTCCACTTCATTGTAAGTGGTCAGCATCGCTGCCGTGCTCTGGGCATCCTTGAGGCGGCGCGCAATGGTCTGGCGCAGGCGGGTCATTTTCACGCGTTCTTCGCGCGATGCGTCATCAGCCGAAGAGGCGGGACGCGCTGCCTGCGGGGCCGGAGCAGCGGCAGGCTGTGCGGCAATGCCCTTGGCGACAGCATCAAGGACATCGCCCTTGAGAACCTGGCCGCGCTTGCCCGAACCCTCGACCTGCGAGACAGAAACGCCCTTTTCCGCCAGTAGCTTTGATGCTGCGGGGGACGCGGGCATCTCGCTCTCCTTGCGTTCCGTGATCGGCGTGTTGCCGGCAACCTGAGCAGCCTTGTCCTCGGCTTCTGCCGTTGACGACGCACCGGCGGCACCCGATGCCTGGGCGATAGCTTCGGGCTTGGCCTCTTCCTTTTTCGCAGAAGCGGCACCGGCGCCGCCAATCATGCCGAGCAAGGCGCCAACTTCGACCGTATCGCCTTCCTTGGCGGTGATTTCCTCAAGGGAACCGGCAGCGGAGGCCGGAACTTCGATTGTTACCTTATCGGTCTCGAGTTCCACCAAAGGCTCGTCGACGGCAATCGCATCGCCGACTTTCTTGAACCATTTGCCAATGGTTGCTTCGGAAACGGATTCGCCCAGCGTTGGGACGCGGATTTCGGTTGCCATGATCTTGCTCTTCCGTTGATCTTCAGATGACTTCTGTTTGTTGTGGTTTAGGCGCCGAGGGCATCTTCAAGGAATGCTTCGAGCTGTGCAAGGTGTTTGGACATGAGGCCCGTTGCAGGCGATGCAGCGGCAGGACGTCCGGTATAGCGGACACGCTGATGCTTGGCATCGATATGCGCCAGAACCCATTCCAGATAGGGGTCGATGAAGGCCCAGGCACCCATGTTCTTGGGTTCTTCCTGACACCAGACCATCTCCGCATTGCGGAAGCGGGACAGTTCCGTGATCAGCGCCTTGGCCGGGAACGGATACAGCTGCTCCACGCGCAGCAGATAGACATCATCAATGCCGCGCTTTTCGCGCTCTTCGTAGAGGTCGTAGTAGACCTTGCCCGAGCAGAGCACGACACGGCGGATCTTGGAGTCCTTCTGCAGCTTGATCGGCTGATCTTTCAGCAGCTGCGCATCGTCCCACAGCAGACGGTGGAACGAAGAATCGCCAGTGAAATCGCTGATGGAAGACACGGCACGCTTGTGGCGCAGCAGCGACTTCGGCGTCATCAGGATCAGCGGCTTGCGGAAGTCACGCTTCATCTGGCGGCGCAGGATGTGGAAGTAATTGGCAGGCGTGGTGCAGTTCGCCACCTGCATATTGTCTTCCGCACAGAGCTGCAGATAGCGCTCGAGGCGGGCCGACGAATGTTCCGGACCCTGGCCTTCGTAGCCATGCGGCAGCAGGCAGACGAGACCGGACATGCGCAGCCACTTGCGCTCACCCGAGGAGATGAACTGATCGAACACCACCTGGGCACCGTTGGCGAAATCGCCGAACTGGGCTTCCCACAGGGTCAGCGCGCGCGGATCGGACAGCGAATAGCCGTATTCGAAACCAAGCACGGCCTCTTCCGAAAGCATCGAATTGATGACTTCGTAGATGGCCTGACCCTTCTGCAGGTTGTTGAGCGGGATGTAGCGCTGCTCGGTTTCCTGATCATAGAGAACCGAATGACGTTGGCTGAACGTACCGCGTTCCACATCCTGGCCGGAAAGGCGGATCGGGTGGCCTTCGATAACCAGCGAGCCAAAGGCAAGAGCCTCGGCCATTGCCCAGTCGAACCCTTCGCCCGACTCGATCATCTTGGCGCGGTTGTCCTGGAAACGCTGGATCGTCCGGTGCACATTGAAACCGCCGGGAACCTCGGACAGTTTCTTGCCGATTTCCTTGACTGTCTTCAACGGGAGTCCGGTCTTGCCGCGGCGTTGCTCGTCGGCATTGTCGGCCGTGCGCAGACCGCTCCAGGCGCCATCCAGCCAGTCGGCCTTGTTGGGCTTGTAGTGTTGTCCGGCTTCGAATTCCTGTTCGAGCTTTTCGCGCCAAGCGGAACGCATGGCATCGACTTCCGCCGGATTGACCAGACCTTCATCGATCAGCTTCTGCGAATAGAGCTGTACGGTGGTCTTCTGGCCGCGGATCGTCTTGTACATCAGCGGCTGCGTGAACGCAGGCTCGTCGCCCTCATTGTGGCCGAAGCGGCGGTAGCAGAACATGTCGATGACCACGGGCTTATGGAACGTCATGCGATACTCCGTGGCAATCTTTGCCACGTAGACCACGGCTTCCGGATCATCGCCATTCACGTGGAAAATCGGCGCCTCGATCATCTTCGCCACATCGGACGGATAGGGCGAGGAACGCGACAGGCGCGGATTGGTGGTGAAGCCGATCTGGTTGTTGATGATGAAATGCACCGTGCCGGCAACGCGGTGCCCGCGCAGGCCGGAAAGGCCAAGACATTCCGCAACCACACCCTGGCCGGCAAAGGCAGCATCACCATGCAGCAGCAGCGGCATGATCTTGGCGCGCTCGGACAAAGGCACCATATCATCACGTTCGCGGCCGGCAAGCAGATCCTGCTTGGCACGCGCCTTGCCCATGACAACCGGATTGACGATTTCGAGGTGCGAGGGATTTGCGGTCAGCGACAAATGCACCTTGTTGCCATCGAATTCGCGGTCCGACGACGCACCCAGATGGTACTTCACGTCGCCCGAACCTTCGACATCGTCAGGCGTATAGGAGCCGCCCTTGAATTCATGGAAAATGGCGCGGTGCGGCTTGGCCATGAACTGGCTGAGCACGTTCAGGCGGCCACGATGCGCCATGCCGAGAACGATTTCCTTGAGGCCCATCGATCCGCCACGCTTGACGATCTGTTCGAGGGCCGGAATCAGCGATTCACCGCCATCAAGGCCGAAACGCTTCGTGCCCTTGTACTTGACGTCGATGAACTGTTCGAAACCTTCAGCCTCGACCAGCTTGGAAAGGATGGCCTTCTTGCCTTCGGGCGTGAATGCGACGCCCTTGTCCGGGCCTTCGATGCGTTCCTGAATCCATGACTTTTCCACGGGATCGGAAATGTGCATGAACTCGACGCCGATGGTCGAGCAATAGGTGCGCTGCAGGATGTCGAGCATCTGCGGGATCGTCGCATATTCGAGCCCCAGCACATTGTCGATGAAGATCTTGCGGTCATAGTCGGCCGGCGAGAAGCCGTAGCTCTCGGGCGAAAGCTCGTTGTAATCTTCCTTGACCTCGGCCAGGCCCAGCGGATCAAGTTTGGCATGCAGGTGGCCGCGCATGCGATAGGCGCGGATCATCATGATGGCGCGCACCGAGTCGCGGGCGGCGGGAAT
>OIER01000069.1_pt1 | contig 117868 bp, 109 predicted proteins | sample 1581801 | NCBI WGS metagenome assembly OIER01 (sample SAMN03281006, study PRJEB24777) | human gut metagenome | isolation source: fecal sample PR165 from 1 month old male Malay infant, vaginally delivered... | reverse complement strand
CCTCTTGACTTGATCGTAAAATAAAACTTTTGTCAGCTTTCGTTTTTTCGAGATGGCACAACTATGGCTCATGATGGGGTTAGACCAAAGATGATGTCTCGCAAATCACTGACCTATACCTGTGCGGCGCTGGCGGCTCTTGGCCTCAGTGCCTGCAACAGCGCCGAATCGCCGATGGGCGTGACAAAGAAAGACCTTCCGGCAGCGCAAGGCACAGCTGCAGCGCCGGGAACGGTCACGCCGGGCACAACGCCGGCAACGGTGACCACCGCGACACCGACGGCCACGGCACCAGGGACACCCGCAGCAACGCCGCAACCGGGAACCGCAACGTCCGCTGGCACCGCCGTTGCATCGGGCGCCGCGCAGCCGGGTGTGTCCCGCACGGCAAAACTGCGTTTCGCCCCGATCGTCGGCGCGCCGATTGCCGCCGCCACACCCTTGTCGCAACGGCTCTCGGCGCTGGCCAAGGCCAAGGGCATCGTTCTGGGTACGGCCGCCGATACCGACAACACGCATATCATGAAGGGCTACTTCTCCGCCCTGCCCGACGGCAACCAGACGACGATCATCTATGTCTGGGACGTGCTCGACCCCGCGGGAACCCGGCTTCACCGTATCCAGGGACAGGAAATCGTCCCCGGCAACGGAACTGACCCTTGGAGCACCGTGCCTCCGAAGGTGATGGAATCAATCGCCGACAAGGCAATCGACGGCTATCTGAAATGGGTATCCGGCGCCAAGACGTGACATATTTACGCGTTTGACGCGATATTAGCGAGGAACTGTGCATGAATCTGCCCTGCCCGCTTGCAATGTGCGTCAGGCACAGTAAAAGGCCCGGCATATCCTTCACTTGGCTGGCACCGGGGAAAATACGGGCATGAAACTATTCGCGGGCAATTCCAATCGCGTTCTCGCTGAATCTGTCGCCAAATATCTCAATATTCCGCTTGGAAAGGCCAGCGTCCGGCGCTTCGCCGACGAGGAGATATTTGTCGAGATCCAGGAAAACGTGCGCGGCGAAGATGTCTTCGTCATGCAGTCGACGTCCTTCCCGGCCAATGATCACCTGATGGAACTGCTCATCATGATCGATGCCTTCCGCCGGTCCTCGGCAAAGCGCATCACCGCAGTCCTTCCCTATTTCGGCTATGCCCGCCAGGACCGCAAGCCCGGTCCGCGCACCCCGATCTCCGCCAAGCTGGTTGCCAATCTGATCACCGAAGCCGGTGCAAACCGCGTGCTGACGCTCGATCTGCACGCCGGCCAGATCCAGGGCTTCTTCGATATTCCGACCGACAATCTCTATGCCGTTCCGGTCATCGCCCGCGATGTCCGCGCCCATTACGGCACATCGAATGTCATGGTCGTCTCGCCCGACGTCGGCGGTGTGGTTCGTGCCCGTTCGCTGGCCAAGCGCATCGACGCGCAGCTTGCCATCGTCGACAAGCGCCGCGACCGTCCCGGTGAATCGGAAGTCATGAACGTTATCGGTGAAGTCACCGGCAAGGATTGCCTGCTGTTCGACGATATCGTCGATTCCGGCGGCACGCTGTGCAACGCGGCCGAAGCGCTTCTTGCCAAGGGTGCCACCAGCGTCACCGCCTATATCACCCACGGCGTGCTTTCCGGCGGTGCGGTCGCCCGTATTGCCGGCTCGAAGCTGAAGGAACTGGTGATCACCGACTCCATCCAGCCGACACCGGCCATCGAAGCGGCGCACAATATCCGTGTCCTGTCGATTTCCGATCTGATCGGTGAAGCGGTTTCGCGCACAGCCTCGGAAGAATCGGTTTCCAGCCTGTTCGACTAGATGTGGAGCAGGATCCCGGCCAGCGCCGCCAATCCCAGCACGACGAGCATATTGACGCGCAGCGCAATCAGTGCGACTGCCGCTCCTGACGCTATGGCTGCCGCCGCCCAGTCAAAGGCGGCGAGGTCCAGTACCGGCAGATGCAGCGGCCCAACCAGCCTTTCCTGAAACGCACCAAACAGCACATGCAGGCCGAACCATACGGCAAGATTGGCGATGACACCGACCACGGCGGCGGTGATCGCCGCCAGCGAGGCTTTCAGCCAGCCGACATGGCGCAGCCGCTCGACAAACGGCGCACCGGCAAAAATCCAGAGAAAACATGGTGCGAAGGTGAACCACAGCGCCGTCAGCCCGCCAAGCAGCCCGCCGGTGAGCGGATCGAAGCCGGACAGGCGCGCGCCGCCGACGAAACCGACAAAGGCCAGCACCAGGATGAGCGGTCCGGGCGTGGTTTCAGCCAGCCCCAGCCCGGTGAGCATTTCGTCAGGCTTCAGCCAGCCATAATAGTCCACCGCCTGCTGCGCCACATAAGCCAGCACCGCATAGGCGCCGCCGAAGGTGACGACGGCCATCTTGGAGAAGAAGGCTGCTTCGGCGGCAAAGACATTGCTTTGCCCCAGCCCGGCCAGCAAGAGCGCAAGCGGTCCCAGCCAGAGCATGGTCCACACCAGGGCGGACTGGAAAGCGCCGCGCGCCGCGGGTTCGGCAATGGTTCTGTCCGGCAATGACGGGGACACTCTGTTGGTCAGGCGATAGCGCGCAAAACCGAAAAGCCCGGCGATCAGGATGACCAGCGGAAACGGCATCTTGATGAGGGCGATGGCGATAAATGCGCAAACGGCGATGCCATAGGCGGGATAGTCGGTCAGGGCACGCTTGCCGACCTTGATCAGGGCCTCGAGCACAATCGCCAGCACGGCCGCTTTCAGACCGAACAGCAGCCCTTCGACGACGGGCACCTGCCCGAAACTGACATAGAGCGCCGACAGCGCCAGCATCACGCACGCGCCCGGCAGGATAAACAGAAGCCCGGCGACAACACCGCCCCTCACCCCGTGAAACAGCCAGCCGAGATAGGTGGCAAGCTGCATCGCTTCGGGACCGGGCAGCAGCATGCAGAAATTCAACGCATGCAGGAAGCGTTCCTCACTGATCCACTGCTTTTCATCGACCAGCACGCGGTGCATCATCGCGATCTGTCCGGCCGGACCGCCGAAGGACAGAAGGCCGATCTTGCCGAAGGTATAAAACGCGTCGCGCGCCTCGATTTTTTGCTGTTCCAGCGCTATTGTCCCGGCCATCGCCCGTCCCTGTTCTGTTGTCCCGCCCTAAACAGCGCCTGTGACGGTGGAATGACAGACTTTCCCGGCATACCGGTCAAGCAACAAACTTGCACATGGCGTCTCTTTCCGTTATAGAGCCGCCATCCGCGTAGACACCCTTGGAGGCAACGCGGAATGGGGCGGTCATTTCATCCGGTTCCGGATGGCCATGCGACCGCTTCATGTTTTTTGGGCTTTCTTTGCAGACAACCCGGAAAACACTCCAGATTTGAACCTCGAAAGGAAATGCCATGAGCGAAGCATACGAGCTCAAGGCCGAGGCGCGCGAACGGGTTGGTAAGGGGTCCTCCCGGGAAATTCGCCGCAACGGTAAAGTGCCAGCAGTCATCTATGGTGACAAGCAGGCACCAATCTCGATTACCCTCGACTACAAGACACTCTACTACAAGATTCACGGCGGCGGCTTCAAGACGACGATCGCGAACATCCAGCTGGATGGCAAGACCATTCAGGTCCTTCCCAAGGACTTCCAGCTCGATCCGGTCAGCGACAAGCCAGTGCATGTTGACTTCCTGCGCGTGTCAGCAAAGTCGGTTGTGAACGTGAACGTTCCTGTTCACTTCCTCAACGAAGAACTGTCCCCAGGCATCAAGCGCGGCGGCGTTCTCAACATCGTTCGTCACGATGTCGAACTGCATGCCCCGGCAAATGCAATTCCGGATGCGATCGAAATCGATCTGACCGGCCTGCAGATCGGTGACTCGATCCACATTTCCGCTGTTACACTGCCGAAGGGCGTAACGTCGGTTATCCACGATCGTGACTTCACCATTGCCACGATTGCCGCTCCGGCTGTTCTCGCTGCAGAAGACGAGACCGTTGAGGCAGCAGCCGAGACCACTGAAACGGCAGAAAAAGACGGCGAGTAATCGTCTCTATTGGGAGCTATGGCACCGTGCTGCTCATCGCAGGTCTTGGCAATCCCGGCTCCCAATATGCTGCAAACCGGCATAATATCGGTTTCATGGCGGCGGATGAAATACACCGTCGCCATCGTTTTTCTCCCTGGACCAAGAAGTTCCAGGCCCTGATCGCCGACGGCACGATCGACGGCGAAAAGGTCATTCTGATCAAACCCCAGACGTTCATGAATCTGTCCGGCCAGTCCGTTGGCGAGGCCATGCGCTTCTACAAGCTGGCGCTGGGCGATCTCGTCGTCATCTATGACGAACTGGACCTGCCGCCGGGCAAGCTGCGCGTGAAGACGGGCGGCGGTTCGGGCGGGCACAACGGCATCAAGTCCATCGATGCCCATTGCGGCAAGGACTACCGGCGCATTCGTGTCGGGATCGGTCATCCCGGCGTCAAGGAGATGGTGACACACCATGTCCTCGGCAATTTTTCCAAGGCGGACGGGGAATGGGTCGAACCCATTCTCGGGGCTATCGCTGACAATACGGGTTTGCTCGTCAACAAGGACGATGCCGGGTTCATGAACCGTGTGGCGCTCGCCACCGGCAGCGGCCACAGGAGCGAGCCGAATCCGGTTGCAAAACCGGCGGGTCAAAGCCATATCCGGCAGGCGCGTCCGGCCAAGCCGAACGTCAACATTCCAAAAACCGGCCCGATGGCCGACATGCTGAACAAGCTCTTCGGCAAGAAAGAATAAGGATCGCAGATTATGGGTTTCAAATGCGGCATCGTTGGCTTGCCCAATGTCGGCAAATCGACGCTTTTCAACGCCTTGACCAAGACAGCTGCCGCACAGGCTGCGAACTATCCGTTCTGCACCATCGAGCCGAACACCGGCGAAGTTGCCGTGCCTGATCCGCGCCTGCAGGCCATCGCCAAGATCGGCAAATCGGCCAACATCGTCCCGACCCGCATCAGCTTTGTCGATATCGCCGGCCTCGTGCGCGGCGCGTCCAAAGGCGAAGGCCTCGGCAACCAGTTCCTCGCCAACATCCGCGAAGTTGACGCCGTGGTGCACGTGCTGCGCTGCTTTGAAGATGACGACATCACCCACGTGGAAGGCCGGATCGATCCCGTTTCCGACGCGGAAACCGTCGAGACGGAACTGATGCTTTCGGACCTTGACAGTCTCGAGCGCCGCATCGTGCAGTTCCGCAAGCGGGCCAGCGTCAAGGACAAGGAAGCACTCACTGTTCTTCCCGTCATGGAGCAGGCACTGTCCCTGCTCCAGGGCGGCAAGCCGGTCCGCTTCATGCTGAACGGCATTGCGCCTGACGACCTCCTCATTCTGCAGGGCCTCAATCTCCTGACCTCAAAGCCCGTGCTCTACGTCTGCAACGTCGCCGAAAGCGATGCGGCAACCGGCAACGAACACACGGAAGCCGTCGAGGAAATGGCAACGGCCCAGGGCGCCGAGACAGTGACGATCTCCGCTGCCATCGAAGCCGAGGTTGCACAGTTGCCCGATGAAGAGGCCAAGGAATATCTGGACGCGATGAACCTGGACGAGCCCGGTCTCGATCGCCTGATCCGTGCCGGTTACAAGCTCCTGCACCTGATCACCTATTTCACCGTGGGACCGAAGGAAGCCCGCGCCTGGACCGTTGAACGCGGATCCAAGGCACCGCAGGCCGCCGGCGTTATCCACACGGATTTCGAGCGCGGCTTCATCCGCGCGCAGACCATCGCCTATAATGACTATGTCACCCTCGGCGGCGAAGTCGCCGCCAAGGAAGCCGGCAAGGCGCGCGACGAAGGCAAGGAATATGTGGTGCAGGACGGCGATATCATGCTGTTCCGTTTCAATACATAAGACGCGCTTCTGCCCCTTGAACCAAATGCGCTCATGCCTATTATGGTGGCATGAGCGACTACAATCCCCGATATGCCTATGAGGATTTCACGGTCGGCAGCGAATGGCTGCTCCCCGCGAAATCCGTCGAAGCCGGTGAAATCATCGATTTCGCCACCCAGTTCGATCCCCAGCCCTTCCATCTGGACGAGGCTGCCGGAAAAGCCAGCATCCTTGGCGGCCTTGCCGCCTCCGGCTGGCACACGGTTTCCATGTTCATGCGCATGATGTGCGATGCCTATCTCCTCGATTCCACATCGCAGGGCGCGCCGGGCATCGACTACGCCAAGTGGAAAAAGCCGGTTCTTGCCGGGGACACGCTGACCGGCAAGAGCACGGTCATCGAACGGCGCGTATCCAAATCCAAGCCGGACCTCGGCTTCATCGTGCTGCACCACGCCATCTCCAACCAGCATGGCGAAGTGGTCTGCGAACTGCAGAACACCGGCATGTTCACATTGCGGGAGCCCGCCGCAGCATGAGCGCAGCCCTCACCGCCCTTATCGGGATTGAACGCGATCTCGGCACGCACACATTCACCGCGGAAGAGATCGTCACCTTTGCCAGGAAGTACGATCCGCAGCGTTTCCACATCGATCCGGAAGCGGCCAGGCACAGCAATTTCGGGGCACTGTGCGCCTCCGGCTGGCATACGACGGCCATTTGGATGCGGCTGAATGTCGAGGACATGAAACGCCAGATCAAGGCAGCCATGGAGCGGGGCGAATCGCCGCCGCAATTCGGCCCCTCGCCCGGCTTTGAAAACCTGAAATGGCTGAAGCCTGTTTATGCCGGGGACACGATCCGTTTCACCCGGACGTTGAACGGGTTTCGCGCGCTGCAATCGCGCCCCGGCTGGGCGATGATGCAGATGTCGTCCGCGGCCTATAACCAGAACGAGCAGAAGGTCCTGGAGTTCAACAGCGCCGCGTTGATTGGAATAGCCTAGTAAGGGGCCGCAGAAGGCCCTCAGTCGCCTTCATAGGCGATGAGCGTGCGCACGTTGACGCCGAGCGCTTCGAGCTTCCTGCGCCCGCCCAGATCAGGCAGATCGATGATGAAGCAGGCGCTGACAATATCAGCGCCCATCTGCTGCAGCAGTTTCACCGCAGCTTCGGCCGTGCCGCCCGTTGCGATCAGGTCATCGACGAGAATAACCTTCTCGCCCGGCACGATGGCATCCCGGTGCATCTCCATTTCATCGACGCCATATTCCAGGCTGTAGGCAATGCGCACCGTGTCATGCGGCAGCTTGCCCTTCTTGCGGATGGGCACGAAACCGGAGGACAGCTGGTGCGCCATGGCGCCACCGATGATGAAGCCGCGCGCTTCCACGCCGGCAACCTTGTCGACCTTGCCGCCCGCATAGGGATGGACCAGTTCATCGACGGCCCGACGAAAGGCGCGTGCATTGCCAAGCAGGGTCGTGATGTCGCGAAACATGACGCCGGGTTTGGGGTAATCGGGGATGTTCCGAATGGCATCCACCAACGTCTGCTTCAGCGTCGAATCCATGTCGTCACTCCTTTGTGCCTGCAAGGCGCACAGCGGTGCAGTTTAATAGACCACCACCGCAAAAGAAAAGGGCGCAAGGCGCCCTTTCCGGATCAGATATAGTCAGAGCCGATCAATGTTCGATGTCGGCCCAGATACGGCGCTTGGCGACGTAGAGGAGACCCGCAAACAGAACAAGGAAGATCATGACGCGGAAGCCGGTCTTCTTGCGGTCTTCCAGGTGCGGTTCAGCGGCCCACATCAGGAATGCCGATACGTCCTTCGAATACTGCGCCAGTGTCTGCGGCGAACCGTCATCATAGGTCACCTGGCCATCCTGCAACGGCTGGGCCATGGCCAATGACTTTGCGGCGATGAAGTAAGGGTTGTAGTGCGTTCCCTCGGGGATCTTCATGCCTTCCGGCGGTGTTTCGCCGAAGCCGGTCAGCAGCGCGTGAATATAGTCCGGTCCGCCTTCCTGATACTGCCCCCAGAAGATGTCGATCAGGAACTGCGGGAAGCCGCGCTCGACAGCACGGGCCTTGGCGATCAGCGAGAAGTCGGGCGGAGCGGCACCATTGTTGGCGGCAGCCGCTGCCTGTTCATTGGCGAACGGCGCCGGGAAATGATCGGCCGGAATAGCCTTGCGGGTGAACATCTCACCTTCCGCATTGGGGCCGTCCTTCACTTCATATTCCGCGGCGAATGCCTTGACCTGCGCTTCGCTGTAACCAAGTTCCGAAAGCGAACGGAAAGCCACCAGCTTCATCGAATGACAGGCGGAGCAGACTTCCTTGTAGATCTTCAGACCGCGCTGAAGCTGCTGCTTGTCATAGGTGCCGAAGGGGCCGGCGAAGGACCACTTCATCTGTTCCGGATGCTTGATCGGGAAGTGCGTCGGCTCAGCAGCATTGTGGGCTGCTTCTTCCGCAAACGCACCGCCGCCGAAAGCCAGCATGGTACCGAGACCGGCAGCTGCGAGACCGAGGAGGATTTTTTTCATCGGAGAGTCCTTCACGTTTCTCAGCCTTTGGTTTCCGGAGCCGCCGCAACACCCGCGGGCTGACCGCCGCTCTTGGTCTTGGCAAGCACAGCTTCGGTAATCGAGTTTGGTATGCGGCGCGGCGTTTCGATCAGGCCGAGCAACGGCATGATGATGATGAAGAAGCCGAAGTAGAAGGCTGTGCCGAGCTGCGAAAGGATCGTGTAGATGCCTTCGGCAGGACGCGAACCGAGCCAGCCGAGCATGATGGCATTGGCAACGAAGATCCAGAAGAACAGCTTGTACCAGGGACGGTAGACGGCCGAACGCACCTTCGATGTATCGAGCCATGGCACAACGAACAGGATCGCGATCGAGCCGAACATGGTCAGAACGCCGCCGAGCTTCGAGTTGATCGGTCCGATGTTGAAGGTGATGGCGCGCAGCATCGCGTAGAACGGCAGGAAGTACCATTCAGGAACGATGTGGGCTGGCGTCTTCAGCGAGTCAGCCGGAATGTAGTTGTCCGGATGGCCCATGTAGTTCGGCATGTAGAAGACGAAATAGGCAAAGAGGATCAGGAAGAGCGACAGCGCAAATGCATCCTTGATGGTTGCATAGGGTGTGAACGCCACCGTGTCCGTCTTCGACTTGACTTCAATACCGGTCGGGTTGGTCTGGCCGGTCACGTGCAGGGCCCAGACGTGCAGGATAACAACACCGGCAATCATGAAGGGCAGCAGGTAATGCAGCGAGAAGAAGCGGTTGAGGGTCGGATTATCCACGGCAAAACCGCCGAGCAGCAGCTGCTGGATCGGGTCGCCGATGATCGGAAACGCCGTGAAGAAGCCGGTGATGACGGTTGCACCCCAGAAGGACATCTGGCCCCAGGGCAGGACGTAGCCCATGAAGGCGGTCGCCATCATCAGGAGAAGGATGATCACGCCGAGAATCCACAACAGCTCGCGCGGCGCCTTGTAGGAACCGTAGTAGAGCCCGCGGAAAATATGCACCCAGACCGCAAGGAAGAACATCGATGCGCCGTTGGAATGCAGGTAGCGCAGCAGCCAGCCCGAATTCACATCGCGCATGATCTTTTCAACGGAGTTGAATGCCAGTCCCGTCTCAGCCGCATAATGCATGGCCAGAACGACACCGGTGATGATCTGCGCCACCAGCATGATCGCCAGAATGCCACCGAAGGCATAGGCGTAGTTGAGATTGCGCGGAACAGGATAGGCAACGAATGAATCATAGATCAGACGCGGCAACGGAAGTCGCGCATCGACCCATTTTTCGATACCTGTGTTCGGCGTATAGGATGAATGTCCACCGCTCATGTCGTGTCTCCCCCTGGAACCTTAGCCGATCTTGATGACGGTGTCGGAAATGAATGAAAGTGGCGGGACGGGCAGGTTTTCCGGTGCGGGACCGGAACGGATGCGCCCGGCAGTATCGTATTGCGAGCCGTGGCACGGGCAGAACCAGCCGCCGAAATCACCCTGCTGCCCGAGCGGAATGCAACCCAGATGGGTGCACACGCCGATCATGACCAGCCAGTTTTCCTTGCCTTTGCCTGCACCGCGATCCGCATCGGTCGCCTGGGCATCGCTCGGCAGATTGGCGTTGCGCGCAATCGGATCCTTGAGCTGGCTCAGCTGGACGTTTTTGGCATCCTCGATTTCCTTCGGCGTACGATTGCGAATGAAAACGGGTTTACCGCGCCATTTGACCGTCAGGGACATGCCCGGTGTCAGCGCTGAAACATCAACTTCGATGGACGAGACTGCCAGCGTGGATGCGTCCGGTCTCATCTGGTCGATGAAGGGCCATGCAAAGGCTCCCGCTCCGACCACACCGGCCATACCTGTCGCAATATAGAGGAAGTCACGCCGTGTCGGCTCGGTCGTATCGTGTGCGCTCACGGGGCCTGTTCCTTTCCGAATAACAACGCAGCAGGAGAGTCCACTTTGTCACCACAATACACGACTGGCCCATAGAATGAGCCTCGCGGATTCCCCAGCATATTGCGTGGTTTCTAAGCATGTCGCATGAGCTTGTCCAGCCTGACAGAGCCACAAGGGCAGGATGTCGCAGGGATAAGTCGCCACACCTTTTCCACTCTTTGGCCATGAATCTGTTTGCATTTTCGCAGCGGCCTCACAGGCGCCCGATAAAGCCGCCGGATTGGCGCGCCCAAAGTCCGGCGTAGAGCCCGTTGGCGGCGATCAGCGCGTCGTGGCTGCCGCTCTCGACAATGCGTCCGCCATCCATGACCACAAGCCGGTCGAGCGCAGCGATGGTCGACAGGCGGTGCGCGATGGCGATGACGGTTTTGCCGCGCATCAGCCGGTAGAGATTGTCCTGGATAGCGGCTTCCACTTCCGAATCGAGTGCCGACGTCGCCTCGTCGAGAATGAGAATCGGTGCGTCCTTCAGCATGACCCGCGCAATGGCGATGCGCTGCCGCTGGCCGCCGGACAGCTTGACGCCGCGCTCGCCCACATGGGCATCGAAGCCCCGCCTGCCCTTGGGATCGGTCAAGGCGGCAATGAAGGTGTCGGCCTGCGCATTCACCACGGCCTGCCGCATCAGTTCATCGGATGCCTCGGGACGGCCATACAGGATGTTGTCGCGCACGGAGCGATGCAGCAGCGAGGTGTCTTGGGTTACCATGCCGATATGCGCGCGCAGCGAGTCCTGCGTTACCTCCGCAATGTCCTGTCCGTCGATCAGAATGCGCCCGGCCTGAACGTCGTAGAAGCGCAGGAGCAGGTTGACCAGGGTGGACTTGCCCGCACCGGAACGTCCGACGAGACCGACCTTTTCGCCGGGAAGAATGTTCAGCGACAGATTGTCGAAGACCGGCTTCGAGCGGTCATAGTGAAACTGCACATTGTCGAAACGGATGGCGCCTGCGGGTACCGCAAGCTGTGCTGCACCGGGTTTGTCGACAACGGTGACCGGCCGCGCCAGCAGTTCCATCGAATTCTGGATGGTACCGTAATTGCGCAAAAGGCCATTGAGGTTGGCCATGGTCCGTCCCAGCAGCATGCTCAACCGCAGGACAAGGCCGAGGGTGAAGGCGATTGCACCGGGCGATATTTCCGACTTCAACCACAGATCGATGGAAACAATCGCCACGGCGCAGATCATCACACCGCTGGTTGCGCCGAGCGCAATGCGGATGCCGCTCAGGCCGCGCGTCAGCGGAATGATGGCATCGAGCCAGCGCTGCATGCCCTGCCGCATATAGGCGTCGTCGCGTTCCGCACTGCCGAACAGCTTGAGCGTCTGGATATTGCTGTAACCATCGACCAGCCGCCCGGTGACAACGGAACTCGCTTCGGCGGTCTCCGCCGCGGCCCGGCGCACACGGGGCAGGAAATAGCGGGCGATCAGGCTGAACACAGCGAGCCAGACGATGACGATCGTTGCCAGCCGCCAGTCAAGGTCGCCGATCAGCGCGATGGTGGTGACGCTGTAGACGATGCAGATCCAGATGGCCTGCAGAAGCGTCATCATGAAATCGCCGACCGCCTGCCCGGTCGCCCAGACCTTGGTGACGATACGGCCGGAAAAGTCATTCTGGAAGAAGGCGAGGCTCTGGCGATAGGTGTGCAGATGCGCCTGCCAGCGCACCAGATTGAAGAAACCGGGCACGACAGTCTGCTCCTCGACCAGCGCAGACAGCGTCAGGACGATCGTCCGGGCGATCAGGACACCCGCCAGCATCAGCAGGAGCGGCGTGCCGTGATCCTGCATCAGGCCTTGCCAGCCCTTTGCCGGGTTGACCGATGCCAGAATATCGACGAGCCCGCCGAGAAACCAGAACAGGCCCGCTTCCGTCAAAGCGACCAGCCCGCCCAGCACCAGCACCGCGAAGAACGCGGCCTTGGCCTGCCGGACATAGAACCAGATGAACGGGAACGGCCGCGACGGGACATGATCTGCCGGCGGTGCGGCGTAAGGATCGATCCAGCTTTCGAACAGACGGAAGATATTTCTCATGCGGTGCACATCGGATCAGCAGCCTTTCAGGGTCAGACGTGCAGCGCGCGACTGAAAGAATACTCTTGAGCGAGTCCCCTCGCCGGTCAAATTAAAGTTCATTCAGATATTTCCCGGCAAAGAAAAATGCTCCCCGGCGAAACCGGGAAGCATTGGTGCAGCGGGACTGTTGAAGGCAGCTATTCCGCCGCTTCCTGCTCGTCATCCAGCCCGAGGAATCCACCGGACTGCCGGGCCCAGAGGTTGGCGTAAATGCCGTCGGCGGCAATCAATTCCTCATGGCTGCCGCTTTCCACAATCCTGCCCTTGTCCATCACCACGAGACGGTCGAGCGCCGCAATGGTGGACAGGCGGTGCGCGATGGCAATGACCGTCTTTCCCTGCATCAGCCGGTAAAGATTGTCCTGGATGGCCGCTTCCACTTCCGAATCAAGCGCGGAGGTTGCCTCGTCCATGATGAGAATCGGCGCGTCCTTGAGCATGACCCGGGCAATGGCGATACGCTGGCGCTGGCCGCCCGAGAGCTTGACGCCCCGCTCGCCCACATGCGCATCGAACCCGCGCCGTCCCTTGGGATCGGACGCCGCCTCGATGAATGCCTCCGCCTGCGCATTCTGCACAGCCAGGCGCATCAGCTCTTCCGAAGCATCAGGCCTGCCATACAGCACGTTGTCGCGGATCGAGCGGTGCAGCAGCGAGGTATCCTGCGTGATCATGCCGATATGCTCGCGCAGCGAGTCCTGCTTTACCCTGGCGATATCCTGGCCATCGATGGTGATACGGCCGCTCTCCAGATCGTAGAACCGCAGGAGCAGGTTGACGAGCGTCGACTTGCCCGCACCCGACCGTCCGACCAGCCCGATCTTTTCGCCAGGACGGATGTCAAGGGACAGCCTGTCGATGACGCCCGCACCCTTGCCGTAGTGGAAACCGATAGCCTCGAAGCGGATCGCACCGGCGCTGACGGCCAGTTCCGGCGCATTGGGGACATCGGTGACAAGGCGCGGCAGCGAGATGGAGGTAATACCGTCTTCCACCGTTCCGATATTCTCGAACAGCGCCGACATTTCCCACATGATCCATTGCGACATGCCGTTGAGACGCAGCACAAGGCCGATACCCACGGCCACGGCGCCGACGGAGATGGCCGAACCGAGCCACAGCCAGATCGCAATGCTGCTTACCGAGAACAACAGGAGGCAGTTCATCGCATAGAGCGTGACATGGAATCCCGTCACCATGCGCATCTGCGTATAGGCGGTGGACAGGAACTCCTCCATTCCCTCGCGGGCATAGTTCTCTTCCCGCTTGGAATGGGAGAAGAGCTTGACCGTGGCGATGTTCGTGTAGCTGTCGACGATACGGCCGGTCATCGACGAGCGCGAATCCGCCTGCGCCTTGGACGCCACCTGCAGCTTCGGGATGAAATACCACATCAGCCCGACATAGGCGGCCAGCCAGATCAGGAACGGTATCATGAGACGCAGATCGGCAGCGGCGGCGATGATCAGCGTGCCGCTGAAATAGACGATCACATAGTTCAAGACGTCGAGCAGCTTCATCACCGCTTCGCGCACGGCGAGCGATGTCTGCATCAGCTTGGTGGAAATCCGCCCGGCAAACTCGTCCTGGAAGAACGTCATGGACTGGCGGACGACATAGCGATGCACCATCCAGCGGATGCGCATGGGGTAATTGCTCAACAGGGTCTGGTGAATGACCAGCGAGTCGAGCAGCACGATACCGGGCATGACGATCAGCACGACGCCGGCAAGCAATGCAAGCTTCCAGCCTTCCTGCGCAATAAAGGTTTCGCGCGACTGGCTGGACAGCCAGTCGACGACATTGCCCATGAAGGCATACATCGACACTTCAAGGACGGCGATTGATGCCGTGCACGCCGCCATGACGGCGAGCCATGGCCAGACGCCGCGCGTGTAGTGCAAACAGAATGCAACCAGTGTCTTGGGTGGCTCACTGGGCTCGGCGGATGGAAACGCCTCAAGCCTTTTTTCAAACCAGCGAAACATTATCAAACCTCTTTCGGGCGAGGGTCTCGGCATGACATGCGAGACGAAAATGATTCCGACGCAGCGTGGCGGTTACTGCGCTTGGGTTGCCGGAGCATGATGGAAACAGAAGAAGACAAACATGCAAACGCCAACCATGGGACGATTGCGACTTGTGTCAGGGAAAAAAACTACGCGGAAAGAACAGACACAAGACCGCCAACGACACCGGGCACGGCTTCATCGGGAGAAGCCATCCGGTTTGGAAGAAGTCGGAAAAATTCAGTCATCGACACCTCCAAAGTTTGTGTTGGCAAAGTTAGCGTTGCGGTCGAAACCCTATACCTATTATGAACGGAAAAAGCGAGAGCCTATTCTCAGGAAATACGTGCGCCTGAGCGAAATATTGCCAACGGAGCCCACCGGTTGTGATTGAAGACAAACCCGACCTGCGCATTGCACTTTACCAGCCGGATATTCCGGGCAATACCGGCACGATCCTGCGCATGGCCGCCTGTTTCGGGATCGGGGTCGATCTCATCGAGCCCGCGGGCTTCGATGTATCCGACCGGTCGCTCAAACGCGCCGGGATGGATTACCTCGAACAGGCTGCGCTCACGCGCCATGCCGACTGGCAGCACTTTCAGAACTGGCGCCAGGGCGAACAGCGGCGCCTGCTGCTGTTTTCCACCAAGGCGGCCGTGCCCTACACGCAATTCACCTTTCGACAGGGCGACATCCTGCTGCTTGGACGCGAATCGGCCGGCGTGCCGGATGAGGTGCACCAGTCGGCCGATGCCAGGTTGATCATCCCGATGGTGCCGGGGGCGCGGTCGCTCAACCTGGCGCTGTCCGCGGCCATCGCTACCGGTGAAGCCTTGCGGCAGTTCTCGCTGCCCGCATGAAAAACGCCGGCCATTTCTGACCGGCGTCCTCATTCACCTGACAGGAAGCTTACTTGACTTCAGCTGCCTTGCCGTCTTCCCACTTGTAGAGAACGAAGGTCGGCGTCGTCAGATCGCCGGTCTTTGCATAGGTCAGGTCGCCGACGACGGTCGAAACCGGTGCGCCGGAATGCAGTGCCGCAGCAACCGCTGCCGGATCGGCAGAACCGGCCTTTTCAATGCCGGCCTTGATGACCTGCAGCGCCGCATAGGCATTGAGCGTGAAGGCTTCAGCCGGAATGTTCTTGGCCTTCAAAGCTTCCATGATCTTCGCAGCGGACGGGTTCTTTGTCGGATCGGCACTGTTGGTGAACAGCGTACCGGCAGCGGCAGCGCCGCCAATGGCCCAATATTCCGTGTTCGACAGGCCTTCGGCACCGATGATCTGGGCCTTGATGCCCTGATCCGCCAGCTGGCGGGCAATCAGGCCGCCTTCCGGATGGTAACCGCCGAAATAGATCACGTCGGCTTTTTCCGACTTCAGGCGGGTAATGAGCGCGCTGTAGTCCTTTTCACCGGCATTGATACCCTGATCGACAACTTCCTTGACGCCGCCCTTGTTGAGCGTTGCCTTCAGATTGTTGGCCAGACCCGTGCCATAGGTGTTCTTGTCATAGACAACCGCGACGCGCTTGTCCTTGTAGTGCTTGAGAATGTACTGGGCAGCAACTTCGGCCTGCTGGTCATCGCGGCCGCAGGTGCGGAACACGGTGTCCAGGCCACGCGTCGTCAGATCCGGCGTGGTGGAGGTCGGGGTGATCATCAGGATGCCGTTTTCAGCCAGCACATCGGAAACCGGCATCGAAACACCTGATGTGACCGGACCGACCACGAACTTGATGCCTTCGCCGACCACCTGGTTGGCAACCGACACACCCTGCTTCGGCTCGCCGGCATCATCGAAAAGCTTGATGACGATCTTCTCGCCCTTGATGCCGCCTTCAGCATTGATGGCTTCCGCAGCCGCAGCAACACCGTTCTTCACCTGCATGCCATAGGCAGCCACAGGGCCGGTTACAGGCGCGATGTTGCCGATGACGATGTCAGCACGGGCGAATGAAGTCATCGCCATGACAGCCGTCAACGCCACGCCAGAGATCAACGATAAGCGCATAGTGTCCTCCTTGAATTTTTTATTGCGCGGATTGCGCGGCCGGAAGATTCTCCGGCGCTGCAAAAAGTTCTACTGTCTTTATGGCAGGCTGTCAGCCACGATTCATGACAATCCTGAATCCATCATTGAAATAATTTGATGCCATTTATGAAGAAAAGTGTTCGGCTGTTGACAATTCACGTCAATTTTTCCCGCAATTCTGAAACTTTCACACTTTCAGCAGTCTTTCCAGTCGACTTTAGTCGGCATTAGGCAAACGGCGCATGGTGAATTCGATGATGTCGCCGGGGCGCTCGTACCAGCTTTCGATTTCCGTCCAGTAGGCTGCTTTCGGGTATTGGTCGAACCACTCCTTCGCCTTCTCCCGGGCGGCAAGACGCGGCAGGCGGAAGCTCTCGCGGATGAATGCGCCACGCTGCCGGGGGGCTTCGCCCCGGCTTTCCTTCAGCTGCTTGCGCAAGCCGTCGAGCGGCGGCTTGGGAAAGTGTGTCCTGGGTACTTTGGAGACCATTTTGCATCCCTTCCTGAACCCTGTACGGCAGAGAGTAGATCAAACCCCGCCCTGAAAACGAGTCATTTTTTTGGGATAGCCCAAACACCACCTTCCTTTGCCGCGCCCCGGATGTGATAAAGTACACAGCAAGAAGGAATCGCTAATATGGACCGCCCGGATATTCCCGCCATCCTGCCCGAAGCGCTTGAAGACAAGAAGACAGCCGCCACCGCGTGGTTTGCCGAATTGCGCGACAAGATCTGCGCCAGTTTCGAGCAGCTCGAGGACGATCTGGAAGGCCCCCTCTCCGACCGGCCGGCGGGCCGTTTCGTGCAGACGCCATGGCAGCGCGACGAAGGCAACGGCGGCGGCGGGATCATGTCCATCATGCATGGCCGGGTCTTCGAGAAGGTCGGGGTCCACACCTCCACCGTCCATGGCGAATTTTCCCAGGAATTCCGCAAGCAGATACCCGGTGCGGATGAGGATCCGCGCTTCTGGGCCTCGGGCATCTCGCTGATTGCCCATCCGCAGAACCCGTTCGTCCCGGCGGTGCACATGAACACGCGCATGGTTGTCACCACCCGCCAGTGGTTCGGCGGCGGCGCTGACCTGACGCCGGTTCTCGACCGCAAACGGACGCAGGAAGACCCGGATACCGCCGCCTTCCACAAGGCGATGAAATTCGTCTGCGACAAGCATGCGGCAGTCGCCAGCCACGAGAAATTCAAGGACTGGTGCGACGAGTATTTTTATCTGCCGCACCGCAAGGAGCCGCGCGGCACGGGCGGCATTTTCTATGACTGGCTGCATTCTTCCGACGAAAATGGCGGCTGGGATGCCGACTTTGCCTTCACCCGCGACGTCGGCCGGGCCTTTTCGGTGGTCTACCCCTATCTCGTCCGGCAGAATTTCAACCGGGACTGGAGTTCCGAAGACCGGCAGGAACAGCTGGTCCGGCGCGGACGCTACGTTGAATTCAACCTGCTCTACGACCGCGGCACGATCTTCGGCCTGAAGACCGGCGGCAACGTGGATTCGATCCTTTCGTCCATGCCACCAACGGTCAAATGGCCGTGATGTGATTTTTTCAGGGATCAATCCCGGCTTTCATGCGTTATGGTGCTGCCGGTACGGTATCTGAAGCCGTATCTCGATGGAGAGGGCCCGCGTCACACCGGGCCCACAACAGGGAGAAAAGGCCATGAAAGAACTTCATTGCATCGTTCCCGGTTGCCAGTGGCATACCCGTCACGACACCGAAGCCGAGATCATCCGCCGCGCCACCGAGCACCTTCGCGAAACCCACGGCGAGACGGCCATCCGCGAAGCCATGCTCGAAACGATCAAGGCCAATATCCAGCCTGAAAAGGGCAAGGCTGCCTAGACAGGCTTTCCTGTCAGGTCGGGAATTCTGGCAAGCAGCGCATCACGGTCCAGCGTAAAGCCCGAGTCAATCCACGCATCCTCGAGCGCGCGTTGCAGCTTGCCCACATCGGGGCCCTTTTCCAGACCGGCAGCGATGAGATCGCCGCCGGAAACGGGGAATTTGGGCTTCTCGTACCGCCCGGCAAATTCCAGCAGTTTTGACAGCTGACCGGCACGCATCATGGCGGCATTGTCGTTGAGCGCCTCCATCCGCGCGGAAACTAGCGCAAGGCGCAGGCGGTCCATCATGCCCTGCCGGTCGCTGCGATAAAGCCGCTTGGCAAAACCCGCCTCGGAAATTTCGGCATTGGGCAGGACGGCACCAGCCCAGGCTTCCAGCCGCTCGCGCTCCTGATTGGAAAGCTTGAGGCGCACCGCCATGGCATGGATGCGCTCCGCATCCGGCGGGATCATGCTGGCAAGGCGCAGCAGCGGATCAGCCGGCCAGCCAAGTTCCTTTTCCGTTTTGACGAGACCATGGATCGCATCGATGCCCCATTTCTCGCTCTCGGGCAGAACCGCCGTCAGCACGCCCGCCTGACGCATCCACAACAGGGCGCGCGAGGGATCGGGTGCCCCTAGCATTTTCTTCAGCTCCGACCAGACACGCTCCGCCGACAGCTGCGCCAGACCGTCCTTCAGGCGGGCGCAGGCCTTCAGGCCTTCGCTCTCGGGACGGCCATGGCCATACCAGGCAAAAAACCGGAAGAAGCGCAGGATGCGCAGGTAATCCTCGCGGATGCGCTGTTCCGCATCGCCGATGAAGCGCAGGGTCCGGCTTTCAATATCGGCAAGACCGCCGACCAGATCGACGATCGTGCCATCCGCTTCGACGTAGAGCGCATTGATGGTGAAATCGCGCCGGTCCGCATCCACCTGCCAGTCGCGGCCGAAGGCTACGGCTGCATGGCGCCCGTCGGTCTCGACATCGGCGCGCAGCGTGGTCACCTCGAACGGCCGCTTGTCGGCGACAACGGTCACCGTGCCATGGCTGATACCGGTCGGCACGGTCTTGAACCCCGCCCCCTGCGCCCGGTGAATCGTTTCATCCGGCACACAGGTGGTTGCGATATCGAGATCGGACACCTCTTGCCCGAGAAGCGCATTGCGCACCGCGCCGCCGACGATGCGCGCGCCCTCGCCATCGGCGGAAAGGGCGGCGAGCAGCCTTTGCAAAGCCTCGTTCTTCAGCCATGGGGCCTTGCCGGCAATCGATACTGTCATGCTCAAGAATAGAGCCTTTCATAAAGTGTGCGGATGATGCCCGCCGTAACGCCCCAGATGAAGCGGTCGCCGAACGGCATCGTATAATAGAAACGTTCCTTGTCCTGCCATATCCGGCTTTCCCTGCGGTGGTTGGCAGGATTCATCAGAAAGGACAATGGCACTTCGAACACATCGGCCACCTCATCCGGATTGGGCGTCAGGTCGAATGGCGGATGGACGAGCCCGAGCACCGGGGTGATGGAATAACCTGTCGTGGTGAGATAGCGCGGCAGACGGCCGAGCAGCTCGACATGCCGCCCTTCCAGGCCGATCTCCTCATGCGCTTCCCGCAGCGCCGCCTTTTCCGGCTGGAAATCGTCTTCCGGATCGACGGCGCCGCCGGGAAACGCCACCTGGCCCGAATGCTTGCGCATGTTGGCATTGCGCAGGGTGAGAATGACGCCCGCTTCATCCCCGTGATCGACGATCGGGATCAGCACCGCCGCCTCGCGCAGTTTGGTCGCCGCGATCAGGGCATCGAGGTCGGGATTGAGCAGGTGGTCGCCATGATCGACGCTCAGCGTCTCATGGCCCTTCGCCGCGACGCGCTGCGCAAAGGCCCGGGCGGAAAAGCCGTCATCCCTCCATACTGTCTGGTTCATAGGCTTTGCTCTTCCAGCTCGCCCGACGGCATGATCGGAAAGACCGTACCGCCGGAACGCACGGCAAACATGGATTTGCCGCCGACGACGATATCTTCGCCATGGCTGACCAGTTCGTACATGACCGGGCGGGCGAGCAGCGCTTCCAGCCGTCCGCGCACCAGCACATAGGGCTTAAGCCCGCCATTGGCCGGATCGATGACAAAGCGCAAGGGATTGTCGGCATTTGCCTCGACGATATCGCCGACATTGGTGCGGAACGTCATGATCTGGTCATCGCCCTCGCCGGATACATTGAGCTCGACACCAAGGAAGGGCGCATCCTCGACGCGGATACCGACTTTCTCGACGGGCGTGACCAGATAGGTCTTGCCATCGGCATCCCGGCGCAGGACCGTGGAGAACAGCCGGACCAGCGGTGCGCGGCCGATGGGTGTTCCCATGTAGAACCAGGTGCCATCAGCCTTGATCTCCATATCGAGATCGCCGCAGAAGTCGGGGTTCCACTTTTCCACCGGCGGCAGGCCCTTGCCTTGCGCCGCGGCGCGCGAAATCAGCGCTTCAAGCCCTGCCGCATCGCGCAACGTGCCCTCTGACTGTGCCATACCAAGACCTTTTTGTTCATTCGTCACGAAATAGTCACCGTTAAACCGCTTGTCTGCATGTCATAGTGATCTAGACTCATTTAAGTGTGAAGCTGACCATAAACCAGCTCCGCAGGCCAGAGACGAGGTAAACCATGACAATCATCAAAACCGGGGAACCGTCCGATCCGAAGGCCATGATAGCAGAGGCCGAAAAGGCTCTGGCCGATATCTCCAGGGTACGCTCTGCCATCGGCACTGTCATCTTCGGCCAGGAAAGCGTGATCGAGCGCACGCTTGTCGCGCTGCTTGCCGGCGGCCATGCCCTTCTCGTCGGTGTTCCCGGCCTTGCCAAGACCAAGCTGGTCGAAACCCTCGGTACCGTGCTCGGCCTCGACGAGCGCCGCGTGCAGTTCACGCCCGACCTGATGCCGTCGGACATCATCGGCTCGGAAGTCATGGAACAGGACGACCACGGCAAGCGCTCGTTCCGCTATGTCAAAGGCCCGATCTTCGCGCAGCTGCTGATGGCCGACGAAATCAACCGCGCCTCGCCGCGCACCCAGTCGGCCCTGCTGCAGTCCATGCAGGAATACCATGTCACCGTTGCCGGTGAACGGCACGACCTGCCATCGCCGTTCCACGTGCTGGCGACGCAAAATCCGCTGGAGCAGGAAGGCACCTATCCCCTGCCCGAGGCGCAGCTTGACCGCTTTCTCATGCAGATCGATATCCTTTATCCGGAACTGGAGGCGGAGCGCCGCGTCCTTCTCGAAACCACCGGCACCTCGGAAGCCCGGGCGGCCAAGACCATCACTGCCGAGCGCCTGCGCGAAATGCAGCAGCTGATCCGCCGGATTCCCGTGGTGGAAGGCGTTGTCGAAGCCATCCTCAAGCTCGTGCGTTCGGCCCGCCCCGGTGCGGACAACGATATCGCGCAAAAATTCATCGCCTGGGGTCCCGGCCCCCGTGCGAGCCAGGCGCTGATGCTGTGCGCCCGCGCCCGCGCGCTCTATGACGGGCGTCTCGCGCCGTCGATTGACGATGTCAAGGCACTCGCGGAACCGGTCCTGCAGCACCGCATGGCACTGACCTTCGCCGCCCGCGCCGACGGCATGAACGTGCGCGAGGTCATCGCCAATCTGACCAAGGCCGCACTCTGATGGCAGCCATCGGCGCGCAGGTCCAGAAGACCGCGACACGCGAGGCGCTGGCGCGTGCACGCCAGCGCGCCGCGCTGTTGCCCGATCTTCTGGTCGAAGCCCGCCGCATTGCCAACACCACGAATACCGGCTGGCATGGCCGCCGCAAGAGCGGCGTCGGCGAGACGTTCTGGCAGTTCCGGCCCTACACGGACGGTGAAGCCATCGCGCGCATCGACTGGCGCCGTTCGGCACGCGATGACCGCACCTATGTCAGGGATCAGGAATGGGAAGCCGCCCATACGGTCTGGCTGTGGGCCGATTCCTCGGCCTCCATGCTCTACAAATCCGATATGGCGCAGGTATCGAAGGAATCGCGCGCGCTCGTGCTCATCCTGGCATTGGCCGAGCTTTTGTCGCGCAGCGGCGAGCGCATCGCCTTTCCCGACGTGACCGATCCGACCTCCGCCGCCAATGGCGCGGAGCGACTGGCGGTTGCGCTGTCGCATGTGATCGACCTGCCGAAGCAGCCGGATTTCAGCAAGGTGCGGCGCTTTTCCGATGTCGTGCTGGTCAGCGATTTTCTCGAACCGGTCAACGAGACGCTTGCCCTGCTTGAGCAGATTGCCCAGCGCGGCGCCCGCGCGCATCTGGTCGAAATCTACGATCCGGCCGAAGCGGATTTCCCCTACAAGCGGCGCACGGAATTCGTCGATCCGGAATCCGGCGCGATGCTGACCGTCGGCCGGGCGCAGGACTATGCCGAGGAATACAAGCGCCTGTTCCTTGCCCGGCGTGAAACACTCAGCGCCTATTGCCGCCGGATCGGCTGGAGCTACACCGCCAACCGCACCGACCGCCTTGCCTCCGAAGCGCTGGTTTCCGTGCACCTGAACATGACCGCCGACGCCGGGTATCAGAGGACGGGCCTATGATGGGTGCCTTTCCCCTTGCCCTCGGCGCACCGGCAATTCTGCTGGGGCTTCTGGCCCTGCCCGTTATCTGGTGGCTGCTGCGGGCGACGCCGCCGCGGCCGGTCCGGGAATCCTTCCCGCCGCTGAAAATTCTGGCACAGATCCTCAAGAAAGAGGAAACGCCGGACCGCAGTCCGTGGTGGCTGACCCTGCTGCGGCTTGTGCTGGCAGCGCTCGTCATTCTCGCGCTCGCCGAACCCGTATGGAATCCGCGCGCCGAGACTTTGAGCGGCAAGGAGCCGGTCGCCATCGTGCTCGACAATGGCTGGTCGTCCAATGAGGAATGGACCGCGCGCAAGGAAACGGCGGAACGGCTCATCGCCGATGCCAATGCCTCCGGCGCGCTGATCTACATCCTGGGTACGGCCGAGAAGCTGAATGCCGATGTCGGCCCGTTCGATGCCGCAACCGCGCTCGAGCGGCTGCGTGCGCTGAATGTCCGGCCGATTCCCGTCAACCGCAGCGCTGCCTTCGACCGGCTGAAGGCCGCCCTTGCCAATGTCAAAGGCGTGCGCGTCGCCTATCTCAACGACGGTGTCGACACCCCGCAGGCGGCGACGGCCATCAAATCCATGGAGGGGAGCGGGATCGCCTCGGTGATCTGGTATCAGCCGTCTATCGCAGCCCTTTCTGCCATCCGGCAGGTGGAGAACAATGCGAACGGGCTCACCGTCCACGCCGTGCGTTCCGATGACAGCCGCGCCTCGGGCGGCATCACCATCGGCGCCTATGATGAAAAAGGCCGCCGCATCGCCGAAACCGGACTGGTTTTCCGGGCCAATGAAGCGACCGGCGAAGCCGTCATCGCGGCGCCCTACGAGCTGCGCAACGACTTTCACAGCCTGCGCATCGACAACGCCCCGCATGCGGGCGCCACGTTCCTTGTCGACGACAACAACAAGCGCCGCCGCGTCGCCCTGCTGTCCGGTTCCGAAGCTGATCTGTCGCAGCCCCTGCTGTCGCCGCTCTACTACATTTCGCGGGCGCTTGAGCCCTTCGCCGATCTCCTGCGGCCGCGCAATGCGGAGCTGATCAAGGCCATCCCCGAACTTCTGGAGCAGAAGCCGTCCGTCATCATCATGGCCGATATCGGCAAACTGCCCGGCGAGACCGAACAGGCCATGGTGGACTGGGTTGCCAAGGGCGGGACACTGATCCGCTTTGCCGGGCCGCGCCTTGCCGGCAACAGCGAGCATGACCCGCTTCTGCCGGTCAACCTGCGCAAGGGCGAACGTTCTTTGGGCGGCGCCCTGTCGTGGAAGGAATCCCAGCCGGTTGCCGCATTCCCGGATACGGGTCCGTTTGCCGGGCTGCCGACGCCGCAGGATGTCACCGTCAACCGCCAGGTTCTGGCAGAGCCCGCCATCGACCTTTTCGAAAAGAGCTGGGCCAATCTTGCCGACGGCACGCCGCTGGTGACGGGCGAGACCCGCGGGCGCGGGCAGCTCGTCCTCTTCCACGTCACGCCGGAAGCCACATGGTCAAACCTGCCGATCAGCGGCAGTTTTGTCGACATGCTGCACCGTATCGTCACCTTGTCGCGCAACACCGGACCGTCGCCGCAGGAAAATGGCGCCGGGGCTTCCCGCGCCTTTCCGCCCTATCTGACATTGAACGCCGAAGGGGCTTTGACCCCTCCGGGTGCGGATGCCAAGCCGCTTATCCTCAAAACAGGCGAAACCGGCACGGTGAGCTTTGACAATCCGCCCGGCTTTTACGGCGTCGAGGATTCCATGAGTGCCCTCAACCTCTTCAAGCCGGACAGCGGCATCAAGCCTCTGGTCCGTCCCGAGCTTGCCATTCCCGTGACCACGGCACGCTATGCCGTCGATGAATCGGTGCCGCTGCGTGGCCCGCTCTTCGGGCTCGCCGCCCTGCTGCTGGCGCTCGACGCGCTTGCCATTCTCTGGCTTGGCGGGCATTTGCGCCGCCGCTTCAAGACGGCCGCAGCCGCCTCCCTGGCGATCCTGCTCATTCCCGCCATCCTGGCATTCGGTCCCTCTCCGGCCCATGCCCAGCAGAACGACAGCAAACCGGGCGACCAGACGATCCTGGATGCGGTCAATGCCACGCACCTCGCCTATATCATCACCGGGGATCGTGCCGTTGACGACATCAGCAAGGCGGGCCTTTTCGGGCTTTCCAGGGCACTTGCCGACAGCACGGCGCTGGAGCCCGGCGAGCCCATAGGCGTAAACCCCGAAACCGATGAGCTCGCCTTCTTTCCGCTGATCTATTGGCCGGTCGACCCCGCGGCCAAAATGCCGTCGCAGGCCGCGATTGCCAAGATCGACGCCTATATGCAGCAGGGCGGAACCGTTCTGTTCGACACGCGCGATCAGGATGCGGCCGCCATCAGCTTCGACAACAGCTCGACACCGGCCAATGCGCGCCTGCGCGACATTCTTTCCGGCATGAACATACCGGCGCTGGAACCGGTGCCCAATGACCATGTGCTGACCAAGGCCTTCTATATCCTGCAGGATTTCCCCGGCCGGTTCCGCGGCAGCCAGCTCTGGGTGCAGGCCTCGCAGGCACCCGAAGCCAACAAGGACCGCCCGGTGCGGGTCGGCGACGGCGTTTCGCCCATCATGATAACCGGCAATGATCTCGCGGGCGCCTGGGCCGTCAACGCCAGCGGCGCTCCCCTGCTCCCGACGATCCCCAATGATCCGGATCAGCGGGTTCTCGCCTATCGCGCGGGCATCAACATCGTCATGTACATGCTGACCGGCAACTACAAATCCGATCAGGTGCACGTGCCCGATCTCCTGAAGCGGCTGGCGAACTGACATGTATCTCTCCCTCGACTTCCAGCCCCTGCTCTCGACCCCACTTCTGGCATTGCTGCTCCTGCCTTTGCTGGCGCTTGCACTGGCCGGCCTGTATCTGCGCCAGCGTGGCAGCGTGATCCGCCTGCTGGCCGTGGCCGCGCTCGCCATGGCCCTGTTCAATCCCGTTGTCATCAACGAGGAACGCGAGCCGCTCAAAAGCGTCGTCGCCGTGATTGCCGACCGCAGCCAGAGCCAGGATATCGGCGACCGCACCGCCGATACAACCGAGGCGCTCAAGCAGGTCCAGGCCGCGCTGGCGCGCCTGCCGCAGTTCGAGGTGCGGACCGTCGAGACCAACCGCGCCAGCGAAACCGACGATGCCACGGCCACGCGGCTGTTCCAGGCCATGAACGGTGCATTCCGCGATGTTCCGCCCTCGCGCATCGGCGGCGCCATCATGATCACCGACGGGCAGATCCACGATATCCCGAACAATGTTGCGGCGCTGGGTTTCAACGCGCCGGTCCATGGCCTGATCACCGGCAGGCCGGGCGAGATCGACCGGCGCATCCAGTTTGTCCGGGCGCCGCGCTTCGGCATCACCGGCAAACCGCAGCAGATGACGTACAAGGTCACGGCCGCCGGTGAACCCCAGGGCGGCCGGGCGCGCGTGACCGTGCGGGTGAACGGCAACGAGGTATTGTCGCAGGATGCCGTCATCGGCAAGGAAATGCCGCTTGCGGTGACACTGCCGCGCGCTGGCGTCAATATTGTCGAGCTGGCAGTCGATGCCGTTCCCAACGAGCTGACCGAAATCAACAACCGCGCCGTCGCCATGGTCGATGGCATCCGCGAGAACCTGAAAGTACTGCTGGTTTCCGGCGAGCCGCACAATGGCGAGCGCACATGGCGCAACCTGCTGAAATCCGATGCTTCGGTGGATCTCGTCCACTTCACCATTCTGCGCCCGCCGGAAAAACAGGACAGCACGCCGATCAATGAACTGTCGCTGATCGCTTTCCCGACGCGGGAATTGTTCGTCGAGAAGATCGACCAGTTCGATCTCATCATCTTCGATCGCTATCAGCACCGCGACGTGCTGCCGCTGCTCTATTACGACTACATCAACGACTATGTGCAGAAGGGCGGCGCATTGCTGATTGCCGCCGGTCCCGAATATGCGGGCAATGTCTCCATCGCTAACACGCCGCTCCTGACCATCCTGCCGGCAACGCCGACGGGCGATGTCACGGAGAAAGCTTTCTATCCGCGCCTGAGCGACGATGGCAAACGCCATCCCGTGACGCGCGGCCTTGAAGGCAGCACGCAGGAACCGCCGCAGTGGAGCCGCTGGTTCCGCGTGATCGATGTCAACAAGCCGGATGGCACGGTCGTGATGAATGCCGGCGACAAGCCGTTGCTCGTGCTCAACCGTATCGGCGAAGGCCGGGTCGGCATGTTCCTGTCCGATCAGGGCTGGCTGTGGGCGCGCGGCTTTGAAGGCGGCGGCCCGCATGCCGCGCTCTACCGCCGGATTGCCCATTGGCTGATGAAGGAACCTGAACTGGAAGAGGAAGCCCTGACCGCAACGGGCAGTGGCCGCAATCTCGAGATCCGCCGCCAGACGATGAAGAAGACCGCCCAGCAGGCCAGCATCATCACGCCATCCGGCAAGAAACAGGACATCCCGCTCACCGAGACCGAACCCGGCGTGTTCACCGCCGCGGTACCGACAACGGAAATCGGCCTGTTTCAGGTTGCCACTGGCGATCTGACGACGCTGGCCCATGTCGGGCCGGTCGATGCGCCGGAGTTTGCCGATTACATATCGACGACAGCCAAGCTCGACGGCTTCGCCCGCGAAACCGGCGGCGGTGCCCGCCGCCTGCGGGCAACCGCAGACCAGACATCGATTGAAGTGCCCAGCATCGTCGCCTCGCGCAGCTTTGCCAGTGCGAGCGGCGACAACTGGATCGGTTTGCGGCCAACCAGTGAAACGGTGTTGAAAAGCGTCAACCGCCTGCCGCTGTTCTCCGGCTTCCTCGGCCTTGCCGCAATGATCCTTGTCCTTGGCAGCATGTGGTACCGCGAAGGCCGGTGAATACCGGCCTACTGACCGTCAATCCCCGCATGCCGCACCCGGCCCTGCACGTCTTTCAGGGCGCGGGGCGTGAGTTCGCAGGCAAGGAACCGCGATGGCTCGACCGGCGCGGGCATCTCGATCTGATGCCCGACAATGGGGCGGAAACCGAATGGCGCATAATAGGGCTCGTCGCCCACCAGGATGACAAGCTTGTGTCCGGCAAGCCGTGCGGCTTCCATGGACATGCGCATGAGCGCCGCACCGATGCCCTGCTTCTTCCAGGCCGGCCGGACCGCCAGCGGACCGAGCAGCATCGCCGGTGTCTTGCCGATCAGGATGGGCGTCAACCGCACCGACCCCACGACATGCTCGCCGTTCAGCGCGACAAAGGACAGGGTGCGGTCATGCGGACCGCCTTCGCGGATGCGATAGGCGGCACGGGTGAAACGGCCAGGGCCGAATGCTTCCTTGTTGATGTCTTCGATGGCAGCGTCATGCACCGGTTCTTCCGGCGCGTAGGTCACGACATGGGTCAGCATGCTGGGTATCTTCATAAAGGAGTAGACAATGGCCTTTGGCCAACACAGGAAAGTCCGCCGCGCTGTTCAAGCGCCGGTTCGGGTTTCATCGTCGGATGAAGAGGAATCCTGTCACAAAATGTCTCCTTTTTTTCCGCGTAGCATCTCAGCCGCCCGCCGTAAACCGATTTTCGTGCGCCCATGGCAAAAAGTGACACTCTGTTCACCTGGACCGGGGTGGTTTGGACGGCATTTGTGTCTAGGGTCAGGACCCATTAATCTGGTCGAAATGGTACGCGGCCATTTGTTTGGATACAAGGAGCGAAGGCGATGGGAATGTTTATCCATTCTCAAGTCCTTTGCGACGATGTAGCCGGGCAAATGGACCGTATCCTACGGACGCCGAAACGGCTGCAAGCTGCAGTGTCGAGCTGCTCGGCCGGGGGAAGACCCCGCCCTCCGCATCTCTCCTCGCATCTTCTTGCCGTTTCAGGCGCCATTTCGATCATATTAATGGGTCCTGACCCTAGGTATAGGCAATCGGCAATAAACGCAGTTACCGTTGCACGCAGGTTTGCGAGCCAAGGAGTATGAAATGGGTCTTCTGATTGACGGCAAGTGGCACGACCAGTGGTACGACACCAAGGACAGCGGCGGGCGCTTCATCCGTTCGGAGTCGCAGTTCCGCAACTGGGTGACGGCGGACGGCTCTGCCGGCCCTTCCGGCAAGGGCGGCTTCAAGGCCGAGGCCGGGCGCTATCACCTCTATGTTTCCTACGCCTGCCCCTGGGCGCACCGCACGCTGATCTTTCGCGCGTTGAAGAAGCTCGAGGATGTCATTTCCGTTTCGGTCGTCGATCACTTCATGGGCGCCGAAGGCTGGACCTTCCATGCCGTGGATGGAGCCACACCGGATCATCTGTTCGGTTCGAAACGGCTCCACGAAATCTACACGCGCGCCGACCCTTCCTATTCCGGCCGCGTGACCGTACCTGTTCTGTGGGACAAGCAGCAGAACACCATTGTTTCGAACGAGTCCTCCGAAATCATCCGCATGCTCAACACGGCGTTCGATGCCTTTGGCGATGCCTCACAGGATTTCTACCCCGAAGCGCTGCGTGGCGAGATCGACGCCGTCAATGCGCTGGTCTATCCCAATATCAACAATGGCGTGTACCGCGCAGGCTTTGCCACCACGCAGGAAGCCTACGGGGAAGCGTTCGACCAGCTGTTTGCCACGCTCGACCAGCTGGAAGAGCGTCTCGGCAGGCAGCGCTATCTCGCGGGCAATCGGGTTACCGAGGCGGACTGGCGGCTGTTCACCACCCTGCTGCGCTTCGATCCGGTTTATGTCGGGCATTTCAAATGCAACCGGCAGCGCATTGCCGACTATCCGAACCTGTCCAACTATACCCGCGATCTCTATCAGGTGCCTGATGTGGCCGGGACCGTGAACATGCTGCACATCAAGGCGCATTATTACGGCAGCCACAAAACCATCAACCCGACGGGCATCATCCCCAAGGGGCCGCAGCTGGATTTTGCCGCGCCCCATGACCGCGACCGGTTCTGAACTCACCAGGTGAGCGATATCTCGGCGCCGTCGAGAATTTCGGCCAGCCGCCGCCGCGTCGCGGCGGTGGTGCCTTCCGGCAGGGCATCGAGTTGGAAAAATCCGGCCTCGGCGATTTCGCGGTCCGGCAGCCGCGCTGCGGTCTGCCGGAACGAACGGCAGACATAGAGCGCGACGTGGTCGCGCTTTGAGGCATGCGCATTGTGATAGATGGCAAAAAGCTGCGGCCTGGCCGTCAGTTCGATATTGCCTTCTTCCATCAACTCTTTCGCCAGCGTGTGCTCGATCGTATGGCCGGTTTCCACGCCGCCGCCGGGAAACTGCCAGCCGGGCACATAGGTATGCCTGATGAGAAAGACCGACCGCGCCGCTTCGTCGAGGATCACGCCACGCGCGCCCAACGTCATCGGGCGCCGCAGGAGAAAATAGGTGTGAAACAGGCGATGTCGCCATTTCACGCTTTTGTCAGCCATTTCACCGGTCCTAAATGGGAACCCAGTAACGATACAAAGGTTCTAACACTGGATTCCTACGCTACACTCTCTTAAAGCTGAAATAATGTTCCGTCTTGCACATATCTCCGACATTCACCTGTCGCCCCTGCCCGCGCTGAGCCTGCGCGAGCTCGTGTCAAAACGCATCACCGGCTATATCAACTGGCGGTCCAACCGCAAGGGCTCGATGACCGGCGGTACGCTCGATACCCTGGTTGCCGATCTGAAGGCGCAGGCGCCGGACCATCTGGCGGTGACGGGTGATCTCGTCAACCTGGCGCTGGATGAGGAACTGGAGACCGCCGAACGCTGGCTGAAAACCCTGGGCAATCCGCATGACGTGTCCGTTGTCCCCGGCAATCACGACGCCTATGTGCCTGGCGCTTTGAAAAAAACCCGGCGCTACTGGGCACCATGGATGCTGGGCGACCGCGAGGCAGCCGAACAGCGCCCGGTTGAGTTCCCTTACCTGCGGGTTCGCGGCGATATCGCCCTGATCGGGGTGTCATCGGCCCGCGCCACCGCACCGTTCATGGCGACCGGCGATCTGCGCGACCGGCAGGCACGCCGCCTCGGCGAAATTCTCGATGAAACCGCCAAGCGCGACCTGTTCCGGGTAATCATGATCCATCACCCGCCAGTGCGCGGCGCGGCGCCATCGCACAAGCGCCTGCTCGGCATCGGCCTGTTCCAGCGGACCGTGCGGCGGCACGGGGCGGAACTTGTCCTGCATGGCCATACGCATCTGGCGACACGCTACGCAATCGACGGCCCCGGCTGGAAGATACCCGTTGTTTGCGTGCCTTCCGCCAGCCAAAGCTTCGGCGGCCACAAGCCGGCGGCCCGTTTCAACATCTTTGCCATCGCGAAGACGGCATCCGGCTGGTCATGCCGCATGACGGAGCGCGGCATCGTGGATGCCGCCATGACCATCGAGACGATAGCCGAGCACGAACTTCACGTCGGCGCTGTTTCCGCGCCCGCCTGAGCGTCAGAAATAGGGTGAAAGCCGGTCCCAGAAAAAGGCGAGCAGTGCGCCAGCACCCGCGAAAGCACCGATCAGCAGCCAGATGACCGCGTTGACGAAATCATTGGCCATCGACCGCTGCTGCCGAAACTGGACCGCCGGTGCCGCCGCCGATTGCGGGGCGGGCTCGGCCGGGCCGGATGGCGCAGCAACAGCCGGGGAGCGCAGGCTGACCCGTTCGCCCTCCATCATACGCTGCCGTTCGACGATCCGCTCGGCAATGTAGGTGGTGACCGCGTCGGAGATCGGCTTCACCTCGGGCGACTCTGCCAGAACGCTCCGCCCAAGCCTTGTATCCCTGACAAAGCGATAGGTGCGCCTGTCCCGGCCCATCATCACATGCGCGGTGGCATCGATCCACAGGCGCGGCTGCAAGCCGGTGGAAATGGCAAAATCCCACTGCTCGTCATCGGCAGGGACTTCGTCGAAAACCGGCTGCAGATCCTGCGCCAGGATTTCGATCCGGGCGAGATCCGCTTCCTTCATGTCGATGACGACATCGCCGCGGTCCGCCGCTGCCACCTGCGCACCGCGAATGGCATCGCCGAGCCTGCGCCTGGCGTCCATCGGGCTGATCTTGTCGTGCATCTCACTCATAGGCGTTTCCGGCAAGGTGGGGTTAAGGCATCATTAACAATATGCGTCCGTCGTTGCATCACAAACTTGTCCGAATTCAGCCTGTGCGCACAGTTGTCGAAATGAGACGGATGACCTCGCCCGGAATCTCCTCGACCAGCATATGTCCAGCCCCGTCAAAACGATGTATCGAAAAACGCGGCGGCAGCCCTTCCGATTGATACACCGGCAAGACATTGTCCAGCCGCCCCCATGCAACGGTGACCGGCATGGCGAAAGCCTGCAGGAAATCTCTGGGAATGGTCCCCTGCAAACCGTCTTTCATCATTCGCGCGAGAATGGCATCGAGCCGTTCGATCTGTCCCGGGATCCGGCGCAGGTCCACGTCGCGCCGGATCATCTCTTCAGGAACAGGATTGCGCCAGCCGAACATGCCCTCCAACGCCACCTGAAGCGCGTCATATGTTCGGGCTGCCGCATAATGCCGAAGCAGCCGGCCATTGATATCGGGACCGAAGCCGCCCGGAGCCAGCAAAGTCAGCGAGGCCACTTTTTCAGCGGCAAAGGCGGCAACCAGCGCGGCGGTTGCGCCGCCCATGGAGTGGCCGACCAGATGAACCCTTGGAATATCGCGCCTGTTGAGGCCCTCAACAACCGCCTGCGCGAAATGGCGGGCGGTCACCGCATCGGGGTAATCCAGCGATGCACCATGGCCGGGCAGATCGAATGCAAGGGTCGGATGATCAGCGGAAATCGCCGTTTGGACGGCATGCCAGCCGGCGGCGGTTCCGCCAAACCCGTGCAGGAAGACGACGGGTGTTCCCTTCCCCTCACCCATCTCGATTGCGTGCAACTGGTGCATGAAACGCTCCCAACAGAAAAAGGCCGCTTCACAGCGGCCTTTTGCAGATGTCCGGCTTATTTGCCGATGATGCGGTTGGCCGCCGAGACAATGCCCTCAAGCGAGGCGGCAACAATGCTCTTGTTGATGCCGGCACCGAAAATCTTGCCGTTCGGATGCTCGATTTCCATGTAGCTGATAGCCGCCGCATCGGAACCGTGCTGGAGCGAATGTTCGGAATAATTGACGACCGAGAGCCTGAAACCGAGATAGTGCGACAGGGCATCGATGAAGCCGTCAACCGGGCCCGTCCCCCTTCCCTCGATCCGCTTTGTCTCGCCACGATCGGTGATCTCGGCCGAGAGGATGCGCATGCCCTTGTGCTCCGTATCGGGATAGGTGTGGTGATCCACAAATTTCAGGCGCGCGTCGGGCTGATCCACATAAAGCTCGAGGAATCGCTGATAGATCTGCTTGGATGGCATCTCCTTGCCTTCCTCGTCAGTGATCTGCTGGATGTCATCACGGAACTCCACCTGCATGCCGCGCGGCAGGTTCAAGCCGTAGTCAGCCTGAAGAATATAGGCGATGCCGCCCTTGCCGGACTGGGAATTGATGCGGATGATCGCCTCGTAGCTGCGGCCGACGTCCTGCGGATCGATGGGCAGGTAAGGCACTTCCCACAGGGTCTTGTTGGCCTGCTTGATCGCCTTCATGCCCTTGTTGATCGCATCCTGATGCGAACCGGAAAACGCCGTATAGACCAGCTCGCCCACATAGGGGTGTCGTTCCGGAATCACCAGCTGATTGGAATATTCGTAGACTTCCTTCATCCGGTTGATATCGGAGCAGTCGATTTCCGGATCGACGCCCTGCGTGAACATGTTCAGCGCCAAAGTCACGATGTCGACATTGCCCGTCCGCTCGCCATTGCCGAACAGGGTGCCTTCAACACGGTCGGCACCGGCCATCAGGCCGAGTTCCGTCGTGGCGATACCCGTTCCGCGATCATTGTGCGGATGCAATGAAATGATCAGGTTTTCACGGTTGTCGAGCTGGCGGCACATCCACTCGATGCGGTCCGCATAGACATTCGGCGTCGACATCTCGACCGTCGACGGCAGATTGATGATCAGCTTGTTGTCAGGGGTCGGCTTGACGATTTCCGTGACCGCATTGCAGATCTCCAGCGCCACGTCGAGTTCCGTTCCGGTAAAGCTTTCCGGCGAGTATTCGAAGCGGAAACCGCCGCCGGCCTTTGCCGCCATGTCGGTGATCATCTTGGCCGCATCGGTGGCAATGGTTTTGATGCCGCCGACATCCTTGTTGAACACAACCCGGCGCTGCAATTCGCTGGTCGAGTTGTAGAAATGGATGATCGGCTTGGTCGCGCCCTGCAGCGATTCAAAGGTACGGGTGATCAATTCGGGACGGCACTGCACCAGAACCTGCAGGGAGACATCGTCGGAAATATTGCCTTCCTCGACGCACCAGCGGGCAAAGTCGAAATCCGTCTGCGACGCCGAGGGAAAGCCGATCTCGATTTCCTTGAAACCCATGTCGAGCAACAAGGCGAACATCCGCACCTTGCGGTCGTGGCCCATCGGGTCAATCAATGCCTGGTTGCCATCGCGCAAATCGACGGAACACCAGATCGGTGCCTTTTCGATGCGTTTGGACGGCCATTGGCGGTCCTTCAGATCAACCAGCGGATAAGGTTCATATTTCTTGCGAGCATCGGGCATGCCCATGGTGCGGGGAGCGGTCATATCGGTCATTTGCTTCTCGTTTCCGGCCGTCTGCGCATCTCTGGCGCTCGTGCGGCACTTTTTCAAGCGTTGGAATGGTCTTGTAAAGGGGTAAGGAGCAAAAAGCCTGGCGGCACTTTCGACCGCCGGACGCTCCTCTCAACGAGCCCGGCGATCGCCGATAAGGTCGAGAAGAAGCGGAAGGAGATAGGCGCGGCTGGTCAAACCCGCAAAAGCGGATTTGGCAAAAGACGACAAATGTGTCTGGCGCGTTTCCATGGGCCAGACAATTAAACGACTGTCCGGCCGGATGCAAGAGGTGTTCGCAGGGAACTCAGTTCTTCTTCAACTCGGCGCTCGTTCCCGAAAGCCACTCGCTGACAACCCGCACGTCGTCATTACCGAGGCCATGATCGGATTTGATCGACTTCGCCTCGACCGTTGCCCCGTGCGCGCGCAGCAGGGTCGCAAGCGCCGGTGCGAACGGCGCATAGGTCTGGTCGGCAACGCCGGAAACCGTCAGGACCCGCGCACCCGCGAGATTGGCATCGGTATTTTCCGTCAGCACCGGCATGGAGCGCAGCAGCACCGCCTGCTTGACCATATCCGGATAGAGCATCATCACCGCGCCAACCAGATTGGCGCCGTTCGAATAGCCGAGGAATGTCGTGCGGTTGAGATCGATCTTGTACTTCTCCGTCGCCTGCTTCAGGAAACCCGCGAAGGCCTTGGCCTCGACGTGAATGTCCTTCTGGTCGAAGCTGACCGCCGTCAGACGGCGGTACCACCGGCTGGTGCCATCCTGCATGATCCGGCCGCGAACGGCGAGCAGAAGCGCATGCGGCGCGATCTTGGTGGCGAGGGAAACAAGGCTGGTTTCGTCCTGGCCCGAACCGTGCAGGAGAACCATCGCATCGCCATTGGGCTCATCCGGCCGGTAGAGCCGGTATTTGAACGCAAGATCGTCCCGCAGCGCGCTCTCGCCCTGTGGAAGAATCTCGCCCTTGACTGCCTTTTTCAACATGCCTGCACCGCCTGTTGCAACGATATTGATGGGCTGCGCCTTCTCTGGCGCGGGCACCACTGCCTGCAGCTTCTGCCCGCAGGCGGCCGTGCTAGTTTTACCGGTAACCGCAAGCGGATCAACCGGGTTCGCCGGGGCCGGTACCTTCGCTGCCGCCGGCTTCTCACAGTCGATGATGATCCGTGCGCTGGCGGGATAGGCCGCAGCGATCAATGAAAGTCCGGCGAGAAGTGCGTAGAGGGTCGGTTTACCCATAAGTTAATCCTGACAGTTGAAGGTTAACTAATTTTGTAAACAGCCGCGGTTGTCCGCCCGGCGCTGCCTGCGTTTTCGGCGCTCGATTCCCTGGAGAATGGATGCTTGCCGCCAAATCCTGTGTCCCCTGACTGACGCCCCCGGCGCTGCATCATTGATGGAGAAGTTGCCTTGCTTGATGATGGTGTCATTCAGCGGCTCTGCTATGTCAATATAATTGTAACAAAATCATGACAGCTCGAAACATTGCGTGACAAATGTTGCTGCCGTGCACCGGTTTCTCCAATGCGGCGGTATGACATGTCAGGCGAAGGGAACGGCAGCCGTGCCGATCGGCAGCTTGGCCTCTTCTTCCGGTTCGACGTGAATGACGACACTCGAATCGGGAATCTGCTGCATCAGCGCATTTTCCATCCGGTCGCAGATGACATGGGCGTCGCCGACGCTCATGCTGGCATGTACGACCAGATGAAACTCGATGAACGTCACCCGCCCGGCAATGCGCGTCTTCAGGTCATGCACCTCCAGCGCACCGCCGGCATTGGCCGAGATGATGTCGCGGATGCGCATGGTTTCCTCGGTGGGAACACCCACATCCATCAGGCCCTGCACGGACGACCCGATCACACTCCAGCCTTGCCAGAGAATGTTGAGCGCAACGATCACCGCAAGCAGCGGATCGAGGAACGTCCAGCCGGTGATCACGGCACCGACGAGACCGATGAACACACCGATGGAGGTGACCACATCGGTCATGATGTGCTTGCCGTCCGCCAGCAAAGCCGGCGATTTGTAGCGGCGGGCACGGCTGATCAGCAGCGTGGCCCACAGGGCGTTCACGAGCGAGGCACCGCCATTGATCGCCAGACCCAGCCATGGTTCCTCCATGACCTTGGGCATCTCCCAGGCGGACCAGACTTCCCGCAGGATCAAGAGCGCCGCCACGACGATCAGCACGCCCTCGAGCACCGCCGAAAAATACTCGGCCTTGTGGTGCCCGAACGGGTGATTCTGGTCGGCTGGCTTGTGGCTGACACGGATCGCCCACCAGGCGGCAAGCGCCGCCACGACATTCACGATCGATTCCAGTGCGTCGGAGTAGAGCGCAACGGAACCGGTGACGTGATAGGCGGCATATTTCAGTGCCAGCACGCCCATGCCGACGAAAATCGACCAGAATGCCAGTCGCTGGACGACGTTTTCACCTTCCATCAGGCAGCTCGCTCCTTGGCCTTGCGCGGCAGGTGCGCCACGATGTTTTCAATCATGCGCATGCCCGCATTATGCCCGAGGGTCATAATCGATTCCGGATGGAATTGCACCGCCGCAATCGGTTCGCTCTTGTGTTCGAAGGCCATGATGACCCCATCTTCGGTCTCCGCCGTTACAACGAATTCATCCGGCAAGCGCACCGGATCGGCAAAGATCGAGTGATACCGGCCAACCGTGATTTCCTTGGGCAGGCCCGAAAAAATCCTGCCCTGCTTTGTAATCCGGATACGTGACGGTTTTCCATGCATCGGAACGTGCAGCTGCCGCAGCGTGCCGCCATAGGCTTCCGCCAGCGCCTGCAAGCCGAGGCAGACACCGAAGATCGGCAGGTCGCGCTTGCGTGCGTTCTTGATCGTTGCCTTGCAGTCGAAATCCTCCGGCGTGCCCGGCCCCGGCGAAAGCACCACCAGATCAGGCTTTAATCGGTCGAAGATTTCATCGGGCACCGGCGTGCGAACGGTGGTCACGGTGGCGCCCGTCTGCCGGAAATAATTGGCGAGCGTATGGACGAACGAATCCTCGTGGTCGACGAGCAGGATCGACAGCCCCTCGCCGACCCGCGCAACGGCACGTTCTTCCACGGGGATATTGCTCTTGTGCGCCTCGCGCACCGCCGCAATCATCGCGGAAGCCTTGAGTTCGGTTTCCGCCTCTTCCTCTTCCGGAATGGAATCGAACAGCAGCGTTGCTCCCGCCCGCACCTGTGCGATACCGTCTTTGATGCGGATGGTGCGCAGGGTCAGGCCGGTGTTCATATCGCCATTGAAGTTGACCATGCCGATGGCACCGCCGTACCAGGCGCGCGGGCTGCGCTCGTTCTCTTCGATGAAGCGCATGGCCCAGAGCTTTGGCGCTCCCGTCACCGTCACGGCCCATGCATGCGACAGGAAACCGTCAAAGGCGTCCATATCCTCGCGCAGACGGCCCTCGATATGGTCCACGGTGTGGATGAGCCGGGAATACATTTCGATCTGGCGGCGGCCGATGACGCGCACGGAACCCGGCTCGCACACCCGGCTCTTGTCATTGCGGTCCACGTCCGAGCACATGGTGAGTTCGGACTCATCCTTCTTGGAATTGAGCAGCTTGATGATCTGCTCGGCATCGGCAATCGCATCCTCGCCGCGCTTGATCGTTCCCGAAATCGGGCAGGTCTCGATGCGGCGGCCAACCACGCGCACGAACATCTCCGGCGAAGCGCCGACGAGATATTCATTGTCGCCCAGATTGATGTAGAAGGAATAGGGCGACGGGTTGATGGCCTTGAGACGGCGGGAAATGACCGAAGGCTTGGTCTCGCAGCGCTCGTAGAATGTCTGGCCCGGCACCACTTCGAAGAGATCGCCGCGCTTGAAGCTTTCCTTGGCTTTCTTGACGAGTTCCGCATAGTCGCCGGGATTGTGGTCGCCGCGACCCGGAATCGTGCTCGTCGGCTTGAATGCCCTGGCTTCGGTTTCGCGCGACAGGCCTTCCGTGGAAGCACCCTCGAACGCGTATTCATACCGGTCGAGCCATGCCTTGGCGGCGTGGTGATCGACAACCAGAATTTCGTCCGGGAGGTAGAGCACGATGTCGCGCTGGTCATCCGGCCGCTTCAACTTGTACTGGATCGGATCGAACTGGAACGCGAGATCATAGCCGAACGCGCCATACAGGCCGAGATTGGCATCCTCCTCGCTGAAGAACAGGGCGACGATGCCGCGCAACACCGTGAAAACCGACGGGATGCGCGAGCGTTCTTCTTCGGTGAACGGACGGCTCGGCAGGGCGATTTCAAGGTCGAGCTTCGTTGCGCCCGCAGCGGAAATCGACACTTCGGCAAGGGCCGAAACCGCTTTGTGGATCGGGCGCAACAGGATTTCACCGCGCTTGTTCAGCGCCTCGATCGTCATATGCCGGCCGTTGGAGGTGATGACAACCGGAGGATCGATAATGGCCGTATCCCATCGCGTGTAACGGCCGGGATATTCATAATTGGACGAGAAAACTGCCCCGCGCCGTTCATCCAGCCCGTCGACATAGCTGTCGATAGCGCTCGCATAGGCAGTCGCAATGCGTGACCGGGAGATGGTAACACCGCCTGCCGTGTCGAATATTTCCACGTCGCCCTCAATTCTATGCATCATCATTTCCACTCCGTTGCATTTGGCTTTGCGGGCTTCTGGCGGTCAAACAAAAAGGCCGCCCGGAAAACCCGTTGCGGCCCTGATCCCTTTACGTGCGTGCAAAAGGCTGCGTGGCCGCGATCAGCGAGCCCACCACCAGCCATTTGACATAATAACGCGCGTGTTCATGGCGGTGATTGTTAGCGTTACGCGGCGGCGCTTGCAACAGCAAAAATCACCGGCCTGAAAATCGCTCAGAACAACCCTTCGATCAAACCTTGCGCGTTGAGATGAATGCGTTCGGCCGAAGGCGATTTCGGCAGACCCGGCATGGTCATGATCTCACCGCAGATCGCGACGACGAAACCGGCGCCAGCCGAAAGGCGCACCTCCCGCACATGCACCACATGATTGACCGGTGCCCCGCGCAGGTGCGAATCCGTCGAGAACGAATATTGCGTCTTTGCCATGCAGACGGGAAGATGGCCGTATCCGGCGGCCTCCCATTGCCGCAACTGCTCCCGCACGCTGGCATCGGCATCCGCCTCCGCACCGCGATAGATGCGCTTGACCACCGTCTCGATCTTGTCGAACAGGGAGAGCTCATCCTCATAGAGCGGCGAGAACTGGGCCGAACCGCTCTCGGCGAGAGACACCACCTTGTGCGCCAGCTCTTCGATCCCGGCCGATCCCAGCGCCCAGTGTTTGCACAGGATGGCTTGCGCGCCATGGGCCGCAACGAAGTTCTTCACGGTTTCGATCTCGGCATCGGTATCGGCGCTGAAATGATTGATCGCCACGACAACAGGCACACCGAACTGCCGCACATTTTCCATGTGGCGGCCAAGATTGGCACAGCCCGCCTTCACCGCAGCAACATTCTCAAGACCGAGATCGTCCCTGGCAACGCCGCCATGCATCTTCATGGCGCGGACCGTGGCAACGATGACGGCGGCGGCCGGTTTCAATCCCGCCTTGCGGCATTTGATGTTGAAGAATTTCTCTGCGCCGAGATCGGCACCGAAACCGGCTTCCGTCACCACGTAATCCGCAAGCTTGAGCGCGGTCGTCGTGGCAACGACGGAGTTGCAGCCGTGGGCAATATTGGCGAAGGGGCCGCCATGCACAAAGGCCGGATTGTTTTCCAGCGTCTGCACCAGATTGGGCTGCATGGCATCCTTCAGGAGGACGGCCATCGCCTTGTCGGCCTTCAGATCTCGGGCATAGACAGCGGTCTTGTCGAAACGATAGCCGATAATGATATCGCCCAGCCGCCGCTCGAGATCTTCGAGATCGGTTGCAAGGCAGAGAATGGCCATGACTTCCGACGCCACCGTGATGTCAAACCCCGACTCCCGCGGAAAGCCGTTGGCCACGCCGCCCAGCGAAGACGCGATGTCGCGCAGCGCGCGGTCGTTCATGTCCATCACCCGCCGCCAGGTCACGCGGCGCGTATCGAGGTTGAGTTCATTCCCCCAATAGACGTGATTGTCGATCAGCGCTGCCAGCAGATTGTGCGCCGCGGTGATGGCGTGAAAATCGCCAGTGAAATGCAGGTTGATGTCTTCCATCGGGATGACCTGCGCATAGCCGCCGCCGGCGGCGCCGCCTTTCACGCCAAAACAGGGTCCGAGCGACGCCTCGCGGATGCAGATAATCGCGCTCTTGCCGATGCGGTTGAGACCATCGCCGAGACCGACGGTCGTCGTCGTCTTGCCTTCGCCGGCCGGTGTCGGGCTGACCGCCGTCACGAGGATCAGCTTGCCATCCGGAGCACCACGCTTCGAGCGGATGAATTCCGCCGAGAGTTTTGCCTTGTCATGCCCGTAGGGAACGAGGTGTTCCGGTGCAATGCCAATCTTTGCACCTATCTCGAAAACCGGTTTCTTGGTTGCAGCGCGGGCGATCTCAATATCGGACTTAACGACAGCCATCGGCATGTCCTCCCCTAGTGGTCCGATTCTGACATTTGCATCCCTTTGATACAAGCCATGGAGGCAAATGTCAGAATCAAAGGACCACTAGCAAGTATGTGACTCCAGTGGAACTTTGAATTTGACATTCGCATGTTCCGCGTGATGTCAAATGGGGTGCGAATGTCAAATTCGTTCCACTCGCGTAGATACGCCAAATAGCATCGCAGAAGCGAAATGGGGATAGTGAGCAGCCCACTATCCCCAGTTGCACATCTCTTTTCGGCGGTTTTCCCGCTTATTCGCCCATCGCGATCAGGCTGGCATTGCCCCCGGCTGCGGCCGTATTGACCGAGACCACCTGTTCCAGCGCAAAACGTGTCAGGTATGACGGCCCGCCTGCCTTGGGACCTGTACCGGAAAGACCCGAACCGCCGAAGGGCTGTGTCCCGACAACCGCGCCGATCGTGTTGCGGTTGACATAGACATTGCCGACATCGAGCCGGTCGATGACCTTGGCAACTGTTGCTTCGATGCGTGTATGCAGACCAAAGGTCAGGCCGTACCCGGTCGAGGCGATCTGGTCGAGCACCTTGTCGAGATCCTTGGCCTTCCAGCGCACCACGTGCAGAACCGGCCCGAACACCTCCTTCTCCAATGCTTCCGCATGATTGAGTTCAACGATATGCGGTGCAAAGAACAGGCCTTCGTCCGGTGCAGTACCGGCATAGCGAACCTTCTGGCTCTTTCGCATCGCGGCAATGTGGGCCGCGAGCATGTCGCGCTGCGCCTGATCGATGATCGGGCCGATATCGGTGGAGGCCAGCGAGGGATCGCCAAGCGTCAACTCACGTGCCGCGCCTTCGATCATCTCAAGCATGTTGTCGGCAATATCTTCCTGCAGGTAGAGGATTCGCAACGCAGAACAGCGCTGGCCTGCCGAACGGAACGCCGACATGACGACATCGTCGGCAACCTGTTCCGACAAGGCGGTGGCATCGACGATCATCCCGTTGAGGCCGCCGGTTTCGGCGATCAGCGGAACAATCGGGCCTTTCTTCGCCGCCAGCGTACGGTTGATGGCCCAGGCCGTATCGGTCGAGCCGGTGAAGGCCACGCCGGCAATATCCACGTGGGATGTCAACGCCGCACCCACCGAGCCGTCACCGGGAACATAGAGTACGGCATCTTTCGGCACGCCCGCTTCGTGCAGAAGCCGGATGGCTTCATAGGCGATCAGCGGCGTCTGTTCCGCTGGCTTCGCCACCACGGTGTTCCCCGCAGCAAGGGCCGCCGTGACCTGACCCAGGAAAATCGCCAGCGGGAAATTCCACGGGCTGATGCAGACGAAGGCGCCACGACCGCGGTGACGCAGCTTGTTGTCTTCGCCTGTCGGGCCGGGCATGGCCTTGTCGGTTGCAAACTGACGGCGCGCCTCGGCAGCGTAGTAGCGGCAGAAATCCACTGCCTCGCGAATTTCGGCAATGCCGTCATCCAGCGTCTTGCCCGCTTCACGCGAAAGAAGGTCCATCAGCAGATCGCGATTGCTTTCAAGAAGATCAGCCGCCTTTTCCAAGGCTTTCGCACGGGTTTCAACCGGTACGCGCGACCATGAGACAAAGCCCTTTTTGGCAATGCCAACGGCTTTTGCCGCTTCATCGGCGGTCGCAAACACAACCGTACCAACAGCCGCGCCATTTACAGGGGAAATCACGTTCTGGACTTTGCCCGAAGCTTTTACACCGTCAATCAGCGGCACAGCGCTGACTGCGCGCGATGCCTTGGCGATTCCGCTCAGGAGAGCGGCCAGTTCCTTGCGGTCACCAAGCTCAACACCGGCCGAATTGGTGCGCTTGCCGTAGATTTTGGCAGGCAGAGGGATATGCGGATGGCGATAGCCCTTGCCGTCATTGAGCTTTTCCGCCGGACGCACCAGCAAGTCCGCTATCGGCACATTGCTGTCACCGACCACCGACACGAAAGACGAGTTGGCGCCGTTTTCGAGCAGGCGACGAACCAGATAGGCCAGGAGGTCGCGGTAGCCGCCAACAGGTGCATAGATGCGGCAGGCGATTTTCTCGTCCTTTTCTGTGATCTGCTTGTAGAGGCTTTCACCCATGCCATGCAGCCGCTGGAACTCAAAACCGGTCTTGTCGTCGCCGGCCATTTCCAGGATCATGGCGACCGTCAGCGCATTGTGGGTGGCAAACTGCGGGAATATGCGGGGCCGGGCGTCCAGCATGCGCTTGGCGCAGGCCATGTAGGACGCATCGGTTGCAGGCTTGCGGGTGAACACCGGGTAATCGGGCAGACCGCGCTCCTGCGTCCGCTTCACTTCCGTATCCCAATAGGCTCCCTTGACCAGACGCACCATCATCTTGCGGTTGTGGCGCGCCGCCAACCGGTCGATGTGGTCGATCACCTCAAGCGCACGCTTCTGATAGGCCTGAATGGCCAGTCCGAACCCGTCCCAGCCATCCAGCGACGGATCGGCAAAGACGCGGTCGATGACATCCAGCGACAGCTCAAGCCGGTCGGCTTCTTCGGCATCGACGGTGAAATTGAGATCGTAGGATTTGGCCTTCTGCGCCAATGCCAGGAGGTCCGGCACCAGTTCGGCCATGACCTGATCATGATGCGTGGCGAGATAACGCGGATGCAGGGCGGAGAGCTTGACGGAAATGCCCATGCGGTCCGGCAGCTTCTTGTTACCCGTGGCCCGGCCGATCGCGTCGATGGCATCGGAATAGGATTTGAAATAGCCGCGCGCGTCCTTGCGTGTGCGGGCACCCTCACCCAGCATATCGAAGGAATGGCGATAACCCTTGGCTTCGTTGGAAGCAGCGCGCTTCAGAGCATCCTTGATGGTTTCGCCGAGAACGAAATGGTGGCCGAGATAACGCATGGCCTGCTTGGTGGCGGTGCGGACCGTAGGAAGGCCGATACGCTTGACCAGCGAGGAAATCACCCCTTCCGGCGTCTCGCCCGGCTTGATCACCTTGGCGGAAAGGCCGAGCGCCCAGGCCGATGCCGATACAAACCACGTATCGCCGCTCGGCTCGTGCTCCGACCATTTGCCCTGCTTCAGCTTGTCCTCGATCAGCTTGTCCTGCGTTGCCGCATCCGGCACGCGCAGCAGGGCTTCGGCGAGAACCATCAGCGCCAGCCCTTCACGGGTGGACAAGCCATACTCGCGCAGGAAATCCTCGACACCGCCGATACCACTCGCTTCCTTGCGAATCGTGGCGATGTATTTGCTGGCACGTGCATCGATACGGCGGTTGACGTCTTCCGGCAGGGCGATGGTTTTCAGCAAGGATGCCACCAGTTGCTGATCATCGACAGCATATGGCGCAGTAAAATCGTTTGAAGACGGCAATGGTCTGGTCATCAGGCTTCCCCTTATTGATTTTTCCCATATAATCTATTCCACTTGGTTCTTCTCACCAATGAACGCTCACAAAGCAGCGCAAAAAACTAAAAATATGGGGTATTTTAGAGATGAAAAACCTGGACAGCCTTGACCGGCGCATCTTGCGCGAGCTGCAGAAGGACGGGCGGCTCTCCAACACCGAGTTATCCGAGCGTATCAACCTCTCGCAAACGGCGACCACAGAACGGGTCAAGCGCCTGACAAGAGACGGCTATATCCTTGGTTATACCGCCAGACTGTCGCCGAAAAAGCTCGACCGCGCAATGCTGGTCTTCGTGGAAATCAAGCTGGACCGCACCACCCCGGATGTTTTTGCCACCTTTGCGGCAGCGACACGGCGCAACCCCGACGTGATGGAATGCCACATGGTCGCCGGTGGTTTCGACTACCTGATCAAGGCGCGCGTCGCGGACATGGAGCACTACCGCCGCTTTCTCTCCGATGCCCTGCTGTCGCTGCCGGGCGTGCGCGAGACGCATACCTATGCCGTCATGGAGGAAGTCAAGGAAACCACCCACCTGCCGGTTTGACCGACCTGCAACCGGATACCTATCGCCATACAACTCCCCGTTCGTTGCCGAACCGGTCGCACTTCATCATCAATGGACGTGTTGAGGGCAAAAGCAACAGCACCGGGCCAGCGGTGTATCGGAGGAGATGGGCTGCTCCGGCTGCGGCATCAGCCATGCTCTCAATCTTGGAGGTGATATGATGTGGTTTAAGCCCTTCAGCATCACCCTGGAAATGAAAAAAACCCGGACTGGCTGGCAAGTCACTATCCGGGTTCTTTTCAAGTAGCCAGGAAAGAGGGTGGGCGAAAGCTCGCCCTCACTCCAAGGCCAAATATAGCATTTTACCCGATCAAGTCTACTTATTGCTGCAGAACCTGCTTGATATCGATCAGGTTGGAGCGCACGCGCAGAATATAAAAACCCATGGTTGTCAGGTGGTTGGACAACGACCATCCGCCCTCGTTGCCAAAAAAGTCAAGGAAACCACATACCTGCCGGTTTGATCGACCTGCAACTGGATACCTATTGCGACACAACTCCCCGTTCGTTGCCGAAGCGGTCGCACTTCGTCATCAATGGATGTGTTGAGGGCAAAAGCAACAGCACCGGGCCAGCGGTGTATCGGAGGAGATGGGCTGCTCCGGCTGCGGCATCAGCCATGCTCTCAAACTTGGAGGTGGAGCGATGTGGTTTAAACCCTTCAGCATCACCCTGGAAATGAAAAGGATCCGGAATCGCTGGCAAGTGATCCTCCGGATCCAATTCATGTAACCAGGAACGAGGGTGGGCGAAAGCTCGCCCTCACTCCAAGGCTAAATATAGCATTTTACCCGCCCAAGTCCACTTATTGCTGCAGCACCTGCTTGATATCGATCAGGTTGGAACGCACGCGCAGGATATAAAAACCCATGGTTGTCAGATGGTTGGGCAACAACCAACCGCCCTCGCTGCCATTGGCGATGATCCATGGCGTTATGTTGAGTGCCGAACGGAGCTGTCCGTCCATGCCATCCCATAGGGGGGCCAGGTTCTTCTGCTGCACGACCTGCTTGAAGTCGACCTTTGCCGCATTCATCAGGCCGTAATAGGCGTAGAGCTGGCCATAGGCGAACCAGAACCGGTCATCCGCACGGGTATCGAACCAGCCATAATTGTTCTTCTCCGAGCGATCCTTCAGGATGGCGGAGGTGGAGCCGATATCATTGGCAATACGGTCGATGAACTGCATGAGATTGTCGGCACGCGCATCGAATACGGCATTGCAGGCTTCAAGCTTCGAATTGAAAGTCCTGAGGTCTTTGACCGCCGAACGGTAATAGCTCGGGGTCGGGGTCTTGGGGCCAAAGGGGTTCAGGCCAAAATACCATGCATCCTCGGTGAATTGCAGATTGCCGCGGGCCTTCTGCAGATCATTGTCGATCTGCGATGTGCCGCGGATACGGCCAAGCGTGTCGACAAGCTCGACAGCCGTCCGGCGCACGGCGGAGTTGATGCCGCGCTGGAACGCCGCCTTGTTGTCAAGGAAAGGCGTATCGTCCCATGACATGCCGAAGAAGCCGAGCTTGAACAGCAGCATGGAGGAAATCCAGGCATTCTGGTTCACGTTGAAATCGGTGAGGTCAGCCGTAACTTCGACAATGGCCGAACGGGCGCAGCTCTTGGGCGCCGTTCCCATGGCTTGCGCAGCAACCGGTTCGCCAGCGGCAACGTCACGCTTGTCGAAATTATAGACGGCGACGTAATCCGGATTGAAATTCGTCCAGACCTGCGTGACCCAGAAGAAATAGCCGTAAAGCCCGACCCAGAGAATGAGCATCGCACCCACGACTGTCTTCAGGATCCAGCCGCGCTGGGTGTACCAGCGCCCTGCCCACAGGAACGGCCACAGGATGATACCGACCGCATAGCCGATGCCACGTCCGATCAGATAGAAAATCCGGCTGAAGAAGTTGATGACGGGATCGAGCATTGTGCATCCTTGCTAGGAGGTGAGACCGTAGAGCCGCCTGCGCAGCCCTTCCTTGTCCTTCAAATAGGTTGTTTTGAGTATATCGACAACGTGTTCCTGAAAGGTGGGGCTCCAGCGGCCGTAGTCGGCGTAGAAGCCCTGCTTGTTGAAGATGTACCGCGACAGGAAATCCCATGGGACAAAATCACTGATCAGCTGATTGACCAGCCAAGCATCGGGATGGCTTGGGAGCGCCCGCACCACCAGAAAACGGCGCGCCGGATCGATCTCGGAGAGGTTGATCTGCCCTGTCTGGGCAATTTCACGTTTCACGGCGTTCAGGAACGGCCATGTCCCGTCATGATTGATCAGGCTGGCATTGGCATGAATCCAGGTCTGCAGCCAGATACGATCAATGCCGCTCAGATTGCGTTCCGGTTCAAGCGTCCGGATGAGATGGCGGATGATCATCTCGCCGCGGTTTTCCAGATAGCCCGACTGCTCGATCCACGAGCCGCGCGGCAACTCGATGCGCCCCGTCGCGGCAAGAAACTGGAACACCTGATCGGCGTCCTTGATCGAGATGTAATTGACCTGCCAGGGACGCGAGCGCCGGAAGCCGGGAGCGGCGGGATCGCCGATGACCGTTGTCGTATTGTCATCGACAAAGATATAGATACCGCCGAAATGGCTGGTCCAGAAGGCGCTGTGGCGGAACACCACCTTGTCGGGCACCAGTGAATTCTCGCGGATATCGCCGGTGACCTTGGCAAGTTCGACCATCCGGTTGATGAGATCGTCGTCGCGCCAGATGTTCGGCTCGTTCTGCAGCCGGTCCACCAGCAGGCGCAGTTCCGCCGCCTGCCCCATGACGTTTTCTGCCGAAAGGACGCGGAACTCGACCTGGTTGATCGACAGCAGATCCTCGATGTCGTTGACAATGGAAACACTGTCCTCGATCTCGCCGAAGATCACATCCTTGATGGTCAGCGCGTTGATCGCCCGCGCATTGCTGCTGAAGAACTCGTACATCAGCTGCGACGTGTTGGAGAACTGCGTGTGAACCACCGGCAGCATCGCCTGATCCGGCGTCAGAATGATGAAGCGGCGGTTGACGCCATTGGGATCGAGATAGGACGGGTCCTTCAGCTCAGCGGCAATCTCCGGCGAGAAACCCGTCCGGTCAATATTGAACCGGGTGAGTTCGGTTGCCTTGAATCCAAAAGCCGTCAGTGCCCGGTTATAGCGTTCGATCAGATGCGGTTGGTCGATCGTCAGCAGACGCCCGTAGATCAGTTCGTTTTCGTAGAGAAGGTCCATCAGACGTCCCACTGCCCCCTGGCTTTCAGGGCTTCCACTTCCCGGATCGCCCGTTCGCGCAGGCGCGCATCGCGGACGATCTTTTCCACGGCGGCATCGTCCGACTTGTCGGCATAGCGGAATTCCGAATCCGCATACCGGTTGGTTTCCTGCAGCACCATCTCCATGGTGAAGGGCTTGCGCAGTTCCTTCACCATCGCCTTTTTCTCATCATAGGGCTTGTGCATGAAGGTCTCGGGCTTTTCGAACCATGCATCCGGCAGTTCGATGTCCATGGCGCGCATCTTGATCGCATCTGTCACGTTCTTGATGGCGCGGCCGGTGAAACGCGGCTCGCGTTCCTTGATCATGTGCAGATAGGTACCGATATCGGCAAGCGTTTCCGGCTCGCCGTTCTCAGAAATGAAGCGCTCATACACCGCTTTCAGCCCGTCTTCCTGCGGCTTCGACAATTGTTCATAGGCGGCATCTACGGCGCGTTCGATCTGCTGGTCTTCGAACAGCCTGTGTTCGCCGAGCGGAATCCTGTGGTTCTTGCCGGCGAGCAGCGCAAAGATATCGATGTAATCGTTGCGGGTCTGCGGCCCGTCCACCAGCCAGCGCGCTCCGGCGCGCTGGCGCAGCGCATCGTCGACATTCTCCGGATAGTTGGAGAACATGCCGAACGCGCAGTTGCCGCGCACCACGGTGGAGGCGCCCGCAAACGCTTCCATCAGCACGCCGGTGATTTCCTGCTGGCCGGCAGACGCCCGGTCATCGGAACGCCGCGCGGCAACCTGATCGATATCATCGATGGTGCCGAAGCCGATCACGCGCGGATTGAGCACGTTGTTGACGAATTGCCGGCAGTTCTGTCCGGATTTTCCCTGATAGGAGGAAATCTGATCGACACCGAAATTCTCGTAATGGAAGGCATAGCCCGCCACCTGGCAGTAATCGTTGACGAGACCGGCAATCATCTGGATCAGCGTCGTCTTGCCCGTCCCCGGTGCGCCGTCGCCGATGAATGTGAACAGGAAACCGCCAAGTTCAACAAACGGGTTGAGCTGCCGGTCGAAATCATAGGCCATCAGCATTTTGGACAGTTTTAAAGCCTGATATTTGGCAATGTGATTGCCGATGACTTCATCGGGTTTTTTGAACGTCATGACCAGCGGCGTGCGCTTCTTGCCCGGCGCCACATCGAAGCCGTCAAGCGTGAAATCGTCGCTATCAAGACGCAGATGCATGTCTTCAAAGCTGCCGAGCCCGTCAAAACGCCCCTTGCGCTGCAGCAGGCCTTCAATGGCCGCAGCAGCATAGGCTTTCGCCCGCGCCAGCATGGTCTGTTCATCAGCGGCACCGGCAATGGCCCGGTCCAAACCGCCGACGATCGATTTCAGTGCATCCTGCGCCGTATCGAAATTGAATTCCGGAACCGTCACGTCATTGGCGGCCTGGCTATCCGCTTCGATCAGTTGCGAGAGGTAGGCAGCAAGCGCAAAAGCCGAGACATAGGCGGCGGCGGACAAAAGCTTCTTGAAATGGCTGGCATCCTCCCCCTGCAGGGGCGCCGAGGCATTGCGCGCCAGAAGGTTCTCCAGATCGCTCTGGCGGCCAAAAACATCGGCAACGGCCAATGCGACTGCCGCGCCACGGCGCACCCGGAACAACAGGGTGTGCTGGGCGATGGACAGCATCTGGTCATCGGGACGCACGGACTGGATCGTCCTGGTCAGGTCCACTTCACGCGTTGAGCGCAGACCGCCGGTCGAAACCGTCGAGACGAACCGCCGCCCGGTACCGGCAAGCTCGGTCCCGGATTTCGCATCGCCTGATTCCAGCACGACAAAACGCGTCACCATGGCCTGCGCCACCGGCAGATGCTTGGTGATGTCCTTCTCGTCGATGGTGGTCAAACCGACATCCATGATCGTGCTCCCCTAAATGTCGCTGATGACCTGGCCGTTGGACAGGATATGGGTTTTGAACCCGCTGAAAATACGGCTGGCCTCGCCCGAGGCATAGAGCGCCTGATAGGCCTCGTGCGGCACCAGCGCATGCTGTTCGTAGCTGCTGACACCTTGCCGGGCCGCCTCCAGATCATCCGTATTGATGTAGAACTCCTCGCGCGACGGCTCCGAAGACCAGAGCCCGCGCTTGCCCGGCCGTTCCGCCTTGGAGAAAACCTCCTGCATGGTCCATGTCAGAAGCCAGGCATCTTCCGGTTTGCGCACGCGTTCCAGGACATCGGCAACCTTCTGGTTATGTTCGGTAATACCCGTCGTGTAGAACGGCCCGAGAACCACGCGTCGCAGCTGCTTGGGGTGGAGTTCCGGAAAATCCGTATCGAGGCTTGTCGCAATCGTGATGGGCGACAGCGAATAGGCCGAATTCTTGGCGGCGAAATCGTCAAAGCGCCGTGCCAGCTCCGGATTGAGCAGGCCGCCGACGGGCAGCGGTATCCGCACGCCGGGATTGAGCTTGCCGTCCTTGCCCACGAGAGTTTCCACGAGGCCCTGCGACGAATCCTCGATGATCGCCATATAGATCAGCGGCAGGTTGGAAGCGCCGTCAAAGGCGCCCCAGTGCACCACGTAGAGCGGACGCATGGTCTTCGGATTGACCGAAACGCGGATGGTCACCGGCAGGATGAAAGGCGAGAAAACCTCTCCCTGCTCGACCGTTTCCAGATAAATCCGCTCCGCCATCGATTTCTGCAGATCGCGCGGAAATGCGCGATGCCGCAGGATGAAATCGGCCATTTCATTGCGCAGCGCGGCCGCTGGCGGAATGGCTGCCAGCCGGGCCCTGGTGTCCCGCTTGTCGTTTTCCAGTTCCAGCACGTTCTGGAAAACCGGAAAGCCGCTTTCGGCGCGCGAAATCTGGAACCGGTCGGTGAAACCGATCCGGTTGCGCCAGCATTCGAAGGAGGCTTCCAGCCGCCGCAGATATTCCGATACGGTCTGCGCAACCAGATCGTGCTTGTAGAGCGGCGACTGCTGGTTGTTGAGAAAGATGTCCAGCCCGTCCAGTGCAGCACGGATCGCACCGAAATAGCGTTCGGCGGCGGTCAGATCAGCATTCCCGGCCATTAATTCTGCACGTAGTCAGCGGAATTGTGTTTCTTCAGGACTTCCGAGAAACGGCGCGAGAAAGCATCGTCGGCGAGCTTCTTGCGGCGCTGGATATCCTGGGTGCTGACCATGTTCTTCTCGTGCATCTCGAGCAGGTCGCCAATGTGTTTCTGCGCGGCGGCGCCGACACCGGCCATGGTCTCTTCCGCCGCCGTATCGACCCGGCTGCCAAGGGTATTGATCTTGTGGGCCACGTCCTGCTGAGCCGCCGTCTTCAAGGAATCTTCCAGCGCCTTGTAGAGAACGATGCGCTGTTCCGTATCGATGGAGAGCTTGTTGATCAGCGTGCTCTGCGCGGCGATCTGGTTGTTGAGCGAATCGACGAATGTCTGGAACATCGAGGTATAGCGTTCCAGCGTCTGGCTTTCCGCCAGGAGTTCCTGCTCCTTCGCCTGGCGCTCATTGTACTCCGTCGCCAGTTTCGAGCGGTCGCCTTCCAGCGTGGCGCGGGTGCCCTGATCGGTCGAGGCGGCAATCCGGTTTTCAATATCGAGCAGCAGCGGGTTCAGCTCTTCGATGCGTTTCTGGGTGGCTTCGAGTGTCGCCACTGCCGTCTTGCGGCGCTCGATCACGTTGGAAAGGCTGGCTTCCGACGTCTTGTAGCGCGCATCGAGAATGGTCTTCTGCTCTTTGAGAATGCCAACGATCCGGTCGGATTTCGACAGCAGTTCCTGCAGGTTGCCGGCCAGCGACATGTTGCGCACGCGATCCGTCCGCAGGCGCTGCATCTTGTCCTTGGAGAAAACGCCGACCAGCTTTTCCCAGCCGGAATAGCTTTTCATGCTTTCAAATTCGGAACCGAACACATTGGTCGCGTCTTCCAGACCGATGATCAGGTCGGCAATATTGCCTTCCATGACTTTCTGCTGGCGCAGGACATCGTCGATGCGGGCATTTTCGATATCGAAGTCGGGATTTCCGATCGCAGCATCCGCCTTGGCGAACTTGTCGAGAACGACACTGGACTGGTCAATTTTCGTCCGCATCTCATTGACCATATTCCGGGTCTTTTCGATCTCGGTATCAAAGCTCTGCAAGCTCGCCATTGGTGTCTCCCCTAGATGCCAAGATAAAATCATAAATATATCTGCCGTTCGAATATAGACACGGCATTTAACGAAAAAAAGCCTATAGAAAAATGACAGGCTATATTAGGCCGAAACAAGCTCTAATGGTCCGAAACAATCCGCCCGGTTTCTTCTTCCCAATGCTTGCGGCAAAGCGAGACATACACGGATTTTTCGATGGATACCTGGTCTCCTTCAGTGATCGCCTTGCCCGTCGAATCGTGCCGGACCACCATGGTCGCCTTCGAGCCGCAATGACAGATGGTCCTGATCTCCCGCAGCGTATCGGCGATGGCCAGCAATTCAGCCGAACCGGGAAAGAGCTTGCCCTGAAAGTCCGTGCGAAGCCCGAAACACATCACGGGCAGATGCAGCCGGTCGGCAACGCGTGCCAGTTGCCAGACCTGGTCCCGGGTGAGGAACTGCGCCTCATCCACGAAAACACAGCTTAGTGCATTCGCGCCATGCGCCGATGCGATGCGGTCGAAAAGATTGTCCTCGTCACGGTAAAGCTCGGCGGCCGCCGTCACACCGAGGCGTGAAGATATAACGCCGACGCCGTTTTCCGCATAATGCGCAGCCGTGAACATCATCGTCCGCATGCCGCGTTCCTGGTAATTGTAGGATGCCTGCAGCAGCATGGTGGACTTGCCGGCGTTCATGGTGGAGTAGCTGAAATAGAGTTTTGCCATAAGGGCGTTTAATCAGAGTTGAGGCCAGGCTTGAAGCCTCTCCCGTGCAGAGGGTGCAACTTTTGCCGGAATATCAACAACTGTCGCGAATTGACCGGATTTATGCGCGGCTATGCTTGAACCCCTGCGAAATTGGTGCTTGGTTCATGCCCTTAACAGCCGGTAGAAAACCGGAGAGGGAGAACAATCGATGAAAATGTTGACCAAACTGACCATTTCACTGGCTCTCACGCTGACCGCCGGCACCGCCTTCGCCGCGGAACCCGCGAGTTGCAAGTCCGTTCGATTCGCCGATGTCGGCTGGACCGACATTACCTCGACCACGGCAGCGGCAAGCGCCGTGCTCAAGGGACTGGGTTATTCCACCGATACGAAGGTCCTGTCGGTTCCCGTGACCTATGCGTCCCTTGGCAAGAAGGACATCGACGTATTCCTCGGCAACTGGACACCCAGCATGGCCGCCGATCTCAAGCCCTATCTCGACAACAAGACGGTTGAAGATCTCGGTGTGAACCTCACCGGCGCAAAATATACACTGGCCGTGCCGCAGTATCTCTATGACAAGGGCCTGAAAGACTTCAAGGATATCGTCACGTTCAAGGGCGATCTCGGCGGCAAGATCTATGGTATCGAGCCGGGCAATGACGGCAACCGCCTGATCCTCGACATGATCGCCAAGAACGCCTTCGGCCTGAAGGGCTTCGAGGTCGCCGAATCATCCGAGCAGGGAATGCTGGCGCAGGTTGCCAAGCAGACGAAGACCAAGGGGCCCATCGTCTTCCTCGGCTGGGCGCCGCATCCGATGAACACCAACTTCAAGATTCAGTACCTTTCCGGCGGCGATGATTTCTTCGGCCCCGACTTCGGCGGTGCAACCGTTCATACCAATGTTCGCGCCGGCTACACGACCGAATGCCCGAATGTTGGCAAACTTCTGGCCAATCTCAAGTTCGACCTGAAAATGGAGAATGAGATCATGGGCAAGATTCTCGACGGCGGCGAAGACGGCCCGAAGGCAGCCTCCGAATGGCTGAAGGCCAATCCTGCCATTCTCGACACCTGGCTTGCCGGCGTGACGACGGTTGACGGCAAGGACGGTCTACCAGCCGTCAAGAAGTCGCTCGGTCTTTAAGGCTTGCCGATATTGTCGCCCGGTGTACGCACCGGGCGATTCTTTCGCCTGATACTGCAACCGACAGAGGAATTTTCGCTTGGACTGGCTGACACAAGACAAGATTCCGGTAGGCAAGACGGCAAAGGCCGTCGTCGACTGGCTCACGAACAATTTCGCCGGGTTTTTCGATGGGCTCGCCTTCGTCATGCAGTCGTTCATCGACGGCCTCATGTTCGTTCTGAAATACCCGCACCCGCTGATCATGGTCGCCATCTTTTCCGCGGTTGCCTATGCACTCCGCCGCTCGATTGCCGTGACCCTGCTCACCCTGTTCGGCTTCCTGTTCATCCTCAATCAGGGCTACTGGAAGGAAACCATGGAGACCCTGACGCTGGTGCTCTCTTCCTGCATCCTGTGCATGGGCATCGGTGTCCCCATCGGCATCATCGCAGCCCATCGCCCCCGGTTCTACGCGGCGATCCGGCCTGTCCTCGATCTGATGCAGACATTGCCGACCTTTGTCTATCTCATCCCGGCCATCGTGTTCTTCGGTATCGGCATGGTTCCCGGCCTGATCGCAACGGCGATCTTCGTTCTCCCTGCCCCGATCCGCCTGACGCATCTCGGCGTGTCCTCCACCCCGCAGCATCTGGTCGAGGCGGGCGAAGCCTTCGGCGCGTCGTCGCGCCAGCTTCTGTGGAAGATCGAGCTGCCCTACGCCATGCCGCAAATTCTGGCGGGCCTGACCCAGACTATCATGCTGTCCCTGTCCATGGTGGTCATTGCCGCCCTGGTCGGTGCCGACGGGCTCGGCGTTCCGGTTGTCCGCGCGCTCAACTCGGTCAACACGGCGCTGGGTTTCGAAGCCGGGCTTGTCATCGTGGTCGTCGCCATCGTGCTTGACCGTATCTTCCGTCCCGGCAAGGAGCCTGGTGAATGACCGCGATCACCCTCGAAAACGTCTGCATCATTTTCGGCAAGAAGACGGACGGCGCATTGGCGCTTGCCGACCAGGGCAAGAGCCGGTCGGACATCCAGGCGGAAACCGGCCATGTGCTCGGTGTCCATAATTGTTCGCTCACCATTGCCGAAGGCGAAATCCTCGTGCTCATGGGCCTGTCCGGCTCGGGCAAATCCACGCTTCTGCGCGCCATCAACCGCCTCAACCCGATTTCGCGCGGGTCCGTCGTCGTGCATCATGGCGGCCGTTCGGTCGATGTCGGCAAGGCGGACAAAAATACGCTGCGCGATCTGCGCAAGCATCTTGTCTCCATGGTTTTCCAGCAGTTCGGCCTTTTGCCCTGGCGCACGGTCGAGGAGAATGTCGGCTTCGGCCTCGAACTGTCGGGCGTGTCCAAGGAAGAGCGCGCGGAAGCCGTGGAACAGCAATTGGCGCTGGTCAATCTCAAGGACTGGGCCAAGCGCAAGGTCAGCGAGCTTTCCGGCGGCATGCAGCAGCGCGTCGGCCTTGCCCGCGCCTTCGCCACCGGCGCGCCGATCCTGCTGATGGACGAGCCGTTTTCGGCGCTCGATCCGCTCATTCGCACCCGTCTGCAGGATGAGCTGCTCAGCCTGCAGGAACGGCTGAAGAAGACCATCGTTTTCGTCAGCCACGATCTCGACGAAGCGATGAAGATCGGCAACCGCATCGCCATCATGGAAGGCGGACGCATCATCCAGTGCGGCACGGCGCAGGACATCCTGCTCAACCCGGCCGATAACTATGTCGCCGACTTCGTCGCCAACATGAATCCGCTGGGTGTGCTGACCGCCGGCGACATCATGGTACCGCTGGACCGCAGCCGGCCCGCCAACCGACCCTTCGCCGCAACGGCACGCCTGGCCACCCCCGTGCGCCAGATCATGCAGGCGGTGTCGAAAAATGGCGGCGATGTCGGCATTGTCGAGAATGGCGCCATTCTCGGCATGATCTCCGCCGACGACATCGTGCGGGGGCTGCTAAAGCATCAGAGAAATTAAACGACTACCCCGCACGCCTTACTTGTCGTCGCCGTCCTCATCGTCGTCGCCGCTTTTGCCGGCCGGTTGCCATGCATGCGGCGTGACTTTCTTCTGTGTGTTTGAATCGGTGAAGATCCACCAGCCCGCATCGGTTTCATCCCACTGGCCGCCGGTCGCCTTCAGGCGGTCCAGCGACCGGTACTGCGCCAGGGATTCGTTCTCCTGCCCGTCCTCGTCTTTCCAGAAAACCTGGACCTTGCTGCCGTCCTTTGGGGCAGTTGCAATCGGCTGACGTCCGCTCATAACAGTTCCTCCTGCAAATCGTGCTGTGCGTGGTTCGTGGTTCGACAAGCTCACCATGAGGGAGAGTGGTGCTGCACGCCAATCGGAAACATTGCAGTTTGAACGGTCTTGCAGAGTACGGCTCCCTGCAATCCTCACTCTCCCTCATGGTGAGCTTGTCGAACCACGAACCGCGCGCTAAAATCAAGCGGCGGCTTTTTTCTTCTCCAGACGGGCGCGAATGCTGGCGACATCGGATTTCGGCGTCGCCGCAAACAGCGTCTTGGTATAGCTGTGCTGCGGGTTCGAAAACACCTCGTCGCGCGTGCCGTACTCAACCACTTCGCCGTAATACATCACCATCACCTCATCGGCGATGTAGCGCACGACCGAGAGGTCATGGCTGATGAATACATAGGTCAGGTTGAATTCGTCCTGAAGATCAGCCAGCAGGTTGAGCACCTGTGCCTGCACCGAAAGGTCAAGCGCGGAGACCGGTTCGTCGAGCACAAGCAGGCTCGGGCTCAGCATCAATGCACGGGCAATGGCGATACGCTGACGCTGGCCGCCGGAGAACATATGCGGATAGCGGTTGTAATGCTCCGGACCCAGGCCGACTTTCACCAGCATCTGCATGGCGAGTTCCCGCCGCTCCGCCGCCGTCTTGTTGGTATTGAGCAGCAGCGGTTCGCCGAGAACCTCGCCGATCTTCTGGCGTGGGTTGAGCGAGCCATAGGGGTTCTGGAAAATGATCTGCACCTTGCGGCGCATTTCCGGCGTCACCCTGTCCTTGGCAATGTTAATCGGCTTGCCGTCGATCAGCAGTTCGCCTTCCGACTGCGGATCAATCAGTGTCAGGATGCGGCCGAGCGTCGACTTTCCGCAGCCGCTTTCACCGACGATGGCAAGGGTCTTGCCCTTTTCCAGCGTGAAGCTGACACCCTTGACCGCGCGCACCGTCTTCGGCTTGCCGAACAGGCCGCCGCTGACGTGGTAATCGCGGACAATGTTGCGCCCTTCAAGAACGATCTCGCTCATGTTGCTGCTCCTGCATTGGCGGCCTCGTTCTTCATGAAGTCTGCGACCGTGGACAGACGGTCACCCGTCGCATTTTCCGGCAAGGCGGAAAGAAGGGCGCGCGTATAGGGGCTCTTCGGTGTTTCAAACAGAGACAGCACGTCGGCTTCCTCCATCTTGCGGCCCTTGTACTGGACGATCACCCGGTCGGCCGTTTCCGCGACAACGCCCATGTCATGGGTGATCATGATCAGCCCCATGCCATGCTTGGCCTGCAGGCTGACCAGCAGATCGAGAATCTGCTTCTGGATGGTCACGTCGAGCGCGGTCGTCGGTTCGTCGGCAATCAGCAGCTTCGGATTGCAGGCGATGGCGATGGCAATCATGACGCGCTGGCACTGACCGCCGGACATCTGGTGCGGGAACGAGTTCAGCCGTTCCTCCGGCGTGGGAATACCGACCTGCTTCAGCAATTCGATCGCCCGCGTGCGCCGGGTCCTGGCATCCATTTTCATATGGAAACGCAGAACTTCTTCCAGCTGGAAGCCAACCGTGAAGCACGGATTGAGGCTTGCCATGGGTTCCTGAAAGATCATCGCCACATCGCGGCCGACGATCTGCCGCCGCTGTTTGGTCGTCATCGTCAGCATGTCGTGGCCGTTGAAGACCATCTTGTCCGCCGTGACAGTAGCCGTGTTCGGCAGCAGCCCCATGACAGCAAGCATGGCAACCGACTTGCCCGAGCCGGATTCGCCGACAATGGCCAGCACTTCGCGGGCATCGACGTGCAGGTCGATCCCCTGCACGGCCATGAACTGACCCGAGCTCGTGTCGAATCCAACCGAGAGATTCTTGATTTCAAGCAGCGCCATGATCTCAGCTCCTCTTCAGTTTGGGATCGAGGGCATCGCGCAGACCGTCGCCAACGAGATTGATCGCAAGCACGGTGATGAGGATGGCTAGACCGGGGAATGTGACCACCCACCAGGCGCGCAGGATGAATTCGCGTGCCTCTGCCAGCATGGTGCCCCATTCCGGTGTGGGCGGCTGCGCACCCATGCCGAGGAAGCCCAGAGCCGCCGCCTCAAGGATGGCATTCGAGAAGGACAGCGTGCCCTGCACGATCAGCGGCGCCAGACAGTTCGGCAGGATTGTCTTGAACATCAACCGTATGTGGCCCGCACCGGCAAGCTTGGCGGCAATCACATATTCGCGGTTCTTTTCGCTCATCACCGCCGCGCGCGTCAGACGCGCAAAGTGCGGCTGCAGAACCAGCGCAATGGCGATCATCGCGTTGAACAGGCCCGGTCCCAGGATGGCAACGAGCACCAGCGCCAGCAACAGTGGCGGAAAGGCAAGAATGATATCCATGATGCGCATGATCAGCGCATCGACCCAGCCGCGGAAATAGCCGGCGAGAACACCGAGGATGACGCCGGTGACCATGGAAATGGCCACGACAATCAAACCGATGAACAGCGAGAAGCGTGCGCCGTAGATCAGGCGGGACAGCAGATCGCGGCCAACAGCATCGGTTCCCAGGAGGAATGACGTATTGCCGCCCTCCTGCCAGGCCGGTGGCGTCAGCAGTGCTTCGCGATATTGCTCATAGGGCGCATGCGGCGCAATGAATGGTCCGAGAATGGCAACGAGGACCAGAAAAATCAGGGTGACAAGCCCTATGACAGCGCCTTTATTGACGCTGAAATAGAACCAGAATTCTGCAAACCTGCCCATGCGGCCCTCTTTGGGGGCGGCAGCAAGCGGTGCGGGAGGGGAAACTTCGTTAGTCACAGTTCCTCACTTTACGCGGATACGCGGGTTGACGACCGCATAGAGCAGATCGACAATCAAATTGACGGTCATGACGATCAGCGCGACCAGCATCAGGCCGCCTTGAACGACGACGTAATCGCGTTTCGCGATGGCGTCGATCATCCACTTGCCGATACCGGGCCAGGAGAAGATCGTCTCCGTGAGGATGGCGCCGGCCATCAGCAGGCCCATCTGCAGGCCGATCGTCGTGATGACGGGGATCATGGCATTGCGCAGGGCATGGATGCCGATGACCCGCTTCGGCGCGAGACCCTTGGCCCGTGCCGTGCGCACATAATCCTCACCCAGCACTTCCAGCATGGCGGAACGTGTCTGGCGGGCGATGACCGCGAGCGGGATGGTTCCAAGCACGATAGTCGGCAGGATCAGATGCGAGAATGCGGATTTGAACGCACCCTTTGGCCCGGAAATCAGACTGTCAATCAGCATGAAGCCGGTCGTGGGCTTGAAGAAATAGATCAGATCCATGCGGCCCGACACCGGCGTCCAGTGCAGAATACCGGCGAACAGGATGATCAGCAGGATGCCCCACCAGAAAATCGGCATGGAATAGCCAACCAATGCGATTCCCATGCTCAACTGGTCGAAGATCGAACCGCGCTTGACCGCAGCGAAAATGCCGGCGGGAATGCCGATGATGACGGCAAACAGCATGGCGCAGAGACTAAGCTCAAGCGTCGCCGGGAACAGGGTGAGGAAATCCGCAAGGACCGCACGTTTGCTGGCGATCGACGTACCAAAATCCCCGTGAAAAATATTCCACAGGAACGAGAAGTACTGCTCCCAGATCGGCCTGTTGAAGCCAAACTGCTCAAGCAGCATCTGGTGACGCTCCGGCGTCATGCCGCGCTCGCCTGCGAGCGCAATGACAGGATCGCCAGGCAGCAGGCGGATGAACATAAAAGCCACAAAGCTGATGCCGATAAAGGTCGGAATCAGCAGCAGCACTCGTGAAGCGATGTATCGGAACATGGTAACCCAATAAAAGGCGGTACCGGCCGAAGCCGGTACCGCGAGGAGTAAATTACTCGGTGATGTCGACGTAAGCGAAGTTATGAACGCCGAACGGGCTGGCTACATAGCCGGTCACGTTCTTGGTCATGGCTGTCGTTACGAGCGAGTGAGCAAGCGTGCCCCATGGAGCTTCGCGCTTGAAGATAACCTGGGCTTCTTCATAGAGCTTGGTGCGTTCGGCCTGATCGGCAGTCACAGCAGCCTTGTCGATCAGTGCAGTGAACTCCTTGTTGCACCATGCGGTACGGTTGGCCTGACCGACGGCCTGGCACGACAGCAGCACGGCAAGGAAGTTGTCCGGATCGCCATTGTCACCGGTCCAGCCGAGAATGACCGCACCGTCATGCTTCGGATCGGAAGCGCGCTTCAGGTATTCCTGCCAGTCATAGCTGACGATCTCGACCTTCACGCCGACCTTGGCAAAATCGGACTGCAGCAGTTCAGCCGTACGGCGGCCGTTCGGCATGTAGGGACGCACAACCGGCATCGCCCAGATCTTCATGGAAAGATCCTTCACGCCAGCCTTTTCCAAGGCCTTCTTTGCCGCTTCAGGATTGTATTCGTCATCCTTGATCGACTTGTTGTAGGACCACATTGTCGGCGGGATCGGGTTGATCGCCGGCTTGGCCTGGCCGAGATAGACGGCATCAACGATTGCCTTCTTGTCGATGGCCATGTTGAGCGCCTTGCGCACTTCCGGCTTGTCGAAAGGTGCCTGGGTGGTGTTGTAACCCAGATAGGCAATGTTCAGGCCGCTTTCCTGGATAACGGTCAGGTTCTTGTCGGCCTTCAGGCCATCAACATCGGCCGGATCCGGATAGATCGTCAGGTTGCATTCGCCGGCCTTCAGCTTCTGTACGCGAACGGCCGCGTCCGGTGTAACCGCGAAGATCAGGTTGTCGACTTTAACCTTGCCCTTCCAATAGGTCGGGTTGGCTTCGTAGCGGATCGCAGTGTTGAGCTGATAGTCAACGAACTGGAAAGGACCGGTACCGACCGGCTGTTCGTTGAATTTCTGCGGTGTGCCGTCAGCCATCAGCTTGTCGGCATATTCCTTCGAAACGATCGACGAGAAGTCCATCGCAAGGCCGGCGAGCATCGGGGCGCTTGGCTTGTTCAGCACGATCTTGACTGTCAGATCGTCCACTTTCTTGACTTCCTTGATCAGCTTGGGGAAGTCCATGCTTTCAAAATATTCGTAGGTCGCGCCTTCGACATACTTGGCCCACTTGCTGCCTTCCTTCTGACGTTCGAAGGAGAAAACCACGTCGTCGGCATTCAGCTCGCGGCTTGGTGTGAAATAGCTCGTGGTCTGGAACTTGACGCCCTTGCGGATCTTGAACGTGTATTCAAGGCCGTCATCCGAGATCTTCCAGCTTTCTGCAAGCGCCGGGCGAACCGTCGATGTGCCGGGCGTAAATTCAACCAATGGATTGAAAACAGCCTGGCCAGTCGCATCAAGCGTTTCACCGCCGGTATAAAGTGCAGGGTCGAAACCGCCGGGAGCAGCTTCAGAGCAGTACACGAGAGATTTAGCCGAGGCTCCACCTGCCATCAGCCCACCCGTCAACATTGCAAGCGCTGTCGCCGCAAGGAGTTTCTTGTAGGTCTTCATTTTTCCACCTTCAGAGGTTTTTTGTGTTGCCGGCCCCCATGCCCGCAACCGAGATTGCATGGAAGCCTTTGCAATGTCGCAATGCAAGCAGATTTATTCGCAGTCAACCTGCCATCTCATGAAGAAACGAAGATTCTGGGGAAATTTTTTAACAAAGTCACAAAAATAGCGAAATTCACTAAATGTGACGCCGGCGACTTTTGCGAAGCAGCGTTTTTATATCTGCACAATCCCGGCCAGAACATGTTTCCCCCCAGCTTCGATCATAAATAACGACTGGATCGGGACCCAAACTCGTGCCAGAACGCATGAAAATCAGTGAGGAGATGCATTGTGAACGTTCAGGGCCAAACAGCGATTGTTACGGGTGGCGGATCGGGTCTGGGTGCCGCGACAGCGCGCGCGCTGGCAGAGAAAGGCGCTAAAGTTGCCCTTTTCGACATCAATATTGATGCAGCGCAAAAAGTCGCCGATGACATTGGCGGCTTGGCCGTGGCCTGCAACGTGTCCAGTGCGGACGATGCCCAGCGTGCCGTTGCCCATGTCGCAAACAAGCTTGGCACCGCACGGATTCTGGTGAACTGCGCGGGCATCGCCAATGCCGGGCGGATTGTCGGCCGCGACGGTCCGCATGATCTGGACCTGTACCGGCGGGTCATCGAGGTCAATCTCATCGGTTCGTTCAATATGCTGCGGCTGGTCAGCGACGCGGCCGCCAAGCTCGAGCCGCTGGATACGGGTGAGCGCGGCGTGATCATTTCAACCGCCTCGGTTGCCGCCTTCGATGGCCAGATCGGCCAGGCGGCCTATGCTTCCTCGAAGGCAGGCATTGCCGGCCTGACATTGCCCGCTGCGCGCGAACTGGCGCGTTTCGGCATCAGGGTCATGGCCATTGCACCCGGCATATTCGGCACACCCATGCTTTTGGCCATGCCGCAGGAGGTCCAGGATTCGCTGGCAGCCTCCATCCCCTTCCCTTCCCGCCTCGGCAGACCCGAGGAATATGCGGCCCTGGCCCTGCATATCATCGACAACCCCATGCTGAACGGTGAAACGATTCGCCTTGACGGCGCCATACGCATGGCCCCTAAATAACCGCGATTGGACAGGTTCAGGTTGAAGGCGAATACGCCAAAAAGCTGCCATGGCACCAACCATTGCAACTCTTTGCCTTTGACGACGTTCTGTTAACGTCGGTCATCTAAATTCCTTCTTGGCTCGATTGAGTTGAGAGCGCTGACACCGTCGCAATCGGAACCTGGAAAGGTGGCAGATGTCCGTTATCAATCGCCTGGTCGTTCTCTTGCCAGGCTTTGAACATATGCCGGTCGAGGCCCATCATCGGCGCTTCCTGCGGGAGGCAACCAAGACAGCGCCTGTTTATGACATGTCGTTGCAGGAGGATGGCGCGTTGAAGGTATCGTCCGCGGAAGGCGGCGTCAGCGTGGGAGAGTTCACGCTTGCAACCGCCGGTGCGAACTGGTCCGCCAGAACTGATTTTGTCCTCTACGGCCTCGGTGACATCAACCATTTCTACGCCGCGCGCAACCCTGCCGCTCGCGTTCTCAGCGGCATCGCCGCATTGATCGATTTCATTGTCAGCGGCACGTTCTTTCGCTTCCTGTCGACAAGCTGGCGCTATGCGCTTTTCTTCCTTTATCCGCTCGTCATCATGGGTGCCATTGCGGCGCTGTCCTACGGCACCGGTCGCATTGCCCTGGGGTTGGCGCAGCAGGCGGCGGTTGCCGTTGCCGTCGGCCTGGCGGCGGCCCTCGCTCTGCTGGTCGTGGCGGCACAAAAGATGCACTTCCTGCTGATCATGGACGACTGGACATTCGCGCGTGACATGGCACGCAACCGCCGCCCCGACATCACGGCAAAACTGCACCAGGTCATCAGTGATGCCGCAGCCCGGATCAGTCAGGCGGCGCCAGCGACCGAGGTTGTCGTTGCCGCGCACAGCATGGGGGCGATCTGCGCCCTGCATATTCTCGATGCCGCCCTGCAGCAGAATGATTCCCGGCGCTATGGCCTGCTGACCGTGGGGTCAAGCCTGCTCAAACTGGCATTGCATCCGGCCGCCAAAGCCCTGCGGGCAAGCGTTGAAACCGTCGCGCGCAGCCGCGCCATCTGGGTCGACGCGCAATCGCTGACAGACCCGATGAATTTTTACAAATCCAATCCCGTCCGTGATCTGAACATCGCGGGCGCGGAATCGCCCGTTCTGGTCAAGGTCCGCTTTCGCAGCCAGTTATGCGATGAAACCTACAGGTCCATTCGGCGGAATTTCTTCCGCGTGCACCGGCAATTTGTCTATGGCGTCGAAAAGCGCTCGGCCTATTCCTGGCATGCGATACTCTGCGGACCGGAAAGCTTTGCCGATGTCGCCGCACGCGGCGGGCTGCCATGCGAATGCGCCGCCCAGTCCTCCTCACCCATGAAAATAGCCGAAACTGCCACCATATGATGTCACTTGCTGTTGCCGGAAAGGCCCTGTGGGTCGTTCTTATCGTCGCCTGGTATCTCTTGCGCCGTCCGTTCGACAGGCGCGCGCGCCGCGCGAAACTGACCGTCGACCGCCGCAAGGGCGCCGACACGCTGCGGCTCGCCGTATCGCTGACCGGTCTTGGCATCATCCCGGCCGTCTATGTCGCCACCGGCGGGCCGGGATTCGCATCCTATACGCCAAGCCCCGTCCTTTTCACCCTGGGTATCCTGACCGGCATTGCCGCGCTGCTGCTGTTCCGGCTCACGCACAAGGCCCTGGGGCAGATGTGGTCGGTCTCCCTGCAACTGAAGCAGGATCACAAACTTATTACCACGGGCATCTACAAACGCCTGCGGCATCCCATGTACACGGCCTTCTGGCTCATGGCATTGACCCAGGCCTTGCTTTTGCCCAATTATATCGCCGGTCTATCGGGTCTGGCGGGGTTCGGTTTCCTGTTCTTCTCCAGAATTGGGGCGGAGGAACAGATGATGGAAGAGGCCTTCGGGGAAGAGTATCGCCAATATCGCGCCAGAACATGGCGCGTATTGCCATTGGTCTATTGAAAGCTGTGCCGTTGTCCGCGGCAAAGCCATCACAGGATTGAAAAGAGAATTATCTTGCTGAACACCGCTTCAAACGCATCAACCTCGTTCAAGATGTTCCTCGCACCGGCCTTTGCCCTCTCCCTCGCGGCCTGCCAGTCGACCCCGCCAGCCAGCGTGTCCGTTACCCCATCGGCCTATGCGGCGGAGATGCCGGAACTGACCTGCGCCGCCCATGGCAGCGTCAGCGGATCAGCGGTGAAGCTGACAGCCAACCGGACCAAGCCCGGTGATCCGGCCTATATCGAATTCCGCCAGCGCCTGTCGCCCGGCATTCCAAGCGGCCACATGTATGTGGTTTTCGGCAGGCTCGATGCCAATGGCAATCCCGTCACGCGCCAGTATAACGGCCTCTTTCCCAAGGGCAGTCTGCTGGGCCTTTATGGCGGCGCCCTCATTCCCATGCCCGCGGAACTGAAGCCCAGTTATGCCGACTGCCATTTCGCCACGGGCGCGGCCTATCGCGTTTCACTGACGGAAGCGCAGTATCAGAGCCTTCTCGGCAAGGTACGCGCCAATCTGGCCAACCCGCCGAAGTGGACGATGTTCGGTTTCAACTGCAACAATTATGCCGCCGCGCTGGGCAGCGTGGCCGGTCTTGTCGAGCCGTCCAACAGCGCCCTGCCGTCATTTGCCTATATCTACGCCTATATCGAAGCCAATGGCGACAAGAAGCCCGCCGCCCGGAAGCGGACGTAGCGTTTTTCATAATTTGGTCCCAATCCGAGAGACATTAGGGTCGGAACCGGCCATGCATCCGGACGCGGACCATTGTCCTTCTGCCCATTTTCGGAGAGCCCGGCATCGATGAAATCAGTTCTGGCCATGCTTTTGGCGACGGCAGCCATGATGGGCTCAGCCAAAGCCATGGATTCAACCGAGGCCGAAGAGCTGGAAGGATTGAGTCCCGAGACCCGGCTGGAACAGCGCTGCGATCTCGAAGCCATGGAGCGTATCCACCACGATCCGGTCAAGCTGGTGCCCGACGAACTCGTCGCCTATGCCTTCAAGGAGCCCCTGGTGACCGGCGACAAGATCCAGTCCACCGGTGCAGCCTTCCGCAGCAAGGGTGAGTGGTACCACCTCTCCTACACGTGCACGACCTCGCCCGATCACATGACCGTGCTGACGTTTCAATATGCGATTGGACAGATGGTTCCCCACAGCGAGTGGGCACAGCACTATCTCGTGCCGTAAACGAATCGTGACCGGCGCCGCCTGGGCGACGCCGGAGCCAAATCCCACGCCTGTCTAGTTTGTGAAGCCCGGACGGTCCTGCGCGAGCAGCATCTGCCCGATGGCATCAACCGACTTGCTCTTCGGCGCTTCAAAGGCAAGCACCGCCTGCTCCGCATTCTGCGGGATCGCTGCCGTCTTTGCCGGTGCCTGTGCGGGCGCCGTGAAAACCATGGCCGGTGCTGGCGGATCAACCGGCACGGCGACATTGGCAAAAGCAAGCTGCTGCGGAGCTGCCGCATGCGCCGGCTGTGCCTGCGCCACGGCAAAAGGCTGGTTGGTCACACGCCCGGATGTCGCGGTTGTCGTCGTCGGCTGCGCGCTGGCAACCATGATGTTGTTGACCGACGCCGGGTTGGTATTTTTCATGCTGGCGATATAGGCATTCGCAATGGCAACACTGGCAACCTTGTTGCCCAGATCCGGCGAATTGTACCTGTCGCGCTTCTCGTAAAAAGCGTTACCACCGGCAACAACCGTATAGTGCATGTTGCGATAGGGGAAACGCAGACCGGCCGTGTGGAAGAACATCGCTTCCTTGACCTTGGGATGGCGCTGGCCCTTGAGCACGGCATCCGCCGCCTGCTGTACATCAGGAAGCGCCGCCGACTGCATGGGCCGCGAAAGAACGCCGGGAGCAAACTGCCCCTTCTCGCCCACCACGCCGCAAATCGTATTGGCATATTTACCGGAATCGAGACGGTTCATCACCACGGTACCCACCGCGAGCAGGCCATCCTTGCTCGAGCGGTTGGACTCGAAGAACATTGCCCGTTCCAGGCATTCCTTGTCCTTCGGCGTATAGGCATAGGTCGACGTCTTGGAGACGGTCGTATTGCTGCTTGTCAGATTTGCCTTCACCTTACCGGCATGCTGGGCATTCTGTGTGGTACAGCCACTGACAAGGCCAATGGCGGCAATGACACCCACAATCGAGGGGGTTTTCCACTTCCTTGCGCCGATCACGAAGCAATTCTCATCGCTGTTTTTCCTGCTGGTGAAGTTGCCCACAGATTGAGGTCATTTGGGGCCAAACAATGGCAGATATAGCTAATGGGTGATCACAATCTACCATCTGTTTGAAATCATGACGTTATTTTATTCACAAAAGAAGCAAAAAATTTCTAAAAATGGCAAAATTAAGAATTTGTTTACCGTATTTGAAGTAAGGTTTACGCAACTGATCCGGCTCGAAAGACAGAATCATGCCCCACTATTCCGCAAGGTATGACACGCGTGAAGCACTGATGGAAGCGCTCGTCGAGTTGATGGCGCTTGAGGTACCGGCCGAGGAGTTTGCGCCCGTGCTGTGCACGATCGGACCGGTCGATCTCGACCTGCTTGCCGATTGCATGAACGATGTGGGCCTCAACGACAACCGGTCCATCGCCGCATAATTCCTCCCCCGTGAAAATGGCTTGCCGGGCACCCGCCAAGTCCTTATCTCTCGCCCAGCACCACGAGACCAGCAATGCGAGGGATGAGCTGTGACCCAGAAAAAAGAGGTATTGCGCGAGACCGATGCCGAAGCCGTCAGGCTCGCGCAAACATTGATTCGCAAGGCGCGCCATGCCGTCATCGCGACGCTCGATCCCGCGACAGGCGGTCCGATCGCCACCCGCGTCGGCCTCTCCACCGACCATGACGGAACACCGGTCATTCTGGTCTCTGCGCTCTCCGCCCACACCCCCGCCCTGCTTGCCGATCCGCGCTGCTCCCTGCTCGCCGGAGAGACCGGCAAGGGCGATCCTCTTGCCCATCCGCGCGTGACGGTGTTTGCCCGGGCGAAAGAAATTGCCCGCGACGCGGCGGAACACACCCGCATTGAATGGCGCTACCTCTCGCACCAGCCCAAGGCGAAACTCTATGCCGGATTGGGTGATTTCCGTTTCTTCCGGCTGGAGCCCACGGGCGCCAGCCTCAACGGCGGCTTCGGCAAGGCCTATCACTTGACCGCCGAGGATTTGCTCACCGGCAACCCCGCCAACGCCGAGCTGGCGGCGGCGGAAAAATCCGCGGTCGAGCACATGAACGCCGATCATGCCAACGCCATATCGCTCTACGCCCGCTTCTTTGCCAAAGCCCCCGCAGGCAACTGGCGCATGACCGGAATTGACGCCGATGGTTTCGATATCGCCGATGGCGACGATGTCCAGCGCATCTGGTTTCCGGCACCGCTGACCTCGGCCAGGGACATGCATATGAGCCTGGTGCGCATGGCCGGTGAAGCGCGGGCAGGCTTGGCCTCTGCAGGCGAAACGGTCTGACACGATGCCGCGACAGGATGAAGGCTGGCTGGAACACCGCATCACGCGCATCGATGACGCCGACGACGGGCGGCTCAGCCCCTATCGCAACGTCCGCGAACGCGATCTGGTTGGGCGGGAAGGCCGTTTCATAGCCGAGGGCAAGGTTGTGCTCAACGTGCTGCTTGCCAATGCCGCGTTCGCGGTCGAGTCGCTTCTGGTCCTGGAAAACCGGCTTGCCGGCCTCGCGCAGCAAATAGCCCTCTGCCCGGACGACGTGCCGGTCTATTGCGTATCGCGCGCCGTCATGGATGCGATTGCCGGTTTCCCCATGCATCGCGGCATACTTGCCGTCGGCCGGCGCAGCGCACCCCGTTCAGCCGACCAGCTGATCGATGCCCTGCCGGCAGCCTCGCTTGCCGTGGTGCTGTGCGGCATATCCAACCATGACAATATGGGATCGATCTTTCGCAATGCCGCGGCATTCGAAGCCGATTGCATCCTGATGGACGAAACCAGCTGCGATCCGCTCTACCGCAAGGCGATCCGCGTTTCGGTGGGTGCCGCGCTCAAGGTTCCGTTCGCGCGGGAGGGCTCGATCGACGATCTCGTCGCCAAATTGCAGCAGGCCAGATTCGACATATACGCGCTCAGCCCATCCGGCACGGAAAGTCTCTATGCCGCGCAACCGGGATCGCGCACGGCGCTGCTGTTGGGAACCGAGGGCGAAGGCCTGCCGAAAGCCCTGATGCAGACGCTGAAGACGATCAGAATCCCGATGTCCGAAACATTTGACAGCCTGAACGTGGCCACGGCCTCAGGCATAGCGCTGTCACGGTTTAGCCGGTTCTCCGGTATTTGATTCCACCGGAGAAGCTGCCTTTTGCAGCGCGCGGATGCGATCAGCCAGGCTGATGATTGCCTCGCCATTCTCGTCATAGGCCGCCGATACGTCACCGCCCGCGGTTGCCAGGAGCTTGTTCACCTGGGAGGACGGCCCTTCGAGCCGGGCAACCATGGCGACCACCTGGGACGCCAGCGCATTCATCTCCTCGCGCAACCGTTTGCTTTCCTCCGCCTGCACAAGCGCCTGCTTGCCGCGTGGCGCGTGGTCCGCAGCAACGCCCTGCTTGCGGCCTTCGGCGATGATGCTGCGCAGCCGCTCGTTGAGGCGCTCGACTTCCTTTTCCCGCCGCAGAAGCTTGGCCTCGTTGTCCGATAATTTCGTCACCAGTTCGCTTGCCCGTGTTTCCGCGCTATTGCCGCGCTTTGTTTCCTGTTCGAGCGAATGCTGCAATGCCTTGAGCTCGGTTTCCAGCTTGTGTTTCTGTTCTTCGCTGTCCCGCTTGGCCCGGCGTGCGTCCTTCAGCTCGTCCGAAAGGTTCTCGATACGGGTGGTCTGTGCCGCCACATCGATCTGCAGGCTGTCGGCTTTCGTCTCCGTGCTGTTCAGGCGGCGATGCAGGAGTTCAAGCTCTGCCGAACGCTGCTCGAGGGTTTGCACGGTACCGCCAAGTTCCCCCGCCGATTTTTCCAGTGCCTGGTCGCGTTGCGCAAGGGTTGCCTGCAATTCAGCAATCGTTGCATCGCGGTCGGCGAGATCGGCCGAGAGCAGGCGGACCTGCCGCTCCTTCTCGCTGAAGGTCAGCAGTTGCTGCGCCGCTTTCTCCTTGATGCCCGCAAGGGTCATTTCCAGCTTGCGTTCACTGACGGCGTGCTCTGCCCGCAGACCGTCGCGCTGCGCCTGGATTTCGTTGAGCGTCAGCGGTGTCTCAGCTTCGACGCGCCTGCGTGTCAGCAGCATCGCGCGGCGCCAGACCGGAGGCGCGAAGATCAGCACCAGCAGGACGGCACTCAAAAATCCGAGGGCGAGATAAAGTGCGGTCTGGATCACGATAAGGGTCCTGTTGGAAGATCGCGCAGAGGATAGAGCGGAACATCCTCTGCTTCAAATCTGGCACAATGCCGGTCCGGCATCAAACGGCAAAGACGCGGAACGGCTTCCGCGTCTTGCCCAAACGTCAGCAAAGGAGAAAGATCAAAACGGGTTCCAGGTCGGAGACTGGGTGATCTTGAGATAACCGACATTCACGCCGAGCCGCGCGCCAACGCCGGTGCGTATCGGGACCAGCAAGACCTGATTGCGTTTAAGCACATTGAAGCCGACACCTGCGAAGAGATAGGCGGAACCTGCGACGCCGACAAAGCGGCCATAGAGATTTTGTATATCGTCGAGATTATAGACGAGCATCATGACACGGGAACCCTGGCCGCCGAAGTCCCATCCGATCGATGGACCCTGCCAGAAACTTTTGTGATCCCCGGCATTCTTCGTATAGAGCGTGCCCTCGCCATAGGTGAGGCCCCCGATGATGGCGCCCGATCCCTCTTCACCCAGGATATAGCCGTTCGGCAGACCGTAGCTCTGGAAAATCTTCTCGACCGCCGATGCCAAACCACCGGACGTCGATCCGAAGAATCTCTGCCCCGAATTGACGATCTCGTCCATGGAGAACTGGTCCTGCGCTGCATTGGCCGCATGCGGCTGTGCGACAACCAGTGACACCATTGTCAGGATCAGGAGAAAAAAACGGTTCATAGACAAGAATAGAGACGCCATCATAAATCCTTTTGGCTGTTCGCTTCTTTGTCCGACGCCAGATGCGAATCTTGTGTTCGCCTTGTAATTGAAGCACCATTTAAAGGTCTAAACCTTGTATAAAAGTTTATGAATCGATCTTGGCATTTCAATGGCTTGCCGGGGACGGGAAAAAGATAAGGAATTCAGCATCTACCGGTATCGTTGACGTCGTTCTTGCCGATCCGGACCGAGCTATGTATCCAAATGCAGCAGCCATCAGAGTGATTCGGCATGAACATCTGATTCGGCATAACCCCAATACGCAGATTCCAACCGTCAGCCAAATCCTTAGGAGTTTCTCTCATGACATTGCCCGTAATTCTCTCGGCAACGGACCTCGGAGCCCTCCTGAGCAGCCGCATCTGCCATGACATCATTTCGCCGGTGGGCGCGATCAACAACGGGCTGGAACTTCTGGAAGAAGGCGGCGCCGACGAAGATGCGATGAACCTCATCAAATCAAGCGCGCGCAGCGCCTCCGCCCGCCTGCAGTTTGCGCGCATTGCCTTCGGGGCCGCCGGGTCGGCCGGCGTCCAGATCGATACCGGCGATGCCCAGAACGTGGCCAACGAATATATGAAGGGCGAGAAAGCCGAGTTCACCTGGACTGGCAATCGCGTCCTGCTGCCCAAGAACAAGGTCAAGCTGCTGCTCAATCTCGTGCTGATCGCCAATGCAGCCCTGCCGCGCGGCGGCACGCTGAACGTTGCCTTGGAGACGCCGGAAACCGAACCGCGCTTCGTCCTGACATCGCGCGGCCCGATGCTGCGGGTTCCGCCGAAATTCCTTGAACTGCACAGCGGCAAGACGCCGGAAGAGCCGATCGACGCCCATGCGGTGCAGCCTTACTACACGCTGCTGCTGGCGCAGGAGGCCGGAATGACGATCTCCATCCATGCCACACCGGAAGAGATCGTGTTCTCGGCGGTCTGAGGCGGTAAAAATTTACCATCCGCCTTGGCCATTTCTTCACAATCGGCCTGATACTCTCCCTTGAAGCAGCTGCAATGTCGCAGTGATTCCGGGGGGAGTTGGCACGTGTTACGTTGTATGGTCGTTGATGGAGCGCCGGTGGTCAGGAAAGTTGCGACGCGTCTGCTCGCAAGCGACAGCGTTGTCGTGACCACAGCCGACACGGGCTTTCAAACGGTTTCGGCCTGCAGCGTGGAAATGCCTGACATCATCATTCTGGACTGCGCACTGCCGGATATGCCGTCCGTCGACATCATCAGCCAGATTCGCGCCCTGCCTGGCGGCAAGGAAAGCCGGATTTACCTCTGCCTTGCCGAAATCGACGTGACCAAGATCATGCGGGCCAAACGGGCCGGGGCATATGGTTATCTCCTGAAACCCTTCAACCGGGAGTCCATCTCGGAAATCCTGCCGTCGACGTCCGTCGGGTAAAATCCAGTGGTCATGGTATTCTGACCGGACACTCCCTGCCGATGATATCGGCAAGGAAGGTCATCACCGTCCGCATGACGGGCGAGCGGCCGATATCCGGATAAGCCGTCAGCCAGAGATCGCGGACTGGCGGCAGCTCCTTGACCGGCAGTTTGACCAGCATCGCATCATTGTCCCCCATGAAGCAGGGAAGGACAGCCGCCCCCAGACCGGCGCGCGCCGCTTCCTGCTGGCCGAAGAGGTCGCTGGCCTGAAAGATGATCGGGCGCCCGGCGAGGATCGAGCGCAGCCAGACCTGCTGGGCCACGTGATCCAGCGTTGCATCATAGGCGATGAACGCCAGTGCTTCCGGCGGCTGGGCCGCCTGCTCGCGCGTGGCATAGAGCCCGAAGCGCATGGCCCCGATCCGCCGGATGAGCAGATCCTTCTCCACAGGCCGCGCCATGCGGACGGCGAGATCGGCCTCGCTGCGATCAAGCGCGGCGTTCTGCGTCGCCCCCGCAAGCGCCAGGGTTATGTCCGGGTGTTCGCGGTGAAACTCGACCACGCGCGGTGCAATCAGCCTCGCCGCAACCGCCGGCGGTGCGCTGATGCGCACCGTTGTGACCGGCGAGAGTGACAAGCCTCGGGCACGCCGTTCAATGGATTGTGTCAGCCGCGCCATGTCTTCGACAAGTTCGGCAATCGCCTTTCCCTCCGCCGTCAAAGGCGAACGGCGCGGCAAGCGATCGACGAGACGCAGCGCAAGCGCCCGTTCGAGCGATGCGACGCGCCGCCCGATCGTCGCATGGTCGACGCCAAGCGCGCGGGCGGCGGCGGACAGCGATCCTGTCCGGGTCAGAACGGAAAAGTAGTGCAAATCCTGCCAATCGATCATTGGTGAATTATTGCACATCTATGGAGACAAAACACAGAATTTTCTCACACCGCATGATGTGTTCGAATGCCCTTATTCCAAAGGAGAACATCATGGCACTGACTATCGAAATGACCGGCCCCGGCGGCCCTGAAGTATTGCGGGCAAGAGACGTCGTTGTTGGCGATCCGGGGCCGGATGAGGTGCGCATCCGACAAACGGTTATCGGTGTCAATTTTGTCGATATCTATTTCCGCAGCGGTCTCTATTCGCCGCCAAGCCTGCCCGCCGTGCTTGGCCTCGAGGGGGCTGGCTTTGTCGACGCCATCGGGGAAAACGTCACCCATCTGCAACCCGGAGACCGGGTTGCCTATGCCGGCATGCCGCTCGGCGGCTACGCTGAAGTGCGGCTGATCCCGCAGTCACGCCTGATCAAGCTGCCGGATGCGGTTTCGGATCGCGTCGCCGCAAGCACATTGTTGCGCGGCCTGACGGCCTACATGCTTCTGCACGAGGTCCGCTCTGTCAGGCCGGGCGAATGGGTGCTGGTTCACGCGGCAGCAGGCGGCGTCGGCCAGCTGGTCTCGCGCTGGGCGAAACGTTTGGGAGCCAATGTCATCGGCACAGTCGGCTCGGAAGGCAAAATCGCAGCAGCAAAGGCGGCGGGCGCCGATGAGGTGCTGCTGCACAAATCAGGCGACTGGGCCAGTGACGTCCGCCGCATCTCCGACAACAAGGGTGTCCACCTCGCCGTCGACGGTATCGGTGGATCGATCTTCATGGAAACGTTGAAGACAATCCGGCCCTTCGGCATCCTAGGCTCCATCGGCCAGCCGGCAGGCCCGGTGCCGCCGGTCCGGCTCGAAGACCTGGGCAACATCGCGGTCATGCGCCCAAGCGTCATTGCTGCCGTCAACGATCCGGCGTTCTACCAGCGCGGGTCAAAAGCCCTCATCGCCGCCCTGCAGGACGGCTTGAGCAGCCCGATAGGCGCGGAATATCACCTGCGCGATGCAACCAGGGCACAGGCGGACCTGGAAGCGGGCAAAACAACGGGTAGCGTCATTCTGACCACCTGATTCATGTGCGGCAGGACAGATCCTGTTACCGGCGGCGCAAGACGGTCATTGCCACGATCATGTTCACAACCACGATGCCCATCATCAGAAGCAGTGTCCTGTCGATACCATGCCCGCGAAGTACGCCGCCGGCAATGTAGGGAAATCCAAAGGCCCCGATGAAATAGCCGATCGTGAATACCTGCGATGCGACAGGCACCGAAAGCCCCCGTTCATCCGCCAGATTCACGATCATCGCGTTCAGTGTTGAATAGGTCAGACCATAGCCGATGGCAAAAAGCACCGTCGCAGCGATGTAGAGTACGATGCTTTTTTCGTTCACAGCCAGTAAGGCGAGGCCCGCCAGCGTGAGCGCGAACAGCGTCAAGACCAGCTTCCCCAGCGGCAGCTTGCCGATTTGCGATGCCACCGAAAAGCGAAGGGCCACGGTCGTCACCGTGAATGTCAGGAAGAACGTTCCAGAGCTCAAGCCACGCGATTCGGCATAGAGCGTCTGAAACGTCGAAAGCCCGGAAAACACGCAAGCGGAAAGTCCGATCATGATCACGGGAAAAACTGTTCCTGCACGCACAATGCCTGCTGCAAGCGGAATTGTCAGGGCAACAGCGGTCATTGGCAATTGCTCTATCGTCTTCAATGCCCGCTGCGCCCAGATCATCAAACCGGCAGCAACAATGCAGAACAGTCCGTAACACACATAAATCAATGCGGGTTGGTCACGGCCCTGAACAAGGAAATGTCCCAGCGGCGCGGAAAGGCCAATACCCAGCATTTGCGACCCTGACAGCAATGTCAGTGCTTCAAGCCGTGCGGTAGGTTTCAGACAATGGATAAGCTGTATGGGCGCCAGAATGTAGAACACGGACCACCCAAGGCCGAGCAGCAAACCGCCCGCATAGGCAAAGCCGATCCCGAAAAATCCGAAACTCGCAAAACAGGCCATGGCAGAAGCCATCATGACCGCGGAACAGATGATCAAAGGCAGAATCCCTGTTCGCTCAGCCAGACGCCCCGCGCCTGCGCAACCTGCCAGAGTGGCGATTGTCCCGATGCTGATGATATTTCCGGCTTCAGCAGCTTCACGGCCAGACGCTCGCAACACATCTGCCAGCAGGAAACTTGAGCCATAGGCAATAGCCAGTATGACTGCCCCGATCAGGAATGGAACGAACGCGGCGGCTGGCATTCTGTCCGCAAGCGAAAGAACGCCGGTCCACTGGCGCACCGTTGTCTCGGGCACAAAAAGCGTTTCCGTATTTCGATGGATATCGTTATCATATACTTTCATGAAAAGTGATAACAGTATTCACATCGTTACTCAAGCCTTGCGCGATCTGATTGCGTCTTCTGCACCGGGCGCGCAATTGCCCTCGGTACGCGACCTGATAGAGAAATTCCGGGTCAGTCCTGCCACGGTGCAGAATGCTTTTGCCCGATTGGCTGGCGAGGGCCTGATAGATCCACGCCCCGGCCAGGGAACATTCGTGCGCCAACGCCCGATAACCGGCGCCGCGTCCGATCTTTCCTGGCAGGCTGTGGCTCTTGGCGCCGGGCGTCACGCCGGTGGATCGATGCAGGATCTGCTCGCATTGCCGCCACCCGGCAGCATTCCGCTGAGCATGGGCTACCTGCCCCAAGATCTGCAGGCGACAGAACTGCTTTCCGCCGCCTTGAAACAGATCGCGAGAAATCCCGCCCTTTGGGATCGCCTGCCATTTGAAGGCATGGACCTGCTAAGGGCCTGGTTCGCGCGCGAGATCGGGCACGGGAATGTATTTTCCCCGCACGAAGCGATCATCTGTCCCGGAGGCCAGGCAGCCATCGCCAGCACCTTGCGCGCGCTGCTGGCGCCAGGCAGCACGCTGCTCGTCGAAGCCCCCACCTATATCGGCGTTATCTCGGCAGCCCGCGCCGCAGGCATCACCCTCGTACCCGTCCCTGGGGATGCGGACGGCGTAAGGCCGGATTTGCTGGAAGCAGCGTTGCATGAAACCGGTGCACGCGTGTTCTATTGCCAGCCGACATTTGCCAATCCGTCCGGCGCGCTGCTTTCAGAATTGCGCCGCAAGCAGGTGCTGAAGGTTGTTGCCGACGCGCGGGCATTTCTGATCGAGGACGACTGGGCACGCGATCTTCATCTTGGGTCTCCACCTCCTCCGCCTCTTGCTGCCCAAGATCCGAATGGCCACGTCATATACATCCGCTCCTTGGCAAAATCCGCCGCGCCCGGCCTGCGCATAGCAGCGATCATGGCACGCGGCGCAGCCTTGGCGCGGTTGCGGGCCGCGCGCGGCGGTGAAGATTTCTTCGTTTCCGGGCCACTACAGGCCGCAGCATTGAACATTGTCACATCCCCCGGCTGGAAACGGCATCTCAGCACTGCCAGAAATGCGCTGGCCGAAAGACGCGATGCGCTTGTCACCGCGCTTCGCGCTGAAATCGGCAGTGACATAGGCATCAATGTACCGCAGGGCGGCATGCATCTCTGGATGCAACTGCCGGATCACGTGTCTGATACCGCACTTGCTTCTGACCTCGCACGTCAGGGTGTACTGGTCAGCCCTGGACGGGCATGGTTTCCTGCCGACCCGCCAGGGTCCTATCTCAGGCTAACATTCGCAGTGGCGCCCTCCATACTGCGCGAAGGAGCGAGGATCATCGGGACCGCGATAAGACAAAGGGGCGACCGGCAAACCGAATGAGCAGCAGGAGAAGCGAATGGCGATAACCGGAATTGATCACATACAGCTGGCCATGCCCGCGGGCGAAGAACAGGCGGCACGCGAATTCTATGATGGCCTTCTCGGCATCCCCGAAGTGCCCAAGCCCGCATCGCTCGCCGGGCGCGGCGGATGCTGGTTTGAAACCGGCAGCGTCCGCCTTCATCTTGGCGTCGAGCAGAATTTTTCTCCCGCGAAAAAGGCGCATCCCGCTCTGTTGACGGACAATCTTGCTGCGCTGGTCCACGCATTGGAAGCGGCGGGCTATGCCATTGTCGAAGACCAGCCGCTGGAAAAATACGACCGGCGCTTCGTCAATGATCCCTTCGGCAACCGCATCGAACTGATGCAGCCCAGATGAATTGACCCTGCCAGTCCGCGTCGTAAATATGCCGGAAAACCTCGGATAATCTTTGCCATCGCCGCGGAACGCTTCCACAATGCGATTGGCGCCACACAAGCATCAGGATTACCGATTCCCCATGAAACCTTTGTCCATCTCCACGCTGACCATCTGCGGCATTGACGAACTGCCCGCCCAGAGCGGACGCACCGTCACCCATGTCCTGTCCATTCTCGACCCGAACTGGCCGGAGCTCGAGGCATTCCAGGCCTATGGCACCCATCACCGCACGACACTGAACTTTCACGACATCATCGACGCCGATGAAGGCAAGATTCTGCCGCAGCCGCAACACGTTGTGGAAATCCTGAACTTTGGCAAGGCGCTGGCTGAATCAAAGGCGGAAGGCGCCGAGGGCCACCTGCTGATCCATTGCCACATGGGCATATCCCGCTCGACGGCAGCCATGCTCTCCCTCCTCGCCCAGACCTATCCCGATGAATCCGAGGTCCGGCTGTTCGAGCGCCTGCGCCAGATACGCCCGCAGGCCTGGCCGAATTCCCTGATGATCCAGTATGCGGATGATCTCCTGGGCCGGAACGGCAAGCTGGTCGATGAACTGCGCCGCCACTATGGCTGGCAGATCAAGCGCGAGCCGAATTATCTCGAATGGATGGCTCGCATCGGCCGCAGCCGCGAGCTGGATATGGCCGTTTGACCCGCATCAAACATGCAAAACGCAAAAGGCTCCGTCCAAGACGGAGCCTTTTGCTTGAATGACCCGAGACGAAGGCTCAGGCGATTTCGCGCATGTCCGACGCATCCGGCTCACGCAGCACGTAGCCGCGGCCCCATACGGTCTCGATGTAGTTGATACCACCGGAAGCACTGTCGAGCTTCTTGCGCAGCTTGCAGATGAAAACGTCGATGATCTTCAATTCAGGCTCATCCATACCGCCATAGAGGTGGTTGAGGAACATTTCCTTGGTGAGCGTCGTCCCCTTGCGGAGCGAAAGCAGCTCCAGCATCTGGTATTCCTTGCCGGTGAGGTGAACGCGCTGGCCGGTGACTTCAACCGTCTTGGCATCGAGGTTCACGATCAGGTCGCCCGTGGTGATGACCGACTGGGCATGGCCCTTCGAGCGGCGAACGATCGCGTGGATGCGGGCAACCAGTTCGTCCTTGTGGAAAGGCTTGGTCATGTAGTCGTCGGCGCCGAAACCGAGGCCGCGCACCTTGTCCTCGATGCCGGCCATGCCGGAGAGGATGAGGATGGGCGTCTTGACCTTGGACAGACGCAGGGTCCTCAGGACTTCATAACCGGACATATCCGGCAGGTTGAGGTCGAGGAGGATGATATCGTAGTCGTAGAGTTTGCCGAGATCGACACCCTCTTCGCCCAGATCCGTCGTATAAACATTGAAGCTTTCCGACTTGAGCATCAACTCGATGCTCTGGGCCGTCGCACTATCGTCTTCGATTAAAAGAACCCGCATATCATTCCCCTTTTCCCGCCGCTGAAATGGGTTGCCGTGCAATCCCGAAGTCAGGTCGCGAAACAAGCCGTTTCCATAACGTTAAGATTGCCACCGAATGGTTAACAAAATCTAATTCCGCTTTGCAAGTGTCTTTGACTCATAAGTTAAAAATCACAGGCACCGCATTGATTCATAAGGTGAGTCACCCGGCCAAAAACCATCAGCCAAAGCTTCAGGTTCTGCGCCTAAGCGATTCATTCGACTCAATAAATTTTTAGCCGGACACGGCCGACTTCGATTTACCGAGCTTTAAGTCTTAAGGCGTATGATTAATGCTGAACGTAAAGGAAAGGTTACCAGACGCGGCAACCTTTAAGTTTTTGTTTCATTTTCCCGAAGTGATTCGGGTGAAACGCCAGCCGGATGACTCCTGTTGAAGGGTCTGCGTACCGGCTTTGTGGGGGTAGTGAGTATGAAGTCGCATGAAGGTTTGGTTCGATTGAAACTGTTTCAGGTCAAGGAAAAGCGCCGCCAGCTCGGCCAGCTTGATCTCATGATGGGTGAATTCGAACGCATGGCTGCTGAGTTGGACGCGCAGATTATGTCCGAGGAAAAGAAGGCGGGCATTACCGACACGTCGCATTTTGCCTACCCGACATTCGCCAAGGCTGCGCGCCAGCGTCGCGACAATCTGTTTGATTCGATCCGTGATCTGAAGGCTCAGAAGGACGATGCCGAGGCGGCACTGGCCGAATCAGAAGCCGAACTGGCGAAAGCCGAGGCGCTGGAACAGCGCGACGGCAAGGTCCGCGATATCGACGACATGCCGGCCGCCGACAAACGCGCCATGATCGGCTGACCGGGAACGGCAGCCGGGTCTGCTTCAGCTCTGCCGCACCACATCGGCCCAATCCTTGTGCCGCAGGGATTGGGCGCGCATGAACGGGCATAGGGGAATGATCTTCCATCCCCCTGCCCTCGCATCTTCCACCGCATGCAGCGCCAGCGCCTGCCCCACGCCCTGGCCGCGCAGCGCATCCGGCACACCCGTGTGATCAACGATGATCAATTCGGGATTCACCCGGGAAAACGTCATCTCCGCCTCGTGCCCCGAGACGACGGTTACGTAGCGTCCGCCCTTGGCGGTTTCTTCCTTGGTAATTTTAATTTCGCCTGCCATTGAACGTCTCCTTGCCGTCATCCATGATCTCTTAGATCAGGTTTTGTGGCTCAGCGGAACATCTTGGCAGCAACGCGTTTATGCTTCCCATGAAAAGGAAAAGGCTGGTCTCAACGACCAGCCTCAGCCAAACTCAAAGGCGACATCATCTAATGACGATATTGCTGTATCCGGGTTGTTCTTAATCCAGCCAGGCCATGATCGGAGATCGAGGACTGCCAGGACAGGAACTCTTCCACCGTCAATGTATAGCGATGGCAAGCCTCCTCAAGACTAAGAAGACCACCGCGCACAGCGGCAACCACCTCAGCCTTGCGGCGAATAACCCAACGCCGCGTATTGGCGGGCGGAAGATCGGCGATGGTCAGCGGGCTGCCATCCGGGCCGATTACATATTTTACTCTCGGTCGAACAAGATCGGTCATTGTACTCTCTACACTAAACTTCAAGACCTATCGCAGCCGACATTACAGGCAGGGCTTTAATAATTGCCTAAACAGCGAGTCATTCTCTGGTAACTTCTGCAAATTCCAGGAGATTGTTGAAAATGACCATTTTGCCGGCTTTGACCGGTATCACCGGCCGTTGCCACGGCGACACATCGCTCACCTTTGCGTGAGAAAAATGCACCGCCTGCGACTTCCTGTTGGCAAGATCGAGTCAATTGACCTATATAGGGGCCTTGAATATCCCTGCGCCGTTATGTCGCTGCAAGAACCGGATCCGCTTATGACACTGAATAATCTCGATCTGCCGGGCAAGCCGGAAGACACACGTATCGTCGTCGCCATGTCTGGCGGCGTGGATTCTTCTGTTGTGGCGGGCATTCTCAAACGTCAGGGTTATGATGTCGTCGGCGTTACCTTGCAGCTCTATGATCACGGCGCATCGACCCACCGCGCGGGCTCCTGCTGCGCCGGCCAGGATATCGAGGATGCGCGCCGCGTCTCCGAGCGCCTTGGCATTCCGCATTATGTGCTGGACTACGAAGCGCGCTTCCGCGAGGCCGTGATCGATCCCTTTGCCAACAGCTATGTCAGCGGCGAAACACCTATCCCTTGCGTATCCTGCAACCAGACAGTGAAGTTTGCCGATCTCCTGCAGACGGCCAGGGATCTCGGCGCCGATGCGCTCGCCACCGGACATTATATCCGCAGCCATGCCAATGGCGCGCACCGCGCACTCTACCGCCCGGTCGATACGGACAAGGACCAGAGCTATTTCCTGTTTGCAACAACGCAGGAGCAGATCGACTACCTGCGCTTCCCGCTGGGGTCACTGACCAAGCCGGAAACCCGCGCCATTGCCGAAGAACTCGGCCTGTCCGTTGCCAACAAGCAGGACAGCCAGGACATCTGCTTTGTTCCGCAGGGCAAGTATTCCGACATTATTTCCAAGCTGAAGCCCGAGGCTGCCAATCCCGGCGACATCGTCCACATCGACGGACGCGTGCTTGGCCGCCATGAGGGCATCGTGCACTACACCATCGGCCAGCGCCGCGGCATCGGCGTGGCGACCGGTGACCCGCTCTACGTTGTCCATCTCGACGCAGCCAATGCACGTGTGGTCGTCGGTCCGCGCGAAGCGCTGGAAACCCGCAAGGTTTTCCTGCGCAACGTCAACTGGCTCGGGGATGATGCGCTCGAGAGCACTCCGGAAGGCGGCGTTGAAGTTTATGCCAAGGTCCGTTCAACCCGTCCGCCGCGCCCGGCTGTCCTGCACCACCGCGACGGCGAGACCTGGGTCGAGCTGGTCGATGGTGAAAGCGGCATCGCTCCCGGCCAGGCCTGTGTCCTCTATTCCGATGACAGCAACACCGCCCGTGTCTACGGCGGCGGCTTCATCGGCCGCTCCGAACGGGCTCCGCAGGCGGAAGCCATGCTCAAGCGCCTGGCACAACAGGGCCAGGCCGTCGCCTGATCGCACAAACCTCTGTCAGCGATGCGGCCCCAAAAGCGCTTAGGCAGCGCTTTTGGTCTTGAACTCGCGAATGGTCCCGATGATGCGGTCCTGATCGGCCTCACTCAAATAGGCATGCATCGGCAGGCATAGGATGTTCTTCGGCAGCGTTTCCGATACGGCGAGGCCGCCCGGCGCGCGCATATAGTGCGCATAGGCATCCTGCAGATGCAGCGGCTTGACATAATAGATCACCGAAGGAATGCCGTTGGCCTGCAGATGCGCCTTAAGCGCGTCGCGGTTCTCGGTCTCGATGGCATATTGCGCCCAGGCCGAGCGTGAGCCTTCCGGCATAAGGGCGACCTTGACCACGTCCTTGAGGCCGTTGGCATAGCGCTTGGCCACGATCTGCCGCGCTTCCATCTCGTCTTCGAGAATGGCGAGCTTCTCAATGAGGACCGCCGCCTGGATCGTATCGAGGCGCGAATTCATGCCGACGCGCACATTGTCATACTGCGTCTCGCCCTTGCCGTGGAACAGGATGGAGCGCAACAGGTCGGCCAGCGCCGCGTCATTGGTGAACATGGCACCGCCGTCGCCATAGCAGCCCAGAGGTTTTGCCGGATAGAAACTGGTCGCGCCGACATGGCCGAACGCACCGCACATCGCATTGTCACGCTTGCCGCCGATCGACTGCGCCGCATCTTCGATGACGAACAGGTCGTATTTGTCGGCAATTGCCGATACCGAGGTGTAATTGGCGGCGAGGCCGAACAGATCGACCGGGATGATGGCCTTTGGCTGCAACCGACCTTCCGCCAGGACGGCCTTGATTGCCGCTTCCAGCTGCTCGACATTGATGTTGTAGGTATCGGCGTCGACATCGATGAAAACCGGCTCGGCCCCGACAAGCGCCACGACTTCGGCGGTGGCGGCGAAGGTGAAGCTCGGGCAGAACACCGCATCGCCCGGGCCGATGCCGCGTGCCATCAGCGGAATCTGCAGGGCATCCGTGCCGTTGGCACAGGCCACCACATGCTCGACACCGAGATATGCGCCAAGACGCTTTTCGAACTCGGCAACTTCCGGTCCGAGAATATATTTGCCTTCACGCACCACTTTGGCGATTGCCGCATCAAGCTTGCTGCTAATCCGTTCACGCTGTGCGCCGAGATCGATGAACTGCATCATTGCTCCAATATCAATTGTTCCGCGAATCCGTCGCGGAAAACGGTCAAGACAACTCTTTAGAAGGGCCGCGGGAGGTCTGCCAGACGTTGTCGTTCAAAGTTTGTCCGGTCTTGTAACAACGCTTTACACCGAGCGCAATCTTGCAGCACTTTTGGGGCTGCCGGACGGATCAGCTCGCCTTGTCGTGCGCAACCGTGCCGGCGGTCAGAATCCGCAGGACGCGAATCGCTTCCTCGCCGTCGGTGACCGGCTCGCTGCGCGTGTTGATGCTGTCGATGAAATTCTGGCATTCCCGGGTCAGCGGCATGCCCTGCGCAATCTTGACATAGGTCGGCTCTTCCGTCGTCGACGCCCACTGGCCGTTATCCTGCCAGATCGAATGCTTGTAGACGGCAAGCTTCTTGTCCCACTGCTCCATGTCATCGAAGACGGCCATGGCCTTGGTGCCGACGACCGTAAGACGGCGCTCGCGATAGGGATTAAGGCGCGAGGCAAAAAGGTGCCCGCGAATATTGTTGGGAAAGCGCATGTGCAGGTGGGCGAAATCGCTGAGGTGATCGAGCACCGCCGCGCCCTCGCCGCGCACTTCCAAAGGTTCGGTGCCGGTGATGGCCAGGATCATCGACAGGTCATGCGGTGCCAGATCCCAGAGGGCATCGTTTTCCGTGTGGAATTTTCCAAGGCCGAGCCGATGGGAGTGGATATAGCGCACGTCACCCAGATCGCCTGCCTTGATCAGCTCCAGAAGCTTTTCAAAAGCCGGATGGAAACGCAGCACATGGCCAACCATGAAGATGCGGCCATTGTCGCGTGCCGCCTTCACGGCAGCTTCCGCATCCGGAACGGTCAGGGCGATCGGCTTCTCGACGAGAACGTCCTTGCCATTGGTTACGGCACGAATGGCGGCAGCCGCATGGAACTGCGGCGGCAGGGCCATGACGATGGCATCAACGTCGGGATGGGTGAAAAGATCCTCGACTTCAATATGCAGAACATTCTGCTCCGCGGCAAAACCGGCAGCGCGATCAGTGTTCTGGTCAGAGACCGCAAATAGCGCTCCGAGACTCTTTAATGTCCGGATATGATTGCTGCCCCAATAGCCGCAACCCAGCACTGCAATCCGTGGAGCCATCTTTTCAGCCTTTTTCATGTCGGCATCCATTATCCGCAGGAAGAAACGAACACAAGTCTTGGATAAGGAGAAGATTGCTTGACAGGCCGTTGCTCCCCACATATATCCGCCCCGTCCCTGTCAATTGACAGCGCGTCCCCCGGTCCTCACTTGCAGGCTAGCCGTTCACGGGTCGCATGACATATGGGGCGAAGTAGCTCAGTAGGTTAGAGCAGAGGAATCATAATCCTTGTGTCGGGGGTTCGAATCCCTCCTTCGCTACCATTGTCTTTCCAAAGAAGGCGGTTTTCAGATCGGAATGGCGCGAATTGCGGTTTGCCGCATGTTTTCGGCTTTTTACCGGTCAATCGAGCGGCAGAGCATAGGTCTGCTTCACAATCTGGCTCGGCACATCGGTTTTGACATTCTGGATGCCGTTGATCCGCGTCAGATGAGAGGCCTGAAAGTGCCGGTAGTCGTCAAGATCGGCGACCACAACCCGCAGCAGCGCGTCACTCTCTCCCAGCATGATATAGCATTCCACCACCTGGGGCAGTCTCTTCATCGCATCCATGAAATGATCGATCGTTTCGGCATCCTGCGCCGTCAGCCACACCCGCGCGAACAGCGAAAGCGATAAATTGACCTTGGCCGGATTGAGCACGGCGACATAGCGGTCGATGACACCGGCCTCCTCCAGCAGCCGCACGCGGCGCAGGCAGGGCGATGGCGACAGGCCGGCCTCCCTGGCAAGTTCCACATTCTGCATGCGCCCGTCCTTCTGAAGCGCGCGAAGGATACGCTTGTCGATCTCATCCAACATCATTGAAATTTCCTGCCAATATTTCCGATAGAATACAGCAATTATGCCAGTAAAACACCATATCCTGATATCTTTGCAATCCGATTGCGCGCCGTGTGCGGTACTGTTCCAATCATGGAAATACACACGCTATTGCTGTTTACGGCGACCGTACTGCCGCTGATCTGTACGCCGGGACCGGACATGCTGTTCGTTGCATCGCAGGCGATTGCGGGCGGACGCACCGCAGGCCTGCGTGCGACAGCCGGCGTCTGCCTTGGCTATCTCGTCCACTCCACCCTCGTTGCCCTCGGCCTCGCTGCCATCGTGGCGGCGTCGCCGCTGCTGTTTGAAGCGCTGCGCTGGATCGGCATCACCTATCTCCTGTATCTCGCCTGCAAGCTCATCGCGTCGGCATTGCAGGCCGGACGGGTGACCGTCGCCGCCGGACCGGCGAGGCGGCAGCTCCAGCGCGGTTTCCTCACGGCCTTTCTCAATCCCAAGGGCATGATGATCTATTTTGCGATCCTGCCGCAATTCATCCAGCCCGGCAGCAGCATTGCGCTGCAGGCAGCGGCCCTGTCGGCCGTCTTCGTCCTCTGGTGCGGCGTCGTCTATGTGATTCTCAGCCTGGTCATCGGGCGATTGGCCGGACGCGGCGGTTTCAGCGACCGGCGTCGGAGAATCGTCGAAGGCGGCGCGGGCGGGCTGCTCATCGTTGCCGCCGGTCTGATGGCGGCAAAATGAACGCGGGCGTGTACGGCCTTAGCCGATCCTGACCAGTTTTGCCGCGGCCGCCTGTTCCGGCATATCGACGACGAGCTGACCGAATTCCCGGGTGGCGGGCGTCTGCCCCTCTTCGCTCCAGATCAGGCTGAAAACCGCCGTTGGCAGCGGCGGCAAGCCGTACTGGCCGTCAAGGATCTTCATTCCCGGTTCAAGGTCATCCCGGGTCATCACGGTCATTGCCAGCCCCGACAGCACGGCCGCGCGAATGCCCTGCATGCTCGCCGACGTGAAGACGACGTGCCAATCGATCGAAGTCCGGTCCAGCGCTTCGACGCCGACCTTGCGGTTGAGGCATGGAGCCGGGATGAAGGCGAAAGGCAATGACGTGCCCGGCGGCACTTTGAACGTTTCGGCCGCCACCCAGACAAATTGCGTCTGCTTGAGAACTTTGCCGGTGGCCGCCTCCGGCAATGTCAGCACGACCGCCAGATCGAGTTCGCTGGCCCTCACCATCGCATGAAGATCGAGACTCATGCTGACATTCACGTCCAGCTGGACCTCCGGATTGGTGCGGGCAAACTGGCACAGCAATGTCGGCAGCCGGTCCCCGATGAAATTCTCCGGAACGCCGAAGCGGACGACGCCGGACACCGGCGATGCCTGAAAGCGGCGGGTCAAGGCATCGAGCGAATGCAGGATCTGGCAGGCATAGCGCAGGAAATCGTCGCCATCTTCCGTCAGCCTGACACTGCGCGTCGTGCGGTAGAGCAGCGACCGGCCAACCTGTTCCTCCAGCCGCCGGATCTGATGGCTGACAGCCGATTGCGTCAGGTTCAGCCGTCGGGCCGCCCGGGTAAAGCTTCCCGCCTCTTTGACAGCCACGAAGGCGCGTAACAGTGTGGGGTCGAAATCCATGCCAGCAGATTAATGACAACTGCTAATTTATTCCAGTAAATTAAATCATTTTTGTCATGATACGAACTGACCTAAGGTGCTGGCATGACTCGCTTCGGCGAACATCGGACCGGTCATCCCGCCGGTCCGGTGCTTTTTCGTCCCGACTTGGCCCGGAACTCACCGACACCGCATGCGTGCCGGCGAAGGTGTGTTCCATTGCCAGATGCAACCTTGGAAAGAACCATCCATGTCGCTCTCCTCGTCCCGCAAGAATATGGTGGCGCTGGCTGCCATATGTTTGTCGTCCCTCATGTTCGGCCTCGAAATTTCGAGCGTGCCGGTGATTCTGCCAACCCTGGAAAAGGTCCTGCATGGCACCCTGAAGGACATGCAGTGGATCATGAACGCCTATACCATTGCCTGCACCACCGTGCTGATGGCGGTCGGCACCCTGGCTGACCGCTATGGCCGCAAGCGCATTTTCGTCATCAGCCTCGTGCTGTTTGCCATCACATCCTTCGTGTGCGGGCTGGCGCAGGATGCCGCCATTCTGATCGTCAGCCGCTTTCTCCAGGGCATTGCCGCCGGCGCGATGCTGATCTGCCAGATTGCCATTCTGTCGCATCAGTTTCAGGCAGGGCGCGAGCGCAGCAAGGCCTTCGGCATATGGGGGATTGTCTTCGGCATCGGCCTTGGTTTCGGGCCGATCATCGGCGGCATCATCGTTGCCCTCACCAGCTGGGAATGGGTGTTCCTGGTCCACGTCCCCCTCACCATCCTCACATTGATTCTCGTCTTCGGCAGCATCGAGGAATCCAGTGATCCCGAAGCGAAAAAACTGGATGTCCTCGGCATCACCACCCTGTCGCTGGCGGTTTTCGGCCTGACCTATTTCATCACGCAGGGCCCCGACCTCGGCTTTACCAGCATCACCGCTTTGGCCATCATCGGCGCATCGGCGGCGAGCTTCATCGCCTTCATCGTCGCGGAAAACCGCAGCCCCCATCCCATGTTCGACTTTTCCGTCTTCCGCATCCGCAACTTTTCCGGGGCTATCCTCGGCTCCATCGGCATGAATTTCAGCTTCTGGCCGCTGATGATCTACCTGCCGATCTATTTTCAGAGCGGCCTCGGCTACGATATTGTCGCGGCGGGACTGTCGCTGCTGGCCTATACGCTGCCTACTTTGGTCACCCCGCCATTGGCGGAGCGCCTTTCGCTGCGCTACCGGCCCGGCATCGTCATTCCGCTCGGCCTGTTCACCATCGGCCTCGGCTTCATGCTGATGCGCTTTGGCAGCAGCGTTGACCACGCAAGCTGGCTGACCATGCTGCCCGGCTGCCTGCTGGCGGGTATCGGGCTGGGTTTGACCAATACACCCGTTACCAACACGACCACCGGTTCGGTATCGAGCACCCGCGCCGGCATGGCCTCAGGCATCGACATGAGCGCGCGGCTGATTACCCTCGCCATCAATATCGCGCTGATGGGCTTTATCCTGCTGGAGGGCACGCTGTCTTATCTGAGAAGCGCCTTTGCCGGGTCGTTCGACCCATCCCGGTTGCGCCTGCTGGCGGAAAAAATCGCCGCCGGAAACTTTGCAAGCCTCCCGCAGACCTTTCCGGAACTCACGGCTCTGGACCCGGCCGGAACGCTCGTCCATGATGCGCTGATCCACGGTTTTGGCCTGATCATGCTCTATGGCGGTGCCGGCGTCTGGGTTCTGGCAGTGATCAGTTTCCTGATCTTCGGGCCGAGGAAACGCCTGAGCGAAGCGACCGCGGCGAACCTTTGAAGCCAGCATCGGTACTGAAAGTCATCGACACTGCCGTTCCCGTGAATTTCAGCGCGCGAAAAGCCTGACCACCATGTTTGCCAATCCCCTGTAGGGCGGCTTGATCCGGTCGGTCAGCGGCATCCTGGCCTGATGCAGGACCGGCATGATCTTGCTGAAGGTCAGAAAGCCTTCGCGGCCGTGATAATGGCCCATGCCGCTGGCCCCGACGCCGCCGAACGGCAGATCGTTGCAGACATTGTGGAACAGCGTTTCGTTCACGCAGACGCCGCCGGCCACAATGTTCGCCAGCATTTTTTCCGTTTCCGCCTTGTCATTGCTGAAACAGTAGAACGCCAGCGGCCGGTCATGCCCGTTGATATAACCAATGGCCTCATCGGCGCTGCGATAGGTCTTGACCGGCAGGATCGGCCCGAAGATTTCCTCCTGCATGATCTTGCTGTCATCGCCCGGATCGAGCACCAGCGTCGGCGGCAGCAGGCGCTCGGTTTCCGCCCGTGCCGCATCTTTCGGCTCCGCCAGCGTCATCACGGCAAGCCCGCGTGCCCGCGCATCGTCAAGCAGGCCGCGCAGGCGGCGATACTGCCCCTCATTGACGATATGGGTGTAGTCTGGATTGGCATCGAGCTGTGCATAGCGGGACTTGACCTCTGCCCGCACAGCCTCGACAAATTCATCGCGCCGCGCCAGCGGCACCAGCGCATAGTCCGGCGCGATGCAGGTCTGGCCGGCATTGTAGAGCTTGCCGGTGACAATGCGCGTCACCGCCTTGGCCAAGGGCGCGTCCTCGCCAATGAATACGGGTGATTTTCCACCGAGTTCCAGGGTGACGGGAGTCAGGTTCGGGGCGGCCGATGCCATGACCTTGCGGCCGACGGCGGTGGAGCCGGTGAACAGCAGGTGATCGAAGGGCAGACCGGCAAACGCCCCGCCCACATCGGCACCGCCCAGCGCCACGGCAACGCGATCCGGCGGAAAGACATCGGCGAGCAGTTCCCGCAGGAACTCGCTGGTGCGCGGCGTGTGTTCGGACGGTTTGAGGTAAACATGGTTGCCGGCAGCGATGGCGGTGGCAAGCGGCGTCAGCGCCAGGTTGACCGGATAGTTCCACGGGGCGATGACACCCACAACCCCAAGCGGCACATAACGCACTTCCGCCCGGGCCGGCCACATGTGCCAGCCGGCCGAACGGCGCTGCGGCTTCATCCAGGATTTCAGATGCGCAAGCATGTGGTCGATCTCGCCAAAGACGGTCATGCCTTCGCCCAGCATGCTTTCATGGCGTGAGCGATGGCCGAAATCCGCACTGATCGCCTTGACCATCGGTTCGAGCCGGTCCTTCAGCCCCGCACGCAAGCGTTTCAGATCGTCCTGACGCTGGGCGTAATCGGGCCGGTGCGCCAGCCATGCGGTTCGCAGACGATGGAGGGTCGGCACCAGGGCATCGGCAGATGTGGCGTTCATGTCCATGGTGTTTTCCTCCGGTCTTCTCCGCCTTGTGTTCTACCACGGATGTGAGGGTACCCGTCAGCACTTTCAATGGAACAGGCCATTTCCGAAGGAGTGCGGCCATGATAGTTTTTCCGCGGTCCGTCAAAGAGCGAGGAACCCGCCTTGCCTCCCGGCGTGCTGCGCATCCCCAGCGACAGCGACCAGCAATCCGAGGCCCATCGGCCCAAGACATCCCGCAACGTGCCACGAAAGGAACTGAGATCATGAAACTGATCCCGCGCAATCCCCGGAACGGCGTTTATCCGGCAACACCGGACTATCTCCATGCATTGGAAGTGCAGCAGCCGGAACGCTTCCTCTACATCAGCGGCACCATGGGCCTCGACCAGAACGGCGTAGCCGGCACGACCCTGGCAGAACAACTCGATCTTGTCTGGAACAACATCCGGGCCATCCTTGCGAGCGCCGGGATGACAGTCGACAATATCGTCAGGACGACGAGTTACCTGCGCGATCCCGCCTTTGCCGAAGCCAACCAGAATGCGCGGGTGGCAGCACTGGGTGGCCGCACGATCCCCACGACAACCATTGCCGCCCAGACATTGTCCGAAGCCTGGCTCGTCGAAATCGAGGTCATCGCTGCGGCCTGAACTCGGTCAAACCACTCAGATACCCGCATACCATTCATAGCCGCGATCTTCCCAGAAACCGCCCTTCCCGCCCCACACGCCCTTGAAGCTGTCAACCAGTTCGATCCGCATGAGATATTTGGCATGCTTGTAACCCAGTTGCCGTTCAACCCGCAGCCGCAGGGGCGCACCGTGCGCCACCTCAAGGTCTTTGCCGTTCATGCTGTAGGACAGGATGGTCTGCGGATGGAAGGCATCGATGAGATCGACGCTCTCGTAATACTGGCCGCTGCCATCCAGTGATTTCTCGTACTCATCGGCGCAATAGAACACCGCATAGCGCGCGCCGGGGGCAAGGCCCGCCTTCTGCAGGACAAGGCCGAGGGGAACGCCGGTCCATTTACCGATGGCGCTCCAGCCTTCAACGCAATCATGCCGGGTGATCTGCGTGCGTGATGGCATCGCCTTCAGATCGGCCAGCGACAGGCTGAGGGGTGTGTGCACCATGCCGTTGACCACCAGCCGCCAGTCGGCGAAATTGCCCTCCATCAGCCTCGCATATTCTTCGCTGTCCGGCATCTGCGTGCCGTTGGCCTTGAATATGGGTGACAGGTCGGCCTCGGTGAATTCGCGCGCCAGCGGTTCGTGGGCCTGCAGGAGACGCTGGGAGCCCATGGTCAAGGCTTCGGCCTTCTGCAGGATATCGTTGACGCTGGCATTTTCCACCAGAGCGTCGCACCCGGTCAAAAGTCCGGTCGCGGCAACGCTGGAGCCGATGAGGAAACGGCGGCGTGAGAGTTCGAACTTCATTTCACTGTTTCCTTGTCGGTCTCGACCGTCAGGCCGTAATAGCCGGTGATCATCGAGCGCAGATTGTTCCAGACGCCGGATACCAGCACCATCACCAGATGCACGATGACAAAGGCGACGAGCAGCGATGCGGTGATGAAGTGAATGGTGCGCGCCGACTGGCGTCCGCCGAAAACATCGAGCAGCCACGGGAAGATGGAATCGAAGCCCGGCGACATGGTGAGGCCGGTCAGCACCATCAGCGGCAGAAGGATGAAAATGACCGCCATGTAGGTCAGTTTCTGCAGGCTGTTATAGCGCCGCGCTTCTTCGCCCTTGGGAAAGCGCAGGCGGGCATGTTCGCCAATCTCATGCGCCAGATGCTGCGGCGTCAACTGGTCCTTCGTCGGCACGATATCCCTGCGGAAATGTCCGGCGATCAGGCCGTACAGCAGGTAGACGAAGCCGTTGATGACAAAGAACCAGGCAAAAAAGAAATGCCAGCGCCGCCCGGATGCAAGATCCTGATAACCCGGAATGGTGATCCAGCTTGGAAAGGCGCGCGGCGTCAGCTCGCCCTCGACCGTCGATGCGCCGAGAACGCCTGTCGTCGCGATGGAAATCGAACCGACGCGGGTGATGCCCTTGATCGTGTCGCCATCGCTGACGGCACCGATCGAGATGAAGGAATGATCGGCATCGGCACCGTACTGTCCCCAATAGAGATCGGGATGGGCATTGAAGATTTGCAGACCGCTCATCAGGAGGAAGCTGAGGCACAGGACATTGAGCCAGTGGGTCAGCCGCACGGCAATCGAATGCCGGTAGAACAGGATTTTCCTGGGCCGTGCCGTTTCATGATCAGTTACGCTCGTCATGATGCTATCCTTGGCTGTCGGGCAATGGATCCGGTGCCGTCCCGTCAGGGAGACGGCACCGGAGGGATTTTAGTTCTTTTTCGGTGCCATGGCGTCCGGCTTCATCGCGTCTTTCTTCATGGCATCGGGCTTCATCGCATCCTTGGCCATGGCCTGCTTGTCGCATTCCTTGGTCATGGCATCCTTCTTCATGGAGTCTTTCTCCATGCCGGCCTTTTTCATGCAGTCAGCCTTCATGCTTTCCGTCTTCATAGGGTCTGCCTTCATGGCATCTTCCGCAAGGGCGCTGTTGATGCCGGCCAGTCCGGAAGCGAGAACGAAAGCCGACAGGGCGATGCGGCGTGCAAGAATGTTCATGGTAGTCTCCTCGATTTGAATAAGACACGTATCTGCGTGCCGTTGAGTTTCGGATGCCATGCGGTCATCCACACTTCCTGGGCATCGCGCTGCGTGTCTCACAGCTGTTCATGCCAGGAATTCTTTGTCCGCAGCCGCGGAATTCAGTTGGTGGCGGCGGCCAGGATCGGCCCGCCATGCGGCGCCTGGATCAGGACGGCCGTGCGCAGGCCGGGCTTGGCCGGAGAAATGCGTAGGCTGACCGCCTTGCCGTCCCAGCTTCCAAGATTGGAAAGGCTGTGAACCACATTCTTGTGCGGCAGCGTGTGGCCGGTATTTTCGCCACGGCTGACGGGAACGTTGACGGTCTTGTCATCATAGGTCACCAGCCAGATATCGGCACCGCTCGCCGGTGCCTTCCCCGCAGCGATGGCGAGGGAATTGCCGGTGATCGTCACGGACAAGGGATCGGGCTTTGGCGCCGTGGCGATCAGGTGGTCGATCTCGCCGATGCGGTTGCCGACGACATCCGCGCGGCCATTGACGACCATCTGCGGGGTGAACGGCCCGTCGCGGCCGAGTGGGGTTTCGTAGGTGACCTGCCGGTCCGTATATTCAGGCGCGGCGAAGATATCCTTCCAGCCGAGCCGGTCCCAATAGGTTACGCCGAAGCTGAGGGCCAGAACATCCGGCCGCTTGCTGATCTCGATCAGATTGGCATTGGCAGGTGGGCAGGACGAGCAGCCCTGACTGGTGAAGAGTTCAACGACAGTCAACGGCTTGCCATTGCCGGCAAAGGCGGTGCTGGCGCCAAGGCTCAGCAATCCTGCAATCACAGACACTGCAGACACATATCCGATATTTTTGCGCGACCCCATAACGGCCTCCTGATTTCCGTGGCGTGATCCGGACCTGTCGGCCGGTCACATCAAGCAATTCGCCGGAAGCTGGAATTTGGTTACAACGATCACGGATTGGTGATCGAAAAGTTCGACCAGCGGCCACTGGCATGCGGTAACCGCTGTCGATATGATCGGCGCATCTGTAACCTTTTCGCCGTTGCTGCGAATAAAGGAATGAACCAGGGTGCATTCGGTCGAAGCGCGTTTGAAGGAACTGATGCTCGCAAGCCTTGCGGGCGACGCGCAGAGCTATCGTGTGCTGCTCGACGAGGTGGCCAAGCTTTTGCGCCGGTATTTTCTGCGCCGTCTGGCCGATGCCCACCGGGGCGACGCGGACGATCTGGTGCAGGAAACACTGCTCGCCCTGCACACGCGGCGGCAGACCTATGAGCCGGATCGGCCCTTCACCGCGTGGCTGCATGCGATTGCGCGCTACAAGCTGATCGATCATTTCCGGCGCAACCGCATCCGGGCAACCGTGCCGCTGGACGATGTGGAAGACCTGTTTCTGCAGGACAATTCAGACGCCACCGCAGACCGCATGGATGTGGACAGGCTGTTGCAGACCATACCGGAAAAATCACGGGATCTGATTTACCGGACCAAGATAGAAGGGCAGTCGATCGCGGAAGCGGCCCGAAGCACCGGCCTTTCCGAATCGCTCGTGAAGGTCAGCATTCACAGGGGATTGAAGGCCATAGCCGCGAAGTTGAGAGGACAGGCAGCCGATGACGACAAATGATCTGATCGAGCGTCTCGCCAGCGAATTGAAGCCGGTATCGCGCAAAGCCGTGCTGCGGCGGATCGGCATCGGCCTTGGCATCAGCTCGGTCGCCTCCGCCATTCTCATGTGGTCGTGGCTGGGCATGCGCCCAGACCTGATGACCGCGGCGGGGACCATGGCCTTCTGGGTCAAGTTCACCTATACGCTCGCGCTTGCCGTCGGCGGCGCCTGGGCGGTCAAGCGCATTGCCTACCCGCTTGGCAGCATCCGCATCAGCCTTGCCGTGATGGCGGTCGCCATTGCCCTCATCTGCATGCTTGCCTTCGCCCAGCTCGCCATGTCGCCGCGCGATCACTACGCCAACATGATGAAGGGGCACACGATTACGGTCTGCACCTTCAACATCGTGGTGCTGTCGCTGCCGCTGCTGTTCGGCGCCTTCTGGGTGCTGCGCGGCCTGGCGCCGACGCGGCCCACGGTTGCCGGGATCGCGGCCGGCCTTGCGGCGGGGTCGATTGCAGCGCTTATCTACTCTTTCCACTGCGATGAAAGCGCCATGCCGTTCATCGCCATCTGGTACACGCTCGGGGTGATTTCCTCCGGCCTGATCGGCGCGATTGCCGGCCGCTTCATTCTGCGGTGGTAGATTGTAGCCTGGAGCCTACTTCATCAGCCATTCATGCTCGGGCGCGTTGTGGAATTTCCACGTGCGCTTGGGACCAGCCATGACATTGAGATAATAGAGGTCATAGCCATGACAGGCAGCGCAGGGATGATAGCCCTTGGGCACCATGACCACATCGCCGTCCTCGATCGCCATCGCTTCGTCCAGTGACCGGTCATCCGTATAGACCCGCTGGAAGGCAAAACCCTGCGGCGGATTGAGCCTGTGGTAATAGGTTTCCTCCAGATAGGACTCCGCCGGCAGGTTGTCTTGATCGTGCTTGTGCGGCGGATAGCTCGATGTGTGACCGCCCGGCGTGATCACCTCGACCACGAGCAATGAATCCGCCGGTTCGCTTTCCGGCAGGATGTTGGTGACGTACCGTGTATTGGTGCCCTTGCCGCGTGTTTCCTGGCCAAGGTCGTCAGGCGCGATCACGCGCACCGGCAGATCGCCGCCAAGGCTTGGCGCCGAGCAGACGGCAAGTTCGACAGCCGTATCGGCCACCACCGACCAGTCGCAATTGGCGGGCATGTAGACCGACCACGGCTTGCCCTCGAAGGGTGACATGCGCGCGCCCAGCAAACCGAGATCGTGGCCGTTCACCTGGGCAAATCCCTTGCCCGTCACGAAGACGAGACAGACTTCCGTGTCGCCGCTGCGGCCGGCAATGGTCTGGCCCGGCGCAGCGCGATTGAGGTCGAACCCGACATAGGTCCAGCCGGCGGTTTCCGGCGTGACATGCGCCACGCGGCCGGTGCCGGTTTGCGCCTTGAGCAACAATTTCGACATGGTCCTATTCCTCTTTCCCGTCCGCATCCGTCGGCTTGACCGGTTCGGATGCGTCAAAAGCGATGAAAAACTGCCAGACGCCATAACCGGCGAAACCAAGCGCTATCGTCCCCCAGAACGGCGTGCCCGTGACGAACTCGAAAATGGCCCATGCAACGCAGAAGGCCACGACAGCGATACGCCGCCACAGGGGACGAAAAAACGGATGCTTGGAATCGCTGGTCAAACCAATCCTGCCTCTTTGATGAAGCGGCTGAGATTGGCATGGCCAAGCTTGGAATAGACGGCTGGATCAGCCTTCACAGGGTCCTGCTCTGCCTCGACAACCACCCAGCCGCTATAGCCCTGGAGTTCCTTGAGAACACGAACATAATCGATCATGCCGTCGCCGGGAACCGTGTAAACGCCGGCAAGGACGGAATCGAGGAAGGACCAGTCTTCGCGGTTGGACTGCCACATCACGGCTTCGCGGATATCCTTGCAATGCACATGGCTGATGCGCGCCTTGTGGTGGCGGGCGAGGCGTGCCGGATCACCGCCGCCCCAGGTGGCATGGCCGGTGTCGAGCAGCAGATGCACGGCATCGCCCGTTACCTGCATGAACCGGTCGATCTCGGATTCGGTCTGCACCACGGTGCCCATGTGGTGATGATAGACCACCTGCAGGCCATAGGTCTGCTTCACCGCTTCGGCAAAGGCGGTGTAACGCTTGCCAAATTCAGCCCACGCTGACTTTTCCAGAACCGGACGGGCCGACAGCGGCAGGCTCTTGTTGGAATGGATGGCGTTGGATGTCTCGGCAGCAATCAGAACCGTGCAGCCCATGTCCTTCAGCAGCGTGGCATGGCCGACAACAGCCTTGAGTTCAGCGTCGACATCGCGCACGAGCAGCTCGGTCGAGTACCAGCCGCTGACAAGACTATGTCCGAACGCATCCAGGATCGGACGCAGCTTGTCCGCCGTGCGCGGAAACTTGTTGCCGAGCTCCATGCCGGTGAACCCGGCCGCCTTCGCCTGTTCCAGACAGGTTTCCAGAGGAATATTGCCGCCGATTTCGAGCATGTCGTCATTGGACCAGCCGATTGGGTTCGCCCCGATACGGATCATTCTTGTCTTCCTTCAGTTGTTGTGTGCGGGGTGCGTGGTTCGACAAGCTCACCATGAGGAAGGTGGGTTGACTGCAACACCAATCGCAAAGATTGCAGAATATGACTTCCTGTCATCATCTACGTCCCTCATGGTGAGCTTGTCGAACCACGCACTGTTTATCTACAAATCAGGTTAATCGCCGATGTGTTGCAGTTTCAGCTTCTCTTCATAGGCCTTGCGCGCGGCATTGACCTGCGGGCGCTGGCTGACCTCCGGCACCGCCACATCCCACCACGTGCCGCCGGCGTCGGTGGAGACAAGCGGGTCCGTGTCGATGACGACAACCGTGGTCCGGTCGTTCTGTTTGGCGCGTGCAAGTGCAGACTCCAGTTCCGCAATCGACGCAACCTTCTCAGAAATGGCACCAAGGCTTTTTGCATGGCCGACAAAATCGACGTCAGGCAGAACCTCGTGGCGCGAGTCTTTCATGAGGTTGTTGAAGTTCGCGCCGCCCGTGCCCATCTGCAGCCGGTTGATGCAGCCGAACCCGCGATTGTCGAGAAGCACGATCGTGATCCTCTGGCCCAGCATCACCGAAGTGGCGATCTCCGAATTCAGCATCAGATAGGAGCCGTCGCCGATCATCACGACCACCTCGTCATCCGGCTTGGCCATTTTTGCACCGAGGCCGCCCGCAATCTCGTAGCCCATGCAGGAGAAGCCGTATTCGGCGTGATAGGAGCCGGGTGCGCCCGCCTGCCAGAGCTTGTGCATTTCACCCGGCAATCCGCCCGCCGCATGCAGGACGGTCGCCGCGCTGCCCATGGCCCGCTGGACGGCGCCGATCACCTGCGCATCCGACGGCAGGACCGCGTTGGTCGGTCCGGTGACCTCGGCGGCGGCCTTCTGCCACTCGGCCTTGCCCTGTTTGGCATTTTCGGTCCAGCTCACGGGCGCCTTGTAACCGGCGGTCGCGGCAGCCAGTTCCAGCAGTCCTTCCCGCGCATCGGCAACGAGAGCCGCCGCGCGGTGCTTGCCCGCATCGAAAGCCTGCACGTTGAGGCCGATGAATTTCTTGGCTCCGTTGCGGAACAGCGCCCAGGACCCGGTGGTGAAATCCTGCAACCGTGTGCCGACGGCCAGAATGACATCCGCCTCTTCCGCCAGACGGTTGGCCGCCGATGTACCGGTCACGCCGATTGCGGCCATGTTCAGGGGATGATTGTCAGGCAGGGACGACTTGCCGCCCTGCGTTTCGCAGACGGGAATGCCCGCCGCTTCCACGAAGGCTTTCAGCTCGTTCGATGCCTGCGAATAGATGACGCCGCCGCCGGCTATGACCAGCGGCTTTTTCGCGGATTTGAGCAGTTCGACGGCGGCAGCCAATTCCCTACGGTCCGGGCGCGGGCGGCGCGTCGTCCACACGCGCTCGTCGAAAAAACTTTCCGGATAGTCATAGGCTTCCGCCTGCACATCCTGACACAGCGCCAGCGTCACCGGGCCGCATTCGGCCGGATCGGTCAGCACCGCCATGGTGCGGGCGAGTGCCGGAATGATCTGTTCGGGCCGGGTGATCCGGTCGAAATAGCGCGAGACGGGACGGAAGCAGTCATTGGCCGAAACCGTGCCGTCGCCAAAACTTTCCACCTGCTGCAGAACCGGATCGGGAATACGGTTGGCAAACACGTCACCCGGCAAAAGCAGCAGCGGCAGGCGGTTGACATGGGCAAGCGCCGCCGCCGTCACCATATTGGTCGCGCCCGGCCCGACGGAACTCGTCACCGCCATCATGCGGCGGCGGAAACTGGCCTTGGCAAAGGCGATGGCCGCATGCGCCATCGCCTGCTCATTGTGGGCGCGGTAGGTCGGAAGTTCGTCGCGCACCTGATACAGCGCCTCGCCGAGACCCGCCACGTTGCCGTGGCCGAAAATCGCCCAGACACCGGCAAACACCGGCACCTTCCGGCCATCGATCACGGTCATCTGGCTGGCAAGGAAACGCGTCAATGCCTGCGCCATCGTCAGGCGTATCGTCTTGGTCATGTCAATCTCCTCCCGGCCTGATGCTATGCCGCTTGTTGCTTGCGGCTGGCAAGCCATGCCCTGGTCAATTTTTCGAAACGATCGGCCATGTCGGCAATCGCCGCCTCATCGGATATCTTGCCCGCCAGCCATTGTTCGGCGGCATCCATGAAAATGGTGCGTCCAACGGCAAAACCTTTGACGACGGGCGCATTGGCGGTGGCAGCGAAGGCTGCTTCCAGCTCATCCTGCGGCGCTTCCAGCCCGAGGAGGACGACACCACGGCACCACGGATCGTTCTTTTCGATCACCGCCTCGATCTTCTTCCAGGCGGCGGCCGAAGCCTGCGGCTCCAGCTTCCACCAGTCCGGCTTGATGCCAAGCGCGTAGAGCTCTTCCAGCGCCCGCGGAATGGTCATGTCGTCGAGCACCCCGTGCTTTCCGGCAATAATCTCGATCAGCAGTTCGCGTCCGACCTTGCGCGCCGCCTCGAACAGGGCGCGCAGCTTGGCCTGCTGCTCCGCCTTCAACTCGGCCGGATCGTCCGGATGATAGAAGCACAGGCACTTGATGCAATGATCCACCGGCCATTCCGCCAGCTGCGACCCGATATCCTGCGAGAATTCAAAGCGCAGCGGGCGCGAGCCCGGCAGTTCGACCGGGCGGCCGAGCCAATCGAAATTGTGCCGGGCAAATTCGAACATCGCCTCGCGCCCGAACTTTTCATCGAGCAGCATGCCATAACCGCTGCGGCCATCGGCAACCCGTGCGGCGGCCTTGACGGCCAGTTCCTTGAATGCCTGCACCCGGCCGATATCCGCGCCAAGCCTCTGGGAAAGGTCCTCAAGCTGCACGCGATGGTCAATGGCAAAGGCCATCATCGAAGGGATGTCATGGCGGCGCGTGGTTGCCCAGTGCACATGATTGATCGCCTCGTCCTTGCGCAGCGCATGCTGCGGGCTGCCGTGTTCAAGGAAGAACTGCAGCTCTTCGAATGTCGGGATTTCCGGCGAGCACAGGAGACGCGACACCGCAAAGGCGCCGCAGGCATTGGCCCAGGTCGCCGCCGTGGCGAGGCTTTCGCCGCCGAGCCAGCCGCGCAGGAAACCGGACATGAAGGCATCGCCCGCGCCCAGCACGTTGAACACCTCGATGGGAAATCCCTTGCCGACAATGCCGTCCTCAAGATCATCCGAAATGGCGCCCTCATAGACGATGCAGCCCATCGGGCCGCGCTTGAGCACGATGGTGGCATGGGCGGAAAGCGCGCGGATGGTCTTCAATGCGGCGAGCAGATCAGCCTCGCCGGAGGCGATCAGCACTTCCTCTTCCGTACCGACGATCAGGTCGCAGTCGGCCAGCACCGTCTTCAAATGGCTCGATACGGCATCGGAGGCGATATAGCGGCTGTCGCCTGCCCCGTGACCGGCAAGTCCCCAGAGGTTCGGCCGGTAATCAATGTCGAACACCACCTTGCCGCCGGCTTCCTTGATCAGGCGGATCGCCTTGCGCTGGGCGGCATCGGTGTTGGGCTTGGAAAAATGCGTGCCCGTCACCACCACGGCGCGGGCCGAGCGGATGAACTCCGGATCGACGTCGTCCTCGTTCAGCGCCATGTCGGCACAGTTCTCGCGATAGAAGATCAGCGGAAAGCTCTTGTCGTTCTCGACCGACAGGATGACCAGCGCCGACAGCCGTTCCGCATCGGTGATGACACCATCGACGGCCACGCCTTCGCGCAGCATCTGCTCGCGGATGAAACGGCCCATCTGCTCGTCGCCGACGCGGCTCAGAAGTGCCGAGCGCAATCCGAGACGGGCGGTGCCGATGGCGATATTGGCCGGGCAGCCGCCGACGGATTTGGCGAAGGACGCGATATCCTCGAGGCGGGAGCCGATCTGCTGGCCGTAGAGATCCACCGACGAGCGGCCAATTGTGATGACATCAAGCTTTTTGCCTGTTGCAGCGCTGCCCATGACGATCCTCCCGATATGCTGATCCATCCCGCTGAAAACAGGCCGGGAATTTTTGCATATGAAATAATAATTCTACCAAATCGTCAATATGGAATGTATATTCTTTTTAGATTTCCCGCATTTCATTTGGCGCTGTTACAGGCTGCGGCGCCGTTCCGCCACGCTCACAGTCAACGCCATGGCGAGCGCCATTGTCCCGGAGAGAGACCGGAATCCGGAAAAGTCCCCTTCCGCCGCCTCGAACCACACGCTGGCGGATTGTGCCAGCGGGGAAAACGCGCTGTCGGTGATGGCAACGACAGGCACGCCATGCGCTGCCAGCGCTGCCGCATGCTCGACCGTTGCCGAGGCATAGGGCGAAAAGCTGATGGCAATCGCCGCATCCTGCGGCCGGGCAAAGGACAGGATTTCCGGGTCGATACCGGCCGTCGATTCAATCAGCTGATTGCGGATTTTCAGTTTGCCGAAGGCATAGGCCATATAGGCGGAGATCGGATAGGACCGGCGGCGGGCGATGAGATAGATCGTGTCCGCATGCGCCAGAATTTCCACGGCGCGCTCCAGCACATCCTCCTCGGCACTGCGGGAAATGGTCTGGATGGATTGGCTGGCCGCCGACAGGAACCCATTGAGAATGACGCGGTTCTTGGAAAGGCCCGGCGTATCGCCGCGCAGGCCCGACAGCCGTTCTTCATACGAGCCCTGCCGTTCCCGCAGGCGTTCGCGGAACACCGATTGCAGGCTGGTAAACCCGTCAAAACCCAGATGCTGGGCAAAGCGGATAAGCGTGGAGGGCTGCACGCCGGCCGACTGGGCAATGCTTGCCGCCGTGCCGAAGGCGATTTCATCGGGATTGCCGAGGGCATAGGCCGCGATCTGTGCCAGCCGCTTGGGCAGGAGCTGCCGGCGATCCAGGATCAGCGTGCGCAAGGCATCGAAATCCTGCGGCAGAGTTGCTTCTGTGGCCGTGCTGCCCATTGCGAATCGTTCCCCTTGGTTTTGCGATACGGATGGCGAGACTACCAAAATAATCCATTCCGCAAAACGGATCAGTTATTCCATTTTTATCCGTTATAGATTACTTCAATCAACATCTGCAAGAGATGCGGACATCCTCAAATGTCGTGGGAGTGAAGACATGTCGGGTCATGGGAATGCGCGCGCACTGGGTGTGGGGCTGATCGGAACCGGGTTCATGGGCAAATGCCATGCCCTGGCCTGGAATTCCGTCCGTGCGGTTTTCGGTGATGTCCCTCCGGTCCGTCTCGTGCATCTCGGCGAAGCCAATGCCGAGCTTGCCGGCCAGCGTGCGGCCGAGTTCGGCTTTGCCAAGGCGTCGGGCGACTGGCGCGCCGTGATCAACGACCCCGATGTCGATATCGTTTCCATCACCACGCCCAACCAGTTTCACCCGGAAATGGCGTTGGCCGCGCTTCAGGCCGGCAAACACGTCTGGTGCGAAAAGCCCATGGCCCCGGCATTCGATGACGCCAAGGCGATGACAGCGGCGGCAAAACAGTCCGGCAAGGTTGCGGCGCTCGGCTATAATTACATCCAGGGTCCGGCCATCCGCCATATCCGCCAGCTGCTGGCGGAAAAGATCATCGGCGACGTCAATCATCTGCGCATCGAGATGGACGAGGATTTCATGGCCGATCCCGACGCGCTGTTCTATTGGAAGCATGCTGCAACGTCAGGCTATGGCGCGCTCGACGACTTTGCCGTGCATCCCCTGTCGCTGCTCTGGGCGCTGTTTGGCCGGGTCAGCCGGGTCATGTGCGACATGTCAAAACCCTATGCCGAGCGCCGGACGCAGGACGGCGGCATGAAGGCGGTTGAAACCTATGACAGCGCCAGCGTGCTCCTGCATATGGAAAACGGCGTGGCCGGCACGCTGCAGGTCAACCGTTCCGCCTGGGGCCGCAAGGGACGTATTGCCCTGCAGATTTTCGGCTCGAAAGGCTCGATCCTGTTCGATCAGGAACGCGCCAATGAATTCCAGCTCTACGTCACCGCAGACCGGCCGACGGAACAGGGCTACCGCACGATCCTGACCGCGCCGCATCACGATCCCTATGGCCGCTTCATCCCGGCTCCTGGCCACGGTCTCGGCTTCAACGACCTCAAGATCATCGAGTGCCATGAACTGATCAAGCGCATCGATGGCCAGGAGGCGCATCTGATCGGATTTGAGGACGGATTGGAGATCGAGCGCACAGTGCACGCCATGGCCCGGTCATTCAGTGAACAGCGCTGGGTGGATGTAAGGTAGGAGGGAATCCCCCTCTTCACCCTGCATATAACCGCCCTGCCGGTGACCGCACCGGCAGGGCGTTTTTCATTGAAACTCAGAGGCTGATCGTCTTGCCTTCCTTGACCGAGCGCAGGGCAGCATCGGCCAGCGCCAGCGCGATCAAGCCATCCTTGCCGCTCGGAGCGGCCCTGGCGCCCGTCGCAATCGCATCGATGAAAGCGGCGATCTCGTTGGCATAGGCTTCCGTGTAGCGGGTCATGAAGAAATCATGCAGTGGCGGACGGGTATAACCGTTGCCATTGGCGACTTCGATCGACACCGGACGCTGGTTCTCCGCGGCAACCATGCCTTTGGAACCATGCACTTCAATGCGCTGATCATAGCCATAAGTCGCGCGGCGCGAATTGGAGATGATGCACTGCTTGCCGGAGGCGGTGGAGAGAATGACGCTGACGCTGTCATAATCGCCGAGTTCACCGATCTTCTTGTCCACCAGAACCGAAGCATGGGCGGTCACGGCCACCGGATCTTCGCCCAGCAGGAAACGCGCCATATCGAAATCGTGGATCGTCATGTCGCGGAAAATACCGCCGGAACGGGTGATGTATTCGGCGGGCGGCGCACCTGGGTCACGCGAGGTAATCGTGACCATTTCCACCGTACCGATGGCACCGTCATCGATGGCCTTGCGCACGGCGGCAAAGTGCGGGTCAAAGCGGCGGTTGAAACCGACCATCAGGGTCGCCTTGGTTTCATCAACGACAGCCAGGCATTCCTCGACGCGCTTCACATTGAGGTCAATCGGCTTTTCGCAGAAGATCGCCTTGCCGACGCGGGCAAAGCGTTCAATCAGGTCCGCATGGGTATCGGTCGGCGTACAGATGATGACCGCATCAATGTCACCGGCCTTTTCGATCTCGTCGATGGTGCGGATTTCACAACCATAGGCGCCGGAGAGATCCTTCGCCGCCTGTTCGAACGCATCCGCCACCGCAACGAGTTTCGCCTGCGGGTTGGAGATCACGGCCTTTGCGTGAACCTTGCCGATACGGCCCGCACCGAGCAGACCAAAGCGTACAGTCATTTCATTACCTCTTGGAAAGAAGCCCGGATGGGTTCCGGGCATTGCAGATTGAACTTAAAATTTGCAGTCACAGTGTGCGTGGTTCGACAAGCTCACCATGAGGGAGAGCGAGGATTGCAGGGAACTAGATCCTGCAATATTTCCGGTTAGCCTTGCAGCACCACTCTCCCTCATGGTGAGCTTGTCGAACCACGCACGATGCGGATGCAAGCCATAGACCTTTAAACTTTTCTCTTCTTCTGGCGATAGACGTCTACCACAACGGCTGCAACGATAATCACGCCCTTGATGATTTCCTGATAATAGGCATCCACCCGCAGGAAGGTGAAACCTGATATCATCACGCCCAGAATGATGGCTCCGATGACCGTTCCGGTGATCCGTCCCACGCCGCCGGTGAGCGACGTCCCGCCGATAACAGCAGCCGCAATCGCATCAAGCTCATACGTAACACCCATGCCAGACTGTGCCGTCTGGGCACGGGCTGCGGTAACAATACCGGCAAGACCCGCCAGCACACCGGCGATGGCATAGACCTTGATCAGATGCCGCTCGACATTGATGCCGGAGACGCGCGCCGCCTGTACGTTGGCGCCGATGGCATAGGTGAATTTGCCGTAGCGCGTATAACGCAGCGCGATGTGGAAAATGAAAGCAACGACGAGGAACACCACCACCGGCCAGATACCAGTGCCGATGAAATTGAACTGGTCGGTGAGCCCTGAAACCGGCGATCCCTTGGTGTACCATTTGGCAACGCCGCGCGCCGACACCATCATGCCGAGCGTCGCGATGAACGGCGGAATCTTGGTCTGTGCGATCAGCGCTCCATTGACGATACCAGCAAGCAGACCAATGCCGAGACCGACGATCAGAGGGACGATGAACGGCAGATCCGTCAGGCTGGGATAGACGGGTCTTGCCCAGGTCGAGGCCTGCGCAAAACTCGCGGCAATCATCGCCGTCATGCCGACGACGGAGCCCGATGACAGATCGATGCCGCCTGTTATGATGACCTGCGTCACGCCAACAGCGATAATGCCGATGACGGACACCTGCAGGATGATGATGGTCAGGCGCTGCTGGTTCATCAGAAAGCTCTGCCCGACGAAAATCCAGCCGAGCACTTCATAGATCAGGGCAATGCCGATCAGGACCAGGAGGATGCTGACCTCCGGCGGCAGCCGGCGCCCCTGCTTCGAGACCGCCGGTGCGGCTGCCTTTGCGGTTGCTTGTTCGCTTGTCATTGTTGTTCCTCCCCGTCCGGCAGCGGCTTCACTTGGAAGCCAGCTCCATGACTTTTACCTGGGTTGCCTCTTCCCGATCCAGAAAACCGGTGACGCGGCCCTCGTGCATCACCATGATGCGGTCGCTCATGCCGAGAACCTCGGGCATTTCCGACGAGATCATGATGACGGCAACACCCTGCTTGGCGAGTTCGGAAACGAGGCGGTGGATTTCCGCCTTGGCGCCGACATCGATGCCGCGCGTCGGTTCATCGAGAATGAGAATTTTCGGATTGGTCAGCAGCCAGCGGCCGATCAGCACCTTCTGCTGGTTGCCGCCGGAAAGATTTTCGACACGCTCCTGCAGATTGGGCGTCTTGACCCGCAGCTTGTCGCTCATCACCTTGCAGGCCGCGGCAATGCCCTTTTCCGAAACAAAGCCGAATTTGACGAACCGGTCCTGCAGCACGGCGATCTGCATGTTCTCCAGTACGTCGAGAATGAGCAGGCAGCCGGTTTCCTTGCGGTCTTCGGTGATGAAGGCCATGCCATGCTGAATCGCCTGGTTCGGCGAGGCGATGGCAACCGGCTTGCCGTTGATGGCAATCGAGCCCGTCGTGGCGGGTGTCACGCCGAATATGGTTTCGGCGACATTGGAGCGGCCCGACCCGACCAGCCCGGCAATGCCGAGAATTTCGCCGGCCCGCACATCGAAGGAAACGCCGCTGAACACATTCTTCAGCGCGAGGTCTTTCACCGACAGGACGACATCGCCGATCGGCACGATCTCCTTGGGAAACATCTGGGTGATCTCGCGCCCGACCATCATCTTGATGATGTCGTCGCGCGTCACGTCGGTGGATGCATGCGTGCCGATATAACGGCCATCGCGGAACACCGAGAATTCGTCGGCGATCTCGAACAGCTCGTTCATCTTGTGGGTGATGTAGACAATGCCGATGCCCTGGCTGCGCAGGCTGCGGATGATCTCGAACAGATGCGCCACCTCGCGCTCGGTCAGCGCCGAGGTCGGCTCATCCATGATCAGCACGTCGGATTCGTAGGACACCGCCTTGGCGATCTCGACCATCTGCCGGTTGGCGACGCTCAGGTCCCGCACCTGCGCTTCCGGATCAAGCGCGATGTTCAGCCGCTTGAACAGCTCGGCGGTCATCGCGAACATCTTGCCGTGATCGACAAAGCCGAACATATTCTTCGGCTCGCGCCGGATCCAGATATTTTCGGCCACCGTCATGAAAGGCATCAGGTTCAGTTCCTGATGGATCATGGCAATGCCGTTCTCCAGCGCATCGAGCGGCGATTTCAGCCGGATCGGCAGCCCCTTGAGAAACACCTCGCCCTGATCTGGAACATATATTCCAGCCAGGATCTTCATCAGCGTGGATTTGCCGGCGCCGTTCTCGCCCATCAGCGCGTGTACTGTCCCGCGCTTCAGACGGAACGACACATCGTCCAGCGCCAAGACACCGGGAAATTCCTTGCGGATATTTTCAACATTCAACAGATATTCGGCGTTCGGCACCGCACCACTGGCGCGAACCGCAGCCATCGTTGTTGGGCTGACTGCCATAATCGTCTCCTCCCGAGACATTGAGCAAAGGCTGGAACGCGCCCGGAGGCGCGTCCCTGTGCAAGGCGCTATGCCTTAGTTCTTGGACTGGTACTTCGACAGATTGTCCGGCGTCACCAGCTCGAAAGGAATGTAGACCTTGGTCTCAACCTTTTCGCCCTTCGACAGCTTCAATGCGGCGTCGACCGCACCCTTGCCCTGACCGGCGGCATTCTGGAACACGGTCACGCGGAGATCACCGGCAGCCATGGCAGCGAGCGCATCCTGCGTCGCGTCGACACCGGCCACGACAACCGTGTCCATCTTGCGTCCGGCGGCCTTGAGGGCCTGGATCGCGCCGATGGCCATTTCGTCATTGTTGGAAATGACGGCATCGAATTCCAGACCGGCGGAGAGCCAGTTGGTCATGAGGTCGGCACCCTGGGTGCGCGACCAGTTGGCGGTCTGCTCCTCGACGATGGTAAGGCCCTTGCATTCGTCGGTGGCGATCACGTCGTGAATGTCCTTCGTGCGCTGGCGCGCCGCCTGGTTGGACAGCTCGCCCATCATGACAACGACTTTGCCCTTGCCCTTCAGGAGCTTGCAGACTTCCTTGGTTTCCAGCGTGCCGGACTCGACTTCGTTGGATGCAACAAAGGCCTGTTTTGCCGGCAGTTCGTTGACGTTGACCGGCTCGCGGTTGACGTAGACCAGCGGAATGCCCGCTGCGGTCGCCAGCTTCGACATGGCGGCCGTCGCGTCCGTATCCACCGCGTTGACGATGATGGCATCGACCTTCGAGGCGATAAAGTTCTGGATCTGGCTCTGCTGCTTGGCAACATCGTTCTGCGCGTCTTCCACCTGCAGCTTCACGCCATCCAGCGTCTTGGCATAGTCCTGCATGCCATTGCGCAGGACCGTCAGGAAGTTGTCGTCGAACTGCGCCATCGACACGCCAATATTGGCGGCCAATGCCGACGTGCTCATCAAGGCTGCAACAGCCACGCTCAATATCAGTTTTTTCATTTCGTCTCCTCCACATGGTGCCCGGCCACACCGTCCTGATCCGGAAGCTCCGCGAACGTCGGCATCGTAGCCACGCAACCCCTGCTGCCAGCGATGCCTCTGCCCCTAGAGTGCGCGAAACGTCGCGCAAACTTTTCTGGACTTGTCATACGGAATATAAAAACCGTCGCATCCAGTTTCTGAAATATTTATTCCATTTTCTCAAGAAGGCGTCAAGCGGGGTTCGTGAAAACCGGGCAATAATTGAGGGGTAAATTTTGCACAGCTGCGCAACCGGATTGCCTGTCTTCAACGCCGGTTTTTACCCTCACATCAGGTATTCTTCAGACTTATTGATAATTGACCCGCATCCTGAATTGATAAAATTATCACTTTCAATCGTTTTAAATCGACTTTGGAGGGGTTGATTTGGGCGAGGCTTGCCAGCGGCGGCGACATTTGTAGCTGCATTCCATTTTCAACGACAAAAAATTTTGGGGAGGACATTATGAGACTAAAGGCACCGCTTATTGCGGGCTTGTTCAGCTGCGTGGCATTGGTGGGTTGTACCGGCTCGGATAACAAGGACACTGCGGCATCACAGGGAACGTTCGACGGAGCAACCAAGGACCTGAACACGCAGGTATCTCAACCGTCGGACACAATCAGCCAAGCAGTACAGGTCAAACAAGCTCAGGGCGATGCCGACATTGCGGCTTTGCGAGTAACGCTTGGCGAGGTCCAGCAAACCCTGAAGACTTTGGAAGCCGGCATAACCGCAGCGAAGACAGAAAACGACCTTACCAAATTGCGGCGATTCAATCTCCCGCAGGCGGAAGACGATGCCGCCGCGCTTGCACTGAAACTGGGGGATATCAGCTCGTCCAGATTTAACCCGCTGATAACAGCTGCAGACAATCTGCAACAGCGTATCAGCGCTTTGCAGGCTGATCCCCAACTTGCGGCGGCCGACCGCACTCGGCTTGAGGGTGTGACTGGCGACTTTAAAAAACTCAAAGTTGATCTGGTTGCCGCCAGTACCAAATTCGAGGGAGACCGCGCCGTTCTCGCATCAACGAATGATACAATCCGGCAACTGCTGGAAGCAGTGAAAATCAAAGCCGATGTCGCCACGATTACAGCGCTGACAGACCAGATCGTCAGTCTCTCAATCGCGATTGAAACGCTGAAGAGAAGCAGCAACGGTGAAATCAGGGATTTCAATTCACGCCTGGCTACATTGGAAGACTCGCTTGATGCCCTGCAACCACGATCGGATATGGCGCTGACCCCGTTTGTCAATCTCTTCATTGGCACGACCAAAACCGACAGCGGCGGCGGTCATTCCGGCAACGTCAATCCCGGCGCGCAGACACCCTTCGGCATGGTCAGCTTCGGACCGGACACGAAGGGCAGCGGCGGCGAGTTTGGCGAGGGATCAGGCGGGTATTATTACGACGATGTGGCGATCCAATATTTCAGCATGACGCATCTGAACGGCCCCGGTTGTCGCAGTCAGAGCGCGGTCGCCATGCTGCCGCAGGAAACAGCCAGCCCGATATCAACCGCCGGCGCAAGATACAGCCACACCGATGAATCGGCGCAACCCGGCTACTACCGGGTCAAGTTCAACAACATCCTCAGCGAACTGACCGCGACGACGAGAACCGGCATGGCGCGTTTCTCCTACGCCAACAAGGATAAGGCTTTCCTCGTCATCGATGCCGCGCTCAACGGCAGAGCAAAAGAGAGAGCCAAGAACAAGCTTGCCAATCTTGCCACGGTCACCTTGGGTGAGGATAAAAAATTCATCTCCGGCAAGGCTTTCGCCGGGAGTTTCTGTGACGGAACATGGGATCAGCCCGTCTATTTCCATGCCGTCTTCGACAAACCCTTGAAAAACACATCTTCGGTCAAAGACGGTTTGGCCACTCTGCAATTCGATCTGACCGATACCGATAAAACCGTCCAGGTCAAAATCGGCATTTCATCAGTCAGTGCTGACAATGCCAGGAAGAATCTTGAGGCCGAAAACAATGGCTGGTTATTCGATACTGTCAGGCAGCAATCAGACGCCATCTGGAACAAGCGCCTGAATACCATCCAGATCAGTCTGGCCAAAGCGGAGGAACAAGCAAAGCTTCCATCGGACAAACAGCCGGCTATCAAGACCAATCTGACGAAATTCTATACGGCGTTCTATCGCGTTTACAGCGGACCCACCGTTTTCAGCGATGTCAACGGCGACTACCGCAGCATGAAACAGACGGCACCTTTTCCGGCAATCGACACTCTGCCTGACCGCACAACAGAGAACGTGGCCAATTACAAATTCACACTGGACGGGAAGGAAAGCGGCTACAAGACGCACTACTCCGGTTTCTCCATGTGGGACACCTACCGTTCTGCCACGCAACTGGTAGCTCTTATCGCTCCGGATGAGGCCAGCGAGATGATGCAGTCGCTCGTTGCAGATGCGCAGCAATGCGGCGCATTTCCGCATTGGGTAAATGGCAGCGAGGACACCATCCCCATGCAGGGCGATCACGCCCTCAACGTCATCGCCGGCACCTACCTGTTCGGGGCGCGGAATTTCGACCTGGCCAAAGCGCGCAAATACATGGAGCAATCCACGTTCGATTCCCAAAGCGCCTGCAATGACAAGCTCAGCGTCGGGCGCAATGCCAATCTGCCCGCCTTGCCGGACTATCTCAAACTTGGCTACATCGCTACCGATGCAGCCGCGGCGTGGAATGCATCTTCGGCCACTATTGAAATGACAACCAGCGATCGATCCGCCGCTGCTTTCCTTGCCAGTCTGCCCGCGTCGGCAGGTGTCAAGCCGGACACCATTCAGGCTCTGTTCAAACGCGCCTCAAACTGGCTGAACATTTTTGATACAAGCGAAAAGACACTGAGCGCCAAGGATAAGACCGGCCAATGGCAAAACGGCAGTTTCCATGAATCGACGGAGGGAAATTACATCTGGGCATTTGCTCACGACTGGACCGCGCTCATTGACAAGCTCGGCGGCAAGGCCGCGGCTATCGCACGGCTGAACAAACTGTTTTCCATCCCAGCACTCACCTCGTTCAACGATGTAAGCCGTGAACCTTCCCAAAGAAACCTGAACGGAGGCCAAGAATCAGCAGGTTATTATATCGGGAATGAACCGGCATTTCAGACACCATGGGCCTATAATTGGGCGGCTGCACCGAAATATGCGCAGTACGTCATCCCGGTGATCATGAACAAGAACTTCTCTACTGCCCCCGGCGGATTGCCCGGCAATGATGACATGGGAGCGACATCGGCATGGTATGTCTGGGCGGCGCTCGGGCTCTACCCGGTCATTCCCTCGGCGCCTGGACTGGCAGTGTCCACACCGCAATTCCAAGGTATCACCGTCTGGCTCGGCAATGGCAAAAAGCTGCTGATCAAAACCGACAAGGACGCAATGCTCGACAATGTCCGGTACATCGATGAAATGAAGCTCAATGACACGCCCTATCAGGGCCTGTGGCTGCCGCTCGACAGGATCAGAGACGGCGGCAAATTGAACTTCAAGCTGTCCGCGATACCAACAGCGTGGGGTGAAGATGACAGTCTTGTCCCACCCTCGGGACCAAACGCCGACTACAGCAAGCCCACAGCCAAACCGCCTGCGGGTGCGCAGATCATCCCGTAGAGTGATGAAATTTCTAACCTTGAAAACCGGCGCCGGCTCAACCCGGCGCCCACCTTTTTGGCAGTCGTCAGCGATCAGGATTGAGCAAGACCATTCCTTACCGCAGTCATGCTCGCCGTGATCGCCTCCGCAGGATCGTCCAACCGCTGCACCTCCTCGGCGAACGGCTCGAACGAGAACAACCCGGCATAGCCCCCGGCCAGAAGCGCGCGGATCTGGGCGATATTGCCGAGACGGTCCTGCACATCGACGAGAACGCGGTGGGAATCGCGCATGTCGCTTATGGCAATGGCGGCATCGGTGACGCCCGAGATGTGCACCAGCCCGGTCCATTGTGGGAAAAGCGCCGGTTCCCCGGCGAGATGGTGGTGGAAGGTGTCGTGGACGATCCGGAACGTGTCCTGCCCGCCAATGTCCTCGATGGCCTCGACGGCCTCGCGTTTTGAGCGCAGCGAACAGATTTCAAAGCCGAGCGGTTCGACGAACCCGAGAAGCCCCCGCGCCGTCAGGATCGGCTTGAGCGCTGTCAGCGCCGCACGCAGATTGGCCTGCCGCGCGCCATCCTCCTGACCGGTCCCGTCATTGACCGGTACCAGAACGAGAGCCGCCGCGCCTGCATCCCTGGCATAATCGGCGAGTTCAATGGCTTCCTTTTCGCGCCCGGGCGTCCATTCATTGAAGCGCTGCAACGCATTGATCGTCGCGATCTTCACCCCGACCTCCGCCGCCTGCGCCCGAATATCCGCCGCCGGCGTTCCGTCGACAACGGCATTGCCGGTGAGATCGTTGCGGATTTCCACGTCCTGCACACCGATGGCGCGCGCCAGCTGGAAGAAAGCCTGCGGCCGCAACGCCGGCGTGACCATGTGATTGATTGCAAAAACCGGTGCGGAACGCGTCGCGCTCATCGGAAAACCTCCCAGGAATGAAATGCCAGCACAATGCCGGCGCCGCGCGAAACATCTGTTCCATTCAGCGGTCAGTCAATCGCCCTGACGCCGCAGAAACTATCATCTCTGATAGATTCGGTTGTTTCAGATGTTTTCAGGTAGATAAATATCGAAGGGCAGAAAGGTTTGTCCCGGCGTGTTGGCCGCACCGGTTTCGATGGCATGCCCCATCAGTTCCACCAGTTCACGGCAGAGACGCGGCAGCGGGGTGGCAATGGCCATCGTGACGACATTATCGGCCAGCGCCGCGCGCGATTCCGGCGTGATTTCATTGCAGATCATCACCGGCGGTTCCGGCATAATGCTCTCGCGCAGGGCTGCGATCGCCCCTTCCATGCCGCCGCCGGCGACATAACATCCCGCCAGATCCGGATGGTGTTCCAGCAGATTGAGCATCGCTTCATGCGTGATCTGCCGTGTCTCCAGATTGATCAGCGTATCGAGCACGGTAAACTCAGGCGCTTCTTCGCGAAAGAACGAGCGGAAGCCGATTTCCCGCAGCTCATGCCCCTGAAACCGGTGACTGCCGACAAAGATCGCCACCTTGCCCGGACGGCGCGCCGTTTTGGCGATCATCCACGCCGCCGTGCGTCCCGCCTTGCGGTTGTTCAGGCCGACATAGCCCTCGCGCACGCCAGCGGCAAAGTCGGACAGCAGGGAGAAAACGGCAATGCCCTTCGCCTTCAGTTCTTCGATCACGGCCGTGATCGATGGATGGTCCGGCGCAACGAGCGCGACCGACTGCGTGCGCCCGGCCAGAGACCGCAGCTTGACGATGATATCCTCCGGCGCCAGCGACGGGCAGAAGTCGACGACCGGCACCCCGCGGAAATGCGGCGCGGCATTGACCGCCTGATCGATTTCGCGGGCAAAATCCTGATAAAAATGCTGGCCGGACTTCTGCAGGAGAAAACCCAGCCTGTATTCCGGCAGTTCCTGCCGCATGCGCTGGCGGATCAGCCCCGCCGCGTGATAGCCGATGCTGTTGGCAGCGTCATAGACGCGCCGCGCCGTTTCCTCGCGCACGGGCAGGCGGTTGTTGAGCACGCGGTCCACCGTTGCCACGCTGACCCCGGAAACCCGGGCAAGATCGGCAATTGTCGGTCTGTTGGCCATATCGCCTCGAATGATAGATTCTATCATAAACCGTATCATCCAATGATGGAGATTGATAGGATTTTATCATCGCGAATTGAGCATGCCCCCTGCCATCGCTACACTTCTCCCATCGGGCCGCAGCGTTTGAAGTGCGTGCCGAAGGATTGGGAGGTCCTGCCATGGACGCAGCATTACCGGCATCACGCGATTACAGCCTTGTCGGCCGCGATTCACAGCGCGCTGTCGAGACCGGGCTGGCTGCCGCCGAGTGGTATCACACGGACGTTCCCCGCAAGGACATAAAAGATCTGATGAGGCGCGAGGACGGGCCGGCCATGCGCGACACGGCGATCTGGCTCGGCAGCATGGCTGTCCTTGCCGGGCTGGGCATTGTTCTCTGGGGCACGATCTGGTGTGTTCCCGTCTTTCTCGCCTATGGCGTGCTCTACGGTTCCGCCTCGGATTCGCGCTGGCACGAATGCGGCCACGGCACCGCCTTCAAGACCCGCTGGATGAACGATGCGGTCTATCAGATCGCCTGCTTCATGATCATGCGCAATCCGGTGACCTGGCGCTGGAGCCATGCGCGTCACCACACCGACACGGTCATCGTCGGCCGAGACCCGGAGATTGCCGTCATGCGCCCGCCCGATCTCGTCCGCCTCATCCTGAATTTCTTCGGCCTTCTCGATGCATGGCATGCGGTTGCGGATATGCTGCGCAATGCCGCCGGGTTTGTCAGCGCCAAGGAAAAGAGCTTCATTCCCGCGCAGGAGCAGCACAAGGTCGTGCGCTTCGCCCGCATCTGGCTGGCGATCTATGCCGTCACCATCGCGCTGGCTGTGTACACAGGCTCGATCCTGCCGCTGATGCTGGTCGGCCTGCCCCGCCTGTATGGCGCGTGGCATCATGTCCTCACCGGTCTGCTCCAGCATGGCGGGCTTGCCGACAATGTCATCGATCACCGGCTCAACAGCCGCACGGTGCTGATGAACCCGGTCAGCCGTTTCATCTACTGGAACATGAATTATCACGTCGAGCATCACATGTTTCCCATGGTGCCCTATCACGCGCTGCCACGCCTGCATGCCATGATCAGGCACGATCTGCCCGCTCCCAATTCATCCATCCTCGACGGCTACCGCGAGATGATCCCCGCCTTCCTGCGCCAGTTGCGCAATGAAGACTATTACCTCAGGCGTGAATTGCCGTTGACGGCAAAACCCTACCGCGAGGAATTCCACGGCGAGGATGCCCGCGCTGCAGCGGAATAGAATTGGTAAGAAACTGCTTACAAAGAAGACCAATGAGCAGGGCCTGTGCGGCTCCTGCCAAAGGGAGGAAAGAGCATGAGCGACTGGATTGAGGCCTGCACGGCGGATGATATCGATGAGGAAGATGTCATGCGTTTCGACCACGCGGGCCGGACCTTTGCGATCTATCGCAGCCCCGATGACGAATTCTTCGCCACCGACGGGCTTTGCACCCATGAGCATGTCCATCTGGCCGACGGGCTTGTCATGGACGATATCATCGAGTGCCCCAAGCACAATGGCCGGTTCAGCTACAAGACCGGCCAGGCCAAGGGCGCGCCGGTCTGCGTCAACCTGAAGACCTATCCGGTGAAAGTCGAGGCCGGCAAGGTCCTCATCCAGCTGGCTTCCTGACGATGACCGCCGGTATGGTCATCATCGGCGGCGGCGAATGCGGCGCCCGCGCCGCCTTTGCGCTGCGGGAGAACGGATATGCCGGGCCGGTCACGCTGATCGGCGCGGAAAAGCACCTTCCCTATGAACGGCCGCCTTTGTCCAAGGACACCATGATTTCACCGGAGCATCCCCTCGCCAGAACCATCGCGGGAGAGGACCGGTTCGCCGAACAGGATATCCGTTTCGTTGCCGGCACGACTGCGATTGGAATAGACCGGGAAGCGAAGGACGTCATCTTCGCCGGTGGCCATCGTCTTGCCTATGACCGGCTGCTGCTCGCGACGGGTGCCGTCCCCCGCCCGCTGCCGCTGGCGGCGGCAAGCAGGCATTGCGCCTGTCTGCGCAGCTATGACGACGCGCTGGCCATCCGAGCGCAGCTTCAGCCGGGCGCGCGCATTGTCATTGTCGGCGGCGGCTTCATCGGCCTTGAACTTGCGGCCAGTGCGCGCCAGCGCGGCGCCGTGGTGACGGTGCTCGAAACCCAGGCGCGCATTCTGATGCGCGGCGTACCGGAGGAAATCGCCGCAATCATCGCAAAACGCCATCAGCAGGAAGGCGTTGTCATTCGCTGCGGCGTTGCCATTGCAGCGATCACCGACCGGGAAACCGGCGTCACCATGACGCTTGCCGATGGTGAAAAGCTTGAAGCGGACCTCGCCGTCATCGGCATCGGCGCCCTGCCGGTAACGGCGCTCGCCGAGGCGGCCAATCTTGAAACCGCCAATGGCATCCTCGTCAATGCGCATCTGCAGACGAGCGACCCCGATATTTTTGCTGCCGGCGATTGCTGTGCGTTTCCGCTTGCCCTCTATGGCGGTCGCCAGGTGCGGCTGGAAGCATGGCGCAATGCGCAGGAACAGGGCACGCTGGCCGCCCGCAACATGCTTGGGCTTTGCGAGCCGCATCTCGCCGTTCCGTGGTTCTGGTCCGATCAGTATGAGTTGGGGCTGCAGGTGGCCGGGCTTGCCGACGAAGGTGCCCGGACAATCCGCAGGGATCTCGGCGACGGCGCGTTCATCCTGTTCCATCTCGCGGCGGATGGACGCCTTGTCGCTGCCAGCGGCATTGGTCCCGGCAGCAGCGTCGCCCGGGATATCCGGCTGGCGGAAATGCTGATTGCCCGCAGCGCCTGTCCCGATCAGGCTCATCTCGCCGCGCCGGACATCAAACTCAAATCGCTGCTCGCAGCCTGAAACGGACGGAGACACCATGACCAGCAAACGCCCCACGGTGGCAGATATTCTTGCAATGAAAGGTCGTCGCCAGTTGACCATGCTGCGGGTCGAAACGCTTGAGGAAGCGGAGGCCGCCGAGCGCGCGCGGGTCGATATTCTTTCCGTGCCGCCGGCGCTGCTCTCTCCCGCTTTCCGCGATGCGGCGCCATCCTGTTTCACCATTCCCGGCCTTGAATACGGCGATTTCGTCACGGCGGAGGATTATGTGCGCGCCGCCTTTTCCGCCTTGCGCGCGGGCAGCGATGCGGTCTATTGCGCGGCCAGCCTGTCGACGATCCGGCGCATGCGCGATGAAGGCATTCCTGTCTGCGGCCATGTTGGCCTGATCCCCTCAAAGGCGACCTGGACCGGCGGGTTCAAAGCTGTCGGCAAGACGGCGCAAAGCGCGCTCGATATCTGGCGCCAGACCAAGGCGCTGGAAGAGGCCGGGGCGTTTGCCGCCGAGATCGAGGTGGTGCCGGTGGCGGTTGCAACCGCCATTTCCGAGCGCACCTCGCTGTTCATGATTTCCATGGGCGCAGGCGCCGGCTGCGATGCGCAATATCTCTTCGCCGAGGATATTCTTGGATCGAACCGCGGCCATTATCCGCGCCATGCCAAGACCTACCGCAACTTTTCCGCCGAATATGACCGCCTGCAGCAGGAAAGGGTCGCAGCCTTTTCCGAGTTTGTCGCAGACGTGCACGCAAAAAACTATCCGGCAGCCGAACATGTGGTTGGAATTCCGCATGACGAACTGGACCGTTTTCTCAAAGAGCTTCCTGGAGTTTGAACCGATGGATCATCAGTCCCCCACCTCGCCCGTAACCCGTCAGCCCTCTGATTATGCGCACGGTTTCGTCCTCACCCTGTCGTGCGAAGACAAGCCGGGGATCGTGGCATCGGTGACGACGGAGCTGGCGGCGCTGGATGCCAATATCGCCGAGAGCAACCAGTTCTGGGACCGCCAGACCAACCGCTTCTTCATGCGCATCGCCTTTGCCGCCTCAGAAAGCA